>Ga0102590_1001273_pt1 | contig 39575 bp, 35 predicted proteins | sample AraplaMF_Col_mMF_FD_76859 | JGI IMG/M metagenome (GOLD analysis project Ga0102590, IMG submission 76859) | Arabidopsis root microbial communities from the University of North Carolina, USA - plate scrape MF_Col_mMF | ecosystem: Host-associated > Plants > Roots > Endosphere | place: USA... | reverse complement strand
GACTTTACAATCGGACCACCGAATTGCATGCACATATTTTGAACAATTCAGCACTCAAACTGCACACAATCTGGAGCTGCCCGCCCGCCCCCGTTCCGCTAGGTTCGCAACATCCCATCCAGCCCTTCCCGGTGCCATGAACGCAAAAACGGCTTTCGACCTCGTCTTCCGCAACGCCAGGACAAGGTCGTCGGCGACGACGGTCGATATCGGCGTCAGCGGCGGCCGGATCGCGGCGATCGCGCCGCGGCTTGAATGCGAGGCGACCGAGGTCGAGGTCGGTGGCAGGCTCGCGCTGCCAGGCTTCGTCGACACCCACATTCACCTCGACAAGGCCTGCCTGCTCGGCCGCTGCGGGCACGACCATGGCAGCGTCAGCGAGGCCATCGCGGCGGTGGCCGCCATGAAGCGCGAGTTTACGGTAGAGGACGTCTATGCCCGCGGCGCACGCGTGCTGGAGCGCGCCATTGTCCATGGCACGACGCGGATGCGCACCCATGTCGAGATCGATCCGCGCATCGGCCTGCGCGGCTTCGAGGCGATCAAGGCGCTGAAGCGCGACTATGCCTGGGCAATCGACCTCTCGATCTGCGTGTTTCCGCAGGAAGGCCTGACCAACGATCCCGGTGCCGAGGAGCTGCTGATCGCGGCCTTGCGCGACGGCGGCGAAGCGATCGGCGGCTGTCCCTATATGGATACCGATCCGAATGCGCATCTCGAAAAAATTTTCGACCTGGCGCAGGAGTTCGATGTCGACGTCGATCTGCATCTCGACTTCGATCTCGATCCGTCCTGGTGGCATCTCGACGAGGTCTGCCGGCAGACCGAGCGGCGCAACTATCAGGGACGCGTCGCCATCGGCCACGCCACCAAATTATCGGCGCTGCCACCCGACCGACTGAAGACGGCCACGGCGCGGCTCGCCCAATCCGGCGTCGCCGTCACCGTCCTGCCCGCGACCGATCTCTATCTGATGGGCCGCGATGCCACGCACAATGCGCCGCGCGGGCTGACGGTGGCGCACAAGCTCGTCGAGAACGGCGTGCTCTGTTCAGTCGCCACCAACAACGTGCTCAATCCGTTCACGCCATTCGGCGACGCCTCGCTGCTGCGGATGGCGAATTTCTACGCCAATGTCGCGCATGCCGGCATCAGCGAATTCGAGGCCTGCCTCGACCTCGTCACCGCGCTGCCGGCGCGGCTGATGAACTTGCGGGATTACGGCATCGCGCCGGGCAACCCGGCGGATCTCGTCATTCTCGATACCGACAGCGGCACCAATGCGATTGCCGAACTGCCCGATATGCTGATGGGATTCAAGAACGGGCGGCAGGTGTTCGAGCGGAAGAAGCCGGCGTTGTTTCGTCCAACGGCTTAGGAGTATTACTCCGTCATGCCCGGGCATCCACGTTCTTGTTTCGACGCAGGCAAAAGCACGTGGATGGCCGGGACAAGCCCGGCCATGATGGCTAGGCCGAGACACGGGCATGCAGGCTAAGCTCCAGCCCATGCGCTGCCCCGCAATTGACGGCCCCGCCGATCCACTGTTGTTATCGGGCCAACGACAACAACGACCCCCAGGGCAGGAAACCATGAAAAAAGCCACCACCGTAAGAAGCGTCGAAACGCTCGCCTGCGACGCCGGCTGGCGGAACTATCACTTCGTCAAGATCACGACCGAGGACGGCATCGTCGGCTGGAGCGAGTATGACGAGGGCTTTGGCGCGCCCGGCGTGACCGCGGCGATCGAGCGGCTCGGCGCCCGCGTGGTCGGCAAGAACGCTAACCAGCACGAGCGGATCTATGCCGAACTGTTTGCCGCGACGCGGCCGGCCGCCGGCGGCGTGGTGGCGCTGGCGCTTGGCGCCATCGAGAACGCGCTGCTCGACGTCAAGGCCAAGGCGCTGGGCGTGCCCTGCTATGAGCTGCTCGGCGGCAAGATCCGCGACCGCATCCGGGTCTACTGGTCGCATTGCGCGACCTGGCGCATCAACCATCCCGACTGGTTCAAGCCCGCCATCACCGATCTCGACGGCGTCAAATCGATCGGCAACGAGGTGCGCGAAAAAGGTTTTACGGCGATGAAGACCAACATCTTCGTCTACACCGACGGCAAGCCGCAGGGCTGGCGGCCCGGCTTCGGCTCGCCGTTCGAGCCGGAGATCAATGTCGACCGCACGGTGCTGCGAAACCTCTGCATGCATCTGGAAGCGATCCGCGACGGCGCCGGCCCCGACGTCGACCTCCTGCTCGACCTCAACTTCAACGCCAAGACCGAAGGCTATTTGAAGATCCTCCGCGCCATCAAGGACATGGACATGTTCTGGGTGGAGATCGACACCTTCAACCCGCAGGCGCTGGGCTACATCCGCCGCCAGAGCCCGCACCCGGTATCGTCCTGCGAGACGCTGCTCGGCCTGCGCGAGTTCCTGCCCTATTTCAGCGAGCAGGCGATGGATGTCGCGATCATCGACACGCCCTGGAACGGGGTGTGGCAATCGATGAAGATCGCCGCCGCCGCCGAGCATTTCGAGGTCAACGTCGCCCCGCATAATTTCTACGGCCATCTCTGCACCATGCAGAACGCGCACTTCTCCGCTGCCGTGCCGAATTTGCGGATCATGGAAACCGACATCGACCGCCTCGCATGGGACCACGAGCTGTTCACCCATGTGCCCGAGATCGTCGACGGCCATCTCGTGATGCCCGATCGCCCCGGCTGGGGCACCGAGCCCAACGAGGAAGGCCTGCGGGCGCATCCGCCGAAGAGCAAGGGCGGGCTGCTCAATTACGGGCAGAAGAAGTAGCAGCGCAGATACTTCGTAGGGTGGGCAAAGCGCAGCGTGCCCACCATTCAGCGTGTGCAACGGGAGAGATGGTGGGCACGCTTTGCTTTGCCCACCCTACATTTTCTGCGGCCTCCTCAGGGTGACGGAGATAGCGCATAGCGCCGCATTCACTTGTCTCCCTGCACGCCCAAAAACGCGCTCTCGATGACGTCGCCGATCGGCTGCCAGGCGTTGCCGTCGAACTGCACCAGCCGCATCTGCTCGATCGGATGGAAGTCGGTCGGCCCGGTGTTGATCGTTATTCCCGGAAACGCCACCGTGCTCTGGTAGTTTCGCAAGGAAGTCGCCTGCCGCATGATGTTCTCGCGCGACAGGTCGTCGCCGCACTGGGTCAAGACCCGCGCCAGCGTTTCGGCCGCCGCGTAGCCGAAGATGGCGTTGCCGTCTTCCTTGTCGCCATCGGGATAATATTTGTCCATGAAGGCAAGCCACTCCCTGATCGCGGGATCATCCTTCCAGGTGGTGTCGCTGGCATCCTTCAGGAACGAGGTGGAGATCACGCCGACGGAGTTTTGCAATCCGGCCGGCCGCAGCGCGTTGGCGATCGAGGCCGCCGCATTGACCAGCACCAGCACCGGATGCCAGCCGAGCTCGGCCGCCCTGCGAATGGCGCGCGCCGAGATCGGCGGCGCGCAATTGAGCACCAGCACTTCGGCGCCGGAGTTCTTGAGGATATCGACCTGTGCATCGATCGACATATCCGCCTCGATGGCGATGTCGGCCACGATCATGTTGGCGGTGATGCCGAGCCCTTCCTGCAAGCCGCGAAACAGATCGCGGCCGAACTGGTCGTTCTGCCAGAGCACGGCGATCTTCCGGCTCGGATAGGCGGCCTGGATGTAATTGGCGTAGATCTGGCCCTCGGAGCGGAACGTCGGCTGCCAGCCCATCGTCCACGGAAAGCGCTTCGGATGCGCCCACTCCTCGTCGCCGGAAGCGACAAAGAGCTGCGGGATACTTTGCTCGTTGAGATAGCTTCGCGTCGCCAGATTGCTCGGCGTGCCGAACGAGCCGAACATCAGGTGCACGCGCTCCTGCTCGACGAGGTCGCGGGTATGCTCGGCCGCGGTCTTCGGATTGGAGCTGTCGTCGCGCGAGATGAACCTGACCTTGCGCCCGTTGATGCCGCCGCGTTCGTTGATCATGTCGAAATAGGCAGCCTCCGCCCGGCCGATCGAAGCGAAGGCAGCGAGCGGCCCGGTGTAGGGCATGATGTTGCCGATGCGGATTTCGGTGTCGGTGACGCCGGCGGCGCGGACTATCGGAGCGCCCCAGATCGATGTCAGGAACAACGCAGCAATGAAGGCTGCCGGCAGCCATTTTATTCTTGTTTTCATCAATGCGGCCCTCGCACGCGAGCTGCTCGAAGCCCGTGACGCCACCCAGCAATGACGATGATAGCGCGGGAGATCCGGTTGTTAAAATGAAATGTTGGCGGCGCGTCTTCTCCACGCGCGATCGGCTTCCGATCCTCATAAATCAGACGTTGTGGTTCAGGCGTTGACGTCCAATATATACCCCTTGGCAGCGGCACGAACTCGAACGTCGCCGGGATATCCGAGTTGCGTGTTAGCTCTGCGTGGCAAGGAGGTTGAGGCATGAGGATAGCGACCGTCGCTTTGGGATCGGCCCTGGTCCTGTGTAACCTGGGCACGTTTAGTGCCGCAGCGCAGGCGCAGACCGCCCAAGTCGTTCGTGAACCACGGGAAAGGCCCATCATCAGGGTGCCCGTCGTACGGCCAGCTCCGTACTGGGATTACAATATTGTTCCACGATATCGTTATCGCGCTGAGGACGACCGGGTCGATCCATGCGGCGGCCCCGTCGTGCCGGTGATACGCTATGGGCCGCAGGAGGCGACGGTTCCGCTGTGGCTCGCGAACGAATTGGGTCTTGGTCGTATCCATGGCCGGGATTGGCCGTGCAGGGGTCGGAACCGGTAACGCACCGCCACCACGACCAGTCGCTTCGCGCTCCCTGGCCGGCCTGTCGCTCAATCGCTGCCGTCCCGGCATATCGGATCGCCCGTCTTTGCGGGCGATGACGGTTGCCGGGGACGAAGCGCCGTTACGACGTTCTCAGCCGATTTCTTTTCGAGTTTCTCGATATGCCGATAAAGCCTCTGCAGTTCATGCGCGGCCTCGGCGCTGCCCTGTTCGATTGCGCGCTTGTACCAGCGAGCTGCTTCTTTCAGGTCCGGCGCTACTTCGAGTGCTCCCGTCACGTAGATTCGCGCGAGCGCCAGCGTGTGGATGATTCCTGCACCGAGTTCGACCGCCCGAAGATGATGGCTGAAACGCCGGCGCGCCTTCTCGTCGTATGGAAGATCGCCCAACCCGACGTCATATGCGCCCCTCAACTGCAGATGCGTTTCGATATCCTGCGGATCCATCGTGGACTCGACATCGGCAATTAGCGCGTCGACTTCCGCTCGTGACAGACCGGCGCGATCGCCCATCGTAGCAAGCATCACGTGCGCTGACATATCGCCTTCCGCAATGGCTTGCCGGATCAGAACGAGGGCCTCCTCATTCCGCTTGGCTAATCTTAGCTCCGCTACCTGAAGACGCCAGCCTTCCTCCATGCTTCCTCCTTCGCGGGACGAATGGCGGGCACGCTACGCTTTGCCCACCCTACGGATCATCTCGTCACCGCAACGAAATATCCAGCCAGCCCAGCGGATTGACTGTGACGCGGTCGCCGGTATCGACCAGCACCGTCGTGGTCTCGGCTTCGATGATCGCAGGTCCCGTCAGCGTATGGCCGGGCCGCAGCTCGTCCAGCGCATAGACCGGAACTTCGCGCCAGCCGCCGAAGAAGGCCTGCCGCTTGCCGCGCGGCGAACAGGCGCCGGACGATGAGGCTTCCCGCGCGCCCTCATCCTGCCGCTGGACTTCACCGACGGCGGCAACGCGGGCGTTGACGAACACGACCTCCTGGCCGCGCGAGGCGTAGGTGTACAGTTCCTCATGCCTGACGTGAAAGCGGTCCTCGATCTGATCCACCAGATCAGGCGCATTCCAGTCGAGGCCGTCGAGCGAGACGTCGATCTCAAAGATCTGCTCGCCGTAGCGCATCTCGGCGGAGCGTTCGATGGCAATCTTTCCGTTGAACCACGAGCGCAACCGGCCGGCGGCCTGCTGCTCCAGCCCGGCGAACAGCTCGCGCACGTCATCGGCCGAGATGCGCGTGCCGGCGCCGTAATGCGTGCGGCTGACTTCGTAGCGGAGATCGCTGGTCAGCATGCCCCAGGCCGACAGCACCGAAGCCACTGTCGGCACGATGATGCGCTTGATCTCGAGCTCGCGGGCGACTTCAGCCGCGTGCAGGCCGGCCGCGCCGCCAAAACTGAGCAGCGCGAACTTGCGGGGATCGACGCCGCGCCGCAGCGTCATCAGGCGGATGCCATCGGCCATGTTCAGGTTGATCATGCGGTAGATACCGGCGGCGGCCTCGACGCGCGACAGCTCCATCGCGCTTGCGATACGATCGACGGCCGCTTCCGAGGCCGTACGATCGAGCGGACGCCTGCCGCCCATGAAGGCGGCCGCATCGAGATAGCCGAGCACGACATTGGCGTCGGTGACAGTCGCGGCCTCGCCGCCATTGCCGTAGCAGGCCGGACCTGGCACCGAGCCCGCGCTTTCCGGCCCGACGCGCAGCGTGCGGCTGGCATCGACGCTCGCGATCGAACCACCGCCCGCTGCGATGCTGGCGATATCGAGGCTGCGCAGCGCGATGCGCTGGCCGGCCAGCATGCCGTCGGCGGAGAGCGAGGCCTGCCCGCCCGCAATCAGCGAAATGTCGGTCGAAGTGCCGCCCATGTCGAACGGCACGAGATCGGGAATGCCGACCAGATCAGAACAGCGCCGCCCGCCGGACATGCCGCCGGCGGGGCCTGACAGCACCGTGCCGGCGGCAAGGCGCGAGGCTTCCTCCACCGGCGCCATGCCGCCATGCGAGAGCACGACGAACAGGCTGCCCTTGAAGCCCGCTTCGGTCAGCCGCGCTTCGAGATTGGTCAGATAGCGCCGCACGATCGGCTCGACATAGGCGTTCACGATGGTAGTCGAGACCCGCTCATATTCCTTGATCTGCGGCAGCACGTCGCTGGAGCGCGAGATGCTGATGTCAGGCAGCGCCTGCTTCAGCTGTTCGACGGCGGCAAGTTCATGCACGGGATTGAGATAGGAATGCAGGAAGCACACCGCGACCGAAGTCGCGCCGGATTGCCGGATGCCGGCGATGGCGTCATCGAGCGACTTTGCATCGAGCGGGATCAAAACTTCGCCGTTGGCCTTGAGCCGCTCCCTGACGCCGAAGCGCAGGTCGCGCGGGACCAGCGGCGCCGGCGGCGGCGAACGCAGATCGTAGCGGTCGGGCTTGAGGCCCTCGCGCATCTCGATGACGTCGCGATGGCCCTCGGTGGTGATGAGCGCGACCTTTGCGCCCTTGCGCTCCAATAGCGCATTGGTCGCAACCGTGGTGCCGTGCACAAGGCGATCGGTCGAGCTGAGCATCTGCGCGCGCGTGACGTTCAGCCGCCGCGCCAGCTCTTCCAGCCCCGCCATCACGCCGAGCGACTGGTCCGCCGGGGTCGATGGCGATTTTGCGAATACGGTGCGCCCGCTCTCATCCGTCGCCACGAGATCGGTGTAGGTCCCGCCGACGTCAACGCCTATCCTGAACATCATGAGGACGCCTGCTCCGTAACTTCAGTCAGGCCCAGCTCGCGGTCGCGCCGGCGTGCCTCCGCCGATCGTTTCGATGGCGGTCCCCATCCGCCGCCGCCGGAGGAACGGATTTCGAGACAATCGCCGGGGCGCAGCTCGATACCAACTTCCTTGGTGCGCAGCACGCGCGGCTCGCGGCCTTCGGAAAGGAGGCGATAGTGATGCGGCTTGCCGTCCTCGCCGCCGAGCATGCCGCAGGGGCCGTGGCGCGCGCCGTCACCGGCGGTGTTGCCTTTTGCGATCTTTTCGGTCTCCAATATCAAATCGAGGGACACGCCGAGGCCGCCGCGATGCTGGCCGTCGCCGCCGGACCCGGGGCGGAATTCATGCTGCCGGAAATGCAGGGGAAAGCGCACTTCGGCCACTTCAAGGCTGCCGAACTTCAGCCCGCCGACCGAATGCCACTCGCCGATCGACGACCAGCCGTCGCCGCCCGAAGATGCCCCGCCGCCAGGGCGCGCCTGAAACAGGTGCCAGATGAAACTCTTTCCCGTCCGCGGGTCCTCGCCCTGGATCGCAATGCGGAAGCGCCGGCTCCAGCCCGCCATCGCACGTTCGGGACAGGACGCAGATAGCGCTTTCACAATGGCTTCCACGATTTCGTTCGAGGGATGGCTGGTGCACAGCGTCACCGGCCGGCCCGGATCGGCCCATACCACCGTGCCCTGCTTTGCGATCACCTTGAGCGGACGCAGCGCGCCGGTGTTTTTTGGAATCTCGGCGTCGATCAGATAGGCGAATGCCATCGCGACCGCCGCCTGCATGTTGGCGTGCGAGGAGTTCACAAAGCTGGTCGACTGCGGATCGGACTCGGAGAGATCGATCTCGACGTCGCTGCCCTTCTTGGTGACCTTTGCGGCGATGCGGATGTCGGTGCGGCCGTGGCCGTCATCGTCGAGGAATGCCTCGCCATGGAACACGCCGTCCTTCCAGGTCGAGACGACCGCCCTCGTCTGCTGCTCCGTCGCGTCGAGGATCGCTTCCATGGCGGCTTCGACCACCGGCGCGCCGAACTCGGCGAACAACCGCGACAGCCGCCGCTCGCCGAGATGCGCCGCGCCCAGCATCGCCGCGAGGTCGCCGCGGAATTCGCGGGGGTTGCGGATGTTCAGCGCCAAGAGATCGAGCAGATCGTCGCGCAGCTTGCCGGCCTCATAGAGTTTGATCGGCGGAACGCGCAGGCCTTCCTGATAGATCTCGGTGGCGCCGGGATTGTAGGCGCCATGGGTGGCGCCGCCGATATCGCTCTGATGCGCGCGCACGATGGTCCACAGCAGGCGCTTGCCATCGGCGAAGACCGGCACGAACGCGGTGAGGTCAGGCAGATGGCTGCCGCCATAATAGGGATCGTTGAGCAGGATGACGTCGCCCTGCTGCACATCCTTGAACCGCTCCTCGACGGCGATCGTCGCCCAGGGCAGCGCGCCGACATGAACCGGCAGATGATCGGCCTGCGCGATCAGCCGGGCATTGGTGTCGCAGATCGCCAGCGAAAAATCGCGGCTGGAATTGAGGATCTGCGAATAGGAGGTGCGAAGCATCGCCTCGCCCATTTCCTTGACGATCGAGCTGAGGCGGTGCTGGACGACGGAGCGCGTGATGGGATCGATCTTGGCGGACATTCGGTATTATTCGCCTGTTCGTAGGATGGGTAGAGCGCAGCGAAACCCATCATCTTCCACAATACGCAATCGATGGGTTTCGCTGCGCTCTACCCATCCTACGCAGCATCGTCAAAGCGTGCGGGCGACTTCCCCAAGCGCGCCCGACGCCGCATCGATGATCGCATTAATATCCGCATCCGTCATCGGGGTCGACAACGCCATCAAGCCGTTACCCGCGGCCAGCACGCCGCGATTGAGGAATGCGTGGTTGAATACCGTCTGGCGCCGCGCCTCCTCCTCGCTCAGATAGGCCGAGCGATAGTCGCGAACCGGCCGGTCAGCGAAATGAATCTTGAGCAGCGAACCGAGACCGACCGTGCCGCCCGGCACGCCATGGCGCTTGAATGCGGCGTCGATGCCGGAGCGCACCGCCTCGCCCATCGCGTCGAGCCGCGCAAAAGCCGCGTCGTCGAGCAGTTGCATCGCGGCGATCCCAGCCCGCATCGTCACCGGATTCGCGGAAAAGGTGCCGCCATGCGGCAGCGCCGGCTTGCCGGAGCGCGGATCGAACACCGCCATCACGTCCTTGCGGCCACCGATCGCGCCGACCGGAAAACCGCCGCCAATGATCTTTCCAAGCGTGGTCAGATCAGGGGCGATATTCCAGATGCCCTGCGCGCCGCGATAGCCGAGGCGGAACGTGATGACCTCGTCGAAGATCAGCAGCGCGCCGACCTCGCGCGTGACCTTTCGAAGCGCTTCCAGATAGGCCTGGTCGGCCGGCGCCAGCCCGGCGCGGTTGGGCATCGGATCGACCAGCACGCAGGCGAGTTCGGGCCCATGCTCGCGGATCAGGCTGACGGCGGCCTCGGTATCGTTGAAGGGAATGGTGACGACGTCGGCCAGCACATTTTCCGGCGTGCCCTTCGCATAGGCCACCGACACCGGCGCGTTGCGGCCCCAGGCTTCCGGTGTCGGATCGAGGCTCACCTCGGCGTAGTCATAGGAGCCGTGATAGGCGCCTTCGCATTTGGCGATCTTCGGCCGCCCCGTATGCGCGCGCGCCGCCTTCAGCGCCATCATCACGGCTTCCGTGCCGGAATTGGCGAAGCGGACCTGATCGACCGAGGGCAGCCGCGACACCAATAGCTCGGCGAGATCGACCTCCGATTCCGTCGGCAGGCCGAACGCCGAGCCCAGCGCGAGCTGCGCGGTCGCGGCCTTGATCAGCACGGGATGCGCGTGGCCGTGGATGGCCGAGGTGAAATTGTTGATGCAGTCGATATAGACGTTGCCGTCGAGATCCCAGACCCGGCAGCCCTCGCCGCGCGCGGCATAGATCGGATAGGGCTTCATGAACACGGTGGTGCGGGTATTGCCGCCGGGCAGGCTCGCCAGCGCGCGGTCGTACATTTTTTGCGAAGAGGAATTCGGGTCCGGATACATGCGGGCTTCCGAGGATGGCAGGGCAAGTCTTTATAGCCGCAGGTTTTCTGCCGGCAAACCATCGCTTTGTCGCGGTTGCCATCCGGAGAATGCGGCCCTCGAGCCCGCGCTCACGAATACGTGTGCGGCATCCCGCCAAAACAGCCGCACATGACGGAATAGAACGCGCCGCCACGCGTCACCACCCATGCAAGCCGTTGTATCATGGGAGCCAAAATGAACAGAGTATCGATCCGCATTCTCATTGCCGCCGCAGCGTCACTGGCGGTGATTTCAGCCGCCAATGCGGCATCGCCGACCAAGACGGCGACGACCTCGAAGGGCCCCACGCTCACCGACTCCAGGGGCATGTCGCTCTACACGTTCGACAAGGATTCCGACGGCAAGTCGGCCTGCAACGGGCCGTGTGTCGCGAACTGGCCGGTCTTGAAGGCAGAAGCCAGCGACCAGCCCGGCGACGGCTACAGCATCATCACCCGCGACGACGGGTCCAAACAATGGGCCTACAAGGGCAAGCCGCTCTACACCTTCGTCAAGGACCAGAAGGCCGGCGACATCACCGGCGACGGGTTCCTTAACGGCGTGTGGCATCTGGCGCAGCCCTGATCCATCGGCCGGCGAGTTCGGCCACGGCTCGCGCGCGTCGGTGTCTACCCGGCAGGACATGCGCGGGCATCTTCAACCATCATCTGACCCCGGAAGGTACTGCGACGATGCTGCAATTCCTTAAACCCGGCCCGGGCGCGGCGATCTTCGGCCTACGCCTGCTTGTCGCCTTTGCCGCGCCGCCGCTGGCGTTCGCTCATGAAGCTCATGCGCCGGCGCAACACGCCGCGACGTCAGACGAAAGCGCCTTTCTCGCCGAGAACGAGGCCGCGATGAACAAGATGATGAACGACATGGCGGCAAAGCCTGTCGGCGACGTCGACCGCGACTTCGTCGCCATGATGGCGCCGCACCATCAGGGGGCGATCGACATGGCCGTGCTCGAACTGCGCTACGGCAAGAACGAGCAACTCCGCCGCATCGCGCAGGAAATCATCGTCAGCCAGATGCAGGAGATCGCGGCGATGAAGCTTGCGATCGGCGAGCCGGTCCCGCCTTCCGCTCCCGCCCCCACGCAAACCAGCCAGGCGCCGGCGGCGCCCCATCACACAAGCCTGTCGGCAGGCATGACGAAATAGGAGCGACTGATGAACTATTCGGCTTTGCGAAGCGGCCTGCTGGCCTGCACGATCGTTGCGACCTCGACGGCAGCCGTCTTGTTGCATACGGCCGCCTTGGCCGGCCAGGCCCCCGGCGCCGCCTCCTCGCCGGATATCCCGGTCAGCCATCGCGACCGCGTCTATGCGGCGGAACAGTTTTCGAACACGGTCTCGGTCACCGATCCCGTCGACAACAAGCTGCTCGGGGTAATCCGCCTCGGCGATCCCCAGCCCGGCAATTTCAGCCCGCTCTACAAGGGACAGGTGCTGGTCCACGGCATGGGCTATTCGCCCGACCACAAGACGCTCGCCGTCGTCTCGATCGGGTCGAATTCGGTGACCTTCATCGACACCGCGACGAACGCGGTCAAACATGTCACCTATGTCGGCCGTTCGCCGCATGAGGCGTTCTTCACGCCGAATGGACAGGAAGTCTGGGTCACCGTGCGCGGCGAGAACTATGTCAGCGTCATCGACGCCGCGAGTTTTGCCGAGAAAACCCGCATCGAGGTACCTGCGGGGCCCGGCATGCAGATATTCTCGCCCGACGGCAAATACGGCTACATCTGCTCGTCCTTCAATCCGGAAACGGTCGTGGTTGATGTCGCCGACCACGCCATCGTGGGGCGCGTAAAACAGGAAAGCCCGTTCTGTCCCAACATCGCCGCCACCCCCGACGGCGAACAGGTGTGGTTTACGCTCAAGGACATCGGCAAGACGCAGGTGTTCAATGCCAAGCCGCCGTTCAATCCGATCAGGACGATCGAGACCGGCCCGATCACCAATCACGTCAACTTCGCGCGCACGCCGAAGGGAACGTTCGCCTATGTCACGATCGGCGGCACCAACGAGGTCAAGGTGTTTCGTACCGACGATTTCGCGCAGGTCGCGACCATTCCGGTCGGCAATCTGCCGCACGGCGTCTGGCCGTCGGGCGATGGCACGCGCATCTATGTCGGCCTCGAAAACGCCGATGCGCTGGCCGCGATCGATACCGCCAGCAACAAGGTGGTGGCCAACATTCCGATAGGCCAGGCGCCGCAGGCCATCGCCTATGTACCGGGGGCTGCGCCCAATCCGGACGACCGCCAGAACCTGCAGAGCCTCGGCGTCGCCGGGCAGGTCGCGCACCTCACCCTCGGCCCGAAGATCGAAGCGAAGGCGGAAAGGCCGCCAACCAGCGTCTCGCTGTTCGATCAGGGTCTGATCCAGATCCTGCAGGCGTCGGTGACCGGCCTGCAGCCGAAGCAGCGCTACGTGCTGGCGCTCGCCGACAAGAACGACGGAACCGGATCGCTGCAACCCCTCGCCGCCTTCATGACCAACCCCGCGGGTTCGGCGATCGTCAATGCGGTCGGGCCGATCCGCCAGATCGTCCAGAATTCCGCCTCGCCGGAGCGGCGATATCTGGTCATCGCGCCCGGCGAACCCGCAAAGTTCGGAGACGCCGTGCAGGTTCAGGTGCCATGAGCGACCTGCTGCGCCAGGTCGAGCCGGTGATACCGGCGCTGCGCCGCTATGCGCGGGCGCTGGTCCGCAATCGTGCCGCCGCCGACGATCTGGTGCAGGACTGCCTGGAGCGGGCCATCAGCAACTGGGGACAGCGGCGCGAAGGCGATCCGCGCCCCTGGCTGTTCACGATCCTGCACAACCTTGCGGTCAACCAGTTCCGCCGCATCGCGAGCCGCGGCAAGCACATCGCCATCGACGAGGCCAATGAAGATGATTTCGGGCAGGACGCCGTGCAGGAACAGAAGCTGATGTATCAGGACGTCCTCGACCTGCTCGCCCGGCTGCCGGAAGACCAGCGCGCCGTGCTGCTGCTCGTCGCGGTGGAAGACCTGTCCTATGCCGACGCAGCGAAGGTGCTCGACATTCCCCTCGGCACCGTCATGTCACGCCTGTCGCGGGCGCGGGAAAGATTGCAGCGGGAAATCGAAGGAACTGCGGACGGCGCCGCGAAGAAGGTGGTGCAGTTGCGGAGCATGAAATGAGCCATCAGCCCATCACGGAAGACGATCTCCACGCCTATGTGGATGGCGTTCTCGAACCCGAGCGGCAGGCGGAAGTCGCCGCCTATCTGGAAGGCCATCCCGATGCCGCCCGGCGCGTCGCCGCATTCTCCGACCAGCGCGAGCTCCTGCGCAAGGCGCTGGCGCCCATCGCGGACGAGCCGCTGCCGCCGCAACTCGATCTGTCAGGGATGATCGAGAAGCGGCAGCGACGGCGCTCACCTGTCTGGTGGGCGGTCGCGGCCATGCTGATGCTGAGCATCGGCGGCATCGGTGGCTGGGTGATGCGCGGCAGTCTGCAGGCATCGTCCGGCGGACTTGCCGCGCTCGCCCAGGAAGCCGCCTACTCCTATCACGTCTATGCGCCGGACCGGGTCCGGCCGGTCGAGATGCGAGCGTCCGACAGCGCGCAACTGGTGCAATGGGTGTCGAACCGCCTGAAGCAGCCGGTGAAGCTGCCGGACCTGACGGGATCGGGCTATCGCCTGATGGGCGGACGCCTGATCGCGACGTCGCACGGTCCGGCGGCGATGTTCATGTATGACGACGATCGCGGAGACCGGCTCGTCGTTCTGACGCGCCCGATGGTGTCGGAACAGAGCGCACCGATGGCGCCGCATTCGGGAGGCGACGTCTCGGGCTTTGCCTGGGCCGATAACGGGATGGGCTACAGCCTGGTTGGACAGGCCACAGCCGATTCCCTCAAGCCGATCGCCAACGAGGTCCGCAGGCAGGCCCGCACGATCTAAAGCATGATCCGGAAAAGTGTGAAGCGGTTTTCCGAAAAGATCACGCTCAAACAATGACCTAAAGCGCGATGACGATTCATCCAAATCTCATCGCGCTTCAGGATTTCGACGGCTCGGTATAGGCAACGAAAACCGTCACCCCGACGATCAAGGCCGCGGCCATGAACAGCAGCACGGCGGGAAGGCCGAAGAGCGCAGCCACCCCGCCGGTCGCCGATTGCATCAGCGCGGTGCCGAGGAAGAACGCGAGATTGATCGCCGACAGCGCCTTGCCGGCATTCTGGGCGCCGGCCAGTTGCCGCGTCATGCCGAACAGCAGCGGCTGCGTCGATATCGCGATGCCCATCAGGACGAACAGTGCGGCGTCGATCGGCGCTGGAACTGCCTTTACGCCGAGCAGTTCGGACAGCGGATAGTTCGGCGCGCCGGCCGCCGCGAAAGCGAGCAGCAAGGCGGCCAGCGCATGCGTCGCGGCCAGAATTTCGCGGCGATGGCCGATGGCGCGATCGACCATTCCCATCAGCACGGGACCTGCGATCAGCGCCAGCGTGAACAGGCCGAGCACGTTGCCGGCCTCGATGCGGCTGAGCCCCTTGATCTCCATCAGCCATGGGCCGCCCCACAAGCCCCGCAGCACCAGCGAGGCCGCGAGCGAGACCAGCGCCAGCGCGATCAGGCCGCGCAGCGGCCGCGACAGGCCGATGCGCATCACCTCGGCCATCTGCGACAGCGGCGAGGATGGATCGGCATGTTCGGCCGGCTGCTTCGGGACCAGCAGGAACACCGCCAGCGCCACCGCCGCGCCAAAGCCGGCGGAGATCCAGAACCCTGCCCGCCAGCCAAAATGCTCGACCACGAAGGCCAGCGGGCTGGCCGACAAGAGCATGCCGATATTGCCGATCGAGAGAATGATGCCGGACCACAGGCCGAAGCGCGCCGCCGACATCTGCTTGGCGGCGAGCGTCATTGGGCACATCAGCATGCCCGAGGTGGCGATGCCGAGCAGGAACTGGCCGAACATAAAGCTCTCCGGCCCGGTGGCGAGCCCCGAGGCCAGCGCGCCGATGATGGTTCCCGCGAGCAGGCTCAGGGATACCGGGCGGACGCCAAATCGGTCCATCGCAGCGCCGACCGGGATCTGCGAGGCCGCGAAGGCGAAATGATAGATCGAGGTGAGGCTCGCCAGCGTCTGCGGGGCAGTGCGGAAATCGGCGGCCATCACGTCGAGGCTGACGGCCGGAATGGTCCGCAGCAAGGTCGACAGCATGTGGCCGCAGGCCAGCGCCAGAAGCGCAAATATCAGTGCGCGGAAGTTGCCATCCGCGCTATCGGCCTTGCCGTCCATGAGCCGCCTCGCCCCAAAGCTATTTTGGGGCGAGGTATCACTAATATCGCGGAAATGCGAATCCGAGGGCGGCGATCAGTTCCGGTGAAACACCAGCGTCCGCAGTTCGATGCTTTCGCGCGGAACTGCATCGGCCGGCGTGGTCGGATCGGTGAAGGCGGTGTGTGGCCCGAACCGCGTGCGGCCGTCGGTTGCGGAATCGTAGCATTTCAAAAGCAGCGCCTCGTCGGTACGCATTTCGGGGATGTAGTACCAGCGGTGGTTCGGGTTGTATCTGACCGAATAGGTCTCGCCGCTGCGGTTCGGATAGATCAGGTCGGACGCCACGAGATCGCCCGGCTCGACGGTCTGGCCGTCCGCCATGGCGAGCGGCGTATCGCGCAGGGGACCGCGGATCGGCCGCCATACATTGATGACCTGCACGCGACCCTTCAAAAGTTCTTCCGCTTCATCGGGCAGATGTTCGCGCACGCGGTTGGCGCCGGATTTGTCGGTCTGGTCGACATGCACCCGCGTCGCCGGCTGGCGCGGGCCGGCGCCCCTGATATCGGCGGCGCCCTCGACGCGCCGGCGCACGGTGTGATCGAAGATGAAAACGCGGTCGGCCTTCAGCGTCGCCTTCAGGAAAGCCTCCACCGCGGGATAGTAGACGTTCCGCACTTCCTTGTCGTCGTAGAAATCCCTGACGATGGTGGGATGGCGGACCAGCGCAAAGCCTTCACGGTCCAGCGAGAGGTTGGCGGCGATCAGGCGCGCATCGAAGATCGGAACGTTATGCGGCTCTGGCAGCGCGGTGGATTTGGGTTCGCCCGGCGGCGGATCGAAGGCGTAGGTGCGGGGCTTTCCGGCGACAGGTGCGAGATAGTTCAGCTCGGCGGTAACGAAGGGAAGCGATTCGAGTTTGGCTTGCTGCAGGCCCATGGTGGTCTCCTGGACTCCATTGTTGTTCTGCTTGATCTTGGCGCCGCTGACATCCGCCACAAGCCCGCGGCAGAAATAGCAAGGATGCCATTCCCGCAAGCGGCTAACGGGAAAAATCCTTGTTCAAAGCGCCTCCGAAACCGCATTGTATTTCCGGCATTCACGGGCGCGTCATCAACCGCGAGCAGCACGTTACGATGCGTGGCGCGCGGCGCTGCCCTCGCCCGCCTGCGGCTTGATCATGCCCGTCCTCGGAACCATGATGGACCTGTCGGCCGATCATCCGTATCGGCCAGCGGCGGCATCAAGACCGCGCTCGGGAGAACAACATGCAAGTCACGATGAAGGACAGGGTCGCCGTCGTCACCGGCGGCAGCAAGGGAATTGGTTTCGCGGTCGCGCAGCGATTTGCCGGCGCCGGCGCCAAGGTGGCGATCCTCGCGCGCGGTGCGCAGGATTTGAAAGCCGCGCGGGAACAGCTCGCCAAGGCGGGCCTCAACGTTCGCGACTATGTCTGCGACGTTTCGAAGGCATCGGACATCGCGAAGGCGCATGAGCAGATCGTCACCGACCTCGGCCCGGTCGACATTCTCATCAACAATGCCGGCACGGCGCGGACGATGGCGTTCGAGAACATCTCCGACGAGGCCTGGCAGGAAGACCTCGACCTCAAACTGTTCGCCGCGATCCGCTTCTCCAGGCTGGTCTGGCCCGGCATGAAGGCGCGCAAATGGGGGCGCATCATCAACGTGCTCAACACCTATGCCAAGGCGCCGGCGGGCTCGTCCGCGCCCACCTCGGTATCGCGGGCGGCGGGCATGGCGCTGACCAAGGTGATGGCGAGCGAAGGCGGCGAGCACAACATTCTGGTCAACGCGATGCTGGTCGGCCTGATCATGAGCGATCAATGGGTGAAGCGGCACGCCGCGCAGGCGCCGGATACGGACTTCGAGGTGTTCGCCAAAAATCTCGCCAAGGGCACGCCCTTGGGGCGCATCGGCACGGCTGAGGAATTTGCCAACCTCGCCTGCTTCCTGGCTTCCGATCAGGGATCGTTCATCACGGGAACGGCGATCAATGTCGACGGCGGACGGTCGCCGGTGGTGTAGGCGCGCTGTCGCTGCGCATCCTCTCCCTCTCCCCGTTCTTCACGGGGAGAGGGTCGGGGTGAGGGGCTCTCACCGCGAACGCTGCGGCCCGTTGATGGAGCTGTACCCCCTCACCCGGATTGCTTCGCAATCCGACCTCTCCCCGCAAGCGGGGCGAGGTAAAGCAGAAACAAAAAGGCCCCCGTCGCCGGAGGCCTTTTCGCTTTCGCTAGCCGCTTCAGCAGCGGCCTTGTTCTTAAACCGCGTCCTTGGCGGCCTTGACCGGGCGGGCCCGGACGATCTTGCGGGCCGGCTTGGCCTTGAACATCATTTCCTCGCCCGTGAAGGGGTTGGTGCCCTTACGAGCCTTGGTCGCCGGCTTCTTGACCACAACGAACTTCGCAAAGCCAGGAACGAGGAATAGCCCGTTCTTCTTGAGCTCCTTGTGACCGACGTCAACGAGCGTGTCCATCACGTTCTTGACCTCTTTCTTCGACAGTTCGGTGGTGGTCGCGATCTTCTCGATCAGCTGCGACTTAGACATTTGGGTGGCCATGGTTGCTCCATTGATTCTGGCACAGGGCGACGATATGGCGAAAAGCGCCTAAAAAACAGGGTTTCCGACATTCTGCACAACTATCTCGCTAGTCGAGTTGCAGTGATTCGTCCAATTTTTCCGGGGTTTTTTAACATCGGAAGTCGTCCGGAGCCTATTTTTAGGGGGATTCAACGCACCCCGGGGTCCCATTTCCGGACAATCTGGGACTGCTCCGCGGTCTCCGCCTCTATCAAAGCGAGCCGCAATTACCGTCGGGCAGGGCCCAAATGCGCAGCCTGATCGACCGGTAAGCACCTTGTTTTCAGGAAGGATTTTCCGCTCCGCGCGTCGATTTGAAAATGACTCGCGCTCACGTTCCATCGTAACATCACCGCTAAAGGCGGACGCGTGAACGGTTCGCCATCAATATCGTGTCCGGAGACTTCGCAAATGGATTTGACGCGCCTTGAAATCAACCGCCGCACTGCACTGCTGACCTCGGCGGCCATCGCGGCCAACGTGATCAATCCGATGCGGGCCTTCGCCCAGGAAACGCCGCGCAAGGGCGGCGTGTTCAACGTCCACTACGCCGCCGAGCAGCGCCAGCTCAACCCGAGCATCCAGGCTTCCACCGGAGTCTACATCATCGGCGGCAAGATCCAGGAAAACCTCGTCGATCTCGACGCCAGCGGCCAGCCGGTCGGCGTGCTCGCCGAGAGCTGGGAGGCCGCTCCGGACGGCAAGACCGTGACCTTCAAGCTGCGCCAGGGCATCACCTGGCACGACGGCAAGCCGTTCACCTCGGCCGACGTCGAATTCACCGCCATGAACATGTGGAAGAAGATCCTCAACTACGGATCGACGCTGCAGCTCTTCCTCACCGCGGTCGAAACGCCTGACGCGCATACCGCAATCTTCAAGTATGAGCGGCCGATGCCGCTCAACCTCCTGCTGCGCGCCCTGCCCGATCTCGGCTATGTCTCGGCCAAGCATCTCTATGAGAGCGGCGATATCAGGCAGAACCCGACCAACCTCGCCCCCGTTGGCACCGGCCCGTTCAAATTCGTCAAATATGAGCGCGGGCAATATATCATCGCCGACCGCAACGAAAATTACTGGCGGCCGAACGCGCCCTATCTCGACCGCATCGTCTGGAAGGTGATCACCGACCGCTCCGCGGCGGCGACGCAGATGGAAGCCGGCGAGCTGGACTATGCGCCGTTTTCCAGCCTGACGCTCTCGGATCTCGCGCGGCTCGGCAAGGACAAGCGCTTCATCGTCTCGACCAAGGGCAATGAAGGCAACGCACGGACCAACACGCTGGAGTTCAACTTCCGCCGCAAGGAGCTGTCCGACATCAAGGTTCGCCGCGCGATCGCGCATGCGATCAACGTGCCGTTCTTCATCGAGAATTTCCTCGGCGATTTCGCCAAGCTCGGCACCGGGCCGATCCCCTCGACCTCGACGGATTTCTATCCCGGTGCGGATACGCCGCAATACCCCTACGACAAGGCCAAGGCGGCCGCGCTGCTCGACGAAGCCGGCTTCAAGGCGGCCCGCGGCGGCACGCGCTTCTCGCTGCGGCTGCTGCCGGCGCCCTGGGGCGAGGACATCTCGCTGTGGTCGACCTTCATCCAGCAGTCGCTCGGCGAGATCGGCATTCCCGTCGAGATCGTCCGCAACGACGGCGGTGGCTTCCTCAAGCAGGTCTATGACGAGCACGCCTTCGATATCGCGACCGGCTGGCACCAGTACCGCAACGACCCCGCCGTCTCGACCACGGTCTGGTATCGCTCCGGCCAGCCCAAGGGCGCGCCCTGGACCAACCAGTGGGGCTGGGAGGACAAGAATGTCGACAAGACCATCGACGATGCCGCGACCGAGATCGACCCGGCCAAGCGCAAGGCGCTGTACGCCCAGTTCGTCAAGGAGGTGAATACGGAGCTGCCGGTCTGGATGCCGATCGAGCAGATTTTCCTCACCACCATCACGGCCAAGGCGCGCAACCACTCCAACACCCCGCGCTGGGGCTCGGCGAGCTGGCACGATCTTTGGCTTTCGGCTTAGGCCGTAATCCGCCAAGATAGGCCATGCGCATTCTAACGCTTGCGGGGCGGCGGCTGGCCGCCTCGATTCCCACCCTCGTCCTGATCCTGATCGGCGTGTTCCTGCTGCTGCAGTTCGCGCCGGGCGACACCGTCGATGCCATGATGGCGCAGATGGGCGGCGGCGATGCCGCGACCGCGAAGGAACTGCGCAAATTCTATGGACTCGACCTCTCGATCCCGGCCCAGCTTGGCAACTACCTGTGGCGGCTGGTGCGGCTCGATCTCGGCTTCTCCTCGATCTACGGCAAGCCGGTGGCCTCGGTCATCCTGGAGCGGCTGCCGCCGACCATTCTCTTGATGACCGCCTCGCTGTCGTTCGCCTTCTTCTTCGGCCTCCTGTTCGGCGTGATCGCCGCCCGCGGCGTCAACCGCTGGCCGGATACGCTGATCTCGACCCTCGGCCTGATCTTCTACGCGACGCCCTCGTTCTGGTTCGGCCTGATGGCCATCGTCGTGTTCTCGGTCTATCTGCAGTGGCTGCCGCCCGGCGGTTTCGAGGATATCGGCGCGGTGCGGACCGGCATCTGGCGTGTGCTCGATATCGCAAGCCATCTCGTGCTGCCGACGCTGACGCTCGGGCTGATTTTTCTGGCCATTTACCTCCGCATCATGCGCGCCTCGATGCTGGAGGTGTTGAATCTCGATTACGTCAGAACCGCGCGCGCCAAAGGCCTCGATGAAACGCGTGTGGTGACGCGCCACGTGCTGCGCAACGCCCTGCTCCCGATGGTGACGCTGATCGGGCTGCAGGCCGGCACCATGCTGGGCGGGTCGGTGGTGGTCGAAAGCGTGTTCTCGCTGCCGGGGCTCGGGCGGCTTGCCTATGAATCGGTGGTGCAGCGCGACCTCAATACGCTGCTCGGCATCGTCTTCGTCTCGGCGCTGCTGGTCATTACCGTGAACTTCGTCGTCGACCTCATCTATGCGCGGCTCGATCCGCGCATCATGGCGGAGGGCTAGCGCGATGGATGCGGTCAAGCGCTACTTCCGAAGCCCCGCAGCGGTCGCCGGCCTGATCCTGCTGCTGATCGTGATCGCGATGGCTATTACCGCCGGCTGGCTCTATCCGCGCGATCCACTGGCGCTCGCCGGACGCCCGCTGGTCTGGCCGTTCTCCAACCCGCGCTTCCTGCTCGGCACCGACAATTCGGGCCGCGATATCGCCGCACAGATTTTCTATGGCGCGCGGATCTCGCTCCTGATCGGCGGCGTCGCCACCGCGATTGCAATCCTCATCGGCATTCTGGTCGGCGCGTTCGCCGGCTATTACGGCGGCTGGGTCGACAACGTCTTGATGCGGATCACCGAGGCGTTCCAGACGCTGCCGAACTTCGTGCTGCTCCTGGTGCTGGTCGCGGTGTTCGGCTCGACGCTGACGACCGTCACCATCGCCGTCGGCGTGGTGTCGTGGCCGGCGCCGGCGCGGCTGACGCGCGCCGAGTTCCTGTCGTTGCGCAACCGCGAATTCGTCCAGGCCGGGCGGACGCTCGGCATGAAGAACATCCAGCTCATCTTCGGCGAGATCCTGCCCAATGCGCTGCCGCCTGTCATCGTCTATGCCAGCGTGGTGATGGCGGTGGCGATCCTGCTCGAGAGCGCGCTGGCGTTCCTGCGGCTGTCCGATCCCAACGTCGCATCCTGGGGCAATCTGATCGGCCTCGGACGCGACGTGCTGCGCGTGCAGTGGTATGTCTCGGCGATTCCCGGCATCGCCATCCTCGTCACCGTGCTCGCGGTGTCATTGGTCGGCCAGGGCCTCAACGATGCGCTCAATCCGAGGCTGAAGGGCCGATGAGCGAACACAAGACCATCCTCTCGCTCGACCGCCTCAGCGTCCGCCTGCCCGCCGGCGCCGACCGCACGCATGCGCTCCGGGACGTGTCGCTCGACATCGCCTCCAACGAGATCCTCTGCGTGGTCGGCGAATCCGGTTCCGGCAAGTCGATGATGGCCAATGCCGTGATGCGGCTGCTGCCGAATGAAGTGACGATCGATGGCGGCTGCGTGATGTTCGAGGGCCGCGACCTCTGCCAGGTTTCCGCCGCCGAGATGCGCGAGGTCCGCGGCGACGGCATTGCGATGATCTTCCAGGAGCCGATGACGGCGCTCAATCCGCTCCGCACCATCGGCGACCAGATCGCCGAGATGTTCTCGATCCACACCGATCTGTCGAAGGCCGAGATCAATGCACGGGTGCTGGCGCTGCTGGCTGATGTCCGCATCCCCGATCCGAAGCTGGCGGCCAAGGCCTATCCGCACGAGCTGTCCGGCGGCCAGCGCCAGCGCGCCATGATCGCAATGGCGCTGGCGCTCGATCCGAAACTGCTGATTGCCGACGAGCCGACCACCGCGCTCGATGTCACCACGCAGGCGCAGATTTTGAAGCTGATCCGCGACCTGCAGCAGCGCCGCAGGACGGCGGTGATGTTCATTACCCATGATTTCGGCGTGGTGGCCGAGATCGCCGACCGCGTCGTGGTGATGCAGCACGGCGTCATCGTCGAACAGGGCACGGCTTCCGACGTGCTGCACCGTCCGCAGCATGCCTATACCAAACAGCTCATCGCCGCCGTGCCGCCGCTGAAGGCGCCGCCGCCGCGGGAGCTTGCGAGCGACAATATCCTCACCATCACGGATGTCTCAAAAACCTACCGCACCGGCGGCTTTCTCGGGCGCGGGGCGCGGGTGACGCCGGCCGTCAAGAACGTCTCGCTCAACTTGCCGCGCGGAGCAACGCTCGGGATCGTCGGCGAATCCGGCTCCGGCAAATCGACGCTGGCACGCTGCATCGTGCGGCTGATCGATCCCGATGCCGGCTCGATCATGCTCGAGGGCCGTGACTGGGCGAAGATGACGCGTGAAAACGTTCGCCGCGAGACGCGCCATATCCAGATGGTGTTTCAGGACCCGTTTGCCTCGCTCAATCCGCGCCGCAAGGCGGCCGAGCTGGTGGCGCAGGGGCCGATCGTGCACGGCACGCCGCGGGCCGAGGCGATTGCCAATGCGCGGGAGCTGTTCTCCCTGGTCGGGCTCGATCCTTCCGCCGGCGACCGCTATCCGCATGAATTCTCCGGCGGCCAGCGCCAGCGGATCGGCCTTGCCCGCGCGCTGGCGCTGAAGCCGGATGTGCTGGTGGCGGACGAGCCGGTCTCCGCGCTCGACGTCTCCGTGCAGGCGCAGGTGCTGAAACTGCTTGGCGAGCTGCGGCAGCGGCTCGGGCTTTCCATCGTCTTCATCACCCATGATTTGCGCGTCGCCGCGCAGATCTGCGACCTCGTTGCCGTGATGAAGGATGGCGAGGTGGTGGAGCACGGGCTGGCCGGCCAGGTATTCGGCAACCCGCAGCATCCGTATACGCAGGCGCTGCTCGATTCGATTCCGGGCGGCGAGTTTGCGCGGGAGCATCCGACGGAGACGGTGTAGCCTCGCCGCGGAGTCGGTCTCGCCACTCCCTCTCCCCGCCCTTTCGCGGGGAGAGGGTTGGGGTGAGGGGCTGCTTCCGCGCGCTCCAACTCTCATTGGGATTCGCGGAGAGAGCCCCTCACCCCGACCCTCTCCCCGCAAGCGCGGGGCGAGGGAGAATCAAAGCATCAGCGGCGGGAAGCGAGGAAATACTCCGCCCATCGCAGCAATTCGAAGCGGTCACCTCCAACCGGCTCCCGCGCATCGCGTTGCCGGTACAGCACCAGCATCCACGGTGCGATCTTGCGCAACAATCCATGCGCCACGTATGTCATCGGCTCCGTGAACGGCAGCGCCAGCTCGCTTTCCGGGACGCCCTGCACCGCCTTGGCCAGTTCGCGGCCGAGCGGCATCGTCAGCGCGACGGCGCGGCCGTTGCAGCCGGTCCAGCCGAACGCATTCGGTCCCAGACGATGGATGCGCGGCAAAAAGTCCGCCGTCATCCCGACATAGCCGTTCCAGACATAGTCGAACGAGACCTCGCCGATCTGCGGCCACAGCCGCTGCAGGCGCTCGGTGACGCGCGCCTTGATGCGCTCGACCTTGTTGCCGGGGCCGAGCACCGCGCCGCCGGTGACAAGACGATTTCGCGCGTCGTAGCGCGCGAAGTAGAGCTCGCCATGGGTATCCGACATCGCCTGCCGTCCCGGGATGATGGTCTTGCGGACATTGTCGGACAAAGGCTGCGTTGACATCTGCCACGACAACACCGGCATCACCTCGTGCGCGATTTGCGGCACCAGCGACTTCGAGAACTCACCGCTATAGGCATTGGTCGCCATGACCAGCGCGCGGCCGGAAATCTCTCCCTTCGCCGTCTTCACCACCCAGCGGTCGCCGCGGCGCTCAAAACTCTCGGCCGGCGAGCGCGCGTAGATGCGCCCGCCGAGATCGAGCACGGTGCGGGCCAGGCCGCGCGCCAGCGCCAGCGGGTTGATGTGGCCGCCGGTCTTGTTCCAGAAGCCGCCGTACCAGGCGTCGGAGCCGAGCATGTCGCGCATCTCTTCGCGCGACAGCAATTCGACCGGCGCGCCGAATTTCGACCATTGCCGCACGCGGCGTTCCGCGATCTTGATGCGGCCGGGCGAATGCACCGGCTGCACCCAGCCCTCCTGTTCGCCCTCGGCGTCGATCTTGTAGCGCCGCGTCAAGTCGAACAGATAGGAAGCGCTGTCGCGCAGCATGCCGACAAAGCGTTCTCCGGCCTCGCCATGCCTTGCAACGATATCCTCCGGATCGGGCCGCGACAGCGTCGGGATCACCTGGCCGTTGTTGCGGCCCGAGGCGCCCCAGCCCGGCTCGGCGGCCTCGACGATCGCGACATCGATGCCGGCCTCGCGCAGATGCAGCGCGGTAGAAAGGCCGGTGAAACCGCCGCCGATCACGATCACGTCCGCCTGCTGCGTCCCAGTCAGTTCGGGCAATTCCGGCCCCGATGGCGTCACGGCTGCCCACAGCGAATGGGGCCAGCGGACGTTACTCGTATTCATCGGCATCCTTCCTTGCAGGCAACTGATCGTTCTGCTTAGTTTAGCCCGCTAACCAACTCCAGGGAAACAAGAGAGTGGCACTCAAAAACGTCATCGGAATCGATCACGCCGTGGTCATGGTGAAGGACCTCGACAAATCAGCCGAAAACTACCGGCGGCTTGGCTTCACCGTGTCGCCGCGCGGCACCCACAGCGCGCATATGGGATCGGGCAACTACACCATCATGTTCGACCCCGACTATATGGAATTGCTCGGCGTGCTCAATCCGACGGAACATAATGCTCCGGCGCGGGCCTATCTGGAAAAGAACGGCGAAGGCATCGAGCGCATCGCGTTCACCGCGGTGGACTCCGCCGATGGCGCAGAAGAAATTCGCGCGCGCGGCTATCCGCCGGTCGGCCCCACCGATTTCGAGCGCCCAGTGACGATGCCTGACGGCACGATCTCAGCAGCGAAATTCCGCACGTTCCAGTGGCCGACGGCGGAAGCGCCGGGCGGCGTGCGCATCTTCGCCTGCCAGCACAAGACGCGCGAGACGGTGTGGATTCCCGAGCTGATGAAGCACGCCAATGGCGCGAAGCGACTGAAGCAGGTCCTCATGGTCGCGCCCGAGCCCGCCAAGGAAGCCGCGCATCTGGCCAAGATGATTGATCGCGAGACGCGCAGCGAGGCCGACGGCGCCGTCGCGGTGCCCTCCGGCGGCGACCGCGCGGACTTCGTGTTTCTCACGAAAGATCAACTCGCCAAGCGCTATCCCGGCGTATCGCTGGCCGGCCTGCCCGAGCGCGGCGGCGCGGGGCTCGTGATCGCGGCTGACGTGGCGGCGGCGGAGAAGGCGCTGGGTGCTACCGGCGTCAAGAGTGCCGGCGGTGTCGTCGTGCCGCCAGCGGAAGGCAACGGCACGATGCTGGCGTTCGTGGCGTAGTCCGACGCCCTGCATCGGGAAAGCCTTGATATGGCGAAGGGCAGGATCGAGGCGGATGGCGATACGGCGGCAAGCCGCCGTGGTCGCCCCCGCTCCGCCGAAACAACCAGCGCCATTCTGCAAAGCGCCTACACGCTGATGGCGGAGACGGGCCTTGCCGCCACCAGCATCGACGCGGTGGCGCGGCATTCCAACGTCTCCAAGATGACCATCTACAAATGGTGGCCGTCGCGCGAGGCGCTGTTGATCGACGCGTTCCTGCATCATGCTTCGCTGATGCTGCCGCTGCCGACGTCAGGCACGGCGGCAGAGCGCCTCCGAAATCACGCCGCGGCTTACGCCAAGGCGCTGCAGGGGGAATTCGGCAAGGTGCAACTCGCGGTGATCTCCGAATGCATCTCGAACACCGGGTCCGCCGAGATCTTCTACGAACGCTATCTCAGATATCGAAGAACCGCGCTGGTCGAATTGATCGCCGCCGGCCAGCAGGATGGCAGCGTCGGCGCGGCCGGGACGCCGGAAGACCTGTACGATGCGATCTATGGCAGCCTGTTCTACCGCTACATCTTCGGGATCAAGCCGATCTCGCCGGCGCAGGCCCGTAATCTCGTCGATACCCTCTTGATGATCAGGAGCCGCTGACGCCCTGGACACGGTCAGGCCGCTGGCGCCTGAACCAGGCCCATGTCTCGCGTGTCACGGCCAGATAGCCCCTGCCCCGGTACACAATCCGCCCGTCGACGATCTCGTTCAGCTTCGGCAGCGCATGAAACGGGATCGAAGGATAGGCGTGGTGCTCGACATGGTAAGGCATGTTCCACGCAAACCACCTCATGGCCATGCTGGTATAGGTCGTGCGGGTGTTCTGGAAGGCGCTGCGCGTCCGCTCACAGCCGGTGTGTTCGGCATAGAGATAGGGACGCAGGAACAGCTGGCCGACGATCAGGGGAACGATCCAGACCCAGAGCAGCAGCGTCGCATGGAATGCGAATGAGCCGAGCAGCAGCACGACGTAGCCGGCGACATAGAGCCGCGCTTCCTTCACCACGATGTGGCGCTTGGCTTCCGGAATCCACGGGGCGGAGGCGTTGCCGGTGAAGGCATGGCGAAGCATCAGCCCGACCCGGAAAGCGACCTGCCGAAGACCGCTATAGGCAATCGCAAGCTCCGTATCCGATGCAGGCATCGGGCCAACCAGCAGTTCGGGGTCCCGCTCCGGATCCTGCGTGTAGCGGTGGTGGTCCCAATGGAACAGGCAGTAATATTCGTAAGGCAGCCCGATCGCGAATGACGAGAGATGGCCGAATACGAGATTGAGCGCGCGGGTCCGAAACGCTGTCTTGTGGGCGGTCTCGTGCACAACCATGAACAGGAAGGCGACGAAATAGCCCTGCACGACGATCAGCGGCATCGCCCAGAGCAGGCCATAGGTCGAGGCGACGTGCCAGATCAGCGTACCGAAAACGCCGATGGCGCCGTAGTGGCTGGCCGCGCGAATGATGCCGGGCAGGTTCGACCGCACCGATAGCGCGCGCAGCTCGGCCGATGCCAGCGGCTTCTCTCCCGTTGCGGTAACTGCCGTGCTCATGGTCGCCATCCCTCCGGGAAGAATTCAGCGCTGCAGCAACGCCGAGACTTCGGCGTTGATGAAATCGCGGTCTGCGGGATTGTTGATTGGATTTCCGGCCCGGTGTCCATGGATCGACGGAATCGGATGGAGTTCGGCCGACTTTGCGTTGAAGAGGCGGCCGAGCTCGGCCTCGTTGTCGCGCATGTCGAAGTAACGATCCGTCTGCCCCGGCATCAGCAACACATGCGCTCTGATCGCGGCGAGCGCGCGGCCGATGTCGCCGCCGAATTCGGGGCATTGGCTGATATCGCCACGCTGCCAGATGCCGATCTGCGCCAGGAGATCGTTGGCGTCACGCCGCAGGAAGGCGACGTCCCATGATCGTGCAAGGTAATCTTCAAGGCTGGTGAAGCCGGCCTCGCGCCAGATCTCGTCCCGGTAATAGGCGTGCGACATCGCCCACCCCGCATAGACGCGTCCCATCGCCCGAAGGCCGGCGACGGGCTTTGCAATGAAACGACCATCCTGCCAGGCCGGATCCGCCGTCAGCGCCGCCTTCACGCCCTCGAGAAACACGTGATTGTACGGCGAGCATCTGGCGCTGCCGCAAACAACCGCCACCCGTTCCACCATATCGGGATGGCAGGCTGCCCAGTGATAGGCCTGCATGCCGCCCATCGACCAGCCATAGACGAGCGCGATCCTTGAAATGCCGAACTGCTCCTCGAGCAACCGGCGCTGCACCGCGACGGCGTCATGGTAGCTGATGGCCGGAAACGGCGTGACGTCGGAATTCGACGGCGATGAAGACAGGCCGTTGCCGAACAGATTGGGAATGACGATGAAATAACGATCAGGGTCCAGCGCGCCGCCGGGCTGGATCAGCCATTCCGTGTCGTAGTGCTGGGCGCTGAACGATGTAGGGTAGACAATCATATTGTCCTTCGGCCCGTTCAGCGCGCCGTAGGTCTTGTAGGCGAGCCGCAGGGAACGGAAGACAACACCTGATTGCAGCACGACGTCTCCTGCGTCGAAGTGATCATAATCGCCGCTGATTGTCATGCAGTCATCCCTGGGCGCGCCAATGGGCGCAGCCAATTAATGTACTTATAGTACATTAATTAGCTTGGATTGCAACCGTGTCATTGCGTCGTCGACATCGCAATGTCGAGCCGGCGCACTGGCGGCGGCCGCAGGCATGCCATCGGCTGATGCGGCGTCGACTTAGCCTTCGTATTGCAGCACATGCATGCCGGCGTTCCAGTCGCTGACATACATCAACCCCTCCGGGGTGACGTAGGCGTCGCAGGTTTTTGCGGCCAGAGAAACATTGGGCCGCGGATCCACCAGCTTGCCGGGCACCGGCGGCACCCAATAGGCAACCTCCTTCGGCACGAAGGCATCCCTGATGTCGAACACCCGCACCCCCGCCGTATTGTAGGTGGCGAACACCGTCTCTTCACTTTGGAACGAGCCGGGCCGATTTTCGTGCAGATTGTGCGGCCCGAACGTGCCGATGCTGCAGAAATCGCGCTCGCGAGGTGTCGGCAGCGTCGATATCGGCACCGGGTTTTCCGGAGCGCGGACGTCGACAATGAAGGTGTGAAACAGGCCCTTGGCACATTTTTCGGCATTCGCCTCGTCGGCCACAACAGCCAGTCCCCGCTTGGGCAAGGGCAGAGGCGTATGCGTTCCGCCGGGGAATGGCGGCGACCAGTTGAGGCGCGAAATCAGGGTGGGTTTTGCGGGATCGCTGATGTCGTGGATGGTGAATCCGCCGTCGCGCCACGCTGCATAACCGCGGTTGCCCGCCGTGATCATGTGATGCAGGGCGACGCGCTTGCCCTTGGGCAAGTCAGGCTCGCCGGCGGCGCGGTTCATGCCGGGCAGCCACCATTTGGAGACGATCTCCGGCTTGGCTGTGTTCTGCAGATCGACGATGCACAGGATGTGGTCGGTGAAGCCGTCGAAATGCGCCGAGACATAGGCGTAGCGTCCTCCCGGCCACCACAGGCGGTTGATCCCGAAGCCAGGCATTTCGAGAAAGGCAATCTCGCGCATTTCGTTTGGCTTGGAGATGTCGTGGATGGACAGGCCGGAGCGGAATTTCTTGCGGTTGGTGATGCTGTCGGCCAGGTTGTTCTCGAAGTAGCCGCGCATGCTGTCGTAGGATTGCATCGCCACGATGTTGGCGCCGTTGGCGAGCAGCATCAGATCGTCCGAAACCTGCAAATGATGGGTGCGCGTGTACTGGCCCGCCGTGAAGAAGCCTGTCGGCTTCAGGTTGCGCGGGTCCGACGCGTCCAGGATGGTAACGCCGTCGCTGAACATGTGCCCGACGTAAACGTGTTTCTTGTTGACCATCACCTGTACGCTGTCAGGCCGCCCGCCGATGTCGCTGTAGGAAATGTGCTTGATGCCCTTCCCGATTCCTTGTGGAGGAATCTCGGCTTCGGCAGCGAATGCGGGCGCGGACAGACCGGACATCACGGCGGCCCCAGCCAGCGCACCGAGCTGTTTGAGGTGCTGGCGGCGCGAAAGTTCGGTCATGGTCGTTGCTCCCCTGGAACGTCGGCCCGTCTTTTCCCGCTGCGGTCGGTGATGCAGGCTTTTGAAGTTGCGCGACGCTAAACCCGTTTAGGTTGGTTCGCAAACTGTCAATCCCATGTCGGCATCGCTGCTCTCGTCAAAATACCGGCACAATAGGGCTATGCAGCTTGCGCCCACGCGATACTATTCCCTCAACAAAAAGCCGACCTCCAGGGAGTGCAACGACCATGAAGAACCTCTCGATCTCGCGCCGCACACTTCTGGCCGGCACGGCGGCAACCGGCGCGCTCAGCCTCACCGGCTTTCCGGCGCGGGCCGAGGTGCAATGGAAGAAATATGCCGGCACCAAGCTCGAGGTGATCCTCGCCAAGGGTCCGCGCGGCGACAATCTGCAGAAGTACATCAAGGAATTCACCGAACTCACCGGCATCCAGGTCGAATCCGAGCAGATTCCCGAACAGCAGCAGCGCCAGAAGGCTGTGATCGAACTCGCTTCGGGCAAGCCGAGCTTCGACGTCATTCATCTGAGCTACCACGTGCAGAAGCGGCAGTTCGAAAAGGGCGGCTGGCTCGCCGACATGTCCGGTTACATGAAGGATCCGAACCTCACCGCGCCCGACCTCGTCGAAAGCGATTTCTCGGCCGCGGGCCTGCAATACGCCAAGAACGACAAGGGGCAGATGCTGTCGCTGCCGTGGTCGGTCGACTACTTCATCCTCTACTACAACAAGGAGCTGTTCCAGAAGAAGGGCGTCGCCGTTCCCAAAACCTTCGACGAGATGGTCGTGGCGGCCGAAAAACTCACCGACGCCAAGGAAGGCACGTTCGGCTTCGTCGGGCGGGGCCTGCGCAACGCCAACATGACGCTGTGGACCAACTTCTTCCTCAATTACGGCGGCGAATTCCTTGATGGCAAAGGCGGCATCCTGACCGATGGTCCGGAGGCGATCGAGGCCACAAAGCTTTACCAGACGCTGCTGACGAAAGTCGCTCCGCCCGGCGTCGCCGGGTTCAACTGGATGGAGTCGATGGCGTCGTTCACGCAAGGCCGCTCGGCGATGTGGATCGACGGCGTCGGCTGGGCGCCGCCGCTGGAAGACCCGGCCGCTTCGCGCATCGTCGGCAAGGTCGGCTACACCGTCGTGCCCGCGGGGCCCAAGGGACAATTTTCGGCGACCTATGGCGACGGGCTCGGCATCGCAGCGGCCAGCAAGAACAAGGAAGCCGCCTATCTCCTGTGCCAGTGGGCGGTTTCGAAGACGCAAGGCGCACGGCTGTTGCAGGCCGGCGGCGGCGTTCCGTTCCGCAATTCCGTCCTCAACGATCCCGAAATTCAGAAGGGCGTGAAGATGCCGCCGGAATGGCTGAAGTCGGTGATCGACTCCGCCAAGATCTCCAAGCTCGGCCTTCCCGTCATCATCCCGGTCGCTGAATTCCGCGATCTCGTCGGCGCGGCCATTACCTCGACGCTGGCAGGCGCCGATCCGGCTGCGGAATTGAAGAAGGCGCACGAACAGTTCCGGCCGATCCTGGAGCGCAGCGAGAAAGCGTGAAGGTAGCAGCAGAAGTAATCCCGGCCGCGGCGGCAACGGACCTCGCGCCGGGAAAGGAGTGGCGGCCGCCGTCCTACTGGCCCTTCGTGGTGCCGGCGCTGGTCGTGGTGCTGGCCGTGATCGTGTTTCCCTGGGTATTCACGATCTGGATGAGCCTCAACCAGTGGAAGGTCGGCTCGCCGACCACCTTTGTCGGGCTCGCCAATTATATGCGGCTGCCGAACGATCCCCGCTTCGTCGAGGCGGTCGGACACACCATCCTTTACACCGCCCTCTCCGTGCTGCTGCCGCTGATCTTCGGCACGTTCGCGGCCGTGGTGTTTCACGCCAAGTTTGCCGGACGCGGCTTTCTGCGCGGCGTCTTCATCATGCCGATGATGGCGACCCCGGTTGCGATCGCGCTGGTGTGGACCATGATGTTCCATCCGCAGCTCGGCGTGCTCAATTACCTGCTGTCGCTGGTCGGCCTGCCGCCGCAGCTCTGGGTGTTTCATCCGGGGACGGTTATCCCCTCGCTGGTGCTGGTCGAAACCTGGCAATGGACGCCGCTGGTCATGCTGATCGTGCTCGGCGGCCTGGCTGCAATCCCGACCGAACCCTATGAAAGCGCACAGATCGACGGCGCCGGCGCCTGGCAGATGTTTCGCTACATCACGCTGCCCCTGATCACCCCGTTCCTGTTCATCGCCGGGATGATCCGCATGATCGACGCGGTGAAGAGTTTTGACATCATCTTTGCGATCACGCAGGGCGGGCCTGGTTCGGCGTCGGAGACCATCAATCTCTATCTCTACAGCGTCGCCTTCATCTATTACGACCTCGGCTATGGTTCGGCGATCGCGGTGATCTTCTTCCTGCTCATCGTGGCGCTCGCCGCCGTCATGCTGCATCTGCGCCAGCGCACGATGTGGACCGAGATCGGGAGCGGCGCATGAGCCTGCGTCAGATCCTCGGCAAGGTCGGGCTGTGGTTTGCAGTGTTCATCATCGTGTCGCCGGCCATCCTGTTCTTTCTCTGGATGGCCTCGCTGTCGCTCAAATACGAGGTCGACAACGCGGCCTACCCGCCGGTCTTCTTCCCCGAGCGCATTGCCTGGAAGAATTACGCCGATGTGCTCGCGTCCAACCGCTTCCTGACCTACTTCGTCAACAGCCTGCTGGTGACGGGCACCGCGACGTTTCTGGCGATGCTGGTCGGCGTGCCCGCGGGCTACGGCATCGCACGCATGGCCGCGCATAAATCCGCGATCGTGATCCTGATCGCCCGCATCACGCCGGGCCTGTCCTATCTCATCCCGCTGTTCCTGCTGTTTCAGTGGCTCGGTTTGCTCGGCACGCTGTGGCCGCAGATCATCATCCATCTCGTGGTAACGGTGCCGATCGTGATCTGGATCATGATCGGCTATTTCGAGACCACGCCGCTGGAGCTCGAGGAGGCCGCACTCATCGACGGCGCCACGCGCTGGCAGGTGTTCCGCCACGTGGCGCTGCCGATCGCACGGCCGGGACTGGCGGTCGCCTTCATCCTCGCGGTGATCTTCTCCTGGAACAACTTTGTGTTCGGCATCGTGCTGGCGGGGCGGGAAACGCGCACGCTTCCCGTCGCCGTCTACAACATGATCTCATTCGACCAGTTGAGCTGGGGGCCGCTGGCGGCCGCCGCCCTCATCGTCACGTTTCCGGTGCTGCTGCTGACGGTACTGGCGCAGCGGCAGATCGTTGCCGGGTTGACCGCGGGTGCGGTCAAGGGCGGATAACCCTCAGCCTCCTACTCTGCCGGTGCCGCGACCGGCATGTCCGAATGCGAACTGTAGCTCACGCTTGGACTCGTCCTCGCCAGCGCATACAGGCCGCCCGCCATCACGGCATAGGCAAGCGCCACGCCCGGCGTAACGCCGAGGCCGCCGCCGATGCCGACGGCTTCGCCGTGCATGAAACCGAAATAGGTCATGACGGCGCCGGCCAGCGCGAAGGCTGAGGCTCTAAGAAAATCGCGTTCGATCACGAACACGCCGATCGCACCCAGCACGAGGCCGGCGAGGATCGAGCCACCGCCCATGACTTCCAGCCCGTGATAGAGCACGCCCTGCTGCGGCAGCGAGGATATCGCCGCGGCCTTGACCGCATCGACCTTGTCGGCGGCGAGACCGCCGACGGTCTGCGCCGCCGTCACCGTCGCGCCGAGCATGGTATCGACCTGCAGCTTGGCCCAGGCGGCGAGGTGCGGCGTCAGCGCCAGCACGATGGCCGGCGCATGCTTGACCGGCGTGGTCTGGAATGCCTGCGCGCCGATCAGCATGCCGATATAAAGCAGGATCGGCGAGATCGCGACCACGGGCACCAGCGCCAGCAGCACCGAGATGATGCCGAACCAGCTCAGCAGCACCACCATCAAACCGGTCGCCGCCGAATAGCCGATCCGGCCGCCCATCGCCTTCCAGCCGGGATGGCCGATATAGACCGCGTTGATGAAGGGATTGCCCATCAGGCAGCCGATCAGGCTGACGACGCCGTCGGCGGTCAGCACCCGCGTGGTCGGATATTCGTCGCCGGCGGCTTCCGCGCTTTCGACATTATCCATCGCTTCGACGAGATCGTAGATGCCGAATGGGATGGCCGTCACCAGGATGATGCCGAGGAATTCGAAGCCGGAGAAGACGTGGCCGAACGCCGGCAGCGGCACCGAGAAGCCGAAATTGGCGAAGGCGTCGCCGAGGCCCTTCAGGCTCAAGCCGCCGAGACCAAGCCCGAACAGGTTTGAGCCCCAGGCGATGATCATGCCGATGGCGATGGCCACGAGGCCAGCCGGCATGCCCCTCCAATATTTCACGCCGCCGAACCAGCTCACCAGGATGATGGCGAAGCACACCAGCCCGATCTGCGGCGTCATGTACATTTCGAGCGCCGGCCGCATCGAGATGAAGGTGACGGAGACGCCGGCCAGCGTGCCGAGCAGCGCCGCGCGCGGGGTGATCTTGCGGATATATGGCGCGATGAAGCCGCCGATCATCAGGATAAAGCTCTGGAAGAACACCCAGACGAGGCCCGCCGACCAGCCCTTGACGGGATCGCCGGTCTTCAGCGTGATCGGCAGCATGATCACGAAGGTGACGATGAACATGTGCGGCACGCTGACGCCCGATGGCAGCGCACAGACGTCGCTGCGGCCGGTCTTTTGGGCCAGCTTGTAGGCGAGCCAGGCGTAATAGAAGGTCGAGAGGCACATCATCAGGCCGAGCGCCGGCAGGATGCGGCCGAACACGATGCTGTCAGGCATCTTCAGCACGAAACGCAACAGCCCGGTGAGCACCAGCATGTTGACGAGAATGTTGGTGCCGAAACCGAACAACGCATTCCAGTCGCCCGGCGTCCATAATACCGGCTTGAATCCTGACGTGCCTGCCGTCCCCGTCCCGCTCGTGCTCATCGTGATGTCCCCGCTGCTTTTGGAATCTCCTGCGAAAGTGCTGCCAGCACCGCGGCGGAGTCGGAGACCCAGCCGAAGATGCCGCCCTGGGCCTTGATCATCTTCAGGCCCATCTCGTGAAACTCAGGAAAATAGGATGCGCAGCCGTCCGCCAGCACCACGCAGCGGTAGCCGCGGTCGTTGGCCTCGCGCACGGTGGTGTTGACGCAGACCTCGGTGGTGACGCCGCAGACCAGGAGGTTCGCGATGCCATGGTCTTGCAGCACGTCGTCGAGCTCGGTGGCGTAGAACGCGCCCTTGCCCGGCTTGTCGATCACGATCTCGTCGCCGGTCGGATAAAGTTCGGGAATGATGTCGTGACCCGCCTCGCCGCGAATGAGGATGCGGCCCATCGGGCCGGGATCGCCGATGCGCAAGGATGGCGCGCCGCGTTCGACCTTGGCCGGCGGCGCGTCGGAGAGATCGGGCAGATGGCCCTCGCGGGTGTGGATGACCAGCATGCCCGTCGCGCGGGCCGCATCCAGCACGGCTGAGATCGGCTTCACCGCGCGGGCAAGCTGGCTGACATCATTGCCGAGCGTCTCGCCAAAACCGCCCGGCTCCATGAAATCGCGCTGCATGTCGATGATGAGGAGCGCGGTCGCCGTCCAGTCGAGCCCGATCGGCTCCGGCTCCGCTGCGAGCATTGCTGAGTTCGCCATGACCTGCGCGCCCCAAACGAGAACTCCCGAAGCGGGGGCAAGCAAGGCGCATGCCATTGTGTACAATGGCGGCAGGCGATGGGGCTGGGGAGAAACAGTCGTACTGTCAGTCCGTTACTCGCTGACACCGATCTCGGCACCGCCTTGTCGGGCGCATCGCAAGCGGGCAGTTGCTCATTGGCTGTGCATGCTTCGATTGCGCTTGCCTGATCGAGGAACGGCCAACTCGCTGCTTCCGGTTCGCACCTGCCCCAACAACTGGACCAGCCAGGCAAGGCCCGCATCCATCATCGCCACTTTCGGAACGACGATATTGATCGAGAAGCGCGGCAGCGGCAGCGCCGCTTTGACGGCGATGATATCGAAGCGGGCACCATGGATCTCAACGAACCGTCGCGGCAGCGCGGAGACCATCTCGGTTTCGGCCAACACCGAAAGCGCGAAATTGAAATTCGGAACGGTCAGGGCAACGCGCCGCGCCAGACCTTTCCTGGCGAGTTCGACATCGACAAATCCCAGGACATCGCCGGTGTGCGAAACCACGAGATGCTCCATCTCGCAGTAACCCTTGAGCGTCGGGTTGCGCTGGAACGAATGGCCCTTGCGCGCGGCAATGACGAATTCCTCCTCGTAGAGCTTCTGTTTATGGAAACGGGCAGGAAGGTCATCGAGAGGGATGATCGCAAGATCGATCGTCCGATCCTCGAGGTCCTGCAGCGCTTCCTTCCAGGCAAGGTGAAGCGCGATGAGGCCTTGTGCCGGCAATAGTTGACGGATGCCGAGGTCCACGCTCGGCGCCACCTCCCGCAACTTCTCCAGCAGCGAAGGCAGGATGACCGACGACACGCCATCCGGCGCGCCGATCACGAAGCGGCGTTTCGAATGTCTCGGATCAAACGGAGTGGCGGTCGAAACAACGCCGCGGATACGCGCGAGAATTTCCGCTACCGACGCGGCGAGCTGGAGGGCGCGCTCGGTCGGCACGACTCCCTTCGGAGTCTTGAGAAACAAGGGATCGCCGAGCAGCGTGCGCAGGCGGCCGAGGCCATGGCTGATGGCGGACGGCGAGAGATGCAGCCGCTCCGCCGACCGGCCGACATGCCGCTCCTGAAAGACGACCTCGAACAGCACGAGAAGGTTGAGGTCGATCCGGGAAAGGTCAATTTGGTTCAGCATAATGCTGAAATCATATCACTAGATTCAGCATCATTGAAATGGGATTTGAACAGCACCGCCAGTCGATCGCTGGCCCAACCCGAAGGGAAGACACCGAAATGTTCAAATCGAATATCTGGAAACGTTTGGCGCTGAAGGCCGCACTCGCCATGCCGCTGTCGGCCAGCGCCGCACAGGAGGCAACGACGGCACGTTCGGAGCAGGAACTTGCCGATCTCATCAGGAGGACCGAAGCCCAGGCTTCGGCTTTCATGCGTGGTGACACGGCCAAGTGGTCCAGTCTGGTGCGCATCGCGGATGATTTTACACTGATGCAGCCGTTTGGCGGTGAGGCCAGCCGAGGCTTCGATATGAGTCCTGAACGGCTGGCGCGCCTCGCCAGCTACTTCAGGAACGGCGACGCCAAGCTCGAGCTTATCCAATCCTATGTGTCGGACGATCTGGTCGTTCTTGCGATGATCGAGCGTGAACACGGCGAAGTCGGTGGTTTGCCGAATCAGGACTGGTCACTGCGGGTGACGCAAGTCTATCGCCGGCAAGGGGGCCAATGGTGGCTGATTCACCGCCATGCCGACCCGCTCGTGCGCAAAGTCGGGCTTGAGACCGCAGCCGCGCTGGCCCGCGGCGCACATCTCGAGGGACGGTGACGTTCAGGCCTTTGTCGCCTCCGGCGGTCTAAAGTTCTCGATGAACCTCAGCAGCACGCGCGCGCCGGCATCGGCGTCAGCATGCTCGACATGCTCGGCCGGGTTATGACTGATGCCACCACGGCAGCGCACGAACAGCATGGCGACGTCGGCGATGTCGATCATCGCCATGCCGTCATGCCCTGCCCCGCTCGGCAGTTCGAACGCGCCGTAGCCTTCGGCCGCAACCGCTTTCGCCATTTGTGATTTCAGCCAGGGGGCGCAGGGCACGGTGCGATTTTCGTGGGTGACGTCGATCTGCAGCGACAGCTCACGCCGCCCGGCGATTGCTTCGATCCGCTGCACGATTTCGGCAACGGCCTGCTTGCGGTGTTGATCATCAGGCGCGCGGATGTCGAGGGTGAAGGCAACGCGGCCGGGGATCACGTTGGTCGCGCCGGGCATCGCGTTGACCACGCCGACGGTGCCGACCAGGCCCGCGCCATCCGCCTTGCAGAACTGCTCGACGGTCACGATGCATTCGGCGGCGCCCGCCAGCGCGTCGCGACGCAGCGCCATCGGCACCGTGCCGGCATGGCCGGCCATGCCGGTGAGAGTTGCGGCCAGCCGCGTCGCGCCGGAGATCGCCGTCACCACGCCGACCGGAAGGTTCTGCTGCTCCAGCACCGGGCCCTGCTCGATATGCAGTTCGACATAGGCGTGCAGTTCGCCCCGCTTGCGGGCCGCCGCACCGATGCCGCCGGGGTCGAGGCCGAACTGCACCATCGCCTCGCGCATGGAGAGGCCGTTGGCATCGCGCGCGTCGAACACGCTTTGGTCAAACGTGTCGGCGATGGCCCGGCTGCCCAGCAGCGTCGAGGCGAAACGGACGCCCTCCTCGTCGGCGAAACCGACCACCTCGATCGCAAACGGCAGCCGCACGCTGCGCCGGTTCAGCTCCGCAACACAGGCAATCGCCGTGATCACCCCGAGCGGGCCGTCCCATTTTCCGGCGTCGCGCACGGTGTCGTAATGCGAGCCCAGCATCAGGCACGGCAGTCCCGGCCGGTCACCCTCATAGCGGCCGCAAACATTGCCGATGGCGTCGAGATGCGCGGCCATGCCGGCGTCCTTCATCCAGGACATGATGAGATCGGCCGCGACGCGATGCTCGGGCGACAGGAAGATGCGGGCCAGATGCTCCGCCGTCTCGGAAATGGTTCCGAGCTGGTTGATTCTGCCCACGATTTCAGTGCCGAGCGGCGGCCGCGCCGCCCCGCCACCTGCTGTCCATGTCTCGTTCATGCTGCCCCGCGAAGCGCGCCGCAACCGGCGCCTTCCGACATTATCGGGGTGCCTTTTAGCCCCTTCCTACCGTGCACTCAATCTGGCCGTGGGGCTCGTCGGTCGGCAGGAAGACGTCGTTGTTGTTATCGAGGCCAAAGGCCGACAGGTTCATCGGGATGAAGTGCATGTTGGGACAGGCCATGCTGATTT
>Ga0102590_1001272_pt1 | contig 39591 bp, 45 predicted proteins | sample AraplaMF_Col_mMF_FD_76859 | JGI IMG/M metagenome (GOLD analysis project Ga0102590, IMG submission 76859) | Arabidopsis root microbial communities from the University of North Carolina, USA - plate scrape MF_Col_mMF | ecosystem: Host-associated > Plants > Roots > Endosphere | place: USA... | reverse complement strand
ATTAAGAGCGAAAAGAAATCGGCTTGTCAATAAATAAATCCAATTGAATTATTAATTCGATGTGGCATGCTCAATCGAATTAGGGCATAGGCCAACAATCGGGAGGAGCGGCCATGTCGTCCTTGGAAGGACCGGAACACACACCGGTTCCGCCACCAATTCTGAATCCGGCCGGCGGTGCGAACCAGGTCAGGGTGCGAGCCTATAACGAACGGCTCGTGCTGTCGCTGGTGCGTCTCTACGGCGCGCTGTCGAAGGCCGATATCGCGCGCCGCAGCGGGCTGTCGGCGCAGACCGTCTCCGTCATCATGCGGGTGCTGGAGAAGGAAGGGCTGCTGTCGCGCGGGGAACCGGTGCGCGGCCGTGTCGGCCAGCCGTCGATCCCGATGCATATCAATCCGGATGCCGTCTATTCCTTCGGCTTGAAGATGGGCCGGCGCAGCGCCGATCTGGTGCTGATGGATTTCGTCGGCCGCATCCGCATGCAGCTGCACCGAACCTATGCCTATCCGCTGCCGGATGAAATCCTCGCCTTCGTCACCTCGGGCATCCGGGAGCTCGAAGACCGGCTCGACGACAAGCAGCGCGGCCGCATCGCCGGCCTCGGCATCGCCGCCCCCTTCGAGCTCTGGAACTGGGCCGAAGAGGTGGGTGCGCCGCCAGGCGCCATGGAGGTTTGGCGCGACGTCGACCTGCAGGCCGACATCGCCGCGCGTGTCTCGCATCCGGTCTTCATGCAGAACGATGCGACCAGCGCCTGCGGCGCCGAGCTCGTCTTCGGCGTCGGACCGTCCTATCCGGATTTCGTCTATTTCTTCATCGGCTCCTTCATCGGCGGCGGCATCGTCCTGAATTCGGCGATCTTTTCCGGCCGCACCGGCACGGCAGGCGCGATCGGGCCGCTGCCTGTGCGCGGCAAGAACGGCGAAACGATGCAGTTGCTTGAAATCGCCTCGATTTTCGTGCTCGAAAACATGCTGCGCGAGCGCGGCATCGATCCCGAGCCGCTCTGGTATTCGGCCGACGGCTGGGTGGATTTCGGCGAACCGATGGAAGCCTGGATCCAGGATAGCGCCAAGGCGCTGGCGCAGGCGATCGTTGCCGCCGCCTCGATCGTCGATTTCAGCGCGGCTGTCATCGACGGTGGCTTTCCCGATTGGGTGCGCAGCCGCGTCGTGCAAGCCACGATCGACGAAGCCGCCAAGCTCGACCTGCAGGGCGTCGTCATGCCCGAAATCATCGAGGGCGCGGTCGGCGCCCAGGCGCGCGCCATCGGCGGCGCCAGCCTGCCGATCTTTGCGCGTTACCTCACCGACCAGAACGTACTCTTCAAGGAGGTAGACCATGCTGAAAGGACTTGATCCGCTGTTGAGCCCGGAGCTGCTTTTTACGCTTCGCGCCATGGGCCACGGCGACGAGATCGCCATCGTCGACGGCAATTATCCGGGCGTCGAACATGCCCGCCGGCTGATCCGGCTCGACGGCCACCACCTCATCCCGGTCCTTAATGCCGTGCTCAGCGTGCTGCCGATCGACGATTTCGTGGCGGAGGCGATCTTCCGCTCGACCGTCAAGGCCGAGCGCGACAAGCTCGATCCCGTGCATGAGGAGATGATCGACTGCTGCGCCCGCCACGAGCCGCATCGGCAGGTGGTGCCGCTGATTGGCCAGGATTTCTACGGCCGGGTGAAGACCGCCCATGCGGTGATCCAGACCGGCGAGCCCAGGCTCTATGCCAACATCATCCTGCGCAAGGGCGTGATCTATCCGAAAGAGCCGGGCACCCATGCGGCGGCCGGGGTCGATCCGTTCGTTTACTAGAACAATTCCGGCAAAAGTGCGCAGCGGTTTGGTCGTTGGCAGGCTTTGGCTTTCGGGCCGGCTGAAGGGCAGTCTTCGCCATTCGTTCGATGGATGTTATTGTGCGGCCGGTGCGTTGGTCCACCGCGCCGGCAAACCGCTCGGCTGCGAACGGCGCCTCACCACCAAGAGTCGACGTCGCGGGATCAGGCCGGTGAAGCGATGAGAAGACGGATCTCGCATGGCACCTGACATAAGCACGACCCCTCGTCGCAGCACCACCGGCCTGCGCAAGTTTCTGGATCCTGAGCAGCAGCGGGATTGGATAGAAGGCGAGGCGGACTTGATCGACGCCGAAGAGCGTCTGGAGTCCCTGGAACAGCGGTTCAAGTACGTCGCGCGGTTCCAGAAGCTGCTTCGTCGCCCGCAGGCGCAAGACGTTCTGGAAATTCTCGGGGTATACGGGCAGACCTGCATCCCCATCCCGCGCAAGACCGAGCGTCACTACTGGTCAGTTTCCTGTCTGCCCTCGACTTCCGACAAGCCGCTCGTCCGCGTTAATGCGAGCTGGATGGAGCTTTTCACGCTCTACGCCGACGGCGAAGGGCTGCGTGCACGATTCCTGGTGCATCTTTCGCATTTCACCACCGACCATTCACCCGCGCAGGGCGACGTGGACGAGGCTTTTCTCGAGCACTGCGTCACGACGCCCGAAGACGTCGGTTACTTTTTTCCGCGCGGCGAGGACATTTTCGGCATCAATGTGCGGGGCTCGGCCTCGATCCGCAAATTCCTCGCGGAGCGCCGCATCTTGCGCGCCATTCGGACTTTCAATGTGACGCACATGAACCGGGGCCGGAACGCCTATCAGGCGAGCCACTGCTACAGCCTGGCGGATACGATGCTGGCAGGTTGATCGCCTCCGGGGATGCGCGACCGATGGACAGGAACCGAATCCTCATCCGATTTACGGCAAAGATATCCATTGTGCGCAGCGAAACTCCCGTCGCTTCGCAAAGGCAACCCACCATTAACCTACCAAGCGCACGATCTTTGGGATTTGTCGGTGCTGCGCGGCTTCATCAGCCATTGCGATACCGGCCCTCTTAATTCCGCCCGAATGAATTGAGGCGGTCTTCGATCACGGCGCAGGATCGCCGATGCCGTGAAGTTGCGCCATCCGTCGTCGGCATTCGCTGATACGAGCGTAGCAAACTGGCCATGACGGCTCTTCACACAACAGGAGCCTGTTCATATGCCTCGCATCCAACCAACCAGACCGCAGATGGAGATCGTTGCCTGGCTCGCGATCTTCCTGCTTCTCTTCTGCCTGTCATGGCTCTTCCAATGGCATGAAGGGCTGGATGGATTCATCGAAAAGCATCATGACTATCCGCTGGACCATGCGCTCCTCGCCCTTAATATCTCCGGGTTTCTCGGGCTCATTTATTCCGCGCTGAGGATCCGGGATCTTTCGAGGGAGGTCAATCGCCGGCTGCAGGCCGAAAAGAACGTAGACTGGATCGCCTGTCACGACACGCTGACCGAACTGCCTAACCGCAGGTTTCTGGATTCCGTATGCGCGCAGGCGATGACCGATCAAAGGGCACAAGAAACCTACGTCGTGTTCAGCCTCGATCTCGACGGCTTCAAGAAGGTCAATGATCTCCTCGGGCACGATCACGGTGATGCGGTGCTGAAGACTGTTGCCCAGCGGCTCTCTTCCCTCTTTCCCCGCGAGCACGTTTTCCGCCTTGGCGGAGACGAGTTCGTTGTTCTGGCACGGCGCACCGGAAATCCCGATCTTGTCGCGTTGGGGAACCGCATAGTGACTTTGATCGGCAAGCCGTTCACATTCAATGGTGTCGCCGTCGACCTCGGCGCCAGTGTCGGCTTCGCGCTTTATCCGGAGAACGGCGATGACCTCAGTCAAGTCATTCGACATTCGGACTGTGCGATGTATGTCGCGAAAAAGCAGGGGCGCAATCTGGTGAAGCCCTTCGTGCCTTCGATGCAGGACGAGTTGGCGAAACGGATTCGAGTGGAAGCGGATCTGAGAGCAGCCATCAAGAAGGCTGAGATCGTTCCCTACTATCAACCTCTCGTAGACCTGAAGACGAATCGGATTATCGGCTTCGAGGCCCTGGCGCGCTGGAAGACGGCCTCCGGCGAATTCATCCCACCGAACGAATTCATTCCGGTGGCAGAGGAAGCCGGTCTGATCGTCGAATTGACAGACCAACTGCTTCGCCACGCCTGCACCGATGCGCTTTCCTGGCCAAATGAGCTTGTCCTGTCATTCAACCTTTCTCCGATCCAACTAAGCGACCGGTTACTGGGCCTGCGAATTCTCAAGATATTGGGCGATGTCGGTCTGCCGGCACACAGGGTCGAGCTGGAGGTGACGGAGAGCGCCATCATCCAGGACGCTGTCACGGCACGAATCGTCCTCGACGATCTGGTGAACGCGGGCGTCAGGATTGCTCTCGACGACTTTGGAACAGGATATTCCAGCCTCTCACAACTATCCAACTACCGGTTCGACAAGATCAAGATCGACAGGAGTTTCGTCTCTTCATTTGAGACCGATGATAAGCAAGACAAGGTGATCAAGGCGATCATCGCTCTCGGTGTGGGACTTGGCGTGACGATAACCGCCGAAGGCATCGAAGAGGAGAGCCAGCTTCAGCGGCTTCAGGACCTGGGTTGCGACATCGGCCAAGGGTATCTGCTTGGCAGGCCAGCGCCGGCCGAGAAGCTTGCCACAGGTCAGGTCAGCGCCAGAATTTTGCAACGCGGTTGATGCGGGCCGTGGTATGTCGGATTCAGCCGCGAGATGCTGGAGGCTGTCGTCGAACAAGCGCCGTCCACCTGGCCCCCCGGCCATTCCACCGAAACATCATCCTAAACCTTAAGCGACAGTTGCCCACGCGCTTGGGATGACCGAGGTCGGCCGGCGAGAATTTCGCCGAAAGTCACTGAGGCAGTTGCGTTTGAATTCTTTATCGGTCATTCTAGAACAATCGATAAAGAATCGGAGTGACGATGGGCCGAACGCGGGAATTCGATGAGCAGGCGGTGCTGACGGGGGCGATGCACATCTTTCGCAAGCAGGGCTATCAAGCTGCATCAATCCGAGACCTCGAGGAGGCGACGGGGCTCAAGGGCGGAAGCATCTATCACGCCTTCGGCGACAAGGCCGGCCTCTTCGACGCAGCGTTCGAACATTACCACCGAACGGTGCTGGAGGGACGGATCGAGCGGTTTGCGCCGCCAGGAAGCGGGCTTCAAGGGTTGCGCGAATTGTTCCTGTCGCTCCTGCATGAGCCCGACGATGGCTCCCTTGGCTGCCTGATCACCAATATGGCGGTGGAATTCGGCGGCGGCGTCAATCCGCATCCCCGTGTCGAAGCGGCGCTCGGCCTCCTTCGTACCACATTCCGCTCGAGGCTGACCGAAGTGCCGACCATCGTTCGAGACGGTGACGGAGCCAAGGCGAACAGGACAGCCACCCGCCTTCTGGCCTTCTATCAGGGACTCCTCGTGCTCATTCGCGGCGGCGATGACAAGGCCGGCCTGCGGCAGGCGATAGAAGATGAATTCAATCAACTGGAGACGATGTCATGACACCTGAGGCACTCTGGAATCGATATGCAGCCATCTGGTCGCTGGACGCTGACGCTCGCGAGCCGGAAATGCTGGCTTGCCTCGCTGACGAGGTGACCTATTGCGACCCGAATGGAGCGATCGCGGGGCGAGCCGGTCTCTCGGCTTATATGGCCGGCTTCAAGGAGAGCATGCCGGGAGGCCGGTTCAAGATATTGAGCGTTCTCCACCATAATGACCGTTCTCTGGCGCGCTGGGCACTGCGCCACGAAGACGAGAGGGTCTTGCAGACCGGCACGAGTTTCGGGGTGATTTCCGATGGCCGGTTCGGCGCGATCACCGGCTTCTTCGATCTTCTGGCGGAGCAGCACCATGACTAGCGAGGCGACACGCGGGCTGGCGCTCGACTTTGCCAGCCAGATCGCCCCAGCCGGCTGCATCGATATCAGGCGCTTCTTCGGCGGATCCGCCCTGGTCCGAAACGGCGCGCAGTTCGGGTTCGTCATGAAGGGCACGCTGTATCTCCGCGTCGACGAAGCGATGCGCGCGGAGTTCGAGGCAGATGGCTCCGAACCGTTCAGCTACCGCGCCGCCGGCAGGGAGGTGACGGTTCGCCGCTACTACGCCGTTCCGGCACATGTGATCGACGATCCCGCGCTGCTGCACAGCTACGCGGAGCGCGCATTGCACGCGACCCCCACGCCCGGCCACAGGCTCTCCGACACGATCCTGGCCGTCACCTCGTTTGGCTAACGCATAAGTGAGAAAGAAGGGCCGACATCTGTCGGTCCCCCTGTCTTTTCAGGGCCGGAAGCAACACCTCCCGATTCAGGTGTTCAGGCCGCCATCCACTGTGAGAATGGTTCCGGTGATGTGCCTTGCAGCAGGGCTTGCGAGGAAAGCCACAGCGGCCGCCACATCTTCCGGCTCGCCATAACGGCCAAGTGGGATGAGGGCGCGCTGGAAGTCGGCGAAGTCGCCGTCTGCGGGATTCATATCGGTGTCGGTCGAACCCGGCTGGACGAGGTTTACGGTGATATCGCGAGATCCGAGTTCCCGCGCGAGGCCGCGGGTAAACGAGTGGAGCGCGGATTTTGTCATGAAATAGACCGTACCGGTATCACCGACGATGCGTTCGGCGCCGACCGAGCCGATCGTGATGACGCGGCCGCCCGCCTGCAGATAGGGAATCGCGGCCTGCGAAGCGAGCAAGGGCGACCGCACATTGACGTCCAGCAGCGCATCGATCTGCTCGACGCTGACGTCGGCGATCGCACCGTAAAGCGCGATTGCGGCATTGTTGACGAGAATGTCGAGACCGCCAAGTGCCTGGGCTGCCTCGTCAACCGAGCGCTTCACGGCTGCCGGATCGGCGCTGTCGGCCTGGATGGCAAGCGCTTTGCGGCCCTTGCGCTCGATCGCCCGGACGACTTCGGCGGCGCGATCGGCCGAACGCTCATAGGTGATGGCGACATCAGCGCCTTTGTCGGCAAGCGCCAATGCGATGGCGGCACCGATGCCACGCGAGCCACCTGTTACCAGGGCACGCTTTCCAGCCAGTTCTGTCATGATCTTCTCTTTCTGTAGTGATCTACACATAAATAGCTAGGCACGTTGCGATGGGGTGTCAATGGGTTTATATAATGATCGATGCAAAAATCGGATGAGATCTCGGAAGTCGATAAAACCCCTGCCCGCAGTCGCGGGCGGCCGCGGGCGTTCGATCGGGAAACAGCCTTGGCGCGGGCAACCCGCCTGTTCTGGATCAAGGGCTTCGAGGCGACCTCGATCGCCGACCTCACCGAGGCGATGGGGATCGGATCGCCGAGTCTTTACGCGGCATTCGGCTCGAAGGAGGCGCTCTATGCCGAGGCGTTGCGCCACTATCGCGACAACAACGAGGCGCTCGTCTGGGCAGGCTTCCTCTCCGCGGGCACGGCCCGTGAAGCGGTGATGTCGCTTCTGATGGATTCGGCCGCTGCCCTGACCGGCTGTGTCGTGGATATTCCCCGCGGCTGCATGGTGGCGCTCTCTTCGGTCGGCAGCGAGGGCCACGTGGAACTCGGCGAACTCGTGCGAGCCGCCCGCGCCGTCACGCTCGACCGCCTGAAGCTGCGCCTGAACCAGGCGATATCAGCAGGCGAAATTCCGGTCTCGACCGACGTCCACGCGCTTGCCCGCTTCGTGCAGACCGTTCAGAATGGCATGTCGATCCTGGCCCGCGACGGAGCGACCCGTGGCGAACTGGAGGCCGTGGCCGAGCTGGCCATGCTGGGTTGGGACACTCGAACCGGGGATGCTGAGCGCAGGCGGGGCTGATCGCGTTTCGACATTGTTACGCGGATGCTCCTCCGTCACCTTTGGTCAGTCGGTCGCGGAAGCTTGGTACGATCGCGGGAGCAACAGCGCTTGCATCGGCCAAGCCGAGGCGCACCATTCCCGAAGAACGGGAAACGGTTACGGAAACGTCTTCGTGACCTCGATCGTTCCGACGATCGCCGCGTTGAACTGATCCATCTCCTCTGCAGGTATCCAATATTCAAGATGCGCCCGGCCGCCCGCTTCCTGAACCGCATGGTCGGCGAGGTAATCCTTTCTCACCTCAAACTTCGTCACGAAGCCTGACCCGCTCCGCGGCACATTCCAGTCGCGCGCGATCTTGACTGCATAATCTTCCGACAGCACGGGATAGAAGATCGGCTGGTCTGGCAAGCGTGGCGGAAATCCGCGCATGTCGAGATCGCGAATAAGCGCCAGCTCCTCAGGCCCGACCGGACGCCACAGGGTAATAGTTTCGATATCTTCGCTCATCTTCGTCCCTCTGCGGTATCCTACAGTCTCTCAGCGAGCCTATCTTCGGGCGTCATTCAAAACCGGCGATCTTCAGAGAAAGGCAAGCCAATGCCGTGCTCGTCAAGGGTCGACTTATAGTGGTTAAGGTAAGACTAAAGCGTGTTGCGAAGACCGTTCAAATCCTCGTAGCCCGGCGTTCCGCGACCAACTTTTTCGCATGCGACGTCAGCCCGCAGGCACATGGCATAGAGATTATCACCCTGAACGAGAATGCCGGGAAACTTTCGGCCGGGATGACGCATCACGGCGGCATTGGTCATGTCCGAGAAAATCTCGACGTCTTCGCTGCGCATCGGTCACTCATAAGCAGATCGGTTATGGGGATTTGGAATCTATCACTAAAACCATTTGTGGCGCAGGGGAATGCCGTCGCGTCAAGATGGACGAACAGTGATCAAGGTGAAACCAGAGCTTATTGCGGAGGTTGCCTCGCTAGCGAGATTCTTTGGTCAAAACTCAACATCCGAAAGGTTTGGGTCCGGCCCAACCACGCGTTCCGATGACAGGAGGCTCAATGGTCGTGAGCAACCATTCATCTGGACTACGCCAGAAAATTTCCTTGAAGCTCACTTTGATCTTCCCGATCTCTTGCCACCAGGCCATCAGCATATCAGGCGATCCCATTTCTCTTGGCTGAAATTGAAAGGGAACCCCATTCGAATTGAGATCGACTAGCTTGGAGCACAGGTCCTCGTTCTCCCAACGTTTGCCTTCGTCAACAAAGGTAATTTGTTGACGAAGTTCATACGTGCCCGATATCCGGCTACCCCCAATCAGAACGATGCGGCCCTCCGACAGATGAGAAACATAGAGCGGCGGAGGCTCCCCGTGTTTCCCAACTTCAACCGTGAAAGGAAGTCTCCGGCCAGGATAGCTCATTGTATCCAATATGTTTCCGATAAACGTTCAAATCTCGCCGGCAGACGGCCCCCAGACATCCGTCAGCGCAAAACCGTTCGGATGCGGGTCAAAGGGGTCGAGGGCTACCTGGGTCAGGCCGAAGGTGAAGCCGCGGCCGGTGATGGTGGGGATGACGGCGGGGCGGCCGGCCACCTCGGTTACTGCCTGGAGGCCGACCTCGAATTCCGAGCCGATGATCGATTTCGAGGTGAAGACGTCGCCGACCTTGGCCTTGCCGCGGGCATAAAGCGTGGCGAGATTGGCGGAGTTGCCGGTGCCGCAGGGCGAGCGGTCGGCGCGGCCCGGCCACATGGTGGTGCAGGTGCGCACCGTGCCGTCGGCTTCGGTATCGCGGAACATGACATAGGCGACGCCTGAGATCGCCGGGATCTCGGGATGGACGACCCTGATGTCGCGGTTGATCAGCTCCTTGAGGATCATGCCGGCCTGGACGAGGCCGGCGGCATTGGCCTTCTCGATCGTCAGACCGATCTGGCCGACATCGACCAGCGCATAGAAGATGCCGCCGTAGCTGATGTCGGCCTTGATCTTTCCCCAATGCGGCGTGTCGATTGCGACATCGAGCTCATGCACGAAGGAGGGCACCATGGTGAGCCTGACCTTTTCGCAGCGCCCGTCGCGGCAGGTCGCCGTCGCCTTGACCAGGCCGGCGGCGGTTTCGAGGGTGACGATCGTCTCCGGCTCTTTCATCTCGACGATGCCGGATTCGAGCAAGGCGGTGGTGACGCAGATCGAGTTCGAGCCGGAACTCGCATGCGCCTGGTCGGGTTGCAGGATGATGAAGGCGGCGTCGGCCTCCGGGTGCCGTGCCGGAAGCAGCAGGTTGACCGAGCCGATGGGCGCGCCGCGCGGCTCCAGGCAAAGGAAGCGGCGGAGCTCATCACCCTTCGGATCGGTGTTCAGCCAATGCAGCTGGGCGGCAATGGTATCGCCCGGGATTTTCGGCACGCCGCCGATCGCGACGCGGCCGATCTCACCTTCGGCGTGGACATCCAGCAACTGGATCGTGCGCTTCCATCTCATATCGAAAACTCCAGATCAGACGTGACGGGTGACGCCGCCATCGACGCGAATATTCTGGCCGGTGATATACCCGGCGCCATCGGAGAGCAGGAAGGCCGCGGTCTTGGCGATCTCCTCAACATGGCCGATGCGCTTCATCGGGACCTTCTCGGCGGTCTCGGGCTTGTGGTTGAGACTGTCGATATAGCCCGGCAGTATGCAGTTCATGCGGATATTGTCGGCCGCATAACGATCGGAATAGAGCTTGGTGAAGGCGCCGGCAGCGGCACGATAGGTGCAGGAAACCGGGAAGACCAGCGACGGCTCGTAGGCCGCGAAGGTGGTGATGTTGACGAAGGCGCCCTTGCCCTGTTTCAGCATGACCGGCGTCACCAGGCGGGCCATGCGCACCAGCGACAGGATCATCATGTCGGAACCGAGCGTCCAGTTCTCGTCTGAAATATCGAGCAGGTCGCCCTTCGGCGGGTGACCGCTCAGGTTGACGACGGCGTCGATGCGGCCATAGGTCTTCATCGTCAGGTCGAAGATCGTCTTGAGATCCTCGGCTTTTTCGGCCACGCCGCGCGAGGCGACGCCGCCAAGTTCGGCCGCCAGCTTCTCACAGCTTTCCGACGGCGACATCAACGCCAGCTGATAGCCTTGCGCCGCGAGCTCGCGGGCGATCGCCTCGCCCATGCCGCGGCCGCCGCCGGTGATCAGCGCTACGGGTTTACTGGTATCGGACATGAGGGCCTCCTAATAGCGGTCTATGCGGAACGGGGTCACATCGAGGGATGGTTTGAGCCCGGTCACCATATCGGCGATCACGAGCGCTGTCGTTGCCGAAAAGGTCAGGCCGAGATGGCCGTGGCCAGTCGCATAAAAAACGCCGGGCATTTTCGACGACGGCGAAATGATCGGGATCGTATCGGGCAGCGCCGGACGATGACCCATCCATTCCGTCGTCTCCTCGACCTTCAGGCCGGGCAGCGCGCGCTGGGCATGGCGCACCAGCACCCGCGGACGGCGGAAATCCGGCGCGGCATCGAGACCGGCGAGCTCGACATTGCCGCCGACACGGATGCCGCCCGCCGTCGGCGTCACCATGAAGGCGCGATGCGGCCAGATCACCGAATAACGCATGGAGATGCCGGGCTTCATGATCTGCGTGTGATAGCCGCGCTCGGTTTCGAGCGGGATCGGCTCGCCGAGCTTTTCGGCAAGGAAACGGGTGTGGACGCCGGCGGCAAGCACCACCGAACCGACCTCGATCCGCCTGCCATCCTCGAGGAGAACGACGGCCGTGCCATCGCCCCTGCGCTCGATATTCCGCACAGTGCCGGAGACGAAGGTCGTGCCCGCGGCCTTTGCGGCGTCGGCGAGTTTCACCACCAGCTTGTAGGGGTCGCGGATCGACTTGTTGTCGGGAAGCAGCACGGCTTTGGCGATCGCCGGTGACAGGGTGGGTTCGTAATATTGGATGGCGCCGTTGCTCAAAACCTCGAATTCGAGGCCGTAGCGCTGCATCATGACTAGATGGCCGCGATCGGCGGCAAATTCGGCCTCGGTCTCGTAGATCGCCAGGCAACCTTCCTCGGTCATCAATTCGGGTGCGCCGATCGCCTGGAGCATCTGCCTGAAATCGCCGAGCGCGCGGTTGGACAGGCTCATGCCGGCATCCTCGATCTCTCGGAGACGCGAGGGCCGGCCGGCGGCGAGGAAGCGCAGGAACCAGGGCAGCATCCTGGCGGCATAGGAGGGCCGCAGCCAGACGGGACCTTCCGGATCGAGCAGCCAGCCGGGGATCTTCTTCCAGGTCGAAGGGCCGGAGCCGGCGGCAAAATCGAGCGCGATGCTCGCCATATTGCCGAAGGAGGTACCGCGGCCCGGCTCACCCTTGTCGATCAGCGTCACCTCAAGGCCGCGCCGTTGCAGCTCGAAAGCGATCGAGGCGCCGATCACGCCCGCGCCGACGACCGCTACCCTCTTCTTCATCTCATCCGCCATGCCATCAACCCATCGCACGGCAGACAGAATTGCCGTCGTGAGCCTGATATATCACATCAAGATGCGATGCCTAGAGAATTTCCGTTTTCTCCGAATTACGGGAAATTCCCTATCTCTTTGGTTTTCGCAATTCCGAAACGCAAAACCGCTGTGCACTTTTGCTGGAATTGCTCTGTGGAATTTTTACTGGCTTTCCGGCAGGCTGGCACCGACGCTGTCGCCGACCGAACCGACGGTGTTGTTCATCGACTGGCCGAGACGCTTCAGCTGGGCGTCGTAGTTGCGCCGGGTGCGCGGATCGAAGATCGCAATCGGCGTGCTGACGGCGACGCTGACGGCACTTCCGGCGGTCTGGGCAGCGCCCATCGCCACCGCGCCGACGGCCTCGCCGAGCCCGACATTGGAATCGGTGATCGCCTGGCCGGCAATCAGCCGGTCGCCGATCAGCTTCACCACTTCGGGGCTTTCGGCGAACTTGCCGTGGTTCAGCCGGTCGCCGCCCTTGAGCTTGGTGAGGTCAAGCACGGTGATGCCGGCCGCCTCGAGCTTGCTGCGATAGGGTTCAACGGAGGGATCGATCTGGCCGAGCCGGTCGACATTGCCGGAGATGCGCCGCGACAGCGCCAAAGCCCGGTCGTCCTGCGAGACGAAGATGGTGAAGTGCGGCCTTTCCTTGCCGAGGCTCGCGAACTGGCGGCCGAAGACGTCGACATCGAGATCCGGCGAAGCGAGGATGACATTGTTGATCTTCGACGCGACATGACCATTGCGGATCGCCATTTGCCGCAACGCTTCGACGGTGAGCCAGGTGCCCATCGAATGGGCCATGATGGTGACGTCGCTGACGGCGGGATTGGCGGCGGTGCGGGTCAACAATTCCTCCAGCGCGTCGCGGGAATAGTTGGTGCTTTCCTTGTCGTAATTATAATCGAAGATGCTGCCGCGCGACGGCCAGGTGAAGACGACCGGGGCGACGTCGGCATGCGAATCATGGACGATCTGGGCGAAGCGGTAGACGGCATCCTCATAACGATTGTTGAAGCCGTGGACGAAGACCAGCACGCGGCGGCTCTTCGGCATATGGGTCTTCAGCCAGGTCTCGCCGGCCCGCTCGCCGTCCAGCGGATCGACCGAAATGGTGACGAAGTCGCGCAGCGGATCGGCCGGCAGGCGGCTTGGCCATTGCACCTGGCCGACCTTGCGATTGGCTTCCGGCGGAATGGAGACATCGACGGCATTGACGGCGAGGCCAGTGCCGCGCTCACCGGAGAAAAGCACGGCGGGATTGTCGTCGGCAGCGCGCGTCGTGGCGACGAGAAGATCGACCTTGGAGGTGCCCGGGGCGACGGTGCCGGCCGCCTGCATGACACCGACCGGCCTGCCGCCGCAGCCGGCGAGCACCATCGTTGCAACCAGAAGACCTGTCAGGGCCGCGCGCGGGGCGCGCCTTTTGCCGATCATGACCAAACTCCAATCGGTTCACGCACCGGACAGGCGGCGCCCGTTCAAATAGTCCGACGAGGCTTGCCGAGTCAAACCGCGGGAGGTGGACAAGAGCTTTCCTGTGAGAACCGCTGCGCGCTTTTGCTGGAATTGCGCCTGAAACTTTCGGCTGTCCACGGCGTTTTGTCCGATCACATTCAATCGATGGATCAGGGTGATGAAGTTGCTCGCGATCACAGGCCTATCGACATTGATGCTGATGCCTTCTCTCGGCTCGACGGAGACGCTTGGCGAGGCCGACATCCGCCGCGACATCATCGGCAAGACGGTCTACCTCTCCACACCGCTCGGCGGTGAACTGCCACTGATCTTCCGCTCCTCCGGCAAGGTCGACGGCAACGGCCAGGCGATCGGTCTCGGCCGCTATGTCAAGCCAAGCGATACCGGCCAATGGTGGATCGACGCCAACCGGCTCTGCCAGAAATTCCAGAGCTGGAACAAGGGCAAGCCGATGTGCTTCGAACTCGAACGCGCCGGCGCCAACAAGGTCAAATGGACCCGGGACAACGGCAAAAGCGGCGTTGCCCGTATTGGCAATTGATCGATTCGACTTGGGAGAAAACAGACTTGCAGGAAAAGAAAAAAGCCCGACGCGGGAGGAGGTGCGCCGGGCTCTTGATCCTGACTGACAACTGGGAGGAGGAGTGTTGTCAGTCCGATGTAAGAGCGCTGGGAGGAGGAGTGCGCTGCTTACGAAGATAGTGATACCCAATTCTTTCGAGTTGGAATAGCGAAAATACCGCAATGCAGCAATGCGCTGGACGCAATGCTTGCCCTCAAAATAACAGGTCGCCGCCTCATTTTGCAGCATGTTTGACCGGATGGTCAAATTTATGCCGAAAATTGCGGCCTCGCGGATCGCCGATGGCTTGCCCCGCATCCGCCTGCCGGCACCAACCGGGGTCGAGCCACTCGTCTCGACCCGGTAAAGGTTAGGGTGAGGGGCAGCTGTCAGCGCCCGTCAAGCCGCCTTAAAGAGCTTCCGGCCCTCGGCGTCGAGGGCGGAGAATTCCTCGTTCGAGAGGGTGATGTCGACGGCTGCGACGTTTTCCTCGAGATGCTTGACCTTGGAGGTGCCGGGGATCGGCAGCATGACCGGGCTGCGCTTCAGCACCCAGGCGAGCGCGATCTGGCTTGGCGCGGCATTGTGCTTTTTGGCGATCGTATCGAGCAGCGAGCCTGGCTTGGCGAGGTCGCCGGCGGCCAGCGGGTACCAGGGGATGAAGCCGATATTGTGCTTGGCGCAGTAATCGAGCACGTCCTCGCTGGTGCGATCGACGAGATTGTAGCGGTTCTGGACGGTCGCGACCTTGAAGTACTTCGAGGCGGCTTCAATGTCGGCAACGGACACTTCGCTCAGACCCGCATGGCGGATGAGGCCGCTATCGAGCAGCGATTTGATCGCATCGAACTGTTCCTTGGCCGGCACCTTCTGATCGATCCTATGAAGCTGCCAGAGATCGATCTGCTCGAGCCCAAGATTGCGCAGGCTCTTATGCGCCTGCTGGATCAGATATTCCGGACGGCCGACGGGCAGCCAGATATCGGGACCGTGGCGGGTCAGGCCGCCCTTGGTGGCGATGATCGACTTGCCGCCATAGGGATGCAGCGCTTCCTTGATCAGCCATTCGGAGACATCGGGGCCGTAGGAATCGGCCGTATCGATGAAGTTGACGCCGAGTTCCGGCAGGCGCTTCAGCGTGCGGATGGATTCGGCATGATCGGCCGGTTCGCCCCAGATGCCCTTGCCGGTGACGCGCATGGCGCCGAAACCGAGACGGTTGACCTCGATCTCGCCGCCGATCTTGAAGGTGCCTGACTTCGCTGCGTTGTAGTTGGCTGCGGTGTAACTGGACATGGTCTTTCCTCTCTTGGTCAATAGATCATTGAAAGTCGGTGGAATGGTCGGAGATGCCTGGGCTTTTGGGGACGTCTTCGGACGCGAATGCCTGCCCTGATCGAAAGTGACGCCGGCATGGTGATGACCCGCCCATCGAGATGATAAATGAGAATGTGGTCGCTGCGACGCTTGCAGATATAGGATGGCACCGCGGGGATAACAGTGACGGCGATGAAAACATTACCGGCCACTGGCGCGCGGGCGTGCACGCTGATCCTCAGGCGACGTACGTCAAAGCCTGGTCTTCGCCTGGTCGCCGAACTCCGCCAGCATCTTCCAGAGGTCGGCGAAGATCTCCCGGGCGAAATCCTCAAGCGAGGCGCCCGGCGGGCGTTGCTGCCAGAGTTCGCCACCGACGCGCAGCGCACCGATGACGATCGCCGCAAGGAGGCGCATGCGCGACCGCTGCTCTGGATCGTTTCCTCTGCGCAGCAGCAGCGCCTCGGCGAGCTTCTGTTCGAGCTTGGCGTATTTCAGCTGGTCGCGGGCTTTCAGCGCCGGCGTGCAATGGATGAGTTCACCAAGCGCCAGGCCGCGCTCGTCGACGGAGGCGATGACGGTTGCGGTGATTGCCGCCTCGACCGCCTCGACGGAAGATTCATCTGCAGGCCTCGCGGCGATTGCCGCCATCAGCCGATCGGCAAAGCTATCCTGCCAGGCGAAAACCACCTCTTCCTTGGAGGGGAAATAATCGAAGAAACTACGCTTGGAGACATCGGCCGCTTCGGTGATGTCCTCGATGGTCGTGGCGTCGAAGCCGCGCTGGAGAAACAGGGTCATCGCAGCGTTTTCGATGCGCTCGCGCGTCTGCCGCCGCTTGCGTTCCCGCCTGCCTTCCGTGGTCTCCGTCCGCTTGTTCTCAGCCATTCCGGCCCGGCATCATCGTTCAGCCGCCGGTTTCGTTGGAAAAGGCGGCGACGTCGTCGATTTCGGTCTCGCTCTGGCGATAGCTGATGCGCTCGCGCGACAATTCCAGCGGCTTGCTGCGCGAAATCCGGTAGACGGAGGCCGGCGGCAGGTTGCGCACCGTGCCGCCGATGCGCACCGCCTTCAAGCCGAGACGGTCGAGGATCGGCCGCGACACCGGGCAGCGCGGACCATAGGTAAACTGATAGACGGCCCCGCCCGGCCGCATATAGGCGAAGGCGCCAGCCATGATCGAGGCGATCTTGCGCGGCGACATGGACAAAAGCGGCAGGCCGCTGACAACTGCGCCGACCGGTTCGCCTTCGAAAATATCGGCATGGGCGAGATGGGCGGCATCCATTTGTAACACGCGCGCCGTCGGGAACCGCGCCTGCAGCGAATTGATGAACTCCGGGCCATACTCGATCAGGGTCAGATCCGCCTCACTGACGCCGCGCGCCAGCAGCGCACGGGTGAAGACGCCGGTTCCCGGGCCGAGTTCGATGATCGGACCGTCGAGTGCGGCAATTTCACTGGTCATGATCCTGGCAAGCGAATCCCCCGACGGCGCGATGGCCGCGACCCGAAGCGGGTTGCTGATCCAGGAGCGGAAAAAATGCAGGAAATCGGAGCATGCGGCCTTTGCAGTCATGACTATCCCACCTGTCTGAAATTCGATTGATTATGAAATGCGACCATCGCGGCGAGCATGGCAATTCCAAGGCAGACGCGTCAATCGCTCTTGGCTGCGGCTTTTCGCAACACCCACTGTCACCAGTTTGCACGATTCTGTACTTATTGCATTTTTGCATTCGACGCAACATTTGTGCCGCAAATGCGAGAGGAATGACTGCCATCGTTGCAGCCACCGATCTTCCCGTCGCCTGTCGGTCGCTGAGATCGAACGGATTTCAAGCTGGTGATCGCACTTTGTCCGTCAGGATCGCGCTCGAGATGATGTCGAACAGATGATCCGCGCGTGGGGCGAGCGAAGGCTGGTCGCCGATCCATGCCAATGCTCCGACCATTGCAAACAGATCCGTCCCGTCCATGTCGGATCGCGCCACGCCTTCAGCCTGGGCGCGGACAAGCAGGCGCGTTCCGGCTGCTTTCATGGTGACGCAGGAGGCATGAAGCGCGGAGCCTTCGTCGGCGATCGCGGCGACCATCGCGGCAATGGCACCACTATAATGATGCGCCATAGCGACGACCTCCCGCAGCCAGGTCACCAGAGCGGCATCGGGCTCGTTCGACGTTTCGAGTGCGTGCGCCCTTTCCTTCAGCGCGTCGAAGCCGTTGCGGAGAAGCGCCTCCAGCAGCGCCTCCCGCGTCGGAAAGTGGCGGTACAGCGTCCCATCCCCCACCCCCGCTTTGCGGGCAATGTCGCGCAGCGAGGCATCGGCACCTCCTCCCGTCAGCAGTTCACGGGCAACGGCGAGGATGTGATCGTAGTTCTTTTTCGCGTCGGCTCTCATCATACCTCTTGACAAGCGGGGCAGTGCTCCGCTTAAACGGGGCGACGCTCCGGATAAACCGGGGCAGCGCTCCGAATTCAATAGCACATCTGTCCTGATGGAGAAAAGCGATGTCGGGTGAAACAATGAAAGCGATCCGGATTCATGCCTTTGGCGGCCCCGAGGTGCTGCGCTACGAGGACGCGCCGAAGCCTGAGCCGAAGCCGGGAGAGGTCCTTGTTCGCGTGCACGCTATCGGCATCAATCCTCCCGACTGGTACCTGCGCGATGGCTATAAGGCGCTTCCGCCGGAATGGCGGCCGCAAGTGCCGTTCCCGATCATTCTGGGCACGGATGTCTCAGGTGTCGTCGAAGCGGTCGCCGACGATGTCGGAGGTTTCTCCGTCGGCGACGAGGTCTACTCCATGGTTCGATTTTTCAGTGTCGGGGAAAGCAGGGCCTATGCCGAGTATGTCAGCGTGCCGGCGTCGGATCTTGCCCTCAAGCCTGCCGGCATCGATCACGTGCATGCCGCCGGCGCGCCGATGTCGCTGCTCACCGCGTGGCAGTTCATGATCGAACTGGGGCACAACGAGCCCAATCCGCTTCAGCCGCATAGGCATCAGCCCGTGCCGCTCAAGGGCAAGACCGTGCTCGTCAACGGGGCGGCCGGCGGCGTCGGGCATTTCGCGCTGCAGATCGCCAAACTGAAAGGCGCTGACGTCATCGCCGTGGCATCGGGCAAGCATGAATCCCTTTTGCTCGAACTCGGCGCCAACGCATTCATCGATTACACCAGAACGCCACCCGAGAACGTCGCGCATGACATTGACCTTGTCATCGACGCGCTTGGCGGGCCGACATCAGGTCGCTTCCTGCGCACGCTGAAGCGCGGCGGCGCATTGTTCCCGGTGTACCCCTTGGGCTTTGCCGGTGCCGAGGATGCCGAGAAGCTGGGCGTCACGGTCTCGGCAACCCAGGTCCGGTCGAGCGGGGCCCAGCTGACGGACGTCGGCCGCTTGCTCGATGACGGGACGATCCGCGTCGTCATAGACAGCACCTACCCGCTCGCCGAGGCTCGCAAGGCGCACGAACGCGCCGCCAAAGGCCACATCCAAGGCAAGATCGTGCTCACGGTCATGCCATTGAAGAAGGGGGCGTAACAAGCATGCTTATCCTCATGGGCTACATCCACCTTGATCCGTCCGACCTTCATGATTTCGTCACCGACGTTGAGGCGATCAGCCTCGGCACGAGAACTGAAGAGGGATGCCTCTTTTACGGCATTGTCCTGGAGGACGGGCCGACCGGACGCTTTCTGGTCGCTCAGCGCTGGCAGGATCGGGAATCATTGACGGCCCATCTTGAGAGAGGCGAGACCCTGGCATTTCTGGAGACCTGGAGGGACAGGATGAAAGTCGATCTGCAAGCCTATGAGGTTCTGGAAGAACGGCCGCTCGCGATGGCGAACGGCCGAGCGTCTCGTCAGTAATTGCAGCTGGAGCTGCTCGTCGGGTTGAAGCCGAGCTTGCAATCCATGTTGAGCGGCTTCTTCGGGTTCATCATATAATGTGTCGAGCCCGTGGTTTCCGAGGCGCGCTCGCCGATCGAACCGGTCGTGCGCCTGTCGTGCTGCACCGTGGTTTCTTGCTGGGCAACCGGACGCGTGGCTGCGCCCTGCTCCGTCGCGCTCGACTGGAGGGGAGCTGCCGTGGCCGAGAAGGCCGAGAGGCCGAGGATTGCGCCGAATGCAGCGGCCATCAGGCCGTGCTTGAAAGTCGTGGTCATGATCGTCTCCTTGGGAGGATTCGTGGAATTTACGCCCCGGAGTTAGGAAGGCGATCTGTCCCATACTACGGTGCCAAAGCGGGGGTCACGGACATGTGAGCGGCGGCCCGATCGAGAAAAAGGCGGCTCATCGCCGCCTCCTTCATTTGCCGGCTCAATAGCCGTTGTCACAGGGCATGCTGCCGGGACCGATCGATCCAGAAAACGTAGGGTTGCACATTTCCGGGGCTGCCGGCCTGTTCACCGGCGGGCGGACGATGGAGCCCGTGGTGCCGGCCTCGACGCCGAAAGCGGCAAGTGGATACCAGTAGCCATCGGAATGGCGCCGGGTGCCGGGGCGCTCGGTGCGGAAGCCCTGGTAGCCATGCCAGGACCCGGCATGTGGTTTATATTGCACCATTTTCACGTCCGAGACAGTTGGCGGGGAACCCGTCTGGAAGGGTGCGGCTCGCGCGGGGACAATCGACGCGAGGGCGAGAAGGGCGCCGAGTGCGGCGGTGGAAGGGGTGAGCCTGAGCATCTTCATGATAAACCCTCCTTACTGGATTTATCTCGAGAGAATGCCTTTCCCAGGTGCGGAGTTCCGCGGCTCACATGCAATTCCAAAACTCGTGATTGCAGGCGATCCGACGTGACTAAATCGCCGAAAAACGTGAAAAGTCGCGATCAGGAAGAGGGCTCAAACGGCGCTGGTGAGGAAAGCTGAATCTCTGTTCTCAATTCGCGTATAATGTCCGGTAGCCCTGGCCGGAGAGGCAGGCGACATATTGCCGATGGGCGGCGGCGCGCGCCGTCGTTTCGGCCTCCAGCTCATCGGCCCCGGCATATCCGGTCAGCTGGGCGCGCAGCTGATACTGCTTCCTCGCCTCGTCATACATGGCGTTGCCGTCAGTCATGCACAGGCCGTGCGCAACAGCAGGCGGATTGACCGGGACGCCGACCGCCAGGAGCACGGGATCATTGGCATGGTCGATGCAGCCGGCAAGGCCCGTCATCATCGCCAGGGCAGCCAGAGCCCGAAATATTCCCACCGTCATGCATTCCTCCGGCTGAAGCGCCTCAAAGATCATCAGATCTGCGGATACATCAGGAAGGTTGCGCGAAACTAGGCTGACGAGTTGCCTGCCAATTCCGACCAGACGGCGCCACTCAACTAGATATGTTTAAAATATTGCTAAAATATTATATTAATGCTTACTTATAGTCGTAAACGCTAAATCTTTCAGGAGGGAAAGATTATGGCTTCGCCGTGGGTAAACGACGCGCTGTCGCACGCACAATCAGCGTTTTCCAGCAAGACCGACACAAATATCCTTGAGGTTGGAGGCGGCTCTCGCACGCATATCCCCTTGCAAGGAGCGAGATATACCGTTGTCGATATCTCCAAGGAGCAGCTCGAGAAGAACAAGGACGCCGCTGAGCGGATCCTCGGCGATGCTCAAACCATCGACTATGGAGATCGCCGCTTCGACGCCTGCGTCTTCTGGGACGTTCTCGAGCATTTGGAAAGCCCGCGCTCTGCCTTGTTGAGAGCCCATGACACCCTGTCTCCCGGTGGTCTGGTGTTCGTCAAGGGTCCGATCCTGAACTCAGCCAAGGGGATCTTCACCGATCTGACACCCTGGTGGACCCACGTCTTGTTCTATCGCTACGTGCTCAGGCAGAAAAACGCCGGAAAACCGGGCTATGCCCCCTTCCGCGTCGAGCACGCCGCGGAGGCATCCCATTCGGAGATTGCAGGAACATTGAAGGAGCTCGGCATGGATGTCGTCTTCGTCGGCGAGTATGTGTCGACGCAGGTGTACGCGCTCAAGGACCGAATTCCCCTGCTTTATTGGCTCTATGAAGCTTTCGGCCTTCTGCTTCGCACGACTTCGGCTGGGAAGATCGGGGGTCGGGAGACGGAGTTCCTGATCGTGGCAAAGTGTCTTCGTCAGTAACTCCCCACCAAGATCTATATAGCACTTCGGAATCCCGAAATTGGTTGCGACATTGAAATCATTCAACGTTTCTCGCTGTCGATACCTCACGAAGCGCGGCGGATTTCGGAATCCCGAAGCGGGGGAATTTCGGGATTCCGAAGTGGGATTTTTTTCTTCCTGCCGACGCGCCCGCGTTTGTCGGCGGCAATCTTGCGGTCGGTCTCGGACCATTTCCGGCACCTTTCCGTCGTGCATCGCTTCCACTCGTCGGTGGGTGGCGCACCTTCATGGTCACCGACAAAAGTCAGCGTGAACCGGTTGGGATGCGCGACACCGCTGCCCGCCCGGCCGCGGCGAACTTTTATCAGCCCCTTATATTCGAGCTCATCGATTGCATCGGCCACATATTCGCCGGTCACGCCGTAAGACACGAACTGAGAATGGGTCACGACAAGCTTGCCGTTTTCCAAGGCGGCGTGCGACGCGTGCTCGATGACGATGCGGAAGAAGGCGCGGCAGGCATTCGCACTCAATGTCGTGAAGGCCGTAGATTCCAGCAACTGAATGGTGAACCATTGCCAGCGAAGGCTACCGTCATCCGTCCCGCTCGGCGGAGCGGTATGCTTGCGCACCATCGCCCGCCTCTTTCCCTGACTGGTTCGGCTTTTGTCGCGAGGGTTGAATTCCGCCATCAGCCCCTCGCCCGTGTTGTCGATCGGTATCCGCCCGCCCTCCGGAGCCTGTTGCGGGAACTCCGTTCATGCAGCGCGTGACGGCCAAAGCTCGTCCACACCATCACCTCATCTCTGAGAAAAAATTTGCTCAACATCTGACAGTCCATGGTTGCAATGGCGGCAAACCTAGCGCAAGAACGATCCATGAACTAGGAAAATATTCTTAGTTATGATCTTCTATTATCCAGTCCCTTCTGCTAGCATCCCTGCAATGAATCTCGGGGGTAGAAGCACGATGCGAATAAGCGGTATGGGGGAGAAGAGCGTGGTCGTTTGCCTCCGGCGATTGTCGGCATTGGTTTCGATCTTACTGGCAAGCGCTGTCCAAGCCTTTCCCTGCGATCAGCCGATCATGATATCTAACTGGTCGTTCTGTGCGACCGCCAACGTGAGCGATGAGGGCGGTGACGCTGATTGGAAAATCGTTCCTGCCTGGACTCGCGAGAAAGCCATAAGCGCGTATTTCGGAAACGATCCGCGGCTCTTAGCAAACCACGGACTTTGCAACGCCAAATTCCATCGTGTTGTACTCTGCCAGCCGGGATGGCAAACGGGCAACCCGGATGAGTGCTCATATCTGGTTTGCAGCGGCTATTACTCATCTTTGGTCGGGAAGGAAGAAAGGGAAGACTATTTGAGAGACCACCCGACCGCTCAATAGTTTTTCGCTTCGCTGTCTTGGGGCGGAGACTGGAGCGGCCGATGAGAAGTGCTTGACCTTGATCTCCCGATCTCGATCTTGAAAACCTGAAGCAGTTTCGCGCAAAACGATTATTGCGGCGTCGGCACTACCCATCCTCTTCATCAGCAAATATGCTCGCGCACGGCAGCCGAACGGCGCCCCACAACCTTTAATGTTCAAAGGCCCTGCCCGCATGACATCACCGCACTGGAAGAGATTTGCCTGGTTTTGCCTGTGCCTCACACTCTCCCATCCGGCATGGTCTGCCGGCGGCATCGAGATCCCGGGCTACGCACCGGCGATGGGTGTCGAGCGCAGCTACCGCGTTCAAAAAGCGACCGAGACCGACATGTCGTTCTGGTTCGACAAGCCAGGCGCCTCGGCCATGACGATGCGCGGCGCGTTTCGCCAGCGTATGACGGTCCTGTCGCTGGATGAAGACGGCATGCGGGTCCGCTGGTCCCTCCGCGCCGACTTGCCGGAAGGCATTGCGGGCCTTGCCGACAGCTATCAGATGAACCCGCTCTATCGGAATTCCCTCACGGCCTATGGCACCGCTGCGCTCGAACTTGAAACCGACCTGAACGGCAACCCGCGCGATCTCTCCGGTGTCGATCAGATCGTGGCGCACATGCGGGCGATGGCGGCCAATGGACCGGGTGGAGTCCCCGTGACGGGGGAAAGCGGGGTCTATGACATCATCGCCAAGATCGAGGCAAACCCTCTTCAAATTGTGGTCGCCTTGGTGCCGGAGGCGCAACTGCTTGCCACAGGGCAATCCTATCAGGCGGAGACCATGGAGATTGGTCAGGCTTCGGCGACCTCGCGAGACGAAGATTATGGCGGCGTCAATGTCCCGGTGACGTCGACCTGGACCCTGGAATCGACCGACGCAACCGCACACACGGCAACCCTTTCGCTGTCGGAGGAAGCTGATGCCGCAGCATTCAGCCAGTCGCAGCAGCCGGCGATCGCAAAGCTGATGAACGGTTTTGCCGAGCGGGCAAAGAACCTGACCGCCGATCAGCTGGCTTCCCTCAAACGCGCCAGCAAGATCCGCGGCGTCGAGCTCGTGGTGTCCCTGGACGATGGTTCGACGCTCGAAGCGTCGGAGATCGTAACCGTTGAGGCAGGAGGGACGACGTTGCGCACATACACCCACATCCAACGCGAGGATATGCCGGCCAGCTTGCAGCTTCCCGCTGTGCTGACGGCAAAAGAGTTGCAGACGCCCGATTTGCATATCGAGCCGCTGCCATCGGCCGAGGCCGGGCCGAGCATCCTGGATGAGCTTTCGACACCGCCTGCCCCACCGACGGCATTGCAAGATACGACCGTTGCTGCAGACAATGACGCGGCCAAGGCGATCGCGCCTGTCTCGCTTGAGGTGAAGAGTGCGGAGGTAACCCTGTCACCCTCCTACGACCATGGCCTGAATATCGTGCTCGCCCCGGAAAGTGCCGCTAAATTCCGTGATTTCACGCAGGCGGCATTGGGACGACAAACGCAGATGCTGATCAACGACAAGGTCGTCATGGAACCCTGGATGAGGGAACCGATCATGGATGGTCGCATCGTGCTGGCGGGAACGGATAGGAAAGATTTGGAAGCGATGGCGGAACGGTTGAGGGTTCCCGGGGCCAGGATTCTCGTCCGGTTACGCCCATAAGGGAGCCACCTGTGTCGTCCGCGTTCCGAGCGGCATCATCGGCCGCGCGCCCTGGTGAGCTGCCCCTTCATCTCAGCCGCTGGGTCGGTCGCCGGCGTAAAATATACCGGTGAACGACGCGGGGCTTCAATCCTTCGCTTCAGAGATCAGACGTATCAGCGTTCCGTCACTCGCCGCAGCGCTGATTGCCGTTGCGATCTGCCGGAACGGTCCACGCGCGACGAGCGTCTCTGGCGGAGGGTGTTTTCCGGGACCCGGATCGATAAAGGCCGAACACTGATGATCCGAGTCGAGCATCGCCATGAATGATGTGGCGACAATCGCTTCGCCGCAGGCGGCGCAGCGAAGAATGTAGGAACCGCGGTGGACGATCGATTCGGTTTTGTCCAATCCGCACGCGGTGCAGACCACCATATTGGTCATTGCTTCACCCCTAGCATGAGCACGCGCCTCTAGGAGGCGGCGGCCAGAACGATGGCGATGGCGAGCAGCAAGGGACCCATCCACTTGAAGTGGCGAACCACCGGCGGCCGGTTGGCCGGATTGCCGGGAAACGGCAGATATCCAAAGCCGACGGACGCCATCCACAGGCCGGCACAAAACATGATGATTTCATCGATATAGGCTGCGATCATTGGCTCTCCTCCCTGCAAAAGGCGCCGCGACAATCTCTGTCTTTGGTTTTGCGCATGTCACGGTCGCTAAACCGCTGCACAGTTTTGCGCGACATGCTTTAGCGAAGCCGTTCATCATATGAATCGGCACGGGCCAGACGGAACAGATCGGGATAGACACCCAACCATAGAAACAAACCCTGGAGTCGTGTCCCGAAGCGCTTGTGCCCTTTCATCATTCGAAAAGCCACATCGCGTTTCGCGAACAGGTGGCCGCTATCTGCTGCTTCCAACAGAATCTCGTCGGCTTCGTCGGCATATCGCGCCAAATGGGGATGCGCCTCGATCGTCCTGTATTGCCAATAGAGCGACGATATCGGGTAATGGCGATCTTTCCGGAACCATTCCAGCGCGAGTTGGGCGCGTCCCGCGTCGAAATGGCTGAGCCCAAGAGGATTTGCAGCGGACTCGTCTCCGCCGTCATAGGCCAGCAGGTAGTGGTGAAGCGATCGATCTCTATCCTTTCGAACAGCGTGGCCATACCAATACATCCAACCAAGCACTCCATGAGCCCAGGCAGATCCGGCATTTGCGGCCTCCTCCAGAAGAGGGAGGGCTTCTTTATAACGCTTCTGTTTGTACAATTGTTGGGCCATCTCCTCATTGGACGCAGTCATGTCAGCATCGCTCCGATCAGTTGAACTGCATCTCTGACGTCCGGGCCGTGACGCATGTCGAGCCGACCCACCAGCTTTCGCCCCAATTTCTGCCACCGGTCGATATGGGTGTCATAGCCAGTTCCCGAAACCAGCCACGATCCGCTTGCGCCCAAGACGATGGATTTGCGGCGCCTGGCTGCCTCCTCGGTGACCATGATCCACTCGCAGAGACCGAGAAGTGCTGCGTCGTTCCATTGGTGCCTGCTGCCGAGCGCGAACCACAGCATGGCCAGTCCGAAGAAGGGGATTTCTCCCGCTTCATGTTCGGGCAGGCGCGGAATAAGCCAGGATAACAGCGACAGAACCTCATCCTCGACGTCCAACCCGAGCGCTTCCAGGCTACCGACCAAGCTTATGAGTGTCTGGTTGCTGCCATAAGAAGCACCCGCGTTGCGCGGATCGCCATAGGAGACGAGGAGAACCGTGCACGCGAACGCGCACTGCCTCGATAGTCTCGCCGCCATGCCGGGATCCTGTTGTTCGGGTTCAGACCACCGGGTCAGTTCCAGAACCTCACGGGGATGCCATTTCAATGGCGAGGGCAATTCGCACAGCCGGACGATGTCAACGAGTTGGGTGAGATGTTCATGGGTGTCGTTGCCGTAGTCAGCACGCGCGATGCTCTGCAGATCGTCTTCATCCAGCAGGCTAGCCGTGGCCTTGAGAAGAGACTTTGGATCGCTTGGTGAAATCGATGGAGCATTGCCTGCGATGCCCTGAAATTTGGCGATTTGCGCCTGGGTTAGTGACGTCATTTAAATTTCCGTCTCCACCGCCACCTTCCGCTAAACATTTGGCAGCCCTTTCGAAAATGTCGAGAGGTAAACTTAAGGTAGCACAATTGCTTCGAATCCCCTAAGCATCCGGATGCATTGCACGACTACCAACCCGCTACAGCATTCTCAGGAATATTCCATGCACAACGCTCAATTCATTCGTTACGCCGCCTTCTCTGCGTGCGTCGCTTTTGCGGCATTTCAGGCCGGACCGGTTCTTGCCGATTCGGCCAATGACAAATTCTTTGACGCAGCCCTTTGTAAGCCACCCTATACGATGACATCGGCAATGAAGATCTATGATGTCGTGGAAGCTCTGGCCAAGCCGGAAACGTCATCCTTGGGCGCGGCGATCTACAAACTCCCAAACCAGATAGGCCGCGACGGTTTCAAATCGAACGAGATTTTCTTTGCAAGCAACGCTGTTGGCGTCTTGATCGAGGGCGAACGCGCTGACGATCTGGCCTTGAAATACGGTTTGAAGCCGGAGACCTCCGATCTGCTCGGCACAGCCACCAAGGGCTATTCGCGCGAGCTGCCGGCGGATCTGCAGCCAGAACCTGGAATGGCCGGTCCCGGAAAGGTCTCCATCGTTGCCCGCCAAGGCAACGCCCTGCCAGGCAAAACCTTGCTGGCGTGTGAATTCGTGCAGGAATTCTAGGAGGCTCCGCATAAGCGCGTAAAACGGCGGCACGAAACCCCTTTCGAAAAGCATATCCCAGCAGTTCACTGATTAAGAAAAGCATCTCGTTCATCCCTTCACCTCGCCACGCTGGATCAACCGCGCTATGTGAGCAGCCTACAGAGAGCACGCAGCGGAGATCCTGAGATCATGCAAACCATTTGGAAGAAGCCGGTGACGATCGCCCTTGAGGGCCCGGATCAGTGGGTGGTGATCCAGACGACCCAGGCCGCAACATGGGCGTTGGTTGAGGACTGGCCGACCGAAGAGGGTCCCGCCTTGGATAGGGCTTGTGCGGTTTGCGCGGATGTCATGTCGGGAAAACGAAACCGGGAAGAGGCGCGGCAGGCGTTCATCGAAGCGGCGATCGAAGCCGGAATCCCGATCAAGGAATGAGGCCACATGCCTGGTTTATTGTTCGGCTTGATGCCTCCACGAAGGAAGCGCGACGCGGCGGCTTCCAGCGAGCGATGACCGCAGCGTCGGCGCCGTCCAGGATGGCTGCACCGCGTTCCATTATCGCAACATGAAGTGAGCACCTTTCGAGTCTTGAGATCGAAGGTTCCAGCTCTAAAATCTGGAGCTGAAACAAGGGGTCTTCAAACTCATGACCGACTATTCGATTGCGACAATCCCGCCAGACCAGCCGTTGCCGGCCGACGATCCCGACCGGAGCCTGACGGTGGCCCTTCCGGACGATCCGGCGGTGCCACACATCTCGCAAGCGGGAAACGTCTATAGCCTGCTGATTTCCGGCGCGCAGACCGAGGGCCGGTATTGCCTGATCGACATGCTGGTTCCCGATGGTGGCGGCCCGCCGCCCCACCGCCATCAGTTCGAGGAAATGTTCACCCTCCTGGAAGGCGAGTTGGAGTTCACGTTTCGCGGCGAGACGCAGACGATCCGTGCACCAGCGTCGATCAACATACCCGCCAACGCGTCACATCAGTTTGCAAACCGATCGGGCCGGATGGCGCATATGCTGTGCATGTGCACGCCCGCGGGACAGGAAGACTTCTTCCTGGCGGTTGCGGATCGGATCCCCGATAGGCAATCGCCAGCGCCGAAGCCCGACGCCGTGAAGCAGGCTGAGAAAAAAGAACTCATGCAGAAGCTGGCCCCCAAGTACAGAACCGAGTTTCTGTCGGCAAAGTGACAACGGGGTAGCCCCGGTCATGGGCAGCGGATGATCCGTCGGCCCATCCCCAAAACAGCATCGAGACCTTTGCACGATCGCGTGGTCGTGAGGATACGTGTGCCAGCAGGAAAGAGTGTGACACCATGACAAACGCGATCACCAACCTGGACGGATTCGGCTCTGTGACGGGAGTGCCCAAATTGCCGGAAGGCTTCCGCGACGTCTTTCGGAGCTACCGGGTGAAGGCGAACGGCATAGGCCTGCACGCCGTGATCGGCGGGGAGGGACCGCCTCTTCTTCTGCTCGGCGGCTGGCCACAGAACTGGTTCGCCTGGCGGTATCTGATGTTGCCGCTCAGCCGTGATTTCACCGTGATCGCGGTCGATCCGCGCGGCGTCGGTCTGTCCGAAAAACCTGCCGGCGGATATGACGCCGACACGCTGGCCGCCGACATGTTCGCGCTCATGGACGCGCTTGGTCATATCAGGTTCTCGATGGTCGGCCACGACGTCGGACTGTGGGTTGGCTATGCGATGGCAGCCGACCGCCCCGATCGCATCGAACGCATCGCGCTTGGCGAGGCCATCGTTCCGGGCTTGTCGCCATCGCCACCGCTGCTCAGCGACGACCGCTGGACCAGCGACTTTCTATGGCACTTCAATTTCAATCGGGCGCAGGGAGTGAACGAGCGACTGGTCGAGGGACGGGAAGACTTGTACTTCGGCTATCAATTCGACACCAAGGCCGGATCCGTCGCCGCGTTTCCCGCCTATGGCAAGGAGTTCTACATTGAAACTCTGCGTCGCGTGCCCGGCGCCCTGAAGGCCAGCTTCGACTACTACCGGGCGATCGATGAATCGATCCCACAATATCGTCGGCGTAAGGCAACCAAGATTGAGGTTCCCGTCCTTGCGTTCGCCGGCGCCTTGGCTTGCGGGGATATGGTCGCGCACGAACTGCGTTCCGTGGCCCTGAACGTCGAGTCGGTGGTCATTCCCGATTGCGGACACTATCCGGCAGAAGAGCAGCCGGCCGCGCTGCTGGATGCCTTGCAGCGTTTCCTTCGGCTCTCGTGATCGTCATGAATAGCCTCAGCGTCTGGTCGACTGCGGAAGGTCGGCAATCGGCAAGCGCTATTTCAGGGATTGTCCGTCCCGGAGGGCCTCAACGAATTCCGCCACGATCGCCTTGATCAGTCGCCCGGTGATCCGATCCTTCTGCCAAAGAGCGGTCATCTCCACGGGCGACGGCTCCCAATCAGGCAGGACGCGAACAAGCGCGCCCGACTTCAGTGCGCTCTCGATCATGAAGTTGGGCAGGTTAACGACGCCAAGGCCGGCGATCGCCGCTTCGACGAGGATTGTCTGCCGGTTCGCCGCGAAGCCGATCCTGGGAGTGACGGTCACTGTGAGGCCGTCGCGCCGGCGCAAGTCCCATTCCACCAGGTCGCGACGGATCGCCAGCGCAGGGACATCCTTCAACTGGTCCGGCTCCTTGATTTCGGAATGCGCTGCCAGATATCCGGGGCTGGCTACCAGCGTTCGCGGCACGGTCGCGATCTTTTTGAACGCAAGTCCGGAGTCGGCAACCGATCCCATTCGGACAACGAGGTCGTAGCCTTCCTCGATCAAGGACACCCTGCGGTCGGCAAGGGTCATCTCGATGACAACGTCGGGAAACCGGGTCTTGAAACGGATCAGGGCCGGCGCGAGAACTTCCGTCGCCATGTCGGGCGGCAGGGAAAGCCGAACCGTCCCCGACAGCGCGACCTTCTCATCCTGGACCCCCGCGACCGCCTCCTCGGCCAGCAGGAAGGCGTCGCGGCTTCGGTCGTAGAGCTGCTGACCGTTGTCGGTCAGAACGACGCCCTTTTTGGTGCGGCGTACAAGGCGGACGTTTAACGCGTCCTCCAATGCAGAAAGGCGCCGAGAGAGCGTGGCCTTGGAAATGCCCGTCGCTCGCTCCGCCGCGCCAAAGCCGCCGGCTTGAACGATGCGAATGAACAGCGCGAGGCCGTCGAAATCTCCGAACGTTTTCATGTTTCAATTATGAAACATAACCTCGGCATTTTTCAAGTCTCCCGCAAGTATCGTTTCATTCGTACATTCATAACCGAGCGATGACGCTCTTCAGGAGATCACATCATGTCCAAGCTTTTCACCCCTGAGAATTCCGCGTTGCTGCTGATCGATCATCAGGTCGGCACGATGAAACTGATCAAGAACATCGACGTCGAGCAGGCCAAGCGCATGTCGCTGGCGCTCGCGAAGGCCGCCAAGATTCTCGGCATCTCCACCGTTCTGACGTCGAGCCAGGAAGATCGGCTTCAGGGACCGCTGCTGCCGGAACTGCAGGAAATCCTTCCGGAAGCCTTCGACAAGCGCGTGAAGCGCGAAGGCGTCGTCAATGCCTGGACCGACGCCAACTTCAAGGCAGCGGTAGAAGCGACCGGTCGCAAGAACCTGATCATGGCCGGCGTCACGACCGACGTCTGCCTCGTCTTCCCGGCGATCGACGCCGTCGGCGAGGGCTACCACGTGCAGGCAGTCATGGACGCTTCCGGCTCGCCCTACGAACTGTCCGAAGACATGTCGCGCCGCCGCATGCAGGACGCAGGCGTCATCCTGACAGCAACCAACACGATGATCGCGGAACTCGCCCAGAACTGGAGCACTCCGGAAGGGCAGAAGCTGATCCAGTTGCTGTTCACCGAGGTCCTGCCGCCGATCCAGTAATCGAAACCGAGCCGCCGAAGCCAAGGAAAAGAACATGACCAAACATGCAACACCCATCCCAGGGACTGGCATCGTATCGCCCGAAACGCATCTGGTGCGGGCACACGGTCCATTTCAGCTCCGCCGCATCCGTCCCGGCATCTCGTTCGGACAAGCTGGCGACACAGGCTTCGGCGGACTTGGCGTCATCGACCACGCAAAGCTGCAGCCCGGCCTTGTCGTCGGGATGCACGAGCACCGCAACGACGAGATCATCAGCTACATGCGCGCCGGTCGCATGAAGCACACCGACTCTGCCGGACGGAGCGAGATCCTGTCTTCGGATCGTTTGATGGTCATGAATGCGGGCCGGGGCTTCTCTCACGAAGAGGAAGTCGTGGGCGCCGATCAAATCGAGATGCTGCAGATTTTCGTCAGGCCCGAGGCGTCAGACCTCACACCCGCCGTCCAGTTCGTCGATCTTGACGAGTCCGCCCGTGACGGTCGGTGGCGCCTCCTCACAGGGCCGGTCGGTTCGACAGCGCCGACCGTCGTTCGTCAGGCCATCTACCTCCACGATACTCATCTGGCTGCGGGCGGCACCATCGAACTGCCTTCATTGGAAGGTTTCGACCGCTGGTTCTATGTCTTCCGTGGAGAGGTCACCGCGGCGTTGCAGAAGGTCGGGGCGCAGACCGCGCTGATCGTGGGGCCGGACGACCCGCATTTCAACGTGACGGCCAGCGTGGATTCGGAGCTGGTGGTCTTTCTCGTCGACCGAAACGCGAAATTCTCGCGTGAAGGCACCATCAGCGGATAGGCCGTAAATGGCTGCTCCGACATTGGAGCAGTCATTCCCATTGCTGGAATTTTATACCGCACCGGCACCGGGCAATCTTCATTGTGATCCAAACGCGAGCTTCGACCGCCAAGACACGGCGGTGTCTCGGCGCAGATCCACTCGAAAGCAGATATGGAAGTGGAGTTAATGATCATGTCCGAAGAAGCAGCCGTCGTCCCCGGAGCAGCAAACGGCACCGAGCGGGCTTATACGAAAGTTCTCGTCCCGCTCCTGGTCGTCGCGGCCGTCCTCGTTCTTGTCGGAGTGAGTTCGCAGCGTTGGGACCGATGGACGGCTGGAGCGGACACCCAATCGACCGACAACGCCTACGTTCGCGCCGAACTGAGCCGCCTCAGCGCCCGCGTCGCCGGCAACGTCAGCTCGATCAATGTGAGCGACTTCGACCACGTGAAGGCCGGCGACCTCCTGCTTCAGATCGACCCCTCCGACTACGAGGCCAAGCGCGATCAGGCGAAGGCGGCGCTCGACGCGGCGATCGCACAGCTCGGCAACTTGGACAATCAGAAAAATCTGCAAAGGGCGGCGATACGGCAGGCCGAAGCACAGTCCACGGTCGCAAACGCGAACGCAGCTCTGGCGAAGATGGAGGCGGACCGACAGGTCGCCCTCATGCAAAAGGGAGCGGGAACGCAGCAGAAGAACGAACAGGCGCAGGCCGCGCTGCAGTCGACGGCAGCGACGGCTCTCGCGACAGACGCAGCCGTTGTCTCGGCAAAGGCCCAGCTCCAGTATATCGAGGGGCAGACGCCCCAGCTCGCCGCCAACGTGGCGGCGGCAAGGGCCGCCTTGAAGACGGCCGACCTTGCTTTGTCGTACACCAAGATCATGGCGCCGTTCGACGGCGTCGTCAGCGAGCGGCAGGTCCATGTCGGCGACTACGTAACAGTCGGAACGAATTCCATCGCCATCGTCCCGCTGCCCGCCGTCTATCTGATCGCCAACTTCAAGGAGACCCAGCTCTCCCGCATGAAGGAAGGGCAGGCCGTCACCGTGACCGTCGATGCGCTTCCCGGCGAATCCTTCACCGGCAAGCTCACCCGACTTTCGCCGGCGTCCGGATCGCAGTTCGCGCTGCTGCCTGCTGACAACGCCACCGGCAACTTCACCAAGGTCGTCCAGCGGGTCCCGGTCCGCATCGACTTCGACGCCTCGCCGGCGCTCGAGCGCTTGCGGTCCGGGATGTCGGCCGTGGTTTCCGTATCTGTCGGCAAAGAGGGCTCCTGACGTCATGGGTGGCATCCTTCGACTTCCGTTTCACGGAACGGGGAGAGCGACGCACCCTCCGATCCTTGCGGTGTGCGCCGTCCTGCTCGGTCCCTTCATGGTCGGATTCCACAGCCGTCTGTTCGGGACCGGCCTCGTCGATCTGCGCGGAGAGTTCGGCCTCGGCGTCGACGAAGGCGCATGGCTAAGCACGCTCGCGACGGCGCCCCAGATCGTGCTCGCACCCGCCGTGGCCTGGCTCGCGGCAGCCTATGGCATCCGCCGCGTCATGGTCGGTCCGGCGCTCCTGTACGCGGCAGTTTCGTTGGTGATTCCGTTCGCACGGGGCTTCGAGACCCTGGCGCTCCTTCATATCGTCCACGGCATGCTGCTCGGCGTCTTCGTTCCCGCGACACTGATGATCATCTTCAAGAACCTGCCGATGAAATGGTGGATATCGGCGATCGCGATCTACGCGTTCCGTGGTGCGTTCACGGCGAATTCGGGGACAGCCCTTGTGGACTTCTACGTGCAGCATATCGGATGGCAGTTCATGTACTGGCAGGACGTCGTCCTCGCACCGATCCTGGCGCTGCTTGCCTTCGGCGGGGCTCCTTGCGAGCCCGTGAACCGTGACCTCGTCCGCCGGGCGGACTGGGGTGGGATGCTGTTCCTCGGCTCCGGGATGGCGCTGATATTCGTGGCAGTGGATCAAGGCAATCGACTCGACTGGTTCGCCAATGGCTTCGTCATCGCGTCCCTTGCAGGCGGATTGCTGCTCGTCGTCGCCTTCTTCGTCAATGAGCTTCTCGTCGCGCATCCGTGGGCGAGCATCGGGGCGATCGGGGTACGGAACGTCGTGCTGCTCCTCTCGATCGCACTGCTTTACCTGATGAGCGGTCTGTCGAATACGAGCTTGATCCCGAACTATCTCGCGACCGTCGCAGGGCTTCGTCCGGAACAGATCGGCCAGACGCTGCTCTATTGGACGTGCATTCCGCTGCTCGTCATGACGCCGATTGCCGTGTGGGCGCTGCATCGCACCGACGGGCGATTCCTGCTGTTCATCGGCCTGTGCTGCTTTGCGGCGGCGGCGCTCATCGGAACGGGTCTGACGGGCGATTGGAGCGGCGACAATTTCCGGACAATGTGCGTGCTTCAAGGCGTCGGACACATACTCACGTTCCTTCCGATCATCGTCCTCACGGTCGCGAACGGCGATCCCAAGAGGGCGATCGCGGTCGCTGCCTACATCCAAGTCATCAGGCTGCTCGGCACGCAGACGGCGCAGGCCCTGATGACGACCTATCTGCGCAAGAGTGAGCAGCTCCATTCCTACCTGACCGGACTCAACGTCGAACGCGGTTCGGAAGCGTCGGTATCCGCGCTGTCGGCGCTCTCCCAGAAGATGGCGAGCGCCGGACAGGCGATCGCGCAGAGCCGCGGTCTCACGGTGCTGGGGCAGCATGTGCAGAAGCAGGCAAACGTATTGTCCTTCATCGACGCCTTCTGGCTGACGTTCTTCTGCGCCCTCGGCGGCCTCGTCATCCTGGCCTTCGTCACCAAGGCGCCGAAGGGCCCGCTCACAGCGTAATATCTGGCCGGTGATAGGGCACGGGGGAAGCAGACGCCTGTGTTCGGCTTTCCGGATATTGCAGCGGAATAGATCTCATTCGCATTGCGACACCCGAACATTCGCGCACAGAGTTCAGTGAACTCGCCGTGCTTCCCGGAGCCCCGAGGCTGTGGTTATGCATGGGGAAAAGAATGGCGCACAGGAGGCGGGTTTTGGACCGACGAGGGTTTGCGTTTTTTGGACGAAGATTGACCTCATATGTTGCGAGGGAGATTGCCTCCTTTGCCAACTTAGAGCAATCATCTAACTGGTACGCCCCCCGTTGATCCTCATGGAAGTTGCCACCTCGTATGCCTCGCAGCCCCTATTATTCCGTCAAACGCTTACTCGGTTGCGCATTGGCGGCCATGGGCGTCGGGCAGACGGCCTTTGATGGTTTCGCCCCTACCGAAGTCCTTGCGTCGGGAACTCTCAAAAAAGTCGATGTCATGATCGTGAGGAACGGCTATGCGGTGTTATCGCAGTCTCAAAACTGCCAGGCTGGCCAATCCTGCAAGTTCGAATTCGGTAACATATCTGCCAATATTCTCTTGGGACAAAACTTCTATGTTTCCGTGCAGGTCTCCGGAAAGCAGGAGTTTTGTTGTTTATTTTCAGATAGAAAAATGACTTTGAAGAAACTGCCAACTACCGAACCTTTTCGGGCCGATCTCTTCCGATTCGCCCCGTCATCCAAAGAGGTCAAGTTAGACAGGTACTTCGGGCAAGTCTTCGTGAAGGTCGAATAGGTGCCCCACGTCCCACCGTTCGCCACGAAGCCGGCAAAAGGTGCGCATGCGCACCGTCTCGCAACCGCTCTACGCCCTGGCCGCCCCGTCAATGCCCCGCCGAAGTCCGGGGACCTATCGAGGCACTGATCGCGGACGGCAGGCCCGGCCACTCAGAATGGGCGAGATACCCCTTTTTGATAAATGTTCGCCGTGCGCCAACACGGTTACGATCTTTCGCGCGACATGGCGGAGATGGGGGCATGCGTCAGGGTTATCGCAATCCGCAGAAGAAGTCGGTGCTGTTCAAGGCGCCGGGCTTGCTCATCGGCGCGCTCGCGTTTGGTGCAGCCGGCGGCTGGACCGCGAGCGACTTGCTGGCCTCATGGAGCGCTTCTGGCGGCTCCGGACAATCGTGCAGGATCAAGGGCAACGTCAGCATCGCCACCGGCGAGCGCATCTTCCATGTGCCGGGGCAGCGACGCTACGCAGAGACAAAGATCCGCCCCCAGTATGGAGAACGGTGGTTCTGCTCGGAATTTGAAGCTTGGGCGGCCGGCTGGCGGAAATCGAAATCGTGACAAATATGAATTTGGGACCGATGCGGTTTGATTTCGAACGGTGCTGGCTTGGGGTAGGAATGCCATGGCGGCCGAATCGTCACTATCGCTCGGGTGACGCTGCAAATGTTAGCCCAGCGTTAGCCCGGCATCCTGCTTTACCGAATTCGGTTGAGACTAAGTAATTGAAGAGAATGGCGCACCCGAAGAGATTCGAACTCCTGACCCCCAGATTCGTAGTCTGGTGCTCTATCCAGCTGAGCTACGGGTGCGTGCAATATGCGGCGGTGCCGCTTGCGTGGGCGATCCTCTAAAACGTCCTTCGGGACAATGCAAGAGCATTTCTGAAAAAATCGCGTGTTTGTCTGCCAGCAGCCGCGCCTTGCGAAACCCTGTCACTTTTCGATGTGCGTCCGGCTGCGGTAATCCTCCAGCGAAACCGGGCGATCGGGGATCTCGATGCGGAACTGTGTGCCGACCGTCGGTTTTTCCACCAGCGCGATCGTGCCGCCATGGGCAAGCACCAGCTCGCGGGCGATGGTGAGGCCGAGGCCGGTGCCGCCGGAGCGGGCCGAGCCGCGGAAGGCGGCAAAGAGGTTCTGGCGCGCCTTCAGCGGCATGCCGGGGCCGGTATCATCCACCGTGATGCTGACGACGCTGCCGACGCGCTGGGCGGAGACGGTAATGCGCCTGACGGAGCCCGGGCCGCCCTCGCCCGGCGACGTCAGCGCCTGCAGCGCGTTGCGGCAGAGATTGTGGATGACGCGGAAGAGCTGTTCGCCATCGGCATCGACCTCAAGCTCGGCGCCGATCTGCTCTGCGAATTCGATGCCGCTGAGCGGATCGATCGCCAGCATGTCCTTGACGTCCTGGGTCAGCTCCAAAAGGCGGATGTGGCGGCGGCGCGGCGCGGATTCGCTCGCCTTGCCGTAGGACAGCACCTCGGTGGTATAACCGACGGCGCGGTCGATGGTGCGCAAGAGCTTCGGAGCGAAGCTCTTGACCATCGGGTCATCGACATCGACCAGCCGGTCCGACATCAGCTGCGCCGACGCCAGGATATTGCGCATGTCGTGATTGATCTTGGAAACGGCAAGGCCGAGAGCGGCAAGATTCTTCTGCTGCTTCAGCGTCTTTTGCAGCTCCATCTGCATCGAGGTGAGGTTGCGGCCGGCGACCGCCAGTTCGTCGCGGCCGCCGTCGCCGATATAGATATGGGCCGGGTTGTCGGGATCGGAGGAGAATTGCTGCATGCTGCCGGTCAGCCGGCGGATCGGGCCGATGAGGATGCGGTTGATCGCAAAGAAGATCAGCGTCGCCGTGAACAGCGAGATCAGCACCGACAGCAACAGGACATTGCGGGAATAGACGAACATCGCCCTGCGCAGCGGCCTGTCCTTCATCACCACCTCGACGCCGGTATTGGTGTCGCCGACGGGACCATAGACGCGGATCATCCTGCCGCCGCCGAAAACCAGCGTGTCGAGCGCATCGCGGATTGCCGTTACCGGCGGCACGTCGGTGAGATCGTAGGATTCGTCGACGGAGGTCGGCATATCGGTCGTCGCCAGCAGCCGCGAGGTGCCGTCCTTGCGCAGCACGATCGCCTTGGTGCCGGTCGCCTCCAAGGTCTCTTTCTGCAGCGCGCGTGGCAGCTCGACCGGCTGCAGCCCATCGATGACGATGGCGGCGGCAGCGGCCGTATTCAGCCTGTCCTGCAGCCAGCGTACGCGCATGCTGGCGACAGAGGGGAAGAATATCAGGATTTCGGCGAGCATGATAAAGACGACGGTGAGCCAGAGCAGCTTGCCGGAAAGGCCGCCGAACAGGCCGGCAGGCGGGCACGGCGCCCTTGCGGCCTCGCCGGCCGCCGGGTTTTCCGCCGAAGGATTATCGCCCTGATCTTGGTTCGGCATTCTGGTCTCGCCCGATCGGCAGCACGTCGGCCGCCCTTACCGCTGAGCTCTATATTAGACCAATACGCTCCGCTTTCAAATCTTTGCGAGCAGCGTCATGTCGCCACAAGAAAACGCCGCCCGAAGGCGGCGTTCGAAGGCGCCTGATCAGTAAAGCTTAAAACTCTTCCCAGCTCTGCTCGGCTGCGGCCGCATTGCCGCCGAAGGCGCGGGCGACCTTGGCGATCGCGCGGCGGGCGGGCGAGGCAACCGGTCTTTGCGGCTCGTTGCGGACAAGCGCCACAGCTGCCGGCGCATCATCCGACAGTTTGAAGCGGGCAATGAGGCGCACCAGTCCACCGGCTTCGGCCGAAAGCCTGTGCGTGGCGGCAGAGGTCTCTTCCACCATCGCAGCATTCTGCTGTGTCACCTGGTCCATCTGGTTGACGGCGGTATTGACCTCCTTGAGGCCGGTCGACTGTTCGGTCGCAGCCGTCGCGATCGAATGGATATGGTCGTTGATGGCGATAACGCGAGTGCCGATTTCGGCCAGCGCCTCGCCGGTCGCCTGGACCAGCTTGACGCCAACCTGCACCTCGTTGCCCGACTTGGTGATCAGCGCCTTGATGTCCTTGGCAGCCGTTGCCGAACGCTGGGCGAGTTCGCGCACTTCCTGCGCCACCACCGCGAAGCCCTTTCCGGCATCGCCGGCGCGTGCGGCCTCGACGCCGGCATTCAGCGCCAGCAAGTTGGTCTGGAAGGCGATCTCATCGATGACGTTGATGATCTGACTGATTTCGCGCGAGGCCTGCTCGATGCGGCCCATGGCCTCGACGGCATTGCGCACGACGACGCCGGAGCGGCCGGCATTCTCCTTGGCTTCCGACACCATGATGGTGGCTTCATGCGCCCGCTCGGTGGAATTCTGGACGACGGCGGTGATCTCGTCGAGCGCCGCCGAGGTCTCTTCGAGTGCGGCTGCCTGCTGCTCGGTGCGCTTCGACAGGTCGTCGCTGGCATTGCGCAGCTCGGCGGTGTTGCCGTTCATCGCTTCCGTCGTCTCGCGCACTTCGCGCATCGTCGCCTGCAGGGTGACGAAGGTATTGTTGACGTTCTGCTGCAGCTCGGCGAAGGCGCCCTGGAAGTTGCCGCTCATCGTCTGGGTGAGGTCGCCTTCGGCAAGGCTTGCGATGACCCGGCGGGTCTCGCCGATGCCGGCATCGACGCTCGACAGCAGGGTGTTGATGTTGCCGGCGAACTGGTTGAGGTTGTCGTCCTCGTAGTCCTTGCTGATGCGGTGGCCGAAATCGCCGGCCGCAGCCGCAGCCACGACGACGG
>Ga0102590_1001270_pt1 | contig 39661 bp, 31 predicted proteins | sample AraplaMF_Col_mMF_FD_76859 | JGI IMG/M metagenome (GOLD analysis project Ga0102590, IMG submission 76859) | Arabidopsis root microbial communities from the University of North Carolina, USA - plate scrape MF_Col_mMF | ecosystem: Host-associated > Plants > Roots > Endosphere | place: USA... | reverse complement strand
GCAGCGCATCGCGGACCGGCAGGCCATAGGTCTCGACCACGGAGCGGCGATCGGCCCGCACGGCGGCTTGCGGAAACCGCGCGATCTCCTGCGCCATCGCTTCGGCCGCGGCGCGTGCACCGCCGGTCTCGACCACCTGTTCGCACATGCCGATGCGCAGCGCTTCATCCGCCGGGACCTTGCGGCCCGTCAAAATGATTTCCATCGCGCGTCCCTGCCCGACCAGCCGCGCCAGGCGCACGCTGCCGCCGTCCAGCAGCGGGATGCCCCAGCGCCGGCAATAGACGCCGAAATAGGCGCTCTCGGCCATCACGCGGATGTCGCACCACAGCGCCAGCTCCATGCCGCCGGCGACGGCGGGTCCTTCCACCGCGGCGATCACCGGCTTCGACAACTCGAGCCGTGTCGGCCCGAGCGGGCCGCGCGGCGCGGGATTGGCGCCGGTCGGGAACGCCAGGCCGTCGACGACGTGGCGCTGAAAGGCGTCGCGATCGGACAGCGTGCTGGCGAATTTGAGATCCCAGCCGGCGCAGAACGCGCCGCCCTCGCCCCACAGCACGGCGACGCTGGCGGACTCGTCGGCGTCGAACTCCTTGAGAGCTGCCGCCAGCGCCTCCGCACTGTCGGGGTCCATCGCGTTGCGTGCCTCGGCGAACCGGCTGTGAATGACGGTCCACACAGCGCCCTGCTTTTCGATCCGGACCATGTCGCCACCTCCCTTACTGTTTTTTGGTACGTGAGACCTTTCTGCCCTTTGGCGCGGCGCCACCGGGAAGGCATTGCGTCAGCATCATGCGAAGCAGCGTCTCGGCGCCGGTGTCGAGAAAATCGAGCCGGCCCGCGATCTGCAGCACCAGCGCGCCGATCATCTGGCTGGTCAGCAGCGCCACCCACGGCCGAACTTCCGCGGGCTTGAGGCCGCGTACTTCGGTGAGCGGCAGCGCGATACGTTCCAGCACCTTCCAGAGCGCCTGGTTGAGCTCGTCATCCGACGGCTTGCCGACGCCGAGGCGCTTGAGGCCGCGGAAGGCATAGAGGCCGAGATTTATCTCGAAGCGATGGTCGAGGTAGTAACCTAGGAAGGCGCCGCAGGCCGCTTCGACCTGCGCTTCCGGCGTCCGCGCGGCGGCGACGGCCGCGGCGACAAAATCATCGAGCGCCGCCAGCGACTGTTTCAGCAGTTCGGCATAGATCGCCTCCTTGCTGTCGAACAGTGGATAGATCGCCCCCGTCGTGCAGCCGGCGCGAAGTGCGATGCCGCGCATGGTGGCGCCCTCGAGCCCCTGCTCGGCGAATTCATCGCGTGCGGCGCGCAGCAAAAGTTCGCGCTTGGCGCCCTTCACGACGTCCGACCAGTCCTTTGGCGAGGCTGCGGGCTTGCTCATGATAACGATGTTATCAATTAATTCTATATGCAGTCAATGATAACAATGCTCTTTCTCGCGGTCTCGACGCCGGTCCGAGGAAGATCCAGCGGCGGTGTCTGACCGTCGGCTCGTTGAACGACACTGCCGCTCGCCGCGTCATCGAACGCGCGGCCAGCCGTCGTCCTTATTCGGCGAGACCCAATCAAATGGGGCGCGAACTCCTCGTCCAGCAAGCCAAGCGTGACGCGCGCGCGTGATGCGTGTGTGACTTGCGCCGGTTTGACGCGGGCGCCATGGCCGGATCGATAGCGCCATCGTTATTTTCGCCTGTACCCAATGCGTGTATTGTCGGCCGGCAAACCCCGGCCGGCGGCACTCGCGAGAGAAACTCAACGCGCCCGGTGGTTTTTACTGCTGCGTGCCGCTGCGCCGTGTTGCTGTACATGAGGCAAACAGGGAGGCAGTACGATGAACATTCGGCCCGACCCCACGTTCCACGCTTCGCCAAAACTTGCCATGGAAGCGCCGCCGGAGAGCTTCGCCTACACCGTGCTGCTCAGCCCGGACGCTTCGAAGCCGGACGCGCTTGCCGTGATCGACGTCAAGCCGGGTTCCTCAAGCTACGGCAAAGTCGTTCACACCGTGACGATGCCCAACAAGGGCGACGAATTTCATCATTTCGGCTGGAACGCCTGCTCGTCGTCGCTGTCGCCGCTGACCGGGCATGCCTTCCTCGAACGCCGCTATCTCATCATCCCCGGCATGCGCTCGTCCCGCATCTATATCGTCGACACCAAGCCGGATCCGACCAAGGCGGCGATACACAAGATCATCGAGCCCGAGGAAATTTTCCGGAAGACCGGATATTCGCGGCCCCACACCGTTCATTGCGGACCGGAAGGCATCTACATCTCGACGCTCGGCGGCGCCGGCAAGAACGGCACCGATGGACCTCCCGGCGTCTTCATCATGGACTGCGAGACCTTCGAGGTGCTCGGGCGATGGGAGCTCGATCGCGGTCCGCAAACCCTGCACTATGACTTCTGGTGGAACCTGCCGCGCGACTACATGGTGACGAGCGAATGGGCGCTGCCGCCGCAGTTCGAGAACGGCATCGTGCCGGAGGACCTGCTCTCCAACAAATACGGCCACCGCATCCACTTCTGGGATCTGCGTGCGCGGCGCAACGTCCAGACCATCGATCTCGGCGCCAACCACCAGATGGCGCTGGAGGTGCGGCCCGCGCACGATCCGGCGCGCGAATACGGTTTTCTCGGCGTCGTGGTCGACACCACCAATCTCGAAGGCTCGATCTGGACCTGGTGGCGCGAGGGCGGCAAGTTTCACATCGAGAAGACCGCGACGATCCCGCCCGAACCGGCGGCGAAGGATCAACTGCCGCCGCTGCTGCAGGGGTTCGGCGCCGTGCCGCCGCTGGTCTCCGACATCGACCTGTCGATGGACGACAAGTTCCTCTACGTCGCCTGCTGGGGCACCGGCGAGATGCGTCAGTATGATGTGCGCGACCCGCGGAAGCCGAAGCTCGCCGGCTCGGTGCATATCGGCGGCATCGCGCGCCGCACGCCGCACCCGAACGGCAAAGCCTTTGGTGGCGGCCCGCAGATGGTCGAGATCAGCCGCGACGGCAAGCGGGTCTACTGGACCAACTCGCTCTACTCGACCTGGGACGACCAGTTCTATCCCGGCGGCGTGCCGGGCGCGCAGGTGATGGCCAACGCTTCGCCGGATGGCGGCCTCGAACTGGCGAAGGACTACTGGGTGAATTTCCCCGACGGTTACCGCGCGCACCAGATCCGGCTCGATGGCGGCGACTGCTCGACGGATTCGTTCTGCTACCCGTCGGTCTGAATTTGAGCGTAGCCGACTGGACACCTGCCGGGCTCTGGCTGGCAGTCATCGCGAGCGGCCTCTATCACGGCGTCAACCCGGGAATGGGGTGGCCGCTCGCCGTTTCGGCCGGATTGATGGAACGGAGTCCGCGGGCGCTGCTATCGGCGCTGTGGCCGCTCGCGGCCGGCCATATGCTCGCGATGCTGCTGGTGATCCTTCCCTTCGCGCTGCTGATCGCCCTCGTTGAATGGCAGCGCACGATCCAGATCGGCGCCAGCCTCCTCGTCATCGGTTTCGGTGTCTACCGGCTGGCCGACCGACGCCATCCGCGGGCGCTGGCACGGATATCACCGTCGCAACTGGGACTGTGGTCGTTCGCGGTGGCGCTCGCCCATGGCGCGGCGCTGATGCTGGTGCCGATCTATCTCGGGCTCTGCCGCGACGCCGAACTCGACAGCGGCCACGCCGCCGCCGGTACGCTCATCAACGCCAATCTCGGCATGGCCGTGCTGGTCGCCATCGTCCACGCCACCGCGATGATCGCCGCCGGCGGCTGCTGCGCCTGGCTCGCCTACCGCTATCTCGGCCTCCAATTCATCAAGCAAAGCTGGTTCAATCTCGATGCGATCTGGGCGGTGAGCCTCATTCTGGTGGGCTCGATCGGGCTGGTGCTTAGTCTGATTTAGGGCCGTTTGCTCATAAGGGTGCAGATGGTGGCTCTGGGCCGGATGGCCCAGACGCGCGGTTCTCCGCGGTTTTTGTTCGGAATACCCATCCGCTGCTGGTGGACGCGCCAGTTAAGTGTACTCCCCAACGAACGTAACTCGTCGTATTGTGCGGTGATTTCATGCGATACATTTGTGGGGGCGCCATGCCGAAGAATGGATTTCTTAGCGCGTCATTTGATCAGAACGCCTTTGTAGCGAGCGCTGCAGCGTTAGCCGCCAGTCATGTGATGTCTGATTTGGTCTGGCAGCGTCATTTTCCGAAGCTTCCGCCACAACGTCCCGAGCTGCGTACCGTGCTCATCAACATCCACAGGCAAGCTTTGGTGAACGAACCTTACAATCGACAGGAGGCTCGGCAGATGATTATCGATGCCTTCGACGTGGCACCGGGAACGGCGAAGGTCTGGCTAGGAATTCTCCAAGGAAAGCCTTCTTCGAAAAAGAAGCCGAAGGCCGGCAAGGAGCCCGTTGCTTTTGTGATTGAGCAACCCGGTGACCGCCGTCAAGAGAAGCACCTCGTGCCTTCGGCATCTACAAAAACGGGTCTCTTCAGAGTGGGCATGGAATACTTGGCGTGTCTGCGTCTTGTTTCTGAGCAACTTTCGGACGCGATGGAATATAGCAAAGTAAGCATCGATGACCTTGATTGGCTTCGCGACATCAAGAGCATTCTAAAGCTCGATATTGTCGACTACGCAACCAAGGAAAGCTGCGACACGGACATGAAGTCGCCCCAGGCCTGAATGGGCATTCCTAGGGGTCAAAAACTGGCCCCAAATAATTCACCGCCGCCGAGGCAGACCATATCCCTTGTACTATAGCTGCGAGCTACAATCTCTCCCCGTGCTGGTCGACCAGCTGCACGAGGGAGGGTCCCATGACGGGCCAAGCTTGCTTGTAGGTGAATGCGCTGGCGCCGCAAGGCGCCAGCGGCTTCCTGAAACAGGATTCGCTCATACCAAATTCTATGAGGGTGAAAACGTGCCTAGGAAAAAATCTGGAACGTACATCGCCGGCATGGCGGCAGGTGCATTACTGGTGACCGGTGCAATCATCAACTCGGCTGTGGACATCGGCATGGTGGCTTATAACCATGGCCCCGAAATCGTCCGCAAGGTGGAGGCTATCATGCGCGGCGACAAGCCACGCGATGACAAGGCTCCTGTCGTAGTAAGCGACCTCCTTCCGAAGACGATGTATCTTCACATTCGCAATCAGGATGGCTCGGTCCAAAGCTGGCCGTTTAGTGCGAAAGGCCTTAGCACGATCACGGGCGAAATCTCGAAGCCGTCGACGGCAACAAAAGGCGTGGTTTCGGGATACTATCGTGCGAACACTCTGGTACTTAGTTATGCTTCTGCGGCGACAAATCGTCCCGGCTTCGGCACGCTCATTCTGCGCCCGATCGTACCACAACAGGAGGATCAGCCGACGATCTATGCTGGCGCTGCAATTGTGCATGACTGCGACTGCCCTGGCGGTGTCGTTGCGAACACCGGCCGGATCCTCTCAGGCCCGGCTCTGCTGAGCGCTGATCCGACTCCATCGAGCGTGCACCGCGCCACTTATCTCGATCGCAAGGTGGAAGAGCTGGCCGCCGGCATTCCGTACGAGAATACGGTGCGCCGTGCGAACGCGGCACCAGCGTCCAACGGCGGCTAATCACGCCGAGCGCCGAACGACCTCAAGCCTGCGGTCTTTGGACGGTAGGCTTTTCTTTCCGAAATGGCCTCTCGAGCCGGCTCATCCACACCGCGGGGGGCATCCGTTCGATCTGGCCGGGATGAACTTGAGGCGGCATTCCCGAGATGGCAGCGCAACAGATCGATGCTGTATCCAACGCCGGCCTAGTTCTCTATTGCGCAGCAATCAGGGATACAGCGGCCGTCACCACCTGCGCGCCCCGATCTGCGGCGTAAGCCTTATGAATACACGCCCAGCAAGAACTTTCACCGCAGCTTGTCGAGCAGCGCGATCAGCGTCTCGCGCTCCTTGGCGTCCAGCGGCGCCAGCGTCTCCCGCGTGATCGCGAGCGCGTTCGGCGCGGCCTTCTCCGCCAGTTGCTGGCCGGCGCGCGTGAGGCTTACCAGCAGGCGGCGGCCGTCGTCGGGGTCGGGGCCGGTCTCGGTCAGCCCGCGCGCGGTGAGGCGGTCGATCACGCCCTTGATGGTGGCGACGTCCATCGCGGTCAGCCGTCCGAGCAGGTTCTGCGAGCACGGCCCGGTCTCGGCAAGCTTCGAGACCGCCGCCCATTGCGTCGGCGTCAGGTTGATGCCGATCTCGCGCGCGAAGATGGTGGCGTGGCGCTGCCAGACCTGGCGCAGGATGAAGCCGATCTGCTCGTCGAGAATATAGGCCGGCCGCGCCGGCTTGACCGCTCGTTTCGGCGAAACACTCCTTCCCATCGATCCCGCCCCCTTGCGCCCGGCTACAGCGACAGATGCGCGTCGCGGATGTCCGGCCGCGCGTCGAGTTCGGCCATCGTGCCGCCAAAACAGATCTTGCCACGCTCGATGATGTAGGCGCGGTCCGAGATCAGCCGCGCGAAATGCAGGTTCTGCTCGGAGACCACGATGCTGACGCCTTCCTTCTTCATGGCGAGGATGGCGTCGACCATCTGCTCGACGATTTTTGGCGACAGCCCTTCGGAGGGCTCGTCAAGCAGCACCAGCGACGGATTGCCCATCAGCGTCCGCGCGATGGTCAGCATCTGCTGCTCGCCGCCGCTCATCCGCCCGCCCGGGCGGCCTCGCATCTCGCCGAGATTGGGAAACAGCGTGAACAGCTTTTCGCGGGTCCAGTGCGGCGCGTTCGGCCGCTGCGGCTGGCGGCCGACTTCGAGGTTTTCCTCGACCGTCAAATCCGTGAAGATGCGCCGCTCCTCCGGCACGTAGCCGAGCCCGCCGCGCACGATCGCATGGGTCGGTTCGCGCGAGACATCCTTGCCCTCGAACACGATTCGTCCCGAGCGGTTCTCGACCAGGCCGACGATGGAACGAAAGGTGGTCGACTTGCCGGCGCCGTTGCGGCCGAGCAGCGCCACCACCTCGCCCTCGCCGACTTCGAGCGCGATATCGAACAGGATATGCGCCGGGCCGTAAAAGCTGTTGAGATCGGCGACCTGCAGCTTCATGCGCCGGCTCCCTCGCGGTGACGTGCGTCGTAGACCAGGCCCTCGCCGAGATAGATCGCGCGCACCTCGCGGTTGCCGCGCACTTCCTCGGGCGAGCCCTCCGCGATCAGGCTGCCGCGGTTCAGCACCAAAATGCGGTCGGCATGTTCGAACACCACGTCCATGTCGTGCTCGGTGAAGAGCACGCCGATCGACTGTTCGCAGGCGATGCGCGCGGTGAGCCGCATCAATTCGATCCGCTCGCGCGGCGCCATGCCGGCGGTCGGTTCGTCCATCAGGAGCAGCCGCGGCTGGTTGGCAAGCGCGATCGCAAGCTCGAGCCGCTTGAGGTCGCCATAGGCCAGTTCGCCGCAGGGCCGCTCGGCATAGGCGCCCATGCCGACGAGATCGAGTAGCCGCCCCGCCTCGGTGCGCGCGTAGGCCGCCGTCGAGCCCCAGAGATTGAACAATTGCCGGCCATAGGACACCAGCGCGACCTGCACGTTCTCGCGCACCGTCATGGTCGGGAATGTCGCCGTGATCTGGAAGGTGCGCCCGACGCCGAGCCGCCAGATCGCGCGCGGCTTCCGGCCCACCGTATCTTCGCCGAGCAGCGTAATACGGCCGCTGTCCGGCGTGTTCTGGCCGTTGAGCATGTCGAAGCAAGTGCTTTTGCCGGCGCCGTTGGGCCCGATCAGCGCCAGGATTTCGCCCGCGCGCAGTTCGAACGAAACGCTGCGCACGGCATGGACGCCGCCATAGGATTTGCTCAAGCCCTCGACCGACAGCAACGTAGGGACCATGCTCATTCGGCAGCCTCCACGCGGGAGGTGGCAAGCGCGGATTTGGCGTCAGTAGACCGCCGCCTGCTCCGGAGCGACTCCAGCGTGCCGACGATGCCCTTGGGGAATGCCACCACCATCAAGACGATGAAGCCGCCCAATACCAGCTTGGAGAGATCGGTCTGGCTGACGAGCCATATGTTGGCGGCCTTGAACACGATGGCGCCGATCACGGCGCCCGATACCGTCTCGACGCCGCCGAGCAGCACCATCACCAGCGCATCGACCGAGAGCGAAATGCCGACACTGTCCGGAAACACGCTTCCCTTGAGATAGGCGAACAACGCGCCGCCGATGCCGGCGACCGTGCCCGCGATCACGAACGCCGTCCACTGCACGCGCTTGCCGTTGATGCCGATCGCCTCGCTGCGCAGCGGCGAATCCCGCGTCGCGCGCAGCGCAAAGCCGAACGGCGAGAACACGATCACGCGCAGCACGACCACCACAAGCGCCGCAATGCCGAGCGACAGCCAGTAGAAGCTGGCCGGGCCCGACGCCCATTTGTCCGGCCAGACGCCGAGAATGCCGTTGTCGCCGCCCGTTACGCTGACCCACTGGAAAGCGATCGACCAGACGATCTGCGCAAAGGCCAGCGTCAGCATGGCGAAATAGACGCCGGAGAGTTGCACGGCGAAGAAGCCGAACACGGCAGCGCCCAGCAGGCCCAGCAGCGGGCCGAGCAGCAGCGAAACAACCATCGGCAGGCCCGCCGCCTTGGCGAGGAACGCAACACCATAGGCGCCGAGCCCGAAATAGGCGGCATGGCCGAACGAGGCGAGCCCGCCGACCGACATCAGGAAATGCAGGCTGGCGGCGAAGATCACGTAGATGGCGACTTCCGAACCGACGGTCAGCGCGTAGTTGCCGGCGAACAGCGGCAGCATGGCCGCAAGCACGAGTGCGCCGACTGACATCATCCGCTCAACGGCGGTCAACGGCCGCCATGGATTGACGGTCAGACCGGGCGTGCGCCGCGCGGCGGCCTCCGGCTTGCCGAACAGGCCCCAGGGCCGCACGATCAGCACGACTGCCATCACCAGGAACACCAGGATGATGGAGATCTTCGGGAAGATGAGAATGCCGAAGGCGTTGAGCTCGGACACCAGAACGGCGGCGACGAACGCGCCGATGATGCTGCCGAGCCCGCCGATCACCACCACCACGAACACTTCGACGATGATGCGCAGGTCGAGCGCGTGGTGCACGGCATCGCGCGGGATCTGCAGCGCGCCGCCGAGGGCGGCAAGGAAGACGCCGAGCGCGAACACGCTGGTGAACAGCCATTTCTGATTGACGCCGAGCGCCGCCACCATGTCGCGGTCCTGCGTCGCCGCGCGCACCAGCACGCCCCAGCGGGTGCGCTGGAACAACAGCCAGAGCACGCCGAGCACGACCGGGCTGAGCGCGATCAGGAACAGGTCGTAGCTCGGGATGTTCTGGCCGAAGAAATCGACCGCGCCCTTGAAGCCCGGCGCACGGCGGCCGAGCAGATCGTCCGGCCCCCAGATCAGCACGACGATGTCCTGGACCATCAACGTGAGGCCGAAGGTTGCCAGCAGCTGAAACAGTTCCGGCGCATGATAGATTCGCCGCAGCAGCACCATCTCGACCAGCACGCCGACGGCGGCGACGACCAGCGCCGCAACGACGATGCCGCCCCAGAAGCCGAGCGCGCCGGAGAAGCGCTCGGTCAGCGTGAACGCGACGTAGGCGCCGAGCATGTAGAACGCGCCATGGGCGAAATTCACGATCCGCGTCACGCCGAAGATGATCGACAGCCCTGATGCCACCAGAAACAGCGACGCTGCGCTGGCGAGACCGGTCAGGAACTGAACGAAGTAAAAGGCCATTGGCGGTCCGGGTTGGTGAAAACGTCGGGGCCTGCATCCTTCGAGACGGCGCTTCGCACCTCCTTAAGGATGAGGGTTGTCGGCGTTACCTCTCCCCGCCTGCGGGGAGAGGTCGGATCGCCCTTGCGATCCGGGTGAGGGGGTACAGGTCTATCGATAGTACACAACGCGCGGAGAGAACCCCTCACCCCGACCCTCTCCCCGCGAAGAGCGGGGAGAGGGAGAGGACGAGAGAATCAATCCTTCGGCCGAAGCTTCTCCACTTCCGCATCACTGGGCAGATAGTCCGAGCCCTTGCGATAGACCGAGCCCGTCATCACGCCCTTGCCGTCCTTCAGCGCGGTCTTGCCGACATAGGCCCCGAGCGTCGACTGGTGATCGATCTTGCGGAAGGTGATCTCGCCGAACGGCGACGGCATCGACAGGCCTTCGGTGGCGGCGATCAGCTTCTCCGGATCGGTGGAGTTGGCCTTGGCCAGGATCGCCGCGGCCGCCTTGATGGTCTGGTAGCCGACGATCGAGCCCAACCGCGGATAATCGCTGTACTTGGCCTGGTAGGCCTTCAGGAACTTGTCGTGGTCCGGCGTCTTGATGTCGTACCAGGGGTAACCCGTGACGATCCATCCTTCGGGAGTCTCATCCTTCAGGGGATCGAGATATTCCGGCTCGCCGGTGAGGAACGAGACCACCGAGCGGTTCTTGAACAGGCCGCGGGTGTTACCTTCGCGCACGAGCTTGACGAGGTCGGCGCCGAAGGTGACGTTGAGGATCGCCTCGGGATTGGCAGCCGCAACCGCCTGCACCACAGGACCGGCGTCGATCTTGCCCTGCGGCGGCCACTGCTCGTCGACCCACTGGATGTCGGGCCGCTTCTCCGACATCAGCTTCTTGAACACCGCGACCGCCGACTGACCGTATTCATAGTTCGGCGCGATCGTCGCCCAGCGCTTGGCCGGCAGTTTTGCGGCTTCCTCCACCAGCATCGCCGCCTGCATGTAGTTGGAGGGGCGCAGGCGGAAGGTGTAGCGATTGCCCTTCGACCAGGTGATGGCGTCGGTCAACGGCTCCGCCGCCAGAAAAAACACCTTCTTCTGGTTGGCGAAGTCGGAGACGGCGAGGCCGATGTTGGAGAGGAACGTGCCGGTCAGCATCGCGACATTCTCGCTCGATACCAGCTCGTTGGCCGCGGTCTGCGCGTCGGCCGGCTTGCCGCCGTCATCCTTGGAGATGACAACGAGCTTCTTGCCGTTGATGCCGCCGGCGGCATTGACCTCCTCGACCGCGAGCTGCCAGCCCTTGCGATAGGGCTCGGTGAAAGCCGGCAGCAGCGAATAGCTGTTGATCTCGCCGATCTTGATCTCGCCGCTCTGCGCCATGGCGCCAGTGGCCATGCCGGCTACTGCGATCGCCAGCCCCGCGCCCAGTAAGTGTCTCCGTCGCATCCCTACCTCCAATTTATTGTGAACTATCTCAAACCGTCTTCGCCTTTGACTTCCGAAACCGTGAGGCCGCCGACGCGCGGCAACGGCCTGCCGCTGTCGGTGACCGCCACCGCGACCATGATCTCATTGGCGCGCGGCGCATCGTTGATCTGCACTTCCATGCCGTCGAAATGGCTGCGCACGAAGGCTGCGTCCTTGTGGCCGAGCGGAATGTCCAGCGTCGTTCCCGGCCCGCTGCGCTTCTTCGACGACGGGATCAGCGCTGCCCCCTTGCTCAGGACCTTGCGTACCGGCGCGCCCATCTTGGGATGCAGGATTGCGGCTGCGTGCTCGAGTTCGCCGTTTTCACCGACGGCCGCCGCCTTGCCGTAGCTGTGCGCCTTGGCGCCGTCGATGCCGAGCGCGGCAACCGCCCTCTTCGAAAGCAGGTCGCCGAGTTCCTCGCCGATCTCGATCAGGGGTGAGAGATCCTCGACATACCTTCCCGCAAACGGATTTTCGATCACGGCGATCGCCGCGGCCCGCCGGGTCGGCGGCGCAACTTTCTGTCCCATCTCCAGATGGGTTTCCTCGACCACCGTGACGATCTTGCGAATGATCGCGCTCATGCTACCCGCCTCGCTCCCGATCCAACCTGCGCTGTTCCTTCCACCGCGCTTCCGTGAAACGCCGGCACCGCGCCTGCCCTGATCCCTGTTGATCCCACCACGGCCGTCTCGCCTAGTAGACGCAAGGCCGCACCTTCGATCAATCCCGCGGCAAGCAATTGCTGTGCCCGGCTCACCCCTGCGTGCAGCGCCTCGTCAATTTCCTCGTCGCGGAGTTTGCCGACATCGCGGGTCACAAGGCGCGCGCCGAGGTCGCTGTCCGGCTGCAACTCATTTGCCGGCAGGCGAACAATGGCGGGGTGGCCGGGCAGATCGACGGCATTGGCAATGATGGTGGCGGCGGCATCTGCCTGCGAGGCCGTTCGCGCCAGCACGGTCACGGCATCGGCGATCCCCAGCGAAAAGCTGCGGCCGTGGCGCCCGCTGGTCGCGATGCCGCGGGCAGCATCATCGGCGTCGATACCGATGGTTTGCATCACCCCGTGACGATCGGGCCGGTCCATCAGCCCGATGGCGAAGTGCTCGGCAGCCGCCAGATGCAACGCAATATCACCGCCATTGTTGACGTAGGCGCGATCGAGCCGCGCCGCACCGAGCATCGCGCCGAGAATTTCTTCCGCAACGCTGCCCGCCACCGCCGCCATCGGCGTGATGAACTGTTCCGCCGCAAACGGCGCGACTGCCGCATGCATGCGCCGCGCGACGACGCCATTTAGCGAACTGTGAACCGGATCGGCAGCTTTTCGAAGTTCGGTCAACTCATCGCAGAGTTCATCGAGCAGGCCGGTGAAGCGCCGCGCCGCGGCCTCGTAAGCGGCCCGCAGGTCGTTCTCACTTCCCTTTGCCTCGATGACCAGATCGATCGGACCGTCCTGCAAATGCAGCCGCTTGCCGTCAGGAAGAAGCGCGATTTGCGGGAGCCGTTTCATGCGCGCCGTCCCGGAATGAACGGCATCGGACGGGTTTCGGTGTTGTCCCGCAGCGATGCCAGCGGACGAACATGATCCATGTGGCCACCGAGCGCGGCATAGTCGGAAAGCCGTAGCGTGAACTCGATCGGCGCCACCAGCGCCGGCGTCGGCACATAGCCGAACGCGCCGGCCGGCATCTGCGTGACGTCGACCATGAAGGTGATGCCGCCGCCCGGCCAGACATAGACGGGCGCGCCGCCGCTGGTCACCCGGGTCAGCGCATCCTTGACCGAGCGCGTCAGCCGCACCGGATTGTCGGTGACGCCGGCGCGCAGCGAGCCGCCGGCGCCGCCCATGAACAGCACCGTGCACAGCGCCGGCTCGCAATTCTCCTGGATGCGCTCGACCGAAAACTGCAGGTCCGCCGGCATCTGCTTTTCGACCGGCCGCAGCGCCTCATCGAGCTCGTAATAGGCGGCGTGCTCGCCGGTGGTCGAAACCATCAGCATGGTCAGCCCCGGCCGCGCCTCCTTCGGATTGAACGGCCCCAGCACCGACAGCGGATCGGAGATATTGGTGCCGCCCCATCCCGTCCCGGGATCGGCGACCTGGAAGTAACGGCCCGGCGTCGAGCGCCGGCCCTTCATCTTGATCCCGGTATCGGGAATATCGAGCAGCTTGCCGGCCTGGTGTTCCGAAAGCACGCCGGTGATGTGATCGTCCACGACCACGACCTCATCGACCTTGCCATGCCATTGCTTGGCGAACATGCCGATGGTCGCCGAGCCGCAGCCCACCCGCATGCGCTCTTCGGCAACGCCGTTGACGATCGGCGGGCGACCGGCCTGCACCACCACGGTGGCACCGCCATCGATCGTCAGTTCCACCGCCTTGCAGTTGGAGAGGTCCATCAGCGCATCGCAGGTGACGCGCCCTTCCTTCTTGGAGCCGCCGGTCAGATGATGCACGCCGCCGAGCGACAGCATCTGCGAGCCGTATTCGCTGGTCGTCACATGGCCGATCGCCTCGCCTTCCGCACGCACGGTCGCGGTCTCCGGGCCGAGATAGCGGTCGGTGTCGATCTTCACCTTGACGCCGCAATAGCTGAAAATGCCTTCGGTCACGACGGTGACCATGTCGACGCCATCGACTTCCGACGACACGATGAAGGGCGCTGGCTTGTAATCGGGATAGGTCGTGCCGGCGCCGATCGCGGTGACGAACACGCTGGGTTCATGGACGAGCTTGCCGTCCCAATCGCCACCGGCCTGGAACGGCACCAGCCGCCCGCCATGCGATACGGTTTGCTCCAGCACGATGTGCGGATCGACGCGCACCAGCTCGCCATTGTGGTTGGCGTAGCGATCGCACGCGCCCGCCGCGCCCGGCTTGATGTAGCACATCACCGGACAGGCATCGCAGCGGATCTTGTCGCCACCGCCAGCGGCCATCGTATCTGTCATCAACAGACCTGCGATCGAGAACGCGCCGATCGTGCCCCGCTTCCTCGCGGGTCCGACCATTTGTTCGTATACGAACGATGTTGCGCGCGGACGGAAATCCTGTCAAGCGGGCCGGCAGGCGAAAATCCCGGCTTGCCGCATAATACCGCATTTGCCTCGCCCTTTGTTTATAAAGCGGGCAACGTGCTGCAGCGCGAGCGCGTGTGGCTTGCACGTTTGTACACAAACGGTATCTTCGCGGGACGTCCAGCGCAAAATTTTGCAGCGCAACGAGGGCTCGCTGATAGCATGACGCAAAGCAAGATGCGCCTGACCGTCAACGGCAAGACTCATGAGGTCGATGCCGCACCCGATACCGCCTTGCTGTATGTGCTGCGCAACGACCTCGCACTGAACGGACCGAAATACGGTTGCGGGCTCGGCGAATGCGGCGCCTGTGCCGTACTGATCGACGACGTCGCCGCGCGCTCCTGCGTGATCCCGATCGAAGGCTGCGTTGGCCGCGACATCGTGACGCTCGAAGGCCTCGGCACGCGCGCGCATCCCGATCCGGTGCAGCAAGCCTTTATCCGCGAACAGGCAGCGCAATGCGGCTACTGCCTCAACGGCATGATCATCACGACGAAAGCGCTGCTGCTGCGCTCCCCTCACCCGTCGGAGGACGAGGTGCTGGAGGCGCTGCGTCATCATCTGTGCCGCTGCGGCGCGCATGTCGAGATCATGCGCGCGGCGATGCGTGCCGCCGGCCATGTGGTTGAGGCGCAGGCGTGATGGTTGTTGTGCCTGGCGAGAACCGCGAGCGGATGCAGGGTACGCTGAGCGTCGTTCGGCGCGCCTCGCCCGTCGAGGCGGTCAAGTTCGAGACCTTCGTCAAGATCACCGCCGACGGCTCGGTCACCGCCTATAACGGCCATGTCGATCTCGGCACCGGCATCCGCACCGCCCTTGCGCAGATCGTGGCCGAAGAGCTCGACGTGTCCTTTGCGCGGGTCGTGGTCGTGCTCGGCGACACGGCCCTCGTCCCCAACCAGGGCGCGACGATCGCGAGCGAGACGATCCAGATCACCGCCGTGCCGCTGCGCAAGGCTGCGGCACAGGCGCGTCAGTTTCTTGTGGCCCGTGCCGCCGAGCGGCTGGAACTCGCGATTGAGGACCTCGTCATTGAAGACGGCCTGATCCGCGGCAGGGACAATCGCAGCGTCAGCTACGGTGAACTGATCGCAGGCGAGACCATCCAGCTGGAACTGGCCGACGATGTCCCGGTGAAGTCGGTTGACGCTTATACTGTCGTCGGGCAGTCGGTGCCGCGCGTCGACCTGCCCGCAAAGGCCACCGGCGAACTCGTTTACGTGCATGACGTGCGTGTCCCCGGCATGCTGCACGGCCGCGTCGTTCGCCCGCCCTATGCCGGTGTCGATGTCGGCGACTTCATCGGCAACAGTCTGATCGCCGTCGATGAGAGTTCGGTCAGCGATATTCCCGGACTCGTTGCCGTCGTCAGGATCGGCGATTTCGTCGGTGTCGTCGCCGAGCGGGAGGAGAATGCAATCAAGGCCGCCGCGCAGCTCAAGGTGAGCTGGAAGCCGGTGCCGACGCTGCCTGATCTCAAGGACATCGAGACCGCGTTGCGCGCCAATCCGTCGACGCCGCGCACGCTGATCGACAAGGGCGACGTCGATGCGGCCATTGCCGGTGCGGCCAGGCCGATGCCGCGCACCTATGTCTGGCCCTACCAGATGCATGCCTCGATCGGCCCCTCCTGCGCCGTTGCCGACTACCAGGAGGATGTGACGCGAGTCTGGTCCGGCACGCAGAACCCGCATCATCTGCGCACCGATCTGGCGCGGCTGATCCACCGGCGCGAAGCCGAGATCGAGGTGATCCGGCTGGAGGCCGCCGGCTGCTACGGCCGCAACTGCGCCGACGACGTCTCCGCCGATGCGGTGCTGCTGTCGCGCGCCGTCGGACGCCCCGTCCGCGTGCAGTTGACGCGCGAGCAGGAGCACGCCTGGGAGCCGAAGGGCACCGCGCAGTTGATGGACGTCAACGGCGGCCTGAACGCCGACGGCAGCGTCGCCGGATATGATTTCGCCACGCGCTATCCGTCGAACGGCGCGCCGACGCTGGCGCTGCTGCTGACCGGCGCAGTCCCCCGTACACCCGTTATCCTCGAAATGGGCGATCGCACCGCGATCCCGCCTTACGACTATGAGCATCTGCGCGTGGTCGCGAACGACATGCCGCCGATCGTGCGCGCGTCGTGGCTGCGTGGCGTCTCGGCGCTGCCGAACACGTTTGCGCATGAATCCTGGATCGACGAATGCGCCAGCGAAGCCGGCGTCGATCCGATCGAGTACCGCCTGCGCTATCTGAAGGACCCGCGCGCCGTCGACCTCGTCAACGCCGTGGCCGAACGCGCCGGCTGGAAGCCGCGGCCGGTTCGCGAGGACAAGGAGGCCGACGGCGATATCGTGCGCGGGCGCGGCTTTGCCTATGCGCTCTATGTGCACAGCAAGTTCCCGGGCTATGGCGCGGCATGGTCGGCATGGATCGCCGACGTTGCGGTCAACAAGGCGACCGGCGATGTCAGCGTGACGCGCGTGGTGGCGGGCCAGGATTCCGGCCTGATGATCAATCCGGACGGCGTGCGCCATCAGATCCATGGCAACGTCATCCAGTCGACCAGCCGCGCGCTGATGGAGGAAGTGTCGTTCGACCGCACCTCCGTGACGGCGCGCGAATGGGGCGCCTACCCCATCATCAAGTTTCCCGAGGTGCCCGAGATCGACGTGCTGATGCTGCCGCGGCCGGACCAGCCGCCGCTTGGCGTCGGGGAGTCCGCCTCTGTCCCGAGCGCGGCGGCGATCGCCAATGCCATCTATGATGCGACCGGCGTGCGTTTCCGCGAACTGCCATTCACGCCGGAGCGCATTTTGCGCGGGTTGCGCGGCGAGGCGCAGGCAGCGCCGGCAGCGTTGCTGGCTCCCTCTCAACCCGCCGCCCCTCGCGCGTGGCAGAATCCATTCGCGATACGCAGCAACGTGTTTGCAACGGCCGCAGCGCTGTGCGCCGCGGCCATCGGCATCGGCGCGGCCACGCTGCCGTGGCGCGCCATCGCGCCGATCGCGCGGCCGGATGCCTCGGTCTATTCGGCCGCCACCATCGCACGCGGCCAGCAACTGGCCGCGCTCGGCGACTGCGCGGTATGCCACACCTCGGCGAACGGCGTTCTCAACGCCGGCGGGCGGCCGCTGCCGACGCCATTCGGCACCATCTACTCAACCAACATCACGCCCGATGTCGAGACCGGCATCGGCGCGTGGTCCTATCCCGCCTTCGAGCGCGCGATGCGCGAGGGCATCCACCGCGATGGGCGGCATCTCTATCCCGCGTTCCCCTACACCCACTTTGCCAAGACGACCGATGCCGATATGCAGGCGCTCTACGCCTATCTGATGGCGCAGCCGGCCGTGCGCGCCGAGACGCCGCCGAATGCATTGGCATTCCCCTTCAACCAGCGCCCGTTGATGGCGGGCTGGAACACGCTGTTCCACAAGCCCACTGCATTCCAGCCTGATCCCGCGAAATCAGAGACATGGAATCGCGGCGCCTATCTGGTCGAAGGCCTCGGCCATTGCAGCGCCTGCCATTCACCGCGCAACGCGCTCGGCGCGGAAGTGGCTGGCGCTCATCTTGCCGGCGGATTTGCCGAGGGCTGGGAGGCGCCGGCGCTGACCTCGCTGTCGCAGGCGCCGGTGCCGTGGAGCGAGGACGAACTCTATGCCTACTTGCGAACCGGCGAGTCGCGCTTTCATGGCGTCGCCGCCGGGCCGATGGCGCCGATCGTGAAGGAGCTCGCGGCGCTGCCGGATTCCGATATCCGCGCCATGGCGGTCTATCTCGCTTCGTTCAACGCGACATCGATCGACCGCGCGGCGCAGGAGGCGCTTGCCGCGAGACTGGAATCCGCGACCTCTACGCGCGCGTCGGCCGCCTCGGGGATCGGCGCCCGGATCTACCAGGGCGCCTGCGCCGTGTGCCACGAGGTCGGCGGTGCGCCGCTGTTCGGCAGCCGGCCGTCGCTGGCGCTGAACAGCAACCTGCACAGCGTTTCCCCGGGCAATCTGATCCAGATCATCCTGCACGGCATTGCAAAGCCCGCCATCACCGACCTCGGCTATATGCCGGCCTTCAGGGACAGCCTGACGGACGGCCAGGTCGCAGAGCTCGCCACCTATCTCCGGCAACAATTTGCTCCGGACAAGCCGGTCTGGAAGGATATTCATGCTGCGGTCAGCCGCATCCGGCGGGAACATGCCCGCTGAGCTGCCATGCCGGGGCCAAATCCCCCTAGTTGGGCGGCTTCGGGCACGGTAGAGTTCCGCCATGGCAGTTACCGATATTGCATCCCGAACCTATAATCACGGCTGGCGGCTCGATCCGATCGTGCGCAGCCTGCTCGATACCGATTTCTACAAGCTGCTGATGCTGCAGATGATCCGGGATCTGTACCCGACCCAGCGCGTCACCTTCTCCGTCATCAATCGTTCCAAGCATGTCCGCCTTGCCGAGATCATCGACGAGGGCGAACTGCGCGCGCAGCTCGATCATGCGCGGACCATTCGGTTCACCAAGAAAGAGCTGATCTGGCTCGCCGGTAATACGTTCTACGGCAAGACCCAGATGTTCTCGCCGGACTTCATCCACTGGCTCGCCAATTTCCGCCTGCCCGAATACGAGCTCAACAAGGTCGACGGCCAGTACGAGCTGCACTTCCACGGCCCCTGGACCCACACGACGATGTGGGAGATTCCGGCGCTTGCGATCATGAACGAGCTGCGCTCGCGGCAGGCGACCAAGGGCCAGGGCCGCTTCGTGCTCGACGTGCTCTATGCGCGCGCCAAGGCCAAGCTGTGGGCCAAGGTCGAGCGGCTGCGCAAGCTCGAGGGCCTCAGGCTGTCCGACTTCGGCACCCGCCGCCGCCACGGCCACCTCTGGCAGCGCTGGTGCGTCGAGGCCGTCAAGGAGGGACTCGGTCCCTCCTTCACCGGCACCTCGAACGTGCTGCTCGCGATGGACAACGACCTCGAAGCGATCGGCACCAATGCGCATGAATTGCCGATGGTGGCCGCCGCGCTGGCCAATTCGGACGAGGAGCTGCGCTGGGCGCCCTATCGCATCCTCGATCAGTGGCGCCACACCTACGGCGGCAACCTGCTGATCGCCCTGCCCGACGCGTTCGGCACAAAACCGTTCCTGCGCGACGCACCGGACTGGGTCGCCGACTGGACCGGCTTCCGCCCGGATAGCGCGCCGCCGATCGCGGCGGGCGAGGACATCATCAAGTGGTGGAAGCAGAAGGGGCGCGATCCCAAGGAGAAGCTTTTGGTGTTCTCCGACGGCATGGATGTCGATTCGATCGAGGAGACTTACCGTCACTTCTCAGGCCGCGTCCGCATCTCGTTCGGCTGGGGCACCAACCTCACCAATGATTTTGTCGGCTGTGCGCCGGATGGCTCCGCCGACCTCGATCCGATCTCGCTGGTCTGCAAGGTAACGTCGGTCGACGGCCGGCCGGCGGTCAAGCTGTCGGATAACCCTGAAAAGGCGACCGGCAGCCCGTCCGAGGTCGAACGTTATCTGCGCGTGTTCGGGGATGCCGGCCGCGTCCGCACTCCCGTGCACGTCTGAGCCACCATACTTCCTGCCACCTGTTGATCTGACGAGTCCCGCATGCCCGCACCCAAGCCGCCTGCCTTCGAGACCCTCAGCCTGCACGCCGGCCAGCGCCCGGATCCCGCCACCGGCGCCCGCGCGGTTCCGATCTACCAGACCACGTCCTACGTGTTCCAGGATTCCGACCACGCCGCGGCACTGTTCAACCTGGAACGCGCCGGCCACATCTATACCCGCATCTCCAATCCGACGACGGCGGTGCTGGAGGAGCGGCTGGCGGCGCTCGAAGCCGGCGTCGGCGCGGTCTGCACGGCGAGCGGCATGGCGGCGCTGCATCTCGCCATCGCGACGATCCTCAATGCCGGCGACCATATCGTCGCCTCCGCCTCGCTCTATGGCGGCACCATCAACCTGCTGGCGCATACCCTGCCGCGCTTCGGCATCACGACGACGTTCGTCAAGCCCCGCGCGCTCGATGAATTCCGCGCCGCGATCAGGCCGAACACGCGGCTGGTGATCGGCGAGACCATCGGCAATCCCGGGCTTGAAGTGCTGGATATTCCTGATGTCGCGCAGATCGCCCATGACGCGAAGATTCCGCTGCTGATCGACAACACCTTTGCGACGCCGTTCCTCAGCCGCCCGATCGAGCTCGGCGCCGATCTGGTGATGAACTCGGCGACCAAATGGATCGGCGGCCACGGCATCGCGATCGGCGGCGTCATCGTCGATGGCGGCCGGTTCGACTGGCACGCGTCGGGCAAGTTTCCCCAGCTCACCGAGCCCTATGCCGGCTATCACGGCATCGTCTTCGACGAGCAGTTCGGCCAGGCCGCCTTCATCATGCGCGCCCGCACCGAAGGATTGCGCGATTTCGGTGCCTGCCTGTCGCCGACCAATGCGTTCCAGCTGCTGCAGGGCGTCGAGACGCTCGGCGTCCGCATGGAGCGCCACATGAGCAATACGCTCGCGGTGCTGGAAGCGCTGACCGCCAACAAGGCGGTCGACTGGGTGCTGCATCCGGCGCTGGAGAATCATCCTGACTACCACCTCGCCAAGCGGCTGCTGCCGCGCGGCGCGGGATCGATCGTCTCGTTCGGCATCAAGGGCGGCCGCGCGGCGGGCAAAAAGTTCATCGAGTCGCTGCGGATGATCAGCCACCTCGCCAATGTCGGCGACGCCAAGACGCTGGTGATCCACCCGGCCAGCACCACGCATCAGCAGATGGACGCCGATCAGCTCAAGGTCGCCGGGATCGGCGAGGAGCTGGTGCGGCTGTCGGTCGGCATCGAAACCGTCTCCGACATCGTCGACGATCTCGGCCAGGCACTCCGCGCATCGCAGAAGGTTTGAACCATGCAGCTCTCCGTCAATGGCGTTGATGCATTCGTTGCGACCGGCGGCCGGCCGTTCGATCCGTCGCTGCCCGCCGTGGTGATGCTGCATGGCGCCGGCTTCGATCATTCGACCTGGGCGCTGCACAGCCGCTGGTTCGCCCATCACGGCTATTCGGTGCTGGCGCCCGACCTGCCCGGCCACGGCCGCTCGGGCGGCAGCCCGCTGCCGACGATTGCCGACATGGCGGACTGGACCGCCGCGCTGCTCGACGCGGCGCGCGCGCCGAAGGCGAAGCTCATCGGCCATTCGATGGGATCACTGATCGCGCTGGAGACTTCTGCGCGACACCCGGACAAGGTCTCAAGCCTGAGCCTGATCGGCACCGCCGCGACGATGACCGTCGGCCCCGATCTGCTCAAGGCCGCCGAGGTCAACAATCCCGATGCGATCGACATGGTCTCGATCTGGGGCCTCGGCTTCAAGGCCGAGCTCGGCGGCAGCCTCGCGCCGGGACTGTGGATGCACCAGGGCGCGCAGCGCGTGCTGCAGCAGACGCGGCCGGGCGTGCTCTACAATGATCTCAACGCCTGCAACAGCTATCAGAATGCGCTCGCGGCCGCGGCGCAGGTCAAGGTGCCCGCGACCTTCATCCTCGGCGAACGCGACATGATGACGCCTGCGAAGGCCGGCAAGACTCTTGCGGCAGCAACGCCGAATTCGCGCACCATCGTCGTGCCGGGCGCCGGCCATATGATCATGGCCGAGGCGCCGGACGAGTTGCTGGCGGCGCTGCGGCAGTAGCTGCGAAACATGCCGACTTCCACCCGCCCCTTGAGGGGGCGGGTCGGCTCGCATGGAGCGCAGCGCAATGCGAGACGGGGCGGGGTGACAGTCTATCCACGCGTGCACTGTTGGATGTGGAGAGACCGTCACCCCGCCCCGCCGCGCGCTGTGCGCGCGTCGACCCGCCCCCTCAAGGGGCGGGTGAAGCAAAGCGTCACTGCTTCGCCGGCTTGCGCTCCACCGGATGGATGTCGATCCCGCGCAGCCTTCCCAGCCGCAGCACGTCCATCGACAGCGTGCGGCCGATGCGGTCGCGGTCGAGGGCGCGGATCAAATCGTCGACGCCGTTGATCCCGGCGCCGTCGAGCTTGATCACGACATCGCCCGGCAACAGGCCGGCCTTTGCGGCCGGACTGTCCGGCTCGATCTGCGCCAGCAATGCGCCCATCGTGTTGTCGACGCCGGCGACGACCGCATGCCGCCGCGGGATCGGCGCGGTCTGGCCGGCGACGCCGATATAGGCGCGGCGGACATAGCCGTGGCGGATGATTTCCGACAGCACGAACTGCGCGGTGTTGCTGGCGACCGCAAAGCAGATGCCCTGCGCGCCGCTGATGATCGCGGTGTTGATGCCGATCACCTCCGCGGACGACGACACCAGCGGACCGCCGGAATTGCCGGGGTTAAGCGCGGCATCGGTCTGGATCACGTCCTCGATGGTGCGCCCGCTGACCGAACGGATCGAGCGGCCGAGCGCCGACACCACGCCGGCGGTCACCGTCGATTCGAAGCCGAGCGGATTGCCGATCGCAACCACAAGCTGGCCACGGCGCAGGCTCTTGGAATTGCCGAGCGAGGCGTAGGCGAGATCGCGCGCGCCATCGGCCCGCAGCAATGCGAGGTCGGTATCGGGATCGACGCCGAGCACATGGGCGTCAGTCACAAAGCCTTCGGTGTCGCGCAGGCGGATCTCTTTCGCCGAGCCGACCACGTGGCTGTTGGTCAGTACGAGCCCATCGGGCGAGATCACGATGCCCGAGCCAAGCCCGCCTCGCTCGCGCGCACTGCGCACTTTCGGCCCGGTCTCGACCCGCACGACCGCGGGACCGACGCGTTCGGTCACGTCGATCACGGCATTGGAATAGGCATCGAGCAGGGCCCGGTCATCCGGGGCAGGCTCGGCCGTTCGCGATGACGAGACGTCATCGGCGATATCTGAGGTAAAATCCAACATGGCGAGATTCCTTCGGCCTCCTCAGATGGTGGCCGGGAACCGCCTGCGCAAGGTGGGAACGCGTCCGGCGCAGGGCTGGCCTGCTGGAGCGCCCTAGACCCTCATGGTGAGGAGCGCGAAGCGCGTCTCGAACCATGAAGGCCCGACTGTGGCCTGCATCCTTCGAGACGCCGCTGCGCGGCTCCTCGGGATGAGGATCATCACTTGAGCTACGGCACCGGTCTCAGGTTGCCGCCGCGCGCCTTCACGGGATCGAGCAACGACCAGTCGCCCTGCTCCAGCGTATAGCCCTTCGGGAACGGCGCGCGCAGCTCGATGCCGAGCGAGCGCAGCACGCGGTCGTCGCGGTAGTAGCATTGCAGGACGACGCGGACGAGCGTCGCCGCCGCCGCGCCGCCGGTGGCGCGGAACTCCTGCGCAACCGTATCGCGCCTCGCTGCATCGAGTTCAGCCAGCGGCTTGCCGGCGAGGCGGGCGAGATGATCGAGCGCGGCGCGCACCAGCATGGTGTCTCGTCCCATCGTTGCCAGCATGTCGGCCTGAATAGCGGGATCGTCGGCGCCCGGGACTTTGTATTCATCGCTGGCGGGAACGATCATCGCGGCGACGGCGCGGAGATCGTTGCGGTGGGCTGCGGTCAGTTCATTGCTTGCGGACATGGCGATCTCAGTCGAAGAGGTTGGCAAGGCGTTGCTTCATCTGGTCGGCGACATAGAGCGCGATCGCCTGGATGGTCGAGGTCGGGTTGACGCCGCCTGAGGTGACGAACACGCTGCCATCGACGATGAAGAGATTTTTGACGTCGTGCGAGCGGCCCCATTCGTTGACCACGGAGCGCGCCGGATCGGTGCCCATCCGCGCGGTACCGAGCAGGTGCCAGCCGCCCCAGGGGATCGGATCGTTGATGCAGATGTCGGTGGCGCCGGCGGCCTCGAGAATCTCCCTGCCCCGCGCCAGCCCGTGGTCCATCATCTTCCGGCTGTTCGCGCTGATGGTGTAGTCGATCTTCGGCGCAGGGATGCCGTGGCTGTCCTTCAGCACGGGATCGAGCGTGACGCGGTTGTGCTCCTCGGGCAGGTCCTCGCAGATCGCTGATACCGCAAGGCGATGGCCGTTGAGCCGGCGGAACACGCGGTGATGGTCCGCGCCCCAGGGCAGGATGCCTTTCTGCTCGCTGGCGACGGCCTCGAACACCGGCCCGGCACCGCGGGTGAACTGGATGCCATAGCCGCGGACGAAGCCGCGCGACAGATCGGTGTCGTAGAATTCCTTGCTCCACAGGCAGGTCGGCGGCGCGCGGTTACTGTCGGTCGGCTCCTTCACAAAACCGTAGATCTGCGCATAGGGATGGAACATCAGGTTCTTGCCGACCAGGCCCGATGAATTGGCGAGCCCGTTGGGGAAGCGGCCGGAGACCGAATTCAGCAATAGCCGCGGCGTGCCGACGCCGTTGCAGGCGATGATGACGACTTCGGCCGGCTGGAACTGTTCGACGCCCTGCTCGTCGTAATAGACGACGCCCGAGGCCATGCCGTGCTCGTTGGTCAGGATCTCGCGCACACGGCAATGGGTCCTGAGCTCGACGCCGGCGCGGATCGCCTGCGGCCAATAGGTGATGTCGGTCGATGCCTTGGCGCCCTGTGCGCAGGCCGGCGTGCAATGGCCGAGATTGATGCAGCGCGCCCTGCCCTCGTAATCCGTCGTCGCCACCGTGGTGTCCGACGGCCACCAGTGCCAGCCGAGCTTGTTCATCGCCTTGCCGATCAGCGGGCCGGAAAGCCCGAGCGGCTGCGGCGGCATCGGCGGGCGCGTCAGCGGCGAGCGCGGATCCCCTGATAGCCCCGAGACGCCCATGATCCGGTCGTTCTCTTCGAAGAACGGGACGAGCGTATCGTAATTGATCGGCCAGTCGTCGGCGACGCCGTCGAGCGTCTTCACCCTGAAATCGGAGGGGTGCAGCCGCGGCCAGTGCGCGGTGTACATCACCGTCGAACCGCCGACGCCGTTGAAGTTCACCACCTTGATCGGCGAGTTGTCGTCGTTGATCGGGTAGTCTTCGGGCCGGCCACGGATGTTCGGGCTGGTCGACCACTCGCCATAAAACCTAGCCTCCCAGTCGCGCCCGACGCTCGGATATTCCGACGGCTTCATCCAGCCGCCCTGGTCGAGGCAGAGGATGTGCATCTTGGTTTCGGCCAGACTCCACGCCACCGCCGCGCCGGACGCGCCGGCGCCGATGATCAGGACGTCAACGGGATCGTGCTTGTTCATTATTGGTCTCAACTTTCTCAACCGCCATTGCGAGCGAAGCGAAGCAATTCATCGCTCCGCAAGCGGCGGCATGGATTGCTTCGTCGCTGCGCTCCTCGCAATGACGGGGATGGACACGGGGCAGCATTACATTAGTGAATCGTAGAGGTCGGCCCATTCTGGATTTAGCGTCTCAATCAATGCCAGTTTCTTGGCACGACTCCCCGCTTTGATCTGTTTCTCTCGTGTGATCGCCTCGATCATGCTTTCGTGCACCTCATACCACACCAACACTTTGCAACCATACTTCTTCGAGAATCCGGTCACCAATCCCTCCCGATGCTCAAAGGCACGCTTCGGAAGATTGGACGTGACACCAGTGTACAACGTACCGTGACGCCGGCTCGCCATGATGTACACGCAAGGTTGCTTCATCAGTCATCCTCAGCTCGTTCCACCGTCATTGCGAGGAGCGCAGCGACGAAGCAATCCATCTATCCCCGAGTGGTGAGGTGGATTGCTTCGCTACGCTCGCAATGACGAGGATAGATCAATTCACAATCCTCACCGGCAGCGTGCGGATGCCGCGGATGAAATTCGAATAGAGACGCTGGGGCGGGCCTGACATTTCAAAGCGAAGGTCGCGGTTCAATATTTCCTCCCAGAGGATGCGGATTTGCTGTTCGGCGAGGCGGTCGCCGACGCAGCGGTGGATGCCGGCGCCGAAGGATAGATGCTGCCGCGGCTTGGCGCGCTCGATGATGAATTCATCGGCCCGGTCGATCTTGCTTTCATCGCGGTTGCCGGAGATGTACCACATCACAACCTTGTCGCCTTTGGCGATGCGGCGGCCGGCGAGTTCAGTATCATGGCGCGCGGTGCGGCGCATGTGCAGCACCGGCGTGTGATAGCGGATGATCTCGGAAACGAGGTTCGGGATCAGCTCACGCCGGGCCCGGACCAGCTCGAACTGCCCGGGGTTTTCGCAGAGCGCCATCAGCCCGCCGCTCATGGAATTGCGCGTGGTATCGTTGCCGCCGACGATCAGGAGCGCCATCGTGCCGACGAATTCGTGCGGTTGCAGATGCCGCGTGGCTTCGGAATGGGACAGCATCGAGATCAGGTCGAAGGTCGGCGGCGCGTCGGCACGGGCTTCCCACAATTTCCGGAAATATTCGCCCATCCTGCCAAGCTCATCGTAACGTTCGGCTTCCGAATGCACGACGGCGTCGGGCGAGTTGACATTGGCGATGGCGACATCGGACCACCAGGTCAGTTTCGCCCGATCTTCCCACGGGAAATCGAACAGCGTCGCCAGCATCATGTTGGTGAGATCGGTCGAGACGCGCGCGACCCAATCGAAAGTCTCGTTGCGCGGCAACGCGTCCAGCACGTCGCAGGTGCGCTTTCGGATCAGCGGCTCGAAATTGCTGAGGTTGGACGGTGCCACGATCGGCGCCACGGTACGTCGCTGCGCGGTATGGCCGGGCGGGTCCATGCGGATGAAATTCGATATCTCGCGCCCCTTGGGCTGGTCGGCCACCTGAATACCGCCGAGTTCGGAACTCGACGAATAGGTCTCGTGATCGAGCTCGACCGCAAAAATGTCGTCATAGCGCGTCACCGACCAGTACGGCCCGAACGGCGAGGCCTCGCAATAATGCACGGAATCGTCGTGGCGCAACTGCTCGAACAACGGCCGCCAGGTGTCGTCCTGATAAAGGCGGGGATCACTGACGTCGATCGATGCCAGCTTGCGCTGTGCCGCCTGAGCCATCGCTTCCCTCCCGCCTCCCCGCCGCCGCTTGCCGGGCGATCTGAGCCCCGACGATAGGGGCAGATGCGGCTGCGAGTAAAGTCGACCGACCGATGGCCAACCTGCAACCCTGCCCCGCGTCCATGCGGGGTTTGTCCGCCGGCGCGGGAGCGGATAGGCTTGGGCCCAAACATGAGCATGGGAGCAACGTCGATCTTGGATTTTGACGCCATTATCATTGGCGCGGGCCTGTCCGGCCTGTACCAGCTCTACCGCCTGCGCGAACAGGGCCTGCGGGTGCGCGTGTTCGAGGCCGGCACCGATGTCGGCGGCACCTGGTACTGGAACCGCTATCCCGGCGCGCGCTTCGATTCCGAAAGCTATTCCTATGGCTACTCGTTCTCGAAGGAATTGCTGCAGGAATGGGAGTGGTCCGAGCATTTTGCCGGCCAGCCGGAAACGCTGCGCTACATCAACTACGTCGCCGACAAGTTTGATCTGCGCCGCGATATCCAGTTTCGCAGCCGGGTGGCCGCCGCGGCCTACGACGAAGATGCGCGAAGCTGGACCGTCACGCTGGAGGACGGCAGCCGCTTCACGACGCGCTTCCTGATCACCGCCATCGGGCCGCTCTCGACGCCGACGCTGCCGAACATCGCGGGCCGCGACGATTTCAAGGGTGCGTCCTTTCATACCGCACGCTGGCCCAAGGAGCCGGTGGATTTCGCGGGCAAGCGCGTCGCCGTGATCGGCACCGGCGCGACCGGCATCCAGACGATCCAGACCATCGCCGGCCAGGTCGGTCATCTCACCGTGTTTCAGCGGACCGCCAACTGGGCCGCGCCGCTGCACAACGGCAAGATCGACGCCGAGACCCAGGCGAAGATCAAGGCCGGCTATCCCGAGATGTTCGCGCGCTGCCGCGAGACCTTCGCCTGCTTCATTCATACGACCGACCCGCGTGGCGCGTTCGAGGTCTCCGACGAGGAACGGGAGGCCAACTATGAAAGGCTCTATGGCGAGCGCGGCTTCGGCATCTGGATCGGAAATTTCAACGACATCCTGACCGATCGCAAGGCCAACGCCACCATCTCCGACTTCGTCGCGCGAAAAATCCGCCAGCGCGTGACGAACCAGGCGGTCGCCGAGAAGCTGATTCCGAAGAACCACGGCTTTGGGACGCGCCGGCTGCCGCTCGAGACCTTCTATTACGAGGTCTATAACCAGGACAATGTCGAGCTCGTCGACATCAAGGAGACGCCGATCGAGCGGATCACGCCTGAGGGAATCAGGACCAGCGAACGGGACTACGAATTCGACATCATCATCTATGCGACCGGCTTCGACGCCATCACCGGCAGCTTCGACAAGATCGATTTTCGCGGGACCGGCGGGGCGCGGCTGAAGGACAAATGGAAGCACGGGCCCGAGACCTATCTCGGCATCATGGTCCACCAATTTCCGAACATGCTGATGCTGATGGGACCCCACACCGCGCTCGGCAACATTCCGCGCAGCATCGAATACAGCGTCGACTGGGTGACCGGGCTGATCATGTTCGCGACGGAAAAGGAATTGACGCGGCTGGAGGCGACGCCGGACGGCGTGAAATCCTGGACCGACCACGTCAAGGCGCTTGGCGAGGGGATGTTGTCCAGCGAGGTCGATTCCTGGATGACCGGCATCAACTCCAACGTCGAGGGCAAGCAGACCCGCATCGTCGCCCGCTACAGCGGCAGCGCCCCGGCCTATCGCGCCAGGTGCGACGAGGTCGCGGCGAAGGGGTATGCGGAGTTGCGGCTGGGGTAGCAGCTCAACATTCCGCTCTCGTAGGGTGGGCAAAGCGAAGCGTGCCCACCATCGAGCAGCGTGAACGGTGATGGATGGTGGGCATGTCGCTGACGCTCCTTTGCCCACCCTACGGCACCTGTGAATGATCAATTACCACGCATCAATACACGGCCGCTTCTTTGTCGTGCGCGCTTCCACCTTCGGCACCGAGCGCAGGCCGGACATGATCCAGTGCCTTGTGTCGGCGGGATCTATCACCTCGTCGATCTCCAGCACCGAGGCGATCGAGACCGCCTTGCCGTTGGCGTAGAGCTCGGCGACCTTGGCCTTGTAGTAATTTTCGCGCTCGACCGGATCTTCGATCGCTTCCATTTCCTTGCGGAAGCCGAGCCGCACATAGCCTTCGAGGCCCATGCCGCCGAACTCCCCGGTGGGCCAGGCCACCGTGAAGAAGGAGGCGTGGAAACCGCCGCCGATCATCGATTGCGCGCCAAGGCCATAGCCCTTGCGCAGGACGATGCCGAACAGCGGCACGGTGAGGCTGGCGCCGGTCACGAACATGCGCGCGACGTGGCGGACGATCGCGGTCTTTTCGGCTTCAGGGCCGACCATGAAGCCCGGCGTGTCGCACAGCGACAGCAGCGGAATATCGAAGGCGTCGCAGAGCTGCATGAAGCGCGCGGCCTTGTCGCCGGCCGGCGCATCGATCGCGCCGCCGAGATGTTTTGGGTTGTTGGCGATCAGGCCGAACGGTTTTCCCTCGATGCGGATGAAGGCGGTGATCATGCCGACGCCGAAATCGCGGCGGATTTCCAGCACCGAGCCTTCGTCGGCGAGGAGATCGATGACGCTGCGGATATCGTAGACGCGCAGGCGGTTTTCCGGGATCGCCCGCCGCAGCAGGCGCTGGTCCGGCGCCTTCCAGTCGCTCACCGCGCCCTGGAAGTAGGAGAGATATTTCTGCGCGGCGCTTGTCGCCTCAGCCTCGTCCTCGACCAGGATGTCGATCACGCCGTTCGGCGACTGGAACGATACGGGACCGACTTCCGCCGGATGATAGACGCCGAGGCCGCCGCCCTCGATCATCGCGGGACCGCCCATGCCGATCGAAGCATTTTTGGTGGCGATAATGACGTCGCAGCAGCCGAGCATCGCGGCATTGCCGGCAAAGCAATAGCCGGAGACGATGCCGATCACCGGCACCAGGCCGGAGAGCTTTGCGAATTGCACGAAGGACGGCCCGTCGAGGCCGGTCATGCCGAGCCGATCGGTGTCGCCGGGACGGCCGCCGCCGCCCTCGGCATAGAACACCAGCGGCAACCGCCATTGCTCGGTCAGGCTGAGCATGCGGTCGATCTTCTTGTGGTTCATGTGACCTTGCGTGCCGGCCAGCACGGTGTAGTCGTAGGCGATCACCATGCAGCGGGCGGCATCCGCGCCGAACAGTTGCGCGTTCACGGTGGCAACGCCGGAGATCAGGCCGTCGGCCGGCGTGTTGCGAATGAGGTCGTCGACGGAGCGGCGGCGGCGCTGCGCGGCGATGGCGAGCGAGCCATATTCGACAAAGGAACCTTCATCGACGAGATGGGCGACGTTCTCGCGAGCCGTGCGCTGGTTGGTCTTGCGGCGGCGCTCGACCGAGGCCGGGCGATTTTCATCCAGCGTGACGGCATGGCGCTCGATCAGCTCAGCGAGATCGGGGCGGATGTGATCGAGATCAACGTCTTCCTCTTCAGTCACATCGTGGGCATCGATCTCGGCCGGCTCGAGATAGAGGATCGCCTCGTCCTGCATCAGCGTCACGCCTGATACAGCTACGATCTCCGTCACCCGGCCGCCATGCGGAGCGGTGACCAGATGCTCCATCTTCATGGATTCCAGCACGGCGATCTGCTGGCCGGGGCGGACAAGGTCCCCTTCCCTGACGTCGACGGCGACGATCGTGCCTTGCAGCGGCGCCGGCACGGCCACCGAACCTGCCGGGCCGGTTGCGGATGCCGCAACCGCGATCGCGAGCGTCTCGTCATCGGCAGCGTCGCCGGATTCGATCAGCGCCGTCTCCGCCACTTCCTCGGCCGCCCGCCTGGCGTCGCCGACGAGATCGGCGGCATGCCTATCGATGAAGCTGGTAGAGAGGCGATTCTCGACAAAGTCCGGATGCGCCAGGATCGCCGCGAGGAACGACAGGTTGGTGGCGACGCCGCCGATGCGGAACTCGCGCAACGTGCGCGAGGCCTTGTGCACGACGTCGGTCCAGTTGCCGGCGGGCGAGTGCACGATCACTTTTGCCAGCAGCGAGTCGAAGGCGGCGCTGGTGCGATAGCCCGAATAGCCGAAGGTATCGACGCGGACGCCGGGACCGGACGGCAGGTCGAACATCGCCAGCGTCCCGCCGGTCGGCTTCGTGGCGCCTGATACGTCCATCACCTCCATGTTGACACGGAGTTGCATCGCAAAGCCGCGCGGCCGCGGGATGTAGCCCTGCGCGAGGCCGAGCGAGCCGAGCGTAGCTCCCGCCGCGACCGCAAGCTGCGACTGCACGAGATCGACCCCGAGCACCTGCTCGGTGACGGTATGCTCGACCTGCAGCCGCGGATTGGCCTCGATGAAGGCAAACGCCCGGTCGCTGGTGCGGGCGTCGTTATCGACCAGGAATTCGAAGGTGCCGAGATTGTCGTAATTGGCGGCGGCGGCGAGTTCCTTGGCGGCGTCGATGATGCGGATGCGCAGCGCATCGCTCAAGGACGGGCTCGGCGCGACCTCGATGAGCTTCTGGTTGCGGCGCTGCACGGTGCATTCGCGCTCCCAGAGATGGCTGATCGCGCCAAAGTGGTCGCAGATGATCTGCACCTCGATATGGCGGGCGTTGCGGATCAGCCGCTCGACATAGACGGCGTCGCTGCCGAAGGCCGCCATCGCCTCGGACTGGCAGCGCGCATAGGCTTCCTCCAGCCGCAAGGGATCGTCGACGATGCGCATGCCGCGGCCGCCGCCGCCGGCAATCGCCTTGATCATGACGGCGCCGCCCTCGCCCTGCGCTTCCAGGAAGGCTTTTGCTTCTTCCAGGCTGGTCGGGCCACTGGTGCCCTCGATAATCGGCACGCCGCATTGCTTCGCCAAGGCCTTGGCCTGCGCCTTGTCGCCGAACAGATCGAGCGCCTCCGGCGACGGCCCGACGAAGACGATGCTCTCCTCGATGCAGCGCCGGGCGAACGCGGCATTCTCGCTGAGGAAGCCGTAGCCGGGATGAATGGCGTCGCATCCGGTGGCGTTGGCGGCCGCGATGACAGCCTCGATATCGAGATAGGCCCGCGCGCCGCGCCCGGGGATTTCATGGGCGGCGTCCGCAGTGCGAACATGCAGCGACTGGGCATCATCGGCGGAATGGATCGCGACGGTGGCGAGTCCGGCATCACCCGCCGCGCGCGCGATGCGGATGGCGATCTCGCCGCGGTTGGCGATCAAGAGCTTGTTGAAGGACATGGACGTTTCGCTGGCCCCTACGTTCGCGGACTGAATTCGCCGGCGAAAACCGCTGTCGATTCAGATTCTTGTTGCCGAACATGAAGCCTTGCGGGAATTTTGATGCAAGTGGAATTTTGTTCCGCGTAACGGGAAATCACCGGAAGGTGGCGTCCGGATTTCTTGTTTTGACGCGTTTTCTTCACGCGAACCGGTATCCACCCCGGATCAAGTCCGGGGCGGGCTTTCGCTCGAAAACGCCATGGCCGCTAGCTGCAAGCGAGGTTGGTTTCGAACCAGTCGTGCAGCGGGGCGGAAAGCTGCGGCCAGGCGCGCTGGAAGCCGGAGAGCTTGCCTGCGCTCGTCCGGTAGATGCCGCGCAGCTCGGTCTCGATCGCCGTGAGATCGACGCCGGTGCAGCGGCCGCCCTCCACGACCAGCCGGCCATCGACCACGACATCGCGCAGCAGCGAGGCGTTGCCGCGCGCGAACAGGAGATCGATGGGGTCGACCGGCAGGATCCGGTCGCGGTCGAGCCGGTCGAGATCGAGGGTGACGAAATCGGCGGGCGCGCCCGGCACCAGCGCGCCGGTTCCGGGTGCCCCCGTCGCCTTGCGGCCATTGGCGATGGCGAGGCCCAGGAACTCGGAAGCCGTCCATGTCCGCTTGAAGCCGAGGCCGCCATGCGCCATCTGCACCAGCCGCATCTCACGCAGCACGTCGTCGTCCTCGTCCAGCGCCAGCCCATCGACGCCGACCGCAATCGCGCAGCCGCACCGATGCGCCGCCGCGATCGGCGCGAGGCCGGAGCGCAAATGAAGATTGGAGGAGAAATTGGTGACAATACGCGCGCCGGAGGCCGCGATCATCTCGATCTCGTCGGGGCGGGCGTGGATGCAATGCGCGAGCGTCAGCCGCTCGGACAAGAAGCCGATGTCGCGGAGATAGCGCACGATGCCGTCGGGGAAATGCCGGTCCGCCCAGGCGCGCTGATAGATCGTCTCGAGCAGATGCATGTGGATGCGCCGGCCGGTCGCCGCCGAATTCTCCGCCACCGCCTCGAGCAGCGGTTTTGAGCACCATTGCACGCCGGCCGGTCCAAGCTGCACGTCGACCTTGGGACCGGCGATGGCGCCGGCGATCGCGTCCGTCAGCTCGACATAGGCCTTTGGCGACATCGGCGCGCGGAAGAACAATTGCTCGATCGTGCTGCGATCGTCCCTGGAGAGGCCGGCGAGAAGCGGCTCCTCATCGCCATAGACGACCGGATTCTGGTCGCGAACGGCGAGCGCGAACGCGATGCGGATGCCGACATCGGAGGCCGCGCGCGCAATGGCTTTTGTCTCATCCACCAGCGGCATCGCGCCGCTCGGCCGGGTGTAATGGATCATCATCGCCGCGCACCCTGCCCGTGCCGAACGCGCCAGCGCCGACGCCGCGGTCAGATAGGGATCGACCGGCGTGCCGAGTGCAGAGCGGAGAATCCAGCTTTCCAGCGGCATGCCGACCGCGCCGAACGAGGATGCGGCCGGGCGGGCATGGTCGTGGGCGTTGACGAAGGCCGGCAGCACGAGGGCGCGCGGGCCGGCCGCCGCTGATCTGTCATCGGAGATCGACGTGATGACACCATTGTCGTGGCGCAGCACGACGTTTTCGAGCAGGCCGCGGTCCGGGCCGGAGAACAGGCTGCGTGCGGGAACGTCCATCGCCATAATCGCACTCCGTCATTGCGAGCGAAGCGAAGCAATCCATGCCTCAACTCGGGGATAGATGGATTGCTTCGTCGCTTCGCTCCTCGCAATGACGGCCCCCGTCCGTCAGTTGGCCGTATACACCAGATCGCGTTCCCCGCGCGGCGGCAGGAACTCGCGCGAAAAAATCTCCGACGGCGCCGGTGCGCGGGCGAGCTGATAGCCTTCGACGATGATGCCGATGGCGCGCGCCATGCGGTCGTCCTTGACGTCGCCGACGCCGATCTCCTTCATCTCGGGCGAGACGATCAGCTTGTCGAAGGAATATTGCAGGCGACGCTTTTCGACCTCGACATTGATCAGGTTGTCGTAGTTCACCGCGGCCTTCATCCCGGCATTCTGGTCCTTGGCAATCGCGATCATCGCCTTGTTGACGGCGCGGACGAGGCCGGCGACGGCCTTCGGGTTGGACGCAAGCAGCTTGCGCGACACCATGACGCCGTTGGAATAGAGATCGAGACCATAGTCGCCGAACTGGAACCACTTGTAGTCCTTGTCGGGGTCCTGGCGATTCAGCACGAGATTGAAATAGCTGGTGATGTTGAACACGAGCGCAGCGTCGATGTCGCCCTTGATCAGCATCGGCTCCTGCAGGTTCGGCGCCATGTTGGAAATCTTGATCTTCTCGCCTTCGAGCTTGTTCTTTTGCGCGAACACCGGCAACAGCCGCGTGGTGGGCGTGCCCTGCGCGCCGCCGAGCGTGTGGCCTTCAAAGTCCTTGATGGTGTTGATGCCGCTGGTCTTCTTGGTGACGATCGCGAACGGCGGCTGGTTCCAGATCATGTAGACCATGACGGGCGCGTCCTGCGGCTTGGTCGAGGCGTTCTGGATGATGGCGTTGACGTCGCCGAAGCCGGCGTCATAGGCGCCGGACATGATGCGCGTCACCGTCGCGCCCGAGCCCTCGCCCTGGTCGATCACGACGTTGAGGCCTTCCTCTTTGAAATAGCCGTGGTCCTTGGCATAGAAGAACGCGGCGTCGGAGCCTTGCGTCTTCCAGCCCAGGGTAAACTTGATCGTCGTTTCCTGGGCGTGGGCGGCGCCGGCAAACAGGACGGCTCCCAACAGCGCGGCACTTACTCTGGCTAACATCGCAGTTCTCCTCGATCAGGGTTGGATGACGGTTGGTTCAAGTGGCGATCATGTCGTTCTTGCGGGTGGCCCAGCCGGTGATGCGGCCCTCGATCACCGAAAAGATGACGTAGAGCGCGACACCGAGGCCGGCGAGCACGAACAGGCCGGCGAACACCAGCGGCACGTTGAAATTGGAGGACGCGGTCATCATGACGTTGCCGATGCCGCGATTGGACGCGACGGTCTCCGACAGCACCGCGCCGACGAAGGCGTAGGAGACCGCAACCTTCAGGGAAGCAAAGAAGAACGGCATGGTCCTGGGCAGGCCGACGTTCCAGAGAATGTCGAGCTTGCTGGCCCCCAGTGCCTTCAGCACGTCTTCCAGCTCCGGCTCGGTGGTGGCGAGCCCCGTTGCGATATTGACGACGATCGGGAAGAAGCAGATCGAAAGCGCGGTCAGCACCGCCGGCACGGTGCCGGAGCCGAACCACAAGACGAAGATCGGCACGACAGCGACTTTCGGAATCGAGGAGAAGCCGACGAGGAGCGGATAAGCCGTGTCGTAAGCGGTCTTCGAAACGCCGATGACCGCGCCGAGCACGACGCCGAGGCCGACGCCAAGGACAAAACCGATCATGGTCGTCGCCAGCGTCTGCAGGATATGCGGCCACAGGATCGGGAATTTCTCGAACAGCGTGACGAATACCTGCGAGGGCCGCGGCAGCACCAGGTCGGACATCCCGGTCATGACGCAGAACAATTCCCAGGCGACGAAGAACAGCACGATCAGCCCCGCCGACCAGGCCTTCTGGCGATAATCGAGATCGGGCATGTCAGGCCGCTCCCTTGCTTGCAGCGGTTCTCGCGTCGACGATGAAGGCGCGCAGCTTCTGGTTCAGCGCGACGAAGTCGGGCTCGAAGGTCATCGCGACGGTGCGCGGCCGCGGGAAGTCGACACGGCTGTCGTCGAGAATGCGGCCGGGGCGCGCACTCATCACGCAGATGCGGCTGCCGAGGAACGCCGCCTCGCGCAGATCATGCGTCACCAGCAGCACGGTCGGCTTGTGGGCGATCCAGAGCTCCTGCAGGATCGACCACAGCTCTTCCCGCGTGAACTGGTCGAGCGCGCCGAAGGGCTCATCCAGCAGCAGCATGCGCGGCTCATGGATCAGCGCGCGGCAGAGATTGGCGCGCTGGAGCATGCCGCCGGAAAGCTGCCAGGGATAACGGTTGCCAAAGCCCTTGAGGCCGACCTGCTCCAGCAGCGCGTTGGCCTTGTCGCGGAATTCGGTCTTGCGCAGTTTCCGGAACTGCGAGCGGAACGGCTCGACGATCTTGAGCGGCAGCATGATGTTCCGCTCGATCGTCATCCAGGGCAGCATGGTCGGGTTCTGGAACGCCATGCCGACGCGCATGGCGCGCGCCGCGACTTCCCGGCCGCCGACGATGACGACCCCCGATGTCGGCTGCACCAGGCCGCTGACGAGGCGCAGAATGGTCGACTTGCCGCAGCCGGAGGGGCCGACAAGGGCGACGAACTCGCCATCGGCGATCCGAAGGCTCGTCGTGGCAAGGGCCGGCACCGCCCGGGCGCCGCGGCCGAAGGTGACGGAGGCTTCCGACAGTTCGATGGCGATCGGCGCGGCGGGCGCCGAAACCGGCGCGCCGCGGAATTCGGAATGGGGTTGCATGCGCATCATGGCCAGAAGTGCATGCAAGCCGGATGCCAGCCACATCAGCGCGGAAAATCAACGGGATCGCGATCAGCGGCCCGAATGAAGCGGATTCCTTTTGTGCAATTCGGGCTCCAAACTGCATGCAATTGAGGCGCTCATGTCGTGCACAAATGTGATAAGAGAGCGTCGTTCAAGCTTCCCGAGGATCCGCCGATGGCGCCCCGCGCCGCCAAGACCGCTGAATCGTCCGACAAGGTCGGCGTGATCTGCCGTGCGCTGCGCCGTGCCATCATCGAGCAGGCGCTGGCGCCGGGCGCGAAACTGCCGGAGGATTCGCTTGGCGAGCGGTTCGGCGTCAGCCGCACCATTGCTCGGCATGCGCTGGGCCAGCTCGCCGCCGAAGGCCTCGTCGAGCTGCGCCGCAACCGGATTGCCGTGGTGGCAACGCCAAGCTGGCAGGAAGCCCGCGATGCCTTCGATATCCGGATCGAGCTCGAGCGCCTCGTCGTGCGGCAGCTCGCCGGCAAGCTGACCAAGGCGCAGATTGCCGAGCTGAACGCCCATGTCGACGCCGAGGACCGCGCCCGCGACGGCTCGAACGCCGTCTCGATCAGGCTCGCGACCGAATTCCACATCCTGCTCGCCAACATGACGAACAGCCCGATCCTGGTTCGCTATGTCAGCGAGGTCGCCTATCGCTGCTGCCTGACGCTGTCGCTGTACAGCCGCCCGCACTCGTCCGAATGCGCCATCAACGAGCACCGCGCGATCATCGCGGCGCTGGTCAAGGGCGATGAGGCCAAGGTGATGAGCCTGATGCACAGCCACCTCGACTCGGTCGCCAGCCGCGCGCTGGTCGCCCCTGCCCCGCAGCGCGGCCGCGACCTGCTGGATATTCTGGCGCCTTACGCGGAGGAAAGCGAAGGCGGCCGTGTGGTGAAGATGCCGAAGGTGGTTCGGGCGCGCTGATCTGCGCGGGGCAAGTCCGGCAGCCTCGTGGTTCGAGACGCACGGCGATGTCGTGCTCCTCACCGTGAGGGTCTAAGACCTCTTCCTGAGAGCCTGTGAATCCATCCAGTTCCGTCATTGCGAGCGAAGCGAAGCAATCCACGTCTCGGCTCGGGGATAGATGGATTGCTTCGCTACGCTCGCAATGACGTGGATGTAGTGGACTGCACAATCTCTCCCCTCATCCTGAGAGCCCGAAGCGGGCGTCTCGAAGGATGAAGCCCGGAAGACGTCTTACGCCTCGATCCCCCGCTGCAGCAAAATCCGCTCGGCGCTGTCGTTCCAGACGTCCATCTTGACGATCTGCCCGCCCTTGACCACGAAGCGGTCGACGTAGCGGTTGCCCTCGAACGGTGTGCCGTCGATCCATTCGCCGTAGAGCGTGCCGATGCTGTAGACCACGGTCTCCTCCGCGCCCGGGCAGACGTCGAAACGGTCCATCTTCTTCTTGACCCAGCGATAGCGCCGCGCATTGAATCCGGTCGGCCCGCGGGGATGATCGAACTCGCGTCCGCCGGTGAAGGTGATGATCGTGCCCGGCTTCATATAGGCCGCAGCCGCATCGGGATCGGGGATCATCGACGCCGTGAGATAGGCCTCGACCACCTCGGCATCCGACATTTTGGGTTCGGCTGTTGCGGCAACGGACATGACGGTTCTCCTGACGGGCGGACTCTACAATCGGGCCATTGAATTGCATGCACATATTTTGAACAATTCAGCACTCAAACTGCACACAATCTGGAGCTGCCCGCCCGCCCCCGTTCCGCTAGGTTCGCAACATCCCATCCAGCCCTTCCGGTGCCATGAACGCGAAAACGGCTTTCGACCTCGTCTTCCGCAACGCCAGAACAAGGTCGTCGGCGATACCGGTCGATATCGGCGTCAGCGGCGGCCGGATCGCGGCGATCGGGCCGCGGCTTGAATGCGAGGCGGCGGAGGTCGAGGTCGGCGGCAGGCTCGCGCTGCCAGGCTTCGTCGACACCCACATCCATCTCGACAAGGCCTGCCTGCTCGGCCGCTGCGGGCACGACCATGGCAGCGTCAGCGAAGCCATCGCCGCGGTCGCCGCCATGAAGCGCGAGTTCACGGTGGAGGACGTCCATGCCCGCGGCGCGCGCGTACTGGAACGCGCCATTGTCCATGGCACGACGCGGATGCGCACCCATGTCGAGATCGATCCGCGCATCGGCCTGCGCAGCTTCGAGGCGGTCAAGGCGCTGAAGCGCGACTACGCCTGGGCGCTCGATCTCTCGATCTGCGTGTTTCCGCAGGAAGGCCTGACCAACGATCCCGGCACCGAGGAACTGCTGGTCGCGGCCCTGCGCGACGGCGGCGAAGCGATCGGCGGCTGTCCCTATATGGACACCGATCCGAACGCGCATCTTGAGAAAATATTCGATCTCGCCCAGCAATTCGATGTCGACGTCGATTTGCATCTCGACTTCGATCTCGATCCGTCCTGGTGGCATCTCGACGAGGTGTGCCGGCAGACCGAGCGGCGCAACTATCAGGGCCGCGTCGCCATCGGCCACGCCACCAAATTATCGGCGCTGCCGCCCGACCAACTGAAGTCGGCAGCGGCGCGGCTCGCCCAATCCGGCGTCGCCGTCACCGTCCTGCCCGCGACCGATCTCTATCTGATGGGCCGCGATGCCACGCACAATGCGCCGCGCGGGCTGACGGTG
>Ga0102590_1001269_pt1 | contig 39662 bp, 44 predicted proteins | sample AraplaMF_Col_mMF_FD_76859 | JGI IMG/M metagenome (GOLD analysis project Ga0102590, IMG submission 76859) | Arabidopsis root microbial communities from the University of North Carolina, USA - plate scrape MF_Col_mMF | ecosystem: Host-associated > Plants > Roots > Endosphere | place: USA... | reverse complement strand
GCGCGTTCGGCATTCGAGGTCTTCGGGATGACGATGACGCCGTCGCGTTCCAGCAGGAAGGCGAGCGCCAGCTGGGCGGGTGTCGCCTGATAGGCCTTGGCGATGCGGATCAGTTCGGGATGGTGCAGGATATTGCCCTGTTCGATCGGGGAATAGGCCATGACGGGAATGCCGCGGCTTTGGCACCAGGGCAGCAGATCGAATTCGATGCCACGGCGGGAAAGGTTATAGAGCACCTGGTTGGCGGCGACATTGGCGCCGTCGGGCACTCTAAGCAGTTCCTCCATGTCGTCGGTGTCGAAGTTAGAGACGCCCCAAGCGCCGATCTTGCCCGATGCCTTCAACGTTTCGAAGGCCGCGACGGTCTCAGTGAGCGGATAGTTGCCGCGCCAGTGCAACAGATAGAGATCGATGCGGTCGGTGCCCAGGCGTTCGAGACTGCGCTCGCAGGCTTCGACCGTGCCTTTCAGGCTGGCATTCCAGGGATAGACTTTGCTGACGATGAAGACCTCGTCGCGCCGTCCCCTGATCGCCTGACCGACGATCTCCTCGGCGCCGCCGTCGCCGTACATTTCGGCGGTGTCGATCAACGTCATGCCGAGATCGATGCCGGCCTTGAGGCTTTCGATCTCGGCCTTGGCATGGCCGGCATCCTCGCCCATGGCCCAGGTGCCCTGGCCGAGGGCCGGCACCTCAGTGCCGTTCGGAAATGTGATCGATGGAATCGGGTCGTTCTGCATGGGTTTCTTCCTACAGCGCCGCGCGTCCTTGAGATGGACGCTGTAGCACTTTGAATTGCTGCATGATTTTATCCTTAAATCGATGCCGATTTAAGGAATTATACAGTCGGCAAGAGATTGGGCCGGGTCGCCATCTTTCAAGTAATCCTGTCACCATGACAATGATGCGATGGTATCGGCGGTTTAGGACAGTTATGCTGACCTAAATAATACAGGCCGCGGAAAAGCTGGCTTCGGGAGGTCGCATGCCGCTGGATACATTTCTCGCCCTCGTTCTGTTCGCCTTCACGACCTCGATCACGCCGGGGCCGAACAATATGATGCTCTTCGCATCGGGCGTGAATTTCGGCTTCCGCAGGACGATCCCGCATATGTTCGGCATCGGCGTCGGTTTCTTCTCGCTGCTCATCGGCGTCGGCCTTGGGCTCGGCGCACTGCTGCACACGGTGCCTGTGGTCTATACCGCGTTGAAATTTGCGGGCGGCGCCTATCTCGTCTGGATCGCCTGGAAGATCGCCTCGTCGCGCTCGCTCAGCGAAGGCAGGAGCGGCGTCGAGCCGATGTCCTTCCTGTCGGCCGCTGCCTTCCAGTGGGTCAATCCGAAAGCCTGGGTGATGGCGGTCACGGCGATGGCGACCTATACCAATCCGCAACTCTACCTCGTGAGCGTGCTGATCGTCGGTCTCGCCTTCGCGGCGGTCAATGTGCCCAGCGTTTCGACCTGGGCAGGCTTCGGCTCGGCGCTGCGGGAATGGCTTTCCGATCCGGTGCGGTTGAAGTGGTTCAATATCAGCATGGCGATACTCTTGGTGCTAAGCCTCTGGCCGATGCTAAAATAGAGTGATGGTCGGTTTTGTCAGCATCAGCCAGAAAATGCCGAGGACGGCTGAGAAGGCTGGAAATCCGAAAGCAAACCAGATGCGGTAGAGGCTGAAATAGGCTGGCGGCAGGGCTTTTCCCGCCGCTGCTGCGGCGCGGGCGAGGTCGCGCAGCCGGATCTGGATCCAGACGACCGGCAGCCAGAACAGGCCGGTGACGACATAGAGCAGCAGCGACAGCGCAATCCAGCCCTCCGACAGGTCCCAGCCGATCGATCGGGCCAGCAGATAGCCGGTCACCGGCTGGAGGATGGCCGCGGTCGCGGTGAAGATCGTGTCGGCGATGACGACGGTGCCGGCGACATGGGCAATCAGTCTGGGATCGCGCGTCCGGTGCGCCATCACCATGAAGAAGGCGATGCCGGCGCCGGTGCCGAAGAGTACGGTCGCGCCAATGACATGGGCGAGCAGCAGCCATTCTTCAAGCATCAGCGTTCATCCAGGGTGGCAAGGGCTACGAGCGTCAACAGGATCGACGGCAGCACCTTGACGAGGACCCCGAGCGGATCAAGCCAGAGCGCGGGTTCGAGCAGGCTGGCGCCGGCGAGATAGGCGAGCGATATACCAAGCATGCCGAGAAGGGCGCGTTTCGCCAGGGGACGGACAAGGACGGCGGCACCGAGGAAGACGTCGGTCAGGCAGGTCGCAAGCGTCAGCGCCGTTGCCGAGGCCTGAGGCATGAACGGCAAGAAGTGAGCAGACGTCTTCTCCAGTGCCAGCAGCGGGATGAGACCGGACAGCAGCCAGAAGACGGATAGGCCCGATATGACGAGTGGCTTCAGGAGATAGAGCCGGGCAAACCAGAGATCTTGGACGCCGGAGGGATTGGCCGAGAGCGCTGCGGCCGCGGGTGTCGCGACGAGGCCGCTTCCTGCTTTCGAGCTTTGCACGCCTTCCGACATCACTGTCAGCGCTGTCGAACGCAGCGGCGAACGCCAGCCGAGCAGGCCCGATAGATCGGCCAGCCACGTCACTGGCCTGGCCAGCCAGGGGGGCAGGACGAAGACGCGGGCGGGCGGCAGGCCCAGCCACTGCCGGTGCAGGCGAACGAGATCGGCGAGCGTCAGGACTTCATTGGCGGCGAGATCGATATCCTTTGAAGGAAGGCCGCCGGAGACTGCCCGCGACACGGCTTCCGCCACATCGTCCACCGAAAGTGTTTCGACCGGGCTTTCGGCATGGACCAGGGGCAGCACCAGGGGAAAGGCGGCAAGCGCCCGTAGCAGCGCCGAGCCGCCATGGGCATTGCGGCCGAGCACGAGGGCAGGGCGCAGGATGAGGTAAGGCAGGCCGCTTGCCGCGAGCGCCTCGTCGGCGCGGCGCTTGGTGGCGAGAAAGGGAAGGTCGCCGGCCGCTCCTGCCGTCCTTGCCGATATCTGCACGATGAGCTGGCGCGACGAGCACTTTGCAGCAGCATACAGCGCCAGCATCGCCTCTGCCTGGGTGGCCGCCAGATCGTCCGACAGGCCATCCTGCAGGGCGCCGGCGCAATTGACGACGACATGCTGGTCCTTGAGGATATCTTCCCAATCCGCGGGTTTCGTCATGCGCGATAGATCTGCGCGCCGCCATTCGATCGCCGGCTGTTTCAAACGGGCACGTACGGGATTGCGGCCGAGCCCGGTTACGACGTGGCCGTCGGCAACGAGCCGGGCCGCGACGACGGAGCCTATAAAGCCGGTTGCGCCGAGAATCAGGATATTCATGGCAGGAGATTAGCGGAAAAGCGGATGAGACATAGAAGGGCTTGGCGGGCCTGCGGCATATGTTAGAAAGAGCGGGCAGTTTCGGGAGGGCATCGCCTTGCACGACCATGACGACGACCATGCTCACGGAGATGAGCACGCCCACGGGCACGATCATGACAATCATTATTCCGACATGCAGGCGCGCGTGAAGGCGCTGGAAACGCTGCTGACGGAGAAGGGGCTGATCGATCCGGCGGCGATCGATGCGATCGTCGATACCTACGAGACCAAGGTGGGACCGAGAAACGGCGCCCATGTCGTCGCCAGGGCTTGGAGCGATGCCGATTTCGCCGACTGGCTGAAGCGCGATGCGACGGCGGCCATATCAAGCCTCGGTTACACCGGCCGGCAGGGCGAGCACATGCGTGCCGTCTTCAACACGGCCGAGACCCATAACCTCGTCGTCTGCACGCTTTGCTCCTGTTATCCCTGGTCGGTGCTCGGCCTGCCGCCGGTCTGGTACAAAGCGCCGGCCTATCGCTCGCGCGCCGTCATCGATCCGCGCGGCGTGCTGGCCGAATTCGGGCTGATGCTGCCTGAGAACCAGAAGATCCGCGTTTGGGATTCGACGGCGGAGCTGCGTTACCTCGTCATTCCCGAGCGGCCCGAAGGGACAGAGGGAATGGACGAGCGGACGCTCGCCAGCCTCGTCAGCCGCGATGCGATGATCGGCACGGCCGTTGCCCGCAAGCCGGAGAGCGCCACATGAACGGACCGCACGATCTCGGCGGGCAGATGGGCTTCGGGCCTGTCGCGCCCGAAAAGGACGAGCTCTATTTCCATGCCGATTGGGAAAAGCGGGCACTCGGCATCACGCTTTCCTGCGGCGCTTTCGGCGCATGGACGATCGATGAAAGCCGGCATGCGCGCGAGAATATTCCGCCGGCCGATTACCTCGCTGCCAGCTATTACGAGATCTGGATCCGCGGCATCGACAAGCTGCTCGAACGGCACGGCTTTGCGACGCGTGAGGAGCTGCTTTCGGGGCGGAAGCTGCAGGACGGCGCGGCGCCAAAACGGGTGCTGAAGGCGGACATGGTGCCCGCCGTGCTGGCGAAGGGCGGGCCTTGTGATCGTCTTGTCGAGACCGCGCCGCTCTTCGTGGTCGGTGAGGCGGTGAGGACGAAGAACTTCAATCCGGCGACGCATACGCGCCTGCCGCGTTATGCCCGCGCCAGGACTGGCGTGGTCGAGGCGGTGCAGGGTTCGTTCGTCTTTCCCGACGACAATGCGCATGGCAAGGGCGAGAACCCGCAATGGCTCTATACGGTCGTTTTCGACGGTGCGGAGATCTGGGGCGAGGATGCCGATCCAACGCTGACGGTGTCGATCGACGCCTGGGAGGGCTATCTTGAGCCGGCATGAGACATCGCCGCTGACGCAATCGTCCGGGCTGCCGAGGTCGCCGAAGGGCGAGCCGGTCTTTCCCGAGCCGTGGGCGGCGGAAGCTTTTGCCATGACCGTGCACCTGCACGCAAAAGGCCTGTTCAGTTGGAGCGAATGGGCTGAAACGCTTTCCGCGCAACTGCACAAGCCTGGCCGGGCCGAAGATGGCAGCGACTATTTTGACTGCTGGGTGGCTGCTCTCTCGGACCTCATCGTCAACCGCGGCATCGCCGATGCGGATACGATCCAGGCACTGCAACAGAGTTGGCAGCGGGCGGCGGAAGCGACGCCGCACGGCCGGCCGATCGAGCTCGGCAACGATCCCTCACGCTGATCCTCACGACGGGAATTGCTTGTAGCACTCTTCTGCTACCTCCCGCAGCGTCTCGCGGGAGATTTCGCCGGTGACGGCATAACCGAGTTCGCCGTCGATCCAGTAAAAGGTCTCGATATTGCCTGATGAGGCGAAGCGGAAGCTCGTCGTGCTATTTTCCGTGTTGCGGCCAACCAGGACAGTCAGGCGCTCGCCAGCCTGGTTCTCGTACATGAACATGGCGCCTGGCCGGCCATCGACCGGCAGCAAGCGGCCGCCAACCAGCTTGAAGCCGAGCGGCTGCAGGTTCGGGATCTTGAGATTCTGGATTGCCAGACGCTTGCCGAGCCAGGTGGCAAGATGAGCCTCCTCGTCGGCGAAGACCTCGACGGGGTGGCGAACCTCGGCGGCATAGACCGTGAAGGCGGTCTCAGCCTGTTTCGGCAGGGTTTCGGAGCCGGCAAGCTGCAGCTCCGGCTTTTCCAGAAGTGCCGGGCCATAATGGCCGCTGAGGGCGCCGAGCGTGAAGACGAGGAGGGCTGATGCGGCGATCGCCCAGCGTTTCGGCCCCGATGAGACGGCGCGCGGTGGGGCGACGAGCAGAGGATCGGTGTCCTTCGCCTTCTCATAACCGGCAAACAGCGACCGGATGGCCCCATTCTGCGCCTGCCATTCGGCGAGCATCGCCGCCTCGTCGGGATTGTCGGCCAGGAAGGCCTCGATGCGGGCGCGCGCCGTTTCCGGCAGTTGGCCGTCGGCATAGGCGTGGAGGTCGGCTTCGGTGACGCTCGGATTGGTCTCGTTCATTTCGGTCTCCGAAGCGTAATGATGTTGTCGGCCTTCAATCGCTCGGCGACGCGCCGGCGGGCGCGTGACAGGCGGGACATGACGGTGCCGATCGGGATATCGAGCGCGGCGGCGACCTCGCCATAGGTGTATCCTTCGATGACCACGAGCATCAGCACGGCGCGGTGCTCCTCTGAAAGGCTGTTCAGCGCATCATCCAGGCGGGCGCGCTCCAGCGGATCGGCCGGCGGTTCGGACGCGGCCAGATCCTCTGCGGCGTCAAGCTCGACGAGGCCGTCGCGCGCCTTGCCGCGTCGGCCGTTGCGGTAAAGATTGGTCATGATGGTCAGGACCCAACCGCGCAGGTTGAGGCCGCGCCATTGGCCGCGGCGTGTGAGAACCTTCTCGACGCAATCCTGGAGCAGATCCTCGCCATCGGTATCCGAGCGCGTCAGGCTGCGCGAATAGCGCCTGAGCGAGGGCAGGAGGGCCAGGATCTGGCCCTCGAAGGTTTCGGGTGCGGGTGGTTTCACGCCGGCAGCTTTCTTGTGATCGGGGTCTTCGCGATCAAGGTTTGGCAAGATCCCAGTTGCCGCCGACGCCATCGCCGGTGATGTCGCCGGTCTTCTTGTCCTTGACCCAGAAATAGAGCGGCATGCCGTCCTTGGCCCATTGTTTCGTGCCATCCTTGCGATCGACGATCGAATATGCACCATCGGCCTTGGCATCACCAGCGGCCATCAGCGGCGGCCAGTTCTTGGCGCAGTCGTCGTTGCAATTGGAGACGCCCTTGACGTCCTTCTTGAAGGTGTAGAGCGTCATGCCGTTTTCGCCGGCAAGCACCTTGCCCTTTTCGGATTCGACTGTTTTGACAGGAGGCGCGGCGAAAGCAGCGGTCGCGGCAAAGGTGCCAGCCGCCACGACGGACAGAAATTTCACGGATTTCATGGTGTCTCTCCTCAGATTGGGCACGCAGTCTTGCGATACCGGACATGAGACACGAGGCGAGGCGGTTTTATTCCATAGCGCCGGAAAAGTTTTGATGGCGGGCGTGGCGGGCCGAAGCCGGTTTCGTCGCGCACGTCGCGCCCGGCGCCTTGTTGGCTACTCTCCGGTGGCGGCCGCCGCCGCCATGTCGACCCACACTGCTTCGAATATATGGCCATCGGGATCCTCGAAGGCGCGATTATAGAGCCAGCCCATGTCCGTCGGCGCGCGCGGATCGGCCCTGCCGCCGGCCACTCCGGCCGCCTCGACGATGGCGTCCACCTGTTCACGGCTGTCCATCGTCAGCGCGATCAGCACCTCGCTCGCCTTCTGCGCTTCGGCAACGGGTTTCGGCGTGAAACTCGCGAAGAAATCGCGCGTCAGCAAGTGAAAGATAATGGCTTCGGACCAGACCATGTTCGACGCCTGGCGATCGCTGAACTGTTCGTTCTTGCTGCACCCGATCGCTTCATAGAAGCGGGTGGCAGCGGCAAGGTCTTTCACCGGCAGGTTCACGAAGATCATTTTGGGCATGGCAGTTTCCTCCTCTTCCTTCCCCTTTCGGGGCGACGGTTTCTTCTCACACAAACTCCTGCACGATCGTATCGCTGGCATGAATGCAGACGATTTCGAGCCGTCCGGTGCCGACATTCTCGAAACGGTGGGGAATGTTGGCGGCTACGACGACGATATCGCCGGGAAAGGCGCGGGTTTTGGCGTCGCCTACGGTGAACTCGGCTTCGCCCTTCCTGACCGCCCATGTCTCGGAATAGGGATGGACGTGCAGGTCGGGCCCCTGGCCGGGCTCGTTGTCGACGAGGAAGAGCGATATCTCGCCGCCATAGTCGCGGCCTTCGAAGCGGACAGTGCGGCTCTGATTGGGTCGCACTTCCTGGTGGCGAAGAATCCTGAACATCACGTGCCTCCCGCTCGTTCTGTCTATGAACACAAAACTATCTTCGCGAGAAGATATATTCTTTAAACTATCTTCTTGTCAAGATATCTTCCGTGACTCGGGTGGAAGGTGTATGTCTCGCTTGTGGTGATATGAGGCAGAGAATGATGAATGGAACTGAAGGGGACCGCGACCGCCCGGGGGACGAGGACCGTCCTGGGGATGACCATGTCGACCGGCTGCGCCGGCAATGGGCGGTGGAACTGCCGGACCTCGACACGGAGCCGATGGCGATCCTGGGGCGGGCCTTTCGGTTGTCGAACCTGGTGCGCCCCAGCATCGAGGCGACCTTTGCCGATTTTGGCCTCGACCGTGGCGAATTCGACGTGATTGCAACGCTTCGCCGTTCCGGAACGCCTTACCGGCTGACGCCGACGGAGATGTATTCGGCGCTGATGATCTCCTCGGGAGGCCTGACCCACAGGCTTGACCGGCTGGAGAAGGCGGGGCTGATCCGCCGGGAGAAATCACCACGCGATGGGCGCAGCGTGCTGGTGGCATTGAGCGAAGCGGGTGCGGCACTCGCCGAAAAGGCTTTCCGCACCGACATGGCGAGCGAAGCTTCTTTTCTGCAGGCTCTTGACGGAAAGGAGCGCGAGGCGCTCGCTGCGCTGCTGCGCAAGCTGATCGCCGGAATTGAAAATGAGCAGGCGCGGGGAGAGGATGAGAACGCGGGCTGAGTGGAGATCGGAGCCCGCATCGCCGTTCAGGCAACAACACGCTGCTTTTGCGGCTCATTTACATCGTGTCGGTTTTCGGATATGATATGTCCTTAATTCCATTGGCAGAGCCAGCCATCACACGAGTTGCTGAATGATCCTGAAAAGCCAGGTCGAGTGGGCGCTTCACTGCTGCGCCATTCTCGCGGGCCTGCCGGAGGGCAGGTATCTTTCCACCAAGGCGCTCGCCGAGCTTCATGGACTGCCGAAGGAATATCTCTCCAAAGCACTGCAAAGCCTTTCGCAGGCATCGCTTGTCGAGACCACGCTCGGCCCGAGTGGCGGCTACAGGCTTGCCAAGACCCCCTCGGATATCAATTTTCTCGAGATCGTCGAGGCGGTCGAGGGGAAGGCCCGCAGCTTCACCTGTACGAACATCCGGGCGAACAATCCCTGCCGGCCGCAAGGATACTGCGACAGCAAGCCATGCGCGGTCGCGCGCATCATGTGGGAGGCCGACGAGGCCTGGCGGGATACGCTGAGGCGCGTCCGGCTTTCCGATCTGGTCGGCACCTTGTCCGAGGAAGTGCCGGCCGACATTTGGCGGAGCACGTTCGAATGGGTGCTCAAGCGCGCCGGCTGAGCGGGGGTGCCGATCTCTACGCCTTGAAGATGGTCCTGATGGTCTTCAGGATGGCATGCGCACTGCGGGCATGTTCCGGGGGCAAGGAGGCGCCGTTGCGGAAACGCTCGGCGCGGCTGGCGAGATGGTCGGCGACTTCTTCCGCCAGCGCGGGGCGTTCGCTTAGCAGCGGCGCGAAGGCCTCTTGATCGATTTCATACGCGGTCACGGAGGTCAGAGCTTCCAGGGTGCAGGCTTCCTGCATGCCCGCGAGCAGGCCGGTCTCTCCGAAAAAATCACCCGGCGCGAGGCGCCCGCGCTCCTCATCTCCGTGCCGCGCCGCGATGATGCCCGCCCGCACCATCATCAGCGACGGGAGCATTTCGCCCTCCCGCACGAGGACATCGCCCTTGCGGAATTCCCGCACGGCCGTGGTCTCGGCGAGTTTCTGCTTTTCATCTGACGTCAGCGTCGCAAAGATCGGAATGGCCTCGATCAGTTCGAGCGGCGTTACACGGGGCGGCCGTGCGCTTTCTTCGGTCGGCAGATCGCCCGTCAGGACTGAGGCCGCGGCCGGAACAGCCAAAAGCAGGCCGGCCGATTTGCACTGACGATAGACGAGATCGAGCACCTCGTTTCGTGCCGTCACCCGTTGGCTCGGGCTCGTCACCCGGAACTGCAGCTCGACCTCCAGCGCCGTGGCATCCAGCCCCTTGAGCGCCACGACCGGCGGCGGCTCGCGCACGATCGAATTGCAGCTCGCCAGCGCCGTTGCCATGACTTGGCGGACCGATGCCGGCATCCGCGTTGGAGCGATGCGGATAGTGAGGACCAGGAGATGGGTCTCGTCCGGCCGGCTTACATTCGTGAGGCCGAGCTTTGCCAGAAAACTGTTCGGCAGAACGACGACATTGTTTGCGCTGGTCAGGATGTGTGTCGCGCGCCAGTTGCTTTCGACGACGCGCCCCTCCGTACCGTCGCTGAGAAGGATCCAGTCGCCGATGATGTAGGGCCGGCCGAGCGTCAGCGCGATGCCGGAGAAGACGTCGGCGAGCGTGTTCTGGAGCGCCAGGCCGAGAATAATGGCGACGACGCCCGAGGTCGCGACGAGCGTGCCGATCGGCACGCCGAAGACGAAGGCCAGAACTGACAGGGCCATGCCGATATAGACGACGCCGATGACGAGATCCTGGAGCAGGCGGGCCTCTCGCGGACTGCCCTCCAGCACCAGATACAGCCTGATGAAACCGATGACGGCCCATGCCAGATGGATCCACCAGAGCGATTTCGCGACGATGACGAGCAAAGCCTGCGGATCCTCGGACTCATATCCTTGAAACCGGTGTGGTTCGATGCCGCTGACGACGAGGATCAACGTCATCATCGCGAAGAAGAGGATTTGCACCACCAGTCGCGTCGTCGGCCGTTGGCGGGAGAGAAGATGCCAGACGACGATACCGGCCAAACCTATCGTAATGAGGGATATCAGAGGTTTACCGAAGAGCGCGTCGTCAATCATCTCTCTGTCTCCGGAATGGGGCGAGCCGCCCATGATTCAGCATCTCGACCGCCCGCGCAAGCATCGGGGCTTGCGCAGGCGGTATCGCATCGGCCCGAAAATCGGAACCGGTTTTTGGAAAGCACGATGCGAGGGTTGAAAGTGTTACAGCGTCCTTTGCGCGTCTGAAAGACGCGCGGCGCTGTAATGCGGATCATCACTTCTTGAGCGGATAGGTCAACTCTTTCTGCTTGGTATCGACGACAAAGACGGCGAGCAAGCGGGCTGGCTTCGTTTTGCTGCCGTTGGCGCTGACACCATGGCGGTCGCCCGGCATTTCGGAGAAGCTCTCTCCGGCATGATAGACCTTGACGGGGCCGTCGTTGACCTGGCTGCGGATCGCTCCTTCGAGCACGGTGGCGTAGATGAAGGCCGTATCGGGATGGGTGTGGCCTTCGGAGAAGCCGCCTGGGCCGTACTCGACCAGCACGCCCTTGATGCTCTTGCCCGGTACGTTTGGAAGTTCGTGTTCATAGACGAGCGTCACCTTGGCAGCTTTGCTGCCCTCATCGGCGCTAGCGCCCGTGGCTGCCAGAAGGGCGAGCGCACCGGCGAGGAATGATGTTCTGATCATCGGAATCTCCATGGTTGCAGGGTTGGGGCAGGATGCGCCCGAGTGGCCGCGTCCTCAGGGCAAGTCGGATCACTTTGGTTGGGCGGACTTTGCGAACCACTGCTCGAAGGTGATCGAGCCGAGCCGCGGGTTGTTGTCGGAAACGAGCGACTGATCGTTGAGTCTCGCGCCGAAATATTTCGCCTCGGCATCGGCCTCGACGGTGCGCGAATCTTTCATGGCCTTCAGATACCGGGCGACGAGTTCGCTGAGGCGCGCCCGTTCCGGACCTGATATCTCGATCGTCGCATTGGCGGGCGGTGCGAGAGCCACATCCGCCATGACATCGGCGACGTCGTCGGAAACGATCGGCTGCACATAGGCCGGCGACAGGCGGACCGTCTGGCCGACCGTCCCCGATTGGGCGATGCCGCCGAGGAATTCCATGAACTGCGTCGAATGCACGATGGTATAGGGAATGCCCGATGCCTTGATCAGCTTTTCCTGAGCGAGCTTGCCGCGGAAATAGCCGCTTTCCTGCAGACGCTCGGTGCCGACGACGGAGAGGGCGATATGGTGCCTGACGCCGGCGAGTTTTTCGGCGGCGAGAAGATTGCGGCCCGAGGTCTCGAAGAATTCGAGCACGGCCTTGTCTTCGAAGGAGGGCGAATTGGCGAGGTCGAGCACAACTTCGGCGCCTGAGAGCGCCTCCGCCAATCCTTCCCCGGTGATTGTGTTGACGCCGGAGTTCGGCGATGCGGCAATCACGTCATGTCCGCGCTTGCGCAGGCGTTCGACAGTCTTCGAACCGATGAGGCCGGTTCCGCCGATGACAACGATTTTCATAATGGATCTCCGTTCGCTGCCGGGGTGCGGCAGCGTCAAAGGTGAATCTTCTCAATGAATTGCGCGGTTTAGTTCAGGCCGGCCTTATCGAGGCCGTAGGCCTTGTCGGCCGTGCCGGGCACGGTCTTGAAACCGACATTGACACGGTTCCAGGCATTGATGGCCATGACGACAAAGGTCAGGTCCGAGATTTCCTTCTCGGAAAGCTGGCCACGAACCCGTTCGTAAATCTCATCTGGAATGCCGCCCTCGGGAAGGTTCGTCAGCGCTTCGGTCCAGGCAAGGGCTGCACGCTCGCGGGGAACGAACAGGTTCGATTCCCGCCAGATGGCGACGTGATAGAGACGCAGTTCGGTCTCGCCGTGGATCTTTGCCTGCTTGACGTGCATGTCGAGGCAAAAGCCGCATCCATTGATCTGCGAGGCGCGGATTTCGACGAGGGCCTGCAGCTTCTCGTCGATCACGCTGCTGCGCAGAGCCATGCTGAATTCCATGAACTTCTTGAAAAGCTCGGGGGACTGCTGGGCGTAGTTCAATCGCTGGGTCATGTCATTTCTCCTCTAATTAAGGATATTAAATATCCTTATGGATATAAGATATCCTTAATTGCTGGACTGTAAAGCCATTCTCGCTTAGTCTGGCGGCATAAAGCCTATGCGCAGAAGTATGAGGGGGCAGGGATGGATATCGTTTCGGCATTGCGGACCTTTCAGCGCGTCGTCGAGACGGGCTCGTTTTCGGCGGCGGCGCACGATCTCGATGTGACGCAGCCGGCGGTCTCGCGACAGGTCGCGGCCCTCGAGGGCCATTTCAACATCCGCCTCCTGCATCGCACGACGAGCGGCCTGTCGCTGACGGCGGAGGGGGAGCGCATGCTGCCGATGGCGCTCCGGATTCTCGAAGCCGTGGAGGAGCTTGGCGATGCCGCCGGATCGGATGGAGCCATGGCTTCGGGAAAGGTGAGGCTGAGCGTTCCCGCGCCGCTCGGCCTCTATCTCAGCGAACGGCTGGGCGATCTTCTTGCCGCCCATCCGAAACTCTCTGTGGAACTGCTCCTCAGGGAACAAAGCTCCGATATGATCGAGGAACGCCTCGACGTCGAAGTGCGTCTGGGTTCCGTCGCAGACAGCAGCCTCGTTTGCCGGCGCATCGGCTGGACGACGGCTTTCCTCGTCGCCTCGCCTGCCTATCTTGCGCGCAAGGCGCCTCCGCGGACGCCGAAGGACATCAAGGACCATGAATGTCTGTGCTACAGCAGAGCCGGCGATGCCTGTTCGTGGTCGTTCTCGAACGGCTCGGAAGACATATCCGTCCGGATCTCGCCGCGGCTGACGGCGTGCAGCGCCGTCGCCATTCACAGGGCGGCCCTTGCCGGCGCAGGCCTGGCGGTGCTCTCCCACATCGTCGCTGTGACGGATATCGTCGCCGGTCGGCTGATCCCTGTCATGAACGACTTTCAACCGACCCGGCTGCCAATCTATGTCGTTTATCCCTCACGAAGAAACATACCGTTGCGCGTCAAAACGGTTCTGGACTTTCTGACCGACGCCATCGGGCAGGACCCGTCAATGTGCGCGAGCGGCGCGGACCGGCGGTGGGAGGGATGATCGTCGGCCGGGCGGCTTATCGTGCACGGCGGAAGCCGTAGCGGGTTTGGCGCTCGGCGGATTTGCCGTCATCGGCCTTGCCTCGTCAGTTTCCGCCTTGCCTAAAGGCGGCGAATCCTGCCAAGTCCTGCGATCATGCAATTTGCGCCGCAACAAGACGAAGCCCTGAAGGCTGTTTCGAAATGGCTGAAGGAAGGGCGCTCGCCGCTCTTTCGCCTGTTCGGCTACGCCGGGACAGGGAAGACGACGCTTGCCAAGCATTTCGCCGAGAATGTCGATGGCGACGTGCTGTTTGCCGCCTTTACCGGCAAGGCGGCGCAGGTGCTGCGCTCGCGCGGCGCCTCCAACGCCCGGACGATCCATTCGCTGATCTATCGGCCGCGCGGCGAGGAGGCGGTGGAAGACGAGGAAACAGGCAAGACCTCGATCGCGCCGATGTTTTCGATCAACCGGCAGAGCCCGGTCGCGAAGGCGGCGCTGATCATCGTCGACGAATGCTCGATGGTCGACGAGGCGCTCGGCAAGGATCTGATGAGCTTCGGCACGCCGATCCTGGTGCTCGGTGATCCCGGCCAGTTGCCGCCGGTTACCGGTGGCGGCTACTTCACCAATCAGGAGCCGGACTACCTGCTCACCGATATCCACCGCCAGGCGCGCGACAATCCGATCATCAAGCTCGCCATGCAGGTGCGCGAAGGCAATGAGGTGATGTACGGTGACTACGGCACGGCCAAGGTGATCTCGAAGAACGAGGTGACGCAGCAATTGGTCCTCGACGCCGACCAGGTGCTCGTCGGTACCAATAGGACGCGTCGGCGCTACAATCAGCGCCTGCGTGAGCTGAAAGGCTTCAATGCCGATTATCCCCAGACCGGCGACAAGCTCGTCTGCCTGCGGAATGATCCAGCCAAGGGCCTGCTCAACGGTTCGCTCTGGCAGGTAATGACCTCATCCAAGGAAACGACGAAGCCCGGCATCAATCTGCTCGTCCGCCCCGAAGACGATGACATGGACCGCGGGGCTGCCAAGATCAAGCTGCTGAAACAGGCCTTCGAGGACGTCGAGGGCGAGATCCCCTGGAACACCCGCAAGCGCTATGACGAGTTCGACTACGGCTATGCGCTCACCGTTCACAAGGCGCAGGGTTCGCAATGGAATGATGTCGTGCTCTTCGACGAGAGCTGGGCGTTTCGCGACACGCGGGAACGCTGGCTCTATACCGCGATCACCCGCGCGGCGGAGACGCTGACGATCGTTCGCTGATCCCATCGCACCCGCAGGTCGCATCTGCTGATCGGACAGAAGAAAGAGGAGACGGTGGCGGCCGTCGGGGCGTGATTCAGGCCTGCACGATGCCGAGCAGAACTGCCTTGGCGATGGCCTGGAAGCGGTTGTTGGCGCGGAATTTCAGGATGATTCCGGCCTCCAGGTCACGGGTTTCGTCATGCTTCAGGTCGAGCGCCCGGGCGATGCGTTGGGTGGAATAACCCTCCGCCATCAGTTCCAGGCAACGCCGCTCCTCTGCGGTCAGGCTTGCACTGTCCTGATTGTCGTTTAACGGCGGCTCCTCGACGCTGCCGTCGTAATCCAGGAGGTCGCCGACCTGCTGGAGCTGGCGGTGCAGCGTCGACATCTCCGCCGTCAGTTCGCGCTTGCGTACCTGCAAGGCCTCGCGGAACATCGCCTCGGCCGTTTCCTGCGAATCAGCGTTGCGGAGTTCGTCCATCAGTTCCTGGATGACGGCGATCGGCATGCCTGTATCGCGGCAGACTGTGATGACGGCCATGCGCATCACATCATCCTGGCCGTAGACCCGCATCAGGCCGATGCGGTTGGCTGAAATCAACCCTTTCTCTTCATAGAAATGCAGTGTCCTGTGCGTGACGCCGAATGCGTTTGCCATGTCGGCAATGGGCACCGGACCGTCCGGTAGATCCGGCGGTAGCGCGGCTGAAGGCAGGAACCGATATTTCGATCGGGCCTCCGAAGCGATACCGGCGGTGGCAAACAGGCGTTTGGAACCGTCTGGCATGAACCCTCCTGGGGCATGTTGTTGCACCTCATGCGGTTTTGCCAGTTGCTTCCCATGCGCGGCGAGTGGGGTTTCCTCTAGGCGTTCTTCTCAGTGGGAAAGAAGCAGTACGCGGCGTACTCTACGCGATACGATGTCCACGTTATGCGTGAACGATCTTTTTTATAAGTGCTAAAAATAATCTCTTTTAAATGGGATAGCAACTTTACCGGCATATTTTGCCGGGTTCTTGGGTGTGTTGCACAAAAACATGTGCTGCACTGCGGGATCTGGCGGTCCTCTTCAAAGCCGACGGGATTTACTATCTGCGGTACGCGCGCGGCAAATGCTCAGCGTAATTTCGGTGCCCATCAGCGATTGGCATCGCATCCATTTGTGAATCTCGTTGGCCATCGCGGAGCAGTTGGCTTAAAAGCAGGGGCCTCCCATTTCCGTGACCGATGGATCTCGCCATGTCCGCCAAGCTCTCCGTGAACCTCAACGCCGTCGCCATGCTGCGCAACCGGCGCGACCTGCCCTGGCCGAGCGTCGAAGCGCTCGGGCGTATCGCGCTGAAATCTGGTGCGAGCGGCCTGACGGTGCATCCGCGCCCCGACCAGCGGCACATCCGCTTTTCCGACCTGCCTGTGATCCGCAACCTGATCGACGACGAATTCCCCAAGGCCGAGTTCAATATCGAGGGCTATCCCACAGAGGAATTCTTCGAACTCTGCGCCGGGGCGGCACCCGAGCAGGTGACGCTGGTGCCTGACGATCCCGCCCAGGCGACCTCCGATCACGGCTGGGATTTCCGCAAGCACCAGGCGTTCCTGACGGATGCCGTCGCGCGGCTGAAGACGATGGGATGCCGGGTGTCGCTGTTTGCCGATGGTGACGGGGACGCACAGGCGGTTGAGATCGCCAAGGCGGTCGGCGCCGATCGGATCGAACTCTATACCGGCCCCTATGGCGGTTGCTTCGACGCGCCGGAGCGGGCAGGCCCAATTCTTGAAGCGCTTGGACGGACGGCCGATGCAGCCGTCGCAATCGGCCTCGCCGTCAATGCCGGCCACGATTTGACAGTGGAAAACCTGCCAGCGCTGGTGAAGCGCATTCCCGCTCTTGCCGAGGTTTCGATCGGTCACGGGCTGACCGCCGATGCGCTGGAATATGGCATGGCGGAAACGGTGCGGCGCTTTTGCCGGGCCTGCGGGCAGGCGGTCTGATCAGGGCGTCTCTTTCGGTGCTTTGACTGGAACCGAGCTGAGGTCGCGCTGCATCCCTGCAGCAAGCGCAGGGATGCAGCGAAAGGCTCAATGGGCGGCATAGCCTCAGGCGGTCAGGGCCGCCTTGTGTTCGACGAAGAAATCCTTCAGCGGCTGCGGCTGTTTGCCGGTCAGCTTGGTGAAGTCTTCGGTGACGATGTCGAACTTGCCGGCGCGGGTGTTGGCGTCGGCAGAAACCAGCATGTCGGCGACGAAACCGGGAAGGCCGGCGCCGCGCATGCCCTGGCCGAGTTGTTCATCATTGACGTCGATCACCTCTAGCGGCTTGCCGGCGACCTCGGAAACGATGGCGGCGATCTGCCGGTTGTTCAGCGATTGCGCGCCGGTCAGCGTATAGGTGGCGCTCTCCGAGGTGCCAGAGGCAAGGGCTGCGGCAATCGCCAGGGCGCAGTCGTCACGCGAGATGGTCGAGACCTTGCCGTCGCCCGTGGCGCTATACCATTTGCCACCCTGCAGGTTGTGCGGCATGCCGTGCAGGTAATTGTCGTGATACCAGGCGTCGCGGATGATCGTATGGGCGATGCCGCTTGCCTTGATGGCGTTTTCACTGCCGAGATGATCAGGCGCGAAGGTGACAAGCGAATCCTCGGGCGCGGGCATAGAGGTGTAGGCGATGTGCTTGACGCCAGCCTTGACGGCCGCTGCAACGGCGCCCTTGTGCTGGGCGAGGCGCTTGCCGGGAGTGTCGAGCGCATCGGTGCTGATGATCAGCAGCCGGTCGACGCCGGCGAAAGCCTTCTCCAAGCCTGCCGCGTCATCGAAATCGGCCTTGCGGGTGACGACGCCCTTCTTTTCGAGTTCGGAGAGCTTTTCCGGGCTGCGCGTCGCGGCGACAATGTTGCCGGGAGCGACCTTGTAGGTCTCGATGAGGTGATGGATGACACGCTGGCCGAGCTGCCCGGCAGCGCCGGTGACCAGGATGATTTCGCTCATACGTCGTTTCCTTCTGTGTTGTGCTGGCTGTGTTGCAGGTAGTCTCAAAAAGAGAGTAACACTAGAATAGGAATTGACTTGGCTGTGTAAAGGAGGCAGTTTTTCGGCTCTACGTTACCAAAAGGGAACCAGCAGATGAGCGGTGCGGTTGTCAGTCTGAAGAACAGGGTGCCGGGGGCGCGGCGCGAGATCGATCTCGCCGGCCTCGATTTCGGCAATTGCCCGGTCAGGGACATGATGCAGCAGATCGGCGGCAAATGGTCGACGCTGCTACTCGAGGTGCTGGCGGATCGGCCTTATCGCTTCGGCGAGCTGCGGCGGATGATCCCCGATATTTCGCAGCGCATGCTGACGCAGACGCTGCGCGATCTGCAAAGGGATGGTTATATCGACCGCGAGGTCTTCCCGACCAAGCCGCCGAGCGTCGAATATTCGATGACCGAACTCGGACGCTCCCTCTACCAGCCGCTGTCGCAGCTTCTGAACTGGGCGGAAGCGAACCATGATGCCGTTCGCGCCGCCCGTTCTCAATTTGATTCCGCCGACAAATAGGTCGCCTTCCTCTACTTGCCGCGTCCTTCCGTCAGGAACAGCAGGAAGGCCAACGCCGGGAAGCAGAAGCCGATCCAGGCCGTCATCGTCCAGCCTCCGGTCGCATAGGCCCAGCCGCCGAGCGCCGAGCCGAGCGCGCCGCCGGCAAAGAAGGTTGCCATGAAGAGGCCGTTGAGCCGGCTGCGGTGTTCCGGGTTCAGCGCATATATGGCGCGCTGGCCGCAGACGAGATTGGTCGTCACGCCGAAATCGAGAAGGATTGCCGCTGCCGTCAAGAGCAGCAAAGCACCAAGCGAGCCATCGCTGGCGAAATGGCCGATCAGGAAGGCAGCCATGCCGAGCAGCATGGCAAGCGTCGAGGCGATCTTCGTCATGCCGCGGTCGGCAAGCCGGCCGGCGATCGGCGAAGCGACGGCGCCGGCCGCACCTGCAAGTGCGAAGAGGGCAATGCCGTTCTGCGTCAGGCCGAAGGCCGGGCTTGCGAGCAGCAGCGGCGTCGTCGTCCAGAACAGGCTGAAGGCGCCGAACATGCCGGCTTGATAGAGCGCCCGGCGCTGCAGGACGCGCGAGGTGAGCGCCAGATGGCCCATGGAGGCGAGCAGCTCGCCATAGCGCAGCTTCGTTTTCGGCACGCGAACCGGCAGGTTGATGCGCAAGACGACGGCGAGCACGAGCATGAGCGCTGCGGTGACGTAATAGACCACGTGCCAGGAGGAGGCCTCGGCGACGAAGCTTGCGAAGGGGCGGGCGAGCATGATGCCGCAGAGCAGGCCGCTCATGACGTTGCCGACGACCTGGCCGCGCGTTGCATCCGGCGCCATGTTCGCAGCGAAGGGAACCAGGACCTGAACTGCGACCGATGAAAGACCGATAGAGAGCGAGGCGATGAGGAAGGTCGTGGGCGTCGACGACAGCGCCGCGCCGATGAGCGCGACTGCGGATACGGCGATCAGCGTCAACACCAGACGGCGGTTTTCGGTGAGGTCGCCGAGCGGCACGATCAGCAGCAGGCCGAGGCCGTAGCCGATCTGCGTCAGCGTGACGATCAGACCGGTGGCGGCAGGCGTGAAGCCGAGATCGGCACTGATCGGGCCGGCCAGCGGCTGGCCGTAATAGAGATTGGCGGCCACCAGCCCGCAGGCGGCGGCGAAAAGGAAGGTTAGCCAGGGGGATAGCGCCCTGGGAATGGCCTCATCCGGCGTGGTGGCTGAAATGCTCATCAGAAACTCCGGTATTCAAAGATTGAAAGGATTGAATGCAAATGCTGGCTGTGACCACCCGATCCTTGACCGAATGCCGGTATTTCTCCCGTCCACGGTGTGGACTGTTCAGGTTACGAGCTTCATCGCGGCCTCGGCGGCAGACATCATCTCTTCCCTGCTGCGTCCTGTTTTGCCGATGACGCGCAGGCCCTTGGTAAAGCAGAGGAAGGCGAGGGCGGCGGCATCCGGGTCTACTGTTTTCGGAATGGTGCCATCTGCCTGGCCGATGCGGATGAGATCGGCCATCAGCTTTTCGTCCGCGGCAAAGGCCGTCACGACGTGGGCAGCGGCTTCTTCGTCAAGCAGGGCGAAGTCGTTGGCGCCGCCAACGACGAGACAGCCTTTGCGGCCGGCTTCGCCATAGGAGAGCTCGGTATAATACATCACCATCTGGAAGACCTTCTCGCGACCGGTCTTCGCAGACGCGATCATCGCTTCCAGCCGCCGTCGGCCGAGTTTTCGATAATGGGCGAAAGCAGCGAGAAAGATGCCGCGCTTATCCTTGAATGCTTTGTAGATGCTCCCCGAAGCAAGGCCCATTGCTTCGGTCAATTCGCTGATGGAGGCGGCATGGTAGCCGCGTTCGGAAAAGACGCGCAGCGCTGCATCGAGTGCTGCGTCCATATCGAACTCACGCGGACGGCCACGGCTGCGGGTCTTTGCTTCTGGTGTGAGAGTGGCAACGGTCATGGCGCCTAATTAGGGAATGAACGTTTCCAAATCAAGTGAAATTTCTGCGACGCAGCAAATTCAGAGGTCGAGCACCCAGTTCTGGCCGTTCGCCTCGGGGCCGAACATCTTATGTCTCTCCTCGGAGACAAGGCGAAAGCCCGCCTTGACGTAGATGGCGCGGGCGGTCTCCAGCATGTCGTTGGTCCAGAGCGAGAGTTCGCGGTAGCCCTTCTGCCGGGAAAAGTGGATGCATTCGTCGACCAGCAGTTTGCCGAGCCCGAGACCGCGGGCTGATTTGTCGACATAGAGCAGGCGAAGCTTGGCGATGCCGTCGCCGCCATTGGTGACGAGGACCGAACCGACATTGATGCCGCCGCGTTCGGCGATCCAGCAATATTCTTTGGCCGGATCGAAATTGGCGAGGAATTTTCCGGCGACCTCGGCGACTAGCGCCTCGAAGCGCAGATCCCAGCCATACTCTTCTGCGTAGAAGCGGCCCTGGCTCTGAACGATCCAGCCGATATCGCCGGCGCGGTGGGCGCGGATGATAGCCGGGGCGGGCTTCGCCGCCGGGTCGAGCAGCGCGCGGATTGTATGCATGGCGGAGACGGCGGCCTCCGGTTCGCCAGTCGCCAAGCGATCGAAACGAGCGGCGATCTGCGCATTGGAGCGTCGGCCGAGTTCCTCGAACGTCTCTCGTCCCTGATCGGTGACAATGATGACCTGGCTGCGAAGATCTGCCGGGTCGCGGTTGGTTTCGATCAGCCCTTCGGCGCGAAAACGCTTTAGGATGCGGCTGAGATAGGCCGGGTCGAGCTGCAGGTCGCGGGCAAGCGCTACAGCACTGATGCCCCCATGCGAGCCGATCTCGAAGAGGATGCGGGCATCGGTCAGCGTGAAGGGCGTGTCGAGATAGGCCTTGTTCAAGAGGCCGAGGAAGTTCGTATAGAAGCGGTTGAAATCGCGGGCGGTTTCAATGAGCGATAGGTTAGACATGATGATCTCCAAATGGAGATCTTGTCAGACCGCTGATAAAGTCGGCCAACTACTCTCGTCATGCCGAGGATCTGCAGCGGGTGCAGCAGATCCTCGGCATGAGGCCGAGTCAAGAACGAGGTTTTGTCAACAAGCTGACAAGAATCTCCATATGGAGATCTTGTCCTGCATTTAATGGACTGAGTCAACTAATTCGCTGATGTCAGGCCGCTTCTTCTTCCGCGGTTTCGTCTGCACCGAGCGCGAAATCGACCGCCGCCCGCGCATGGATCGCTGTGGTGTCGAAGCCCGGCAGCGGCAAATGGTCGGGATCGAGGATCAGGCAGATCTCGGTGCAGCCGAGGATGATGCTGTCGGCGCCGTTGTCGATGGCGTGTGCAATCACCGCCATGAGCTTGTCGCGAGAGCTGTCGAGCACCTTGCCGGCGCAGAGTTCGTTGAAGATGATGTCGTGCACGGTCGTGCGGTCGCCAGCATCTGGCACAATAATATCAACACCAAGGCTCTTCATGCGGTCGCTGTAGAAGCCGCGCTCCATCGTGTAGCGAGTGGCGAGCAGCAGCGGGCGCTTCCGGCCGGCCGCATGCAGCGATTTCGCCGTCTCGTCGATGATATGAATCAGTGGCACAGAGATCTTCTCCGCGACCTTGTCGGCAATCAGATGCATGGTGTTGGTGCAGATGAGGATGCAGCCGGCGCCGGCGATCTGCAGGCGCAGAGCCACGTCGGCGAGGCGACGGGCAGCCATATCCCAGTCGCCGGCCTTCTGAAGGGCGACGATCTCCTCGAAGTTGACCGAATGCAAGATGAGTTCGGCCGAGGCGAGGCCACCCTTGCGGTCACGCACCATCTCGTTGACGAGGCGGTAATAGACCGCCGAACTTTCGAAACTCATGCCGCCGATCAGGCCGATCGTTTCCATTTCTTCATGCTCTCCATGCTTCTGAACTTCGAAAATGATGCCGCAATCCCGGCGCGGCGTGTTTGCGTTGTTTGTCTCTCGTTTCAGATTGGTGATGGGATTTTGCGTGATTTTATGAAATCATGCAAAAAAGAGGCGAGAGGTTTATGTTTGACACATGCTTGATGATCGCGACAGACGCATTCTGGACATGCTGCAGAAGGATGCGGGCATATCCGTGACCGATCTTGCCGAGCGCGTGGCGCTTTCGGTGTCGGCGTGTTCGCGGCGCATCCAGCGGCTGGAGGAGAGCGGCCATATTGCCCGGCGCATCGTCGTGCTCGATCGGGACAAGATGGGCGTGCCGACAACGGTCTTCGCGCTGGTCAAGACGGCACATCATTCCGACGAATGGACGGAGACCTTCCGCAGGATCATTAGTGACATTCCCGAGATCGTCGAAGCGCACCGGCTGACCGGCAACCACGATTACATCCTGAAGATCGTGCTGCCGCGCGTCGAGCATTACGATGTGATCTACAAGCAGATTGTGCGCAAGATCGAGCTCTTCGACGTCTCGGCCTCGATCTCGATGGAGCTTCTGAAGGGCGGCACGGCAATCCCTGTGGGGTACGCCGATTGAGGCAGCTCCACCGACCGGGATGCAGGGGAGGTATGCCGAAACGGCAGTTGCAACCTTTGCGGCGAAGGCCACATTGGCTTTGAGCGAAATGGCGCAAAGGGGCAGGTCATGAGCGATCATCATGTCGTCGTTGTCGGCGGCGGTTTCGGCGGGCTGCAGCTCGTCAACGGGTTGAAGGGTGCCGGCGTCAGGATCACGCTGGTCGATCGGCGCAATCACCATCTCTTCCAGCCGCTGCTCTATCAGGTGGCGACCACCATTCTCTCCACCTCCGAGATCGCCTGGCCGATCCGCCGCCTCTATGCCGACCGGCCTGACGTGACGGTGCTGCTCGGCGAGGTCACGGGCGTCGACAGTGGCGCGAAGACTGTTTCCTTACGCAACGGCATGACTCTTGGTTACGATACGCTGGTGCTGGCCACCGGAGCGACGCATGCCTATTTCGGCCATGACGAATGGGAGCCGGTGGCGCCCGGCCTGAAGACGCTGGAGGATGCGACGACGATCCGCCGGCGGGTGCTGCTTGCCTTCGAGAAGGCGGAGATGGAGAGCGATCCTGCCGTGCGCGATGCGCTTTTGACCTTCACCATCGTCGGGGCCGGGCCGACCGGTGTCGAGTTGGCCGGCATCATTGCCGAGCTTGCCCATTTCACGCTGCCCAAGGAATTCCGCAACATCGATACGCGCAAGACCCGCGTCGTGCTGGTCGAGGCTGGCCCGCGGGTGCTGCCGACCTTCGCCGAAGAGCTTTCGGCCTATGCTCAGAAGGCGCTGGAGAAACTCGGGGTCGAGATCCATCTCGGCAAGCCGGTGACCGAATGCAACGCCGACGGCGTGAAGATCGGCGAGACCTTCGTTGCCAGCCGGACGATCGTCTGGGCAGCCGGGGTCACCGCCTCGCCGGCGGCGCGGTGGCTTGGTGTTGCAGCCGACCGGGCAGGGCGCGTCGTGGTCGAGAAGGATCTGAGTGCGCCGGGGCTACCCGACGTCTTCGTTGTCGGCGATACCGCGTCGGTCATACGTGAGGACGGCAAGCCGGTGCCGGGCATTGCGCCCGCCGCCAAGCAGCAGGGCGGTTACGTCGCCAAGGTCATCCGCGCCCGCATATCCGGCAAACTGGCGCCGGCGCCTTTCAAATATTGGCACCAGGGGAGCCTGGCGACAATCGGCAAGAGTGCGGCGATCATCGATTTCGGCCGGATCAAGCTCAAGGGCTGGATCGCCTGGTGGATCTGGGGCATCGCCCATATCTACTTCCTCATCGGCACCCGCTCGCGCTTCTCCGTCGCCTGGAGCTGGCTGTGGATCTATCTCAGCGGCCAGCACAGCGCCCGGCTGATCACCCAGCGGGAGACGATGCGGGAGGAGGGGTAGACGGGAGATTTTCATTCGCCGTGCAAATACGGTGTTGGATTCCTGTGACATATCTTGGGCAAGCCTCAAGGGCGCGGGCATGACAAAGCAGAGGGGGTATCCCACGGCCCCCCCCGACACAGGAAACCACTCCCGGCGCGCCCGCATCGTAAATGCAATACACCCAACCTTGACATATCTCCGCACACACATTTAGCATTCCACCCGCGTCTCCCAACCACCGGGAGTTACGCATCCAGCCGTAACAACGGGTAGAGGTTCCAATGCGCCGATTCACTTCTCACGAAAATCACATCCGAATTTCCGAGAAGTTGGTGGTTCATGCGCACTTTGAATCTGGGCATCCTCGCCCATGTGGATGCAGGCAAGACTAGCCTTACCGAAAGACTGCTTTTTAACGCCGGGGTGATCGACAAGCTTGGCAGCGTCGATACCGGCAATACACAGACGGACACTCTCGAACTCGAGCGGCAACGCGGCATCACGATCAGGGCCGCGGTGGTGTCGTTCACGATCGGCGACAGGATCGTCAATCTCATCGACACACCTGGGCATCCCGATTTCATCGCCGAGGTCGAGAGGGTGCTCGGATTGCTGGATGCTGCGGTCGTCGTCGTTTCGGCGGTCGAAGGCGTGCAGGCGCAGACGCGCGTGCTGGTCCGGGCGCTGCGGCGGCTCGGCGTTCCCTTCACCTTCTTCGTCAACAAGGTCGATCGTCCCGGCGCGCGCTATCGGGATGTGATGGAGGTTCTTGCCGCGCAGCTGGCGGTCCGCCCCATCGCTATGTCCTCGGTGATCGACGCCGGAGCCAAGCTTGCCCGTGTGGAGGCGCTCGCTCCGGGAGACGAGCCGCTGTTTTCGGCGCTCTGCGAGACGCTCGGGGAAAATGACGAGGCGCTGCTCGATGACTATGTCGTCGCTCCCGATCGGCTGACGGAGGCAAGGCTCGGGCGCTGCCTGGCTGACCAGGTGGCGAGAGGCCTCGTGCATCCCGTCTTCGCGGGCGCTGCGATGACAGGCGCCGGCATCCCCGCTTTGGCATCGGCCATTGCGACGATCCTGCCCGAGCGGCGCCCCGATCCGGATGGTCCGGTGGCGGGCAAGATCTTCAAGATCGAACGCGGCTGGGGCGGGGAAAAGCTCTCCTACATCTACCTGAACTCCGGCACGGTGCGGCTCCGGCAATCTCTGGGCCTGCCCAAAGGCCCGGAACGGGTTACCGCGATCCATGTGTTCGAGGCCGGCCGGGTTCATGGCGCCGAGAGCCTCCGCGCCGGGCAGATCGCGCGCGTCAGCGGCCTTGCCGGCGCCCGCATCGGTGATGCTGTGGCCGGAAATCCTTTGGGCGAGTGGGCTCACTTCGCGCCGCCCGCGCTCGAAACCCGCGTTCTTGCCCATCGGCCTTCCGACAAGGCGGCGCTCTGGCTGGCGCTTAACCAGATGGCCGAACAGGATCCCTTGATCAATCTGCGCCGGAACGAGGAGGCGGACGAAGTCTACGTGTCGCTTTACGGCGAGGTGCAGAAGGAGGTTATCCAATCGACCCTGCTGACGGATTTTGGCCTCGAGGCAAGGTTCGAGGAGAGCACGGTCATCATGGTCGAGAGGCCATTAGGGACCGGGAGCGGCCTGCAGATCCTCTTCAAGGAGCCCAATCCGTTTCTCGCGACCGTCGGCCTGCGCGTCGAGCCGCGCGCGCCTGGAGCAGGCAACAGCTTCGCGCTCGAAGTAGATGTCGGCCAGATGCCGGTCGCCTTTTACCGGGCGGTCGAGGAAACCGTGTTCGAGACGCTGAAGCAGGGGATTTTCGGCTGGCAGGTCATCGATTGCCACGTGGCGATGACGGCAGCCCACCACAGCTCGCCCGCAAGCACCGCTGCCGATTTCCGGCAGCTGACGCCGTGGGTGCTGGCAACGGCGTTATCGGCCGCACAGACCGTCCTCTGCGAGCCGGTCGACCGCTTTCATCTCGTCGCGCCCATGGAGAACTTGAGCGGCGTGCTCACCCTGCTTGCAAAATCGGCGGCGGCGACGACGGATTCGGTGATCGCCGATGGCGTCGCACGGCTCGAGGGCACCATGGCGTCTCAGATGGTCCAAAGCGTCCAGCAGCAATTGCCGGGCCTGACGAGCGGGGCGGGGACCATGGAAACCTCTTTCGATCACTACGCCCCGATCGCCGGCCCGCCGCGCCTGCGGCGGCGTTCGGGGCCAGATCCGTTCAACGGCACCGAATATCTGCTGCGCCTAAGGGTTGTTCCCATTTAAGTACAGTAGTCTGGCGACGCATAGAGAACGTAGATGTAGGGCTATTCCCTCGCCAAAGGTCTCTACATCGAATAACCATAGCTCGCTGGCCGGGAAGAGAGCGTGAGATCTTTGCATGACAAGCGACGTATCTGCTGATGGAAAGCATCGTTTCTGGATGCTCGACTTGTTGCGTGGAGCGTCCGCAATACTCGTGCTTATCTATCACTCCAGCAGTGCGTTTCCCGTCGCTTATGCTGCCGTCGATCTTTTCTTCATGTTAAGCGGCTTCGTTTTGGCGGAAAGATACGGCGAGAGCCTGTTGCAGGCGGACGGCTGCCGAAACTTCATTAGCCACCGTATTGCGCGATTGTACCCCGTCTACCTGGTTTGCACATTGCTGGGCGCTGCTTCGGTTTTCCCACTGATTGGTCATCTTGAAAACTGGAGCTTCAGCACTTTTGCCGTTTCCTCCGTCGCCAGCCTGCTCATGCTTCCCGCGCCGTCGGACACTGTTCTCGGCATTCTGCCCTTGAACGGCCCGGCGTGGTCGTTGTTCTTTGAAGTCGTGGCCAACGCAGTCTTTTTATTCACTGCGGCTCGTCTCCGAGTGGCCGTTTCTATTGTCGCGTTATCGGCGCCGGCGTTCGTCGTTGCGCTGTGGTACTTTCGGTACCCGCCGGGCTCTGTTTGGGGTGATATTGTCGGGGGCTTTCCCCGGGTTCTGGCATCTTTCTATGGCGGAGTGCTTCTCAGTTGTCTTTGGCGACGAGGCTTCCGCATCAGGCTTGCAGCCTGGCCTGGCTGGATTTTGGTGGCTGCTCTTGCGGTGCTTTATTCGGGATTCGTCCTCACCGAGAGAAAATACTATCTGCTCCTGACATTTGCCGCTCACCCAATGATCATATGGTTTGGCTTGTGTCTGGCAAGAAATGCACGGTTTGAACGCATCGCCACCTGGATGGGCGAGATATCCTACCCTCTCTATCTCGTGCACGTACCGCTGCTCATTCTTCTCGCAACGTACGGAGTGGGCGATTGTTTTGCTTTGCGCAATTATCTCGGGCTCGGAAACACCTCCTGGGGCGGCGAATGCCATCGAGACGCAATTCCCCTGGTGGCATTCCTTTTACCCCTGTCATCGTTGATGGCGTACCTCATTGCTATCTCGATACAGACCCCTGGTCGAAAATTGTGGCTTCGTTGGAGGCCTATCTAGCCGTCCAGAATTGACGACCTACACTTCGAGACGGCCGTTTGCAGGCAGTCCGCGCCGGACGGACAGGCGGCCCCCGCGGGAGCCGCCCCTCGTTCCTCAAGCCGCCAGCGAGGCGATGTCGATGACGAAGCGGTAGCGGACGTCGCTCTTCAGAACGCGTTCATAGGCTTCGTTGACCTGCTGGATGTTGATCTTCTCGATCTCGGAGACAATGTTGTGCTCGCCGCAGAAGTCGAGCATTTCCTGGGTTTCCTTGATCGAGCCGATCATCGAGCCCGAAATGCTCTTGCGGCCGGGGATGATCGAGAAGGCATGCACGGGGATCGGGTTTTCCGGCGCGCCGACTACCACGAAGGAACCATCCACCTTCAGGAGGCCGAGATAGGCATTCCAGTCGATCTCGGCGCTGACGGTGCAGATGATCAGGTCGAACGTGCCGGCAAGCTTCGTGAAGGTTTCCGGGTCGTTGGTGGCGTAATATTCCTTGGCGCCGAGCTTCAGCCCATCTTCCTTCTTGGAAAGGCTCTGGGAGAGAACGGTGATATCGGCGCCCATGGCGGCGCCGAGCTTGACGCCCATATGGCCGAGGCCGCCCATGCCGACGATCGCGACCTTCTTGCCGGGGCCGGCATTCCAGTGGCGCAGCGGCGAATAGAGCGTGATGCCGGCGCAGAGCAGCGGCGCGGAGGCATCGAGCGGCAGATTGTCCGGAATGGACATGACATAGCCTTCCCTGACGACGATCGAGTCGGAATAGCCGCCCTGGGTGCGTGTCTTGCGGTCGGCTTCGAAGTCATTGTAGGTGCCGGCGAGCCCGGGCATATACTGTTCCCGATCGAGGTCGCGCTCGGCGCAGCCGATGCAGGAATCGACGAAGCAACCGACGCCGACGCGATCGCCGACCTTGAACTTGGTCACATCAGAGCCGACGGCCGAGACGATGCCGGCGATCTCATGGCCCGGCACGATCGGATAGACGGCGTTCTTCCATTCGTTGCGGACAGTGTGGATGTCCGAATGGCAGATGCCGGCAAACTTGATGTCGATAACGACGTCATCGGGGTTCGGATCGCGGCGTTCGAAGGTGAAAGGGGTCAGCGGCTTGGAAGCGTCGGTCGCGGCGTAGCCTCTTGCAATAGGCATGGGAACCATCCTTTTCGATTGTGGGTGGGGTTGAAAGAGATGGTGGACTATTGCCCGGAACGGCGGCAGAAGGTTAGAGCGATCCTCTCAGCTTTTTGCACGATCCTGCAAAAGTGGGGCGCCAGCCTGTTTGCGAAATGGCGAAGGCACTCTAGATAAGAGCGGTATCGCCGGCGTCAGAGAGTTGACAGAAAGAGTTGCCGCATGACCTTGCCCTTCAGCCCCTATCAGGAAATTGTCGATATCGCGATGCGCTTCGCGACCGGTGACGGCGAGTTCGCGACTGATATCGGCAATCTTCACATCAGCCGTCGGTCCAAGCCCAGCGATCCGCTGCACAGCAGCTATCGGCCCTGTTTTGCCTTTGTCCTGCAGGGGGCCAAGAGCCTGCGCCTCGGCGCGGAACTTATCAGCTATGGGACTGGCGACTATCTGCTGACCTCGCTCGATCTGCCGGTCGCCTGGCGCGTCACGGAGGCGAGCCCTGAGGTTCCGCATCTCTGCCTGGGGTTGGCAATCGATTCCGAAAAGCTGCTGGAGTTGCTCAGCCGCATCGATATTCCGCGCCCAGCCGCCGATACCGACGGGCAGCGCGGGATGGCGGTGAACGTCGCTCCGCCGGAGCTCCTGGATGCTGCCGTCCGCCTGTTGCGCTTGCTCGATCGTCCAGGCGACATTCCTGCCATGGCGCCGCTGATCGAACAGGAAATCCTCTACCGGGTGCTGACCGGGCCGGATGGCGCGCGGCTGATCAACATCGCCACTGCAGACAGCCACAGCAACAGGGTTGCGCGCGCCGTCGCATGGCTGAAGGAGAATTTCGCGCGGCCACTGCGCATCGAAGACCTTGCCGACCGCGTCAGCATGAGCGTGTCGTCTTTCCATCATCACTTCAAGTCGGTCACGGCGATGACGCCGGTGCAGTATCAGAAGCAGCTTCGACTGCACGAGGCGCGCCGTCTGATGCTCGTGGAGCGCCTCGATGCGGGCACGGCCGGCCACCGCGTCGGTTATCAAAGCCCGTCGCAGTTCAGCCGCGAATACAGCCGCCTCTACGGCGCCTCGCCGGCCCGCGATGTCGACGGCGCCCGCGACGTCATGGCGGCGGAGTAGCGCGGCGGGCGTCTGGAAGCCATGTATTGTCGAGATTTGTCGTCTGATCGGTCGAAGCAAAGCGACGTCCCGCTGGCTGCGGACAGGATAGCCCTGCGACAGGCATCCAATCGTTAAAGGATGTTTGACCTTTCGTCGCTAGTCTGGCGCCACCATCAAGCAGGCGCCGATGTCCGCATGACGCAAATACCATTTCTTTCCATCGTCGCGCCTTGTCATAACGAGGAAGAGGGCCTGCGGGAGTTCTGCCGCCGCGCCGCTGCCGCTGCTCACAGCGTTGCCGGCGACGCCTTCGAGCTCATTCTCGTCGACGACGGCTCGTCCGACCGCACCTGGGAGATCATTTCCAGTCTGGCGGCTGATGTGCCGCAGGTGCTCGGTATACGTCTTCTGCGCAATCACGGCCACCAGTTGGCGTCGACGGCTGGTCTTTCCGCGTCGCGGGGCGAGCGCGTGCTTTTGATCGATGCCGATCTTCAAGATCCGCCTGAGCTGCTTTTGATGATGATACCGATCATGGAGCGCGGCGCTGACGTCGTTTACGGCCAGCGCACGCGCCGCCAGGGCGAAACCTGGTTCAAACTCGCCTCCGCTTCGCTTTTCTATCGCGCTTTGTCCAAGCTCGCTTCCGTGACCATCCCCCGTGATACCGGTGATTTTCGGCTGATGCGCCGTCGCGTCGTCGATATCCTGCTGGCGATGCCGGAGCGCGATCGCTTTATCCGTGGCATGGTCAGCTGGATCGGCGGCAGGCAGGTGGCGCTTCCCTACGAGCGCGACGCCCGTTTTGCCGGCACGACGAAATATCCGCTGCGCAAGATGATCAATTTCGCGCTGGATGCGATCACCAGCTTTTCGACGACGCCGCTGCGCATCAGCACATGGCTTGGCATGATGAGCGCCGGCGTCGCGATCGCCTTGCTTATCTACACCTTCGTTCGCTGGCTCGAAGGCGAAACGGTCACCGGCTGGTCGTCGATCATGGCCGCGGTCAGCGCCTTCAGTGCTATCCAGTTGATCTGCATCGGCATCATCGGCGAGTATCTCGGCCGGCTGGTACAGGAAAGCAAGAAGCGGCCGATGTTCATGGTCGAAACGATCGTGCGCGGCAATGAACACGCAGAACTGTCGATCGCTTTCTCGGAGATGAGCGCCAGCGACAGGCGCACGGCGCTGGATGCGGCCTTTGCATCCGGTGAGCCGCGGTCGCAAAGGAGCAGTCGGATCGGATAATGGACCAGATTGCTGCGCCTGCCTTGGCCGCTGCCGGGCCCGAGAAATTGATTGCCAGGCAGGATTCCACCGTTGCGATCGTTGCTTTCGTCGGGCTTGCCGCGGCTTTGGTCCTCTTGTTTCCTTTTCCGCCAGTTCTCGATTACGCCAATCACTACGCCCGTATCTGGCTCCTTTCGGGCGGGATAGGCGAGCAACCGTTTCCTGAGATCTATACGGTCGATTGGAGCCGCACATTCACCAATGTCGGGATCGATGTTCTGGCCACCTGGCTGGGGCCGCTTTTCGGCGCCGACAGGCTTGCGCGGGCTTTGCTTTTCCTGGCGATCGTGCTGCCGCCACTCGGGGCGATTGGCCTGCACCGCGCGCTTTTCGGTGGCCGGTACCACTGGCAGACTGCGATGCTGTCGCTCGGCTGGTGTGCCACCATGATCGGCGGCTTCATCAACTTCCAGATCGGCCTCGGCATGGCGCTCGGCTTTGCCTGCATCGATCTCCGCCTGCAGGGCGGAAATCCCGCGCTGCTTTTTGCCTGGCGGCTCGCCGCCGCGCTGCTGCTGACGGTGATGCACATCTTTGCGCTTGGCTTCTATATGGCGATCGTCTGCGGCCTCGAATTTTCCTGGCACATCGACGTGGTGCGATCGAAGGCGGGTCTGATGAGGCTCGCCGGCCGGTTGGTGCTGGCGCTTGGCGCCTGCGTCCTGCCGCCGCTCGTGCTCTACCTTCATACGGCAGCCCTGCCCAACGCCGGCGGCAACGGCCTTGGGCTTGCCTGGAATGACGGCGTTGTCCTGATCGTCATGAATCTGCTCTCCGCCATCACTACCTATGTCCCGGTGGTGGATGTCGTCCTGGTTCTGCCGCTGATCCTCCTCTGTACACGCGCCATACGCGCGGGCGATATCCGCATGCATGCGGGGCTTGCCGTCGCCGCCTGCGGCCTGCTGCTGCTCTCCTGTGTTTCACCGCGCCACATGCTGGGCACCGGATGGATCAGTTGGCGCTTTCCGATCATGACGGCGCTGGTCGCCATGGCGATGGTGTGCCCCTTTGCCAATCTCACGCGCCGGCATGCGCTGCTGCTAGCGCTGGTCATCAATCTCGCGGTCTTCGGCCGCACCGGCTGGGTCGGCTGGAACTGGTGGCTGGCACAGGAGGACGTTGCTGCCCTCGAGGCCGTGCTCAAAAGGGTGCCGGCCGGTGCCGCCGTGCTGCCTTTGGGACACGAACCCGAGACGGTGAACGGTCTTTCCCATTCCAACCGGCATTTTGCCTGGGGACTGGATACTTTCCGGCACCTGCCGACGCTTGCCGTGCCTTTCTCGCATGCTTTCGTTCCGACGCTCTTCACGGCAAAAGGCAAACAGCCGCTTTCCGTTCTGTCGCCATGGTCTGAGATCGCGGTTCCCGAGGGCAATCTGCTGTCGATTGGGGTGCTTTCATGCCCGACAATGATGCAGCAATATCGAGACTTCACGCCCTATCTGTCGGATTGGCGCAGTCGTTTCGATTTCGTCCTCGTCGCCAATGCCGATATTCCCGACCGCTATGTCGGCACCTTCATGCCGGCCGGCCTGACGCTGGTCGAAGATGCGGGTTTCGCGAAGCTTTACGCGATCGACAAGGCGGTGCCGGCAGAGCCTTTCGCCATCCCGGCAGGTTGCGCCACGGCGTTATAAGCCGCGGCTCATCAGCCGGGGAATTTCAGCGCCTTGTCGGCACGGCATTTGGCGAGCTTTAGCTGGCGGAAGGAGAGGATTTTCGTGATGCGCTCCTTGCCATCGGTCTCTACACTCATGCAGGCGCAGGCGTAGCCGTAATTGCCGTTGGTTCTCACAAACTCATGTTCGGAGATGTCGGAGATCAGCTCCATGCCCTCCACCTCGCCGACATCGTCGCCCTGGGTCATGATCGTCCAGGTGTTCTCCGCGTCCTCCAGCCACCAGTTGGCGGGCGTCGGATTCTCGATCCAGCCGCAGCGTGTTTCGGCGGCCTGTGCGTTTGCGGCGATGGCGAGAGCTGCTGCGATCATCTGGTATTTCATCGGCTTTTCCTCATCGCCAGATTTCAGTTGTTGATCGCGATGATCGCCCAACGGCTCGCCTCGCAGGCGGTGTCGTCGCAGACCGCGCCCAGCCAGACGGCGCCGCCGGCCATCATGACGCCGTCGCTGTTGACGAAGAGATCCTCGTATTGCTGGCGTCCGACGGCGCGGCGCGTCTCGGGCGTCACGAGATCGTCGAAATTGTCGATGAAATCCTCAGCGTTCTCGACGTCGTAGGTCTCGCCGTTGGCCTTGACCGTCAGCGGGTATTCGGCAAGGCCGGCGATGGTCTCGGCGTCGCCTGAGCGCATCGCCCGAACAAGTTGGCGCAGCCGCCGGTCGAAGCTTGCGGCATCGCCGTGCAGTTCCTCGATGCGGTTATAGACGTCGCTGTCGGACTGCGCGACAGCGGTTGAGCCGCCAAGGAGGATTGCTCCGAGTAGGAGAAGAGCTGCGGACAGGCGTGACATCGAAGCCTCCGGGCAAATGGTATAGCGCGACATTATGCGATCGCCGAGGATTCGCGCCTATCCAATTCTGGTGTTTCATTGCGGTTTCACGTATTAAAAAAATCTATCTGGACTTCTTGACGACCTGATCGGTTTATCGCATAAACCTCGCGAACCGTACCGTACGGTACGTATATGGGAGCCATGACCGTGTCTGTCGATACCGCAGAGCCGAGCGAATTTTCGCCGCGCCAGAACGCCGTTCTGGAGCAGGCGCTGCGATTGCTCGTCGATGGCGGCGAGAAGGCGCTGACGACTTCGGGCGTCGCGCGCGCAGCCAATTGCTCGAAGGAAAGCCTCTACAAGTGGTTCGGCGATCGCGACGGTCTGCTATCGGCGATGATTGCCTATCAGGCGAGCAAGGTGCGCACCTTCGAGCGCAATGGAGAGCGGCTGACGGCGGCGAGCCTGCACGACCATGTCGTCATTTTCGCGCGTGACCTGCTCGAGGTGCTCGCCGGCGACGTCTCGCTGGCACTGAACCGGTTGGCGATCGGCCAGTCGAACCGTGACGGCTCGAAGCTCGGTAAGCTGCTGCTCGAGCGCGGCCGTCGCCAGATCGACCGGCGCGCCATGGCGCTGATCGATGCGGGGAAGAGGGCAGGGCTCCTGCGTTTTTCCGATGCCGACGAGGCTTATCACACGCTTTACGGCTTGATCGTTTCCGACCTGCATGTGCGCATGCTGCTCGGTGAGCCAGGCCTCAAGGATACCGCGCGCCAGGCGGAGAGGGCGGTCACCGCCTTCCTCAGGCTTTATGGCACGGACAAGGTTCTGGCGGAGATGCCGGTTCTCGGTTGATTCCGCTTTAATGACAGTCAACAAGACAAGCAAAGGGAAGGAACTTCAAATGCGCGTCTACTACGATCGTGATGCCGATCTCAACCTCATCAAGTCCAAGAACGTCGTCATCGTCGGCTACGGCTCCCAGGGTCGCGCGCACGCGCTGAACCTCAAGGACAGCGGCCATGCAAACGTGGTCATCGCTCTCAAGGCCGGCTCGCCGACCATCAAGAAGGCAGAGGCCGACGGCTTCAAGGTCATGACCGTTGCCGACGCTGCCAAATGGGGTGACCTCCTGATGATGGCTACGCCTGACGAACTTCAGGCCGACATCTACAAGGCCGACATCGCCGGCAACATCCGCGACGGCGCTGCGATCGCTTTTGCACACGGCCTCAACGTTCATTTCGGCCTCATCGAGCCGAAGGCATCGCTCGACGTCGTCATGATCGCGCCGAAGGGTCCGGGCCATACGGTTCGCGGCGAATACCAGAAGGGCGGCGGCGTTCCCTGCCTCGTTGCCGTTCACCAGAACGCGTCCGGCAATGCGCTTGAACTGGCGCTCTCCTACGCCTGCGGCGTCGGCGGCGGTCGCTCGGGCATCATCGAAACCAACTTCCGCGAAGAATGCGAAACCGACCTCTTCGGCGAACAGGTCGTTCTCTGCGGCGGTCTGGTCGAGCTCATCCGCGCTGGCTTCGAAACGCTGGTTGAAGCCGGCTACGCGCCTGAAATGGCCTATTTCGAATGCCTGCACGAGGTGAAGCTGATCGTCGACCTGATCTATGAAGGCGGCATCGCCAACATGAACTACTCGATCTCTAACACGGCCGAGTGGGGCGAATACGTCTCCGGCCCGCGCATCATCACCGCCGAGACCAAGGCCGAGATGAAGCGCGTGCTCAAGGACATCCAGACCGGCAAGTTCACTTCCGATTGGATGCAGGAATACCGTGCCGGCGGCTCGCGCTTCAAGGGCATCCGCCGCATGAACGACAGCCACCAAATCGAGGAAGTCGGCGCCAAGCTGCGCGGCATGATGCCCTGGATCGGCAAGAACAAGTTGGTCGACAAGTCGGTCAACTAAGCGGTTTCAAGATTCTGCGGTTGGAGGCCGGGGCGAAAGCTCCGGCCTTTACCGTTCTGCGCTCACGGTCAGCCAGCGGGTCGGCTTGCCGTCATAGCCGCCGCCGTCGCTCTCGCTGATGGCGATGTTCCCCCAGCCGCCGTTCGTCAAAAGCTCCGACAGCCATTCGGCGGAGGGATAGTTGTAATACCGCCCAAAGCCGTCATGGCCTTCCGCATCGCCTGCCTTGAAGGTCGCATGTATGATGCCGCCTGTCCTCAGGGCGCGCCGGATGCGGGCGAAGACATCGGGCAACTCGGGCCTCGGGACGTGGAGAAGGCTTGCCTGCGCCCAGACGCCGTCGAAGGCGCTGTCGGCCTCGAGCTCTTGGAACAGCATGACCCTGACCGGTCTGCCGATCAGAACTTCCGCTTGTCTTGCAAGCTTGGCCGAGCCATCCGTCGGCATAACGTCGAAACCCTGCGACAGCATGTAGGCGCTGTCCTGCCCGCCGCCGCAGCCGAGTTCGAGGATTGCCGCACCGGATGCAAGGCCAGCGAGGAAGGCATCGAGCCGCTGCTTTGGCAGGCTGCGCGCCCGGTTGGCATACGTCTCGGCATTTTCCTCGTAGAAGGCGGAGGTGCAGTCAGGAGGCATGCTGTTCGGCCGATCGCGGGCGCCGGTTGGATTGAAGATGTTTTTCGGGAAGCCGGTCCGCGTCGATGATGTCAATGACGACAATCCCTTCCGATGCCACCCGGTAGAAGGCGACGTGGCGCATGTGGAGGAGCCGGCGAAGGCCAGCGCCGAGTTCGTCGCACTCTTCTCCCATGGAGGGAGCGTGGGAAAGAAGCACGAAAATCCTGTCCCAGTCGAGAAGATAGGCGTCTGCCTGCGCCTCGCCGAAGTTGAGGCAAGCATATTCGTCGATGCCTGATAGCACGGCGTCCGCGGTTCGGGTCAGCCTATAGGTTGTTGTCACGCAGCTTGGCCTTCGTTTCCGACAGGATGTCGGGAATGCGTCGATCGCTCGGGCCGCTTTCCTCAGCCTGCCTCAGGATGTTGCGCAGTTCTTCGTCGTCTAGTTTGTGATGGAGCTGATCCTTCAGAATGAGCTCCGCCAGGAATGCGCCGGCACTGCTGTATCTGCCGCTTGCGACACGATTTTCGACGTATTCCGCCAGATGATCCGGAAGCGAGATCGTCATTTTCGCCATTGGATTCGTGCCGCCCGCACATGCCGGTTTTCAGCCATTTCAGATGCCAGATTACCATTTTCCATTTTGTGATAGAAGCGTTGTGCTGCGCCGTCGAGGGCTTGGGTCACATGAGGATAAGTCTTTTTATCGATAGGGATGGCGCGTTCGAGATCCTTGAAATGGGCGTCGCACGTCAGGATATCGGCATCATGGCGTTCCGCGGTCGCATAAATGATCGCATCGACAGTGGCGAATTTATGAGTTGCCGATATTTCGGCAGCACGGCGGGCAAGGGTCGTGTCGAGCGAAACAACCATGCATGTCGCGGTATAGGCGATGAACCTGTCGACGGCTTCTTCGTCCTTTTCGCGTGCCAGCCATTTGGAAAGCTCGCGCGGAATATATCGCCAGCCCGACGACTTTGTGGGCGAGGCGGAGAGCGGCGCCCACCATATGGGTGTTGACGCCGCCGTTCGCGTGGAACGTCTGGAGTTCAGGTCGGGATGAGGCGGGTCCAGCCGTGCTCATCGTTCGTTACGCCCTTCTGCAGACTGACGAGCTGCTGGCGCAGTTCGCTGGTCAACTTGCCGGTCTGTCCGTCTCCGACCAGAAACTCGCCGCCGGCATGTCGAACCAGGCCGATGCCCGCCAGGACTGCGGCAGTGCCGCAAGCGAAGGCTTCGACGAGCCTGCCACTGGCAGCGTCTTCTTGCCATTCCGCGAACGAGTAGGGGCGCTGCTCGACGCGCAAGCCCCTTTCTTCGGCGAGCACGATCACGGAGGCCCGGGTGATGCCCGGCAGGATTGTGCCGCCAAGGGGCGGGGTCACCACTGATCCATCGTTCATCACGAAGAAGACATTCATGCCGCCGAGTTCTTCGACCCAGCGATGCTCTGCGGCGTCCAGGAAGACGACCTGATCGCAACCCTTCTTCGACGCCTCGGCTTGCGCCACGAGGCTGGCTGCGTAGTTTCCGCCGCATTTTGCAGCGCCAGTGCCGCCGCTGGCTGCACGGGTGTATTCGGTCTCGACCCAAAGGGAGACGGCCTTCGCGCCACCCTTGAAGTAGGCGCCGACCGGAGAGGCGATGATGCAGAAGACATATTCCAGAGCCGGACGAACGCCGAGAAACGCCTCATTGGCGAACATGAAGGGGCGAAGGTACAGGCTGGCGTCGCCGGACGGAATCCAGGCCTTGTCAACGCGGACCAGTTCTTCGACCGCTTTCAGGAAGAGTTCTTCGGGCACAGGAGGCATCGCCATGCGGGTCGCCGACTGCGCGAAGCGGCGTGCGTTCTCTTCAGGCCGAAAGAGCAGGATCCGGCCATCGTCTGACTTGTAAGCTTTCATGCCCTCGAAGATTTCCTGAGCGTAGTGCAGCACGGCGCTCGCAGGATCGAGCTCCAGGGGCCGCCTGGGCGTAACCTTAGCATCGTGCCAGCCCTTGTCGGCAGTCCATCGTGCCAGGACCATATGATCCGTGAAGACCTTGCCGAAGCCGGGCGTCTCCAGTGCCTGGATGCGATCGGCTTCCGAGACGGGAGACTTGTGGAGTTCGATTTTGATTTCAGGAGAGGCCGACGTCACGGTCATTGCTGGCACCTTGATAGTAAATTGAATAGTGGCGGCGACACTACTGCCGCCGAGCTGGTCTTGGAAAGGTCTGAATCAGCCGGTTTCGGCTTTGACCAGAGGAATAATCACTTGATGCGGCTGACGTCGAGCAGCAAATTCGGGATCGAGCGCCGTCGCAAAGACGTTCGCCAATCTCGCACCAAAGCTTTGGAATATAAGATTTCCAACTTGTCACCATAACAAGAAAATAGGTCAGCATTATTGACATAATTTCCACCGCATGGTTTGTCGACGGTATAGAAAATACGAGGAAACCCCATGCTGAACTGGGACACCATGTTTGCGTCGCGCTCGTCGCGCATGCGCGCATCCGAAATCCGTGAACTCCTGAAGCTTCTCGACCGGCCCGACATCATCTCCTTTGCCGGCGGCATTCCGGATCCGGCGCTCTTTCCGGATCGGGAGTTCAAGCAGGCCTATGCCGATATCTTCGACGGCGCCGCCGTCAATTCGGCGCTGCAATATTCGGTCAGCGAAGGCTACAAGCCGCTGCGCGAATGGCTGGTCGGGCAGATGGCTGCTCTCGGCATTCCTTGCGAACTCGACAATGTCTTCATCGTCTCCGGTTCGCAGCAGGGCCTGGATTATCTCGGCAAGCTCTTCCTGTCACCAAACGACACCGCGCTCGTGGCATGGCCGACCTATCTCGGCGCGCTGCAGGCCTTTAACGCCTATGAACCGGCCTACGACCAACTGACGCCGAACGGCAACCGGACGCCCGAGTCCTACCGCGCGGCCGCTTCCGCTGCCGGCGGCAAAGTGAAGTTCGCCTATCTCTCCGCCGACTTCTCCAATCCGACCGGCGAAACCGTCGATCTTGATGGCCGCAAGAAGGTCCTGGCGCTGGCGGAAGATCTCGACATCGCCGTCATCGAGGATGCGGCCTATCAGTCGCTGCGTTACGACGGCGATCCGATCCCGCCGATCCTGGCGCTCGAAATCGCCGAGAAGGGCCATATCAACGATACGCGCACGATCTATTGCGGCAGCTTCTCGAAGACGCTGGCGCCCGGCCTTCGCGTCGGCTTCATCGTCGCCAATGCGCCCGTCATCCGCAAGCTGGTGCTGATGAAGCAGGCGGCCGACCTGCATTCTTCGACGATCAACCAGATGGCGATATCAGATGTCGCCGAGCGCGGCTTCGATGCGCAGGTCGCCAAGATCAAAACCGCCTACAGCCAACGCCGCGACTGCATGCT
>Ga0102590_1001267_pt1 | contig 39700 bp, 41 predicted proteins | sample AraplaMF_Col_mMF_FD_76859 | JGI IMG/M metagenome (GOLD analysis project Ga0102590, IMG submission 76859) | Arabidopsis root microbial communities from the University of North Carolina, USA - plate scrape MF_Col_mMF | ecosystem: Host-associated > Plants > Roots > Endosphere | place: USA... | reverse complement strand
CGGACTCGCTGCCCTTCAGCGCGAGGTCGTAGACCTTCACCGGACGCTTGGCACGACCCGTCGCTCCGTGGTCCCCCGAGGGGCTGGCGACCGCGTAGGTCACGATGCCCCCGCCGCCCAGGACGACCGCACCCAGCGTCAGCCACGCGCGCCGTTTGAGGCTCAGCGGTCTGTATGCATGCGAACGACGACCACTCACGACGTATCCCACCCCTAGAAGGCCGATGAAGGCCGCAGACGAAAGTCACATGAGGCACGCCCTTCACAGAGGTGACTCGCTCTCTCAGCGCGCCCCGGCCCGTGAACGTCACGGGGTACGAGGCCGCCGTGACGTAGATCACTGCGGTGGGAGGTGTGACCGGGGTTCCAGGAGGTCGCGCTGCTCCGGTCCATGGCTGCCGGTCGACACGGCGTCAGGCGCCGGTCGTCATGGCGTCAGGGTCTGTCCGAGGTGGGCGCCGGCGGGTGTGCCGAGGGAGGCCCTGCGGAGCGCGACGGTCCGGGCGAGGCCGAAGCCCGTGCTGTGGACCGGTGTGTACAGGACGATGCCGTCGCCCGCGTCCTCGCCGTCCGCCCCGAGGACGAGGCCCGCGTGTCCGGAGCCGGACAGGTCGACGAGCGACACGGAGGAGCCGAAGCGGTCGCCGCTCTCGGTCGAGTCGAGGATTCCCGGGGTGTCCTGGTTGAGGGCGAAGGATCCGCTCGTCGTCAGACCGGAGGCGCTGCCCTGGAGCAGGGTGGCCTGGCCGGCGTCGAGCCGTTCGACGCCGTCGCGGGTGAGGTCTTCGCCCGGAGTGCCGACAAGCGCGTCCGCACGGCCGTCGGCGTTGTAGTCGCCGACCGCGACGGAGGCGCCGAAGGCGTCACCGGGCCGGTCGGTGCCGGCCACGCCGACGGCGTCCTGGTGGACGACCTTGCGCCCTGTGGGCCTGAACCCGGTCGCCGCCCCGGGGACCACGGTGATCTGACCGCCCGCCCGGCCGCCGGACTCGGCGGCACAGGGCTGCCCGATCACGAGGTCGTCGTGGCCATCGCCGTCGACGTCGCCCGCGGCGATCGACCGGGCACCCCGCACCGGGACGACTCCCGCTGTGGTCAGTCCCGACGTCGAGCCCGCGAACCACACCACGCGCCCGATGCCGTCGGTGCCACGGTGGACGAGGGCGGCGTCCGCGAAGCCGTCCCCGTCGAAGTCGCCGGTCGCGGCGTGGAGTCGCGCGTCAGGAGCGGTGGCGCCGTCGAGCGCGCCGGACCTGGTGGCGCCGCCGGTCAGCCGGACGTTCCAGGTACCGCCGCGGCCCGCGCCCGCCGCGAACACGTCCGCCCTGCCGTCGCCGTCGAAGTCACCGACGGCGACCGCGGAACCGAGCCGCGCCCCGGTGGCCGGGACACCCGAGGTCGTGTAGGCGAACCCCGAACGCAGACCCGGTCCGTACAGGACGGTGACGGACCCGCGGTCGGCGTGGCCGCTCGTGTCGTCCTCGCCGGGGGCGCCGATCACGAGGTCGGCACGGCCGTCCCCGTTCACGTCGCCCCATGCGGTCGCGGCACCGAAGCCGTCGCCCGGCTCGGAGGAACCGGGCACCCCCGGGCTGTCCTGGGTGAGCGTCACCCTCGAGGCGACGGCGGGTCCGTCGGGACCGCCCGGGACGACGGTCACGCTTCCGGCGGCGCCCGACGCCTTCGGGGTGCCGACGACCAGGGCGGTGATGCCGCCGCGGTTGCGGCCGGAGACGGCCGGGGTGTGCTCGGCACCGGTCGCGTCCCGGGCGGGCAGCGCTCCGGCGAAGCGGTCCGTGCCCCGGTGACGTGACGGCGTGTGCCCCGCTCGCCCGTCCGCCGGATGCACGGGGTGCCCCGCGGGTTCACGTCCGTGCCCCTGTGACTGCGCGGGCGGAAGGCCGACGGCGCAGACGACGATGCCCGCTCCGCTCAGCACGACGGCTCCGGCCGTGAGCCACGCCGACCGTCTCCGGCTCCACGGCATGTGCGCACCGGTCGTACGGAGACTCAATGTCCCACCCCTCGATCCCCGACTGCCCCACCCGCCCCCGGGCGGTACTCACCGAGCGAACGGGCCCGGCCGGACGTCACAGGGTGAGCCGCCCGGCCGGGTCGTTCCGACAGGACAACGCGCGGGCGGCCCCCGAGGAGACGGGCCGTGGCGAAGTGTTCGGGGCGGGCACGGTGCGGCAGGGCGCACGCCTGTGGCACCCGGCGCGGGAGTGACACCTCGGCGCCCCCGTGCGCTGTAGGAGTGGACCGTCGCCGGCGCGGCGTGTCGTCGGCACCGGTGACGTGAGCCCCTTGCGGCTCACGACGTGATGGGCCGTGAGAAGCGGCGTCACAGTGGTCGAGTGTTGTCGATGTGGGGTGGGGGCACGGGTGCTGCTGGAGGACCGCTATCAGCTGGAGGAACCGCTCGGGCGCGGCGCGATGGGCGAGGTGTGGCGGGCCGCCGACCACGTTCTCAACCGCACCGTCGCGGTGAAGGTCCTGCACGGCGACGACGCCGCAACCCTCGAGCGGTTCCGGATGGAGGCGCAGACCGCGGGCCGTCTCAGCCACCCCAACGTGGTGGGGGTGTACGACTTCGGCTCCCATGACGGCCGGCCCTACCTGGTGATGGAACTCGTCGACGGCTGGAACCTCTCCCAGGAGCGTTCCGTGTACGGCGTGCTGGCCCCGCGTGAGGCGGCCGGGATCGCGGCCCAGATGGCCGCCGGACTGGCCGCCGCCCACCGGCACGGGGTGATCCACCGGGACGTCAAGCCGGCCAACGTCATGCTCACGATCGACCGGAACGTGAAACTCACCGACTTCGGGATCGCCCGCTTCGCCGACGCCGTCGCCGGCGCGCTGACCGCCACCGGCAAGATCGTCGGCAGCGCCGCCTACCTCGCCCCCGAACGCGCCATGGGGCACTCCGCCCAGCCCGCCTCCGACGTCTACTCGCTCGGCTGCGTTCTGTACGAACTGCTCACCGGTCACCCACCCTTCCGCGGCACCAATTCGCTGGCCGTGGTGCAGCAGCACGTCGAAGCCCGGCCGGCACCACCGACCCGGCTGCGGCCGGACATACCGCCGGCGCTGGCCGACTACGTGATGTGCCTGCTCTCCAAGGACGCGGACGGCCGCCCCACCGCCGACCAGGCGGCCGCCTGGCTCGAGGCCTGGCACCGGTCGCCGGATCCGGCGGAACCGGAACAGGACCGTCCGGAGGCTGTGGCCCTCACGGCCGCCCTGCCGATCGCCGCGGAACCGGAGGTGGCGGATACGTCCCCGCGCGTCCAGCGGCGGGGCAGGCGCAAGCCGCCGTCAAAAGCCGTACTGGGCGCCGTGGGTGTGGCCCTCTTCGCGGGGGCCGTCGCCCTGGGCGCCACCTGGATCGGGGATTCCGGCCGTGACACCCCCACCGCGCCGACCCCCTCGGCACCGGGGGCGGCACCGTCCGCGTCCGTCGACCGGACGTCCCCGACCGGGCCCTCCGCCGGTGCTCCGTCCGACACCGCCGCACCGCAGGACGACCGGGGCGGCAACGACGACCACGGCGGCGACGGCCACGGGGGCGGGCACGGCCGGAAGGGCAAGGGGTCCGACGACTGAGTCGCCCCTCGTATGGACACGCCGTACGGAAGATGTGCCCGGACGCGGAGCCCGGCGCCACAGTTGTGCTGATCCTGCGACAGTGACCGGACACCCGTGACACCTGGTGCGCTCGGTGCGCTGGAGGTAGTGACCCCGGGCGGGGTCCGCCGCCTGCTCTCCGGGGGGAGGTACGCGGGCGGCAACGCGACAGGGGCAGGCCGGTTCACCTTTCGTGACCGGCCCGCCCCTGCTCACGTCGTGGTGGCGCAGCCCACCGGGACGAGGAGGGCGCCGGTGCTGGGCCGCACGCCGCACCGCTCGAGTTCGCGGACCGTCGTGGTCCGAGGGGGCGTGGTGCGGGTCACCAGATGGACAGCGGGACGGGATGGATCTCGTCGGGTGCGTGGCCGGCGCGTTCGTGGACGCGGCGGACGGCTTCGGCCGAGGGGGCCTCGGAGAGGCAGTAGAGCGTGCCGGACTCGGGGTCGGCCCAGGCCCGCTCGAAGTGCACGCCCTCCTCCTTCTCCACGGCGAGATCGGCCCGGTGGACCTGCTTCAGCCGGTCGTCAGTGATGCCCTTCATCCCATGGTGGACGTCCATGAACTGAGTCATCGCCGCGCACCTCCTTCCGGACGGGCTCGCCTTCTCCCCTTCCCATGCTGCGCCCGTCGGGCGGCGCCTGCCACGGACACACGGACACGAGGGGCCCCGGCGCAGTGCCGGGGCCCCTCGTGGTCCTGCTCGATGTCCGGTCGTCCCGTGGGATCGTCCGCGTCGTCCGGCGTCAGCCGCACTGGCACGGAGCGCCCGACTGGCACCCGCACCCGCAGCCGGAGCCGCAGCCGCACGCGCCCACCAGCGGGAGGCTCGTGATCTCGACGGGTTGTTGGGTCTCGCGCTCCTGCGTGGGGTCCTGCGGGCTGGGGGTCTCGGCCATGGGTCCCTCCTCGAGACTGGTGCCTGTGCCCATTTCATGCCCCAGTCGACAGGCGCATCAACGGCGCACGGAGGCTTGTGCGCACCCGGCCGGGCCCCTTCGAGCCCCCCGACTGGTGGGTGCCGGTCCGAGCGTCCGCCCCGAGCGCGGACCGCCGGCCCCTCCCCGCCGGGCGTCGGTCAGGCGCCCTCGACGCCCGTCACCGGCTGGATGTCGGGCTGGAGTTCGTCCGCGTGCTCGCCCGTCACCAGGTAGACCACACGCTTCGCCACCGCAACCGCGTGGTCGGCGTAGCGCTCGTAGTAGCGGCCCAGCAGGGTGACGTCCACGGCCGTCTCTATGCCGTGCTGCCAGCGGTCGTCGATCAGGTGCTGGAAGAGCGCGCGATGCAGGAGGTCCATCTCGTCGTCGTCCTGCTCCAGCTGCATCGCCAGGTCGACGTCCTTGATGACGATCACCTCGGCGGCCTTGGCCATCAGGCGCTGGGCGAGCTGGCCCATCTCCAGGATGGTGGCGTGCAGGTCCTGCGGGACGGCACGCTCCGGGAAGCGCAGCCGGGCCAGCTTCGCGACATGCTGCGCCAGATCGCCCGAGCGCTCGAGGTCGGCGCTCATCCGCAGCGACGTGACGACGATGCGCAGGTCCGTCGCCACCGGCTGCTGGCGGGCGAGGAGGGCGATCGCGCGCGCCTCCAGGTCGTGCTGGAGCTCGTCGACCTTCTTGTCGCCCTCGATGACGGTCTCCGCCAGCTTCAGGTCACCGTCGAGGATCGCCGTCGTGGCGCGTCCGATCGCCGACCCCACGAGCCGGGCCATCTCGACCAGACCTTCACCGATCGAGTCAAGTTCCTCGTGGTACGCGTCCCGCATCAGGGTGTCCCTCTCTTACGTCTTTTCGGGGGGCCGGGGGCCCGGGCCCGTCGTCACCATGGTGAACACGGCCGTCACGGCGCCCTTTGCACCCCACGCTCCCACGTTCTGGTCCGTACGCGACTGTTTCAGTCATCTCAAATGAACCGACACTGGCTCCAAGGTGAACTCTGGGCGACGAGTGTCCGAGGTCGCACTCGGATGGCTGTGGTCCGGCGTCCTGACGTGCCTAACCTGGGTGCATGGACGTGAACGCGGCGGTCGCCGCAGCGGCAGCGATCGCCGGGGTGCTCACCGGCGTGATCGCCATGCTGGCGTTCCGCTGGAGCGAGCGCGACCAGAAGCGCCCTACCCGCACTTCCCTGCACACCGACCCCGTGCTTCCGCCGGGCGTCGACACCGTGCTGTCCGTGCTGCGCTCGTCGGCGGTCGTGCTGGACGAGGCCGACGCCGTCGTGAAGGCCAGCTCGGCAGCCTACGCCCTGGGACTCGTGAGGGGCGGCAAGCTCGCCGTCGAGGCGATGCTCCAGATGGCACGTGACACCAGGCGGGACGGGGAGATACGCCAGGTCGAGCTGGACCTGCCGCGCCGCGGCACCGGACGGGGCGAGGCCCTGGCCGTGTCGGCACGCGTGGCGCCCCTCGGCTCCCGGCTCGTGCTGCTGCTCGTCGAGGACCTCACCGAGGCCCGCCGGATAGAGGCGGTGCGCCGCGACTTCGTGGCCAACGTCAGCCATGAGCTGAAGACGCCGGTCGGCGCCCTGTCGCTGCTCTCCGAGGCCGTGATGGACGCCTCCGACGACCCCGAGGCCGTGGAGCGCTTCGCGGGCCGTATGCAGATCGAGGCGACGAGGCTGACCAACCTCGTGCAGGAACTCATCGACCTCTCGCGGGTGCAGAACGACGACCCCCTCGAGGACGCCGAGCCCGTGCGCGTGGACGAACTGGTCGCCGAGGCCATCGACCGCTGCCGCCACCAGGCCGGCACCAAGCAGATCACCATGGCCGCCGGTGGCACCGCCGATCTGCATGTGTGGGGCAACCGCGGCCAGTTGGCCGCCGCTCTCGGCAACCTCGTCGAGAACGCCGTGAACTACTCGCCCGCCCGCACCCGCGTCGGCATCGCCGCGCGCAGGATGTCGGCCTCGGGCGGGGATCTGATCGAGGTGTCGGTGACCGACCAGGGCATCGGCATCTCCGACAAGGACAAGGAGCGCATCTTCGAGCGCTTCTACCGCGTCGACCCGGCTCGCTCCCGTGCCACGGGCGGTACGGGGCTGGGTCTCGCGATCGTCAAGCACGTGGCCGCCTCGCACGGCGGGGAGGTCACCGTGTGGAGCTCCGAGGGTCAGGGCTCCACTTTCACCCTGCGGCTGCCGGAGGCGGGTGCGGCCCGTGACCGTGCGACCGATCACCCGTCCGGACTCGACGACGAGGACGGCCGGCCCGACGGGACGACCACCGTCACATCCCCGTACGAACCGCTTCCCGCCCCGGAGGTCCTTCCGTGACCCGAGTACTCGTCGTCGAGGACGAGGAGTCCTTCAGCGACGCCCTGTCCTACATGCTCCGCAAGGAGGGCTTCGAGGTCGCCATCGCGACCACCGGGCCCGACGGTCTCGACGAGTTCGAGCGCAACGGCGCCGATCTCGTCCTGCTCGACCTGATGCTGCCCGGCCTGCCGGGCACGGAGGTCTGCCGCCAGCTGCGCGGCCGTTCCAACGTCCCGGTCATCATGGTGACCGCCAAGGACAGCGAGATCGACAAGGTTGTCGGCCTGGAGATAGGGGCCGACGACTACGTCACCAAGCCGTTCTCCTCGCGTGAGCTGGTCGCCCGCATCCGGGCCGTCCTGCGCCGCCGCGGGGAGCCCGAGGAGGTCACCCCGGCCGCGCTGGAGGCCGGTCCGGTCCGTATGGACGTCGACCGCCACGTGGTCACGGTCTCCGGCTCCAAGGTCGACCTGCCGCTGAAGGAGTTCGACCTCCTGGAGATGCTGCTGCGCAACGCGGGCCGCGTCCTGACCCGTATGCAGCTCATCGACCGTGTCTGGGGCGCCGACTACGTGGGCGACACCAAGACCCTTGATGTCCACGTCAAGCGCCTGCGCGCGAAGATCGAGCCGGACCCGGGTGCCCCGCGCTACCTGGTCACGGTCCGCGGCCTCGGCTACAAGTTCGAGCCGTGAGCCGACCGGCGCGCGTCGGCCGGAAACGGCCCCTGAGCGGGGCCTGAACGGCCCTCACGCGCGCACGGCACGATCAAGGGCGGCACCCCCAGGAGGGGTACCGCCCTTCGTGCGTTCCGGTTCCGCGGCCTCGCTCCCTCCGCCGCCGCGCGAGCACCACGGCGGAGGGAGCGGTCACCGGACGCCGGTGTCCCGGCCCGTTGTCACTGCTCGGACGAGCCCGACTCCGTCGTCGTGTCGCTTCCCGGCTCCTCGCCCGCGGGCGTGCCGGGCGCGCCCGAGGCGGGCGTACCCGTGGCCGACTCCGTCGGGGTGGCGTGCTCGGACGGCGAGCCCGTGGGGGACGGCGTCGAGGGGATGTTGCTGGGCCCCCACTTGGTGAAGTAGCTCTCGGCCGGGACCACGAACGCCCGCAGGTTGACCTCGCCGGTCTTGCTGAACGAGAAGGTGATCTTCTGGGCGTTGCCGTTCTGCACGGCGGCGTCCATGTTGTTCAGCGTGGCCGTGGCGTTGTCCTTGCCGCCGAGCACCAGGGAGCCGCCCGCCGGGACGGTCACGCTGCCGCCGCCCTTGGCCGGCGAGATCTCGGCGGAGCCGTCACCCTCCACGCTGATCGAGTCCAGCGTCTGGGACGTGGTGCCGGTGTTGAAGATGGTCGCCGAGACCACGGCCGGGCCGCCGGCCTTCGGGTCGGGCTGGGTGATGACCATCGCGTTCTGGACCTTGATGTCGCCGACGCTGGTCGCCGCGTTGTCGGGCTTGACCTCGAGCGTCTGGGCGTTGTTGCCGGCGCCGCACGCGGCGAGCGAGGTGATCGAGAACGCGATGGCGGCGGCGGCGAGGGCGCCGCGTCGAATGCTGCTGCTCACGGCGGCGGCAACTCCTTGAACGTGGGCGGTGCAGGGCGACTCCCTGATAAAGCCGCCCTAAGTGTCTGTCAGCGGCCTTAGGTTACCGAGCCGTTCCGGAGCCGCCGCACCCGACCCGCCCCAAGGCATACGGGGCCTCCCTGCGGCGCCCGTCGAAGTCGCTTCCGTCACACCGATCCCATGCATCTCCTCAGCCACTTTGACCTCACGTCGTCCAGTATTCACATAAGCGTCTCCGGCGTCTCGGTGGTTTTCCGCGAGGAAATGCACCGAGGGGCCGAAAATCGATCAACCGATCAACGGCGGGTCACCGTGTGCCGTGATCAATTCCGGATTCGTCTCGCGGTGGCCATGAGGCGCCGAACGGAGTAGCGGAAGTCGATCGCTTGAGGGAGGGCATAAAGGGGCATTTTGGACCTAGTCAGGTGCCCTCGATGTGTGTAACGTGCGCGTTTCTCTTCACCCGCAGAGCGGCTCCGACCTGCGAATACCGTCTTCCGTCGCCCCCTCGCAGCACGTTCCTGTTGTGGTTGTCAAGCCCCGAGATATGCCCTGACCTGCGAAAACGCCATTCAGAAGACGCCGTTTCCGTGTTACCCTGGATAGCCACGGAAGGGGTACCTGTCACATGACGTTCAAGGTTGGCGACACCGTGGTCTATCCCCATCACGGGGCCGCGCTGATCGAGGCCATCGAAACTCGCCAGATCAAAGGCGTGGACAAGACCTACTTGGTGCTGAAGGTCGCCCAGGGCGACCTGACGGTACGTGTGCCAGCGGACAATGCGGAGTTCGTCGGCGTGCGTGATGTGGTCGGTCAGGACGGGCTGGACCGGGTCTTCGAGGTGCTGCGTGCGCCGTACGCCGAGGAGCCCACGAACTGGTCGCGTCGATACAAGGCAAACCTGGAGAAGCTCGCTTCCGGCGATGTCATCAAGGTAGCGGAGGTCGTCCGCGATCTGTGGCGTCGTGAGCGCGAGCGCGGACTGTCCGCCGGTGAGAAGCGGATGCTCGCCAAGGCCCGGCAGATCCTGGTGAGCGAACTCGCCCTCGCGGAGAACACGAACGAGGACAAGGCCGAGGCTCTGCTCGACGAGGTCCTCGCGTCCTGACGCCCATCCCGCCCCACCCGCTCCCCGGCCGGGAGCGTGACGGACGGAGCAGCGCGCAGTACGTCTGCACATGCCGCGGTGCCCGATGACGCAGTAGCTGTCGCCGGGCGCTGCGGCATGTTCATACCCGGACGTCTCGACGTCATGCTCTGCCGAAATGGTGAAGCCCTGCCCTCGTTCCGTACCCCGGCGGGACACCCCCCGGACACGGGAAACCCCCGATACTTGGCGTGCCGGGCCCGGGCAGTCGGCTCGACCGGGGTCACGGAAGGGTCCGGTCAAGGCCTCGCGCCCGGCACGCTGTGGCCATACCCATCCCGGCCGAGCACACAAACCTGACAGGAACCGATGTCTGACGATTCGCGCCCTTCGCTCACCGGAACCCTGACGGAAACCCCGGACTCCGCCCGGGCAGGGACCCCCATCGCGGCCGTGATCCCGGCGGCGGGCCGAGGTGTGCGCCTCGGTCCGGGCGCCCCCAAGGCGCTTCGCGCGCTGAACGGCACGCCCATGCTCATCCACGCCGTGCGCGCGATGGCCGCGTCCCGTGCCGTGTCCCTGGTGATCGTCGTCGCGCCGCCGGACGGCGCCGCGGAGGTCAAGTCGCTGCTCGACGCGCACGCGCTGCCCGAGCGGACCGACTTCCTGGTCGTGCCGGGCGGGGAGACGCGTCAGGAGTCCGTGAAGCTGGGCCTCGACGCGCTGCCGCCGGAGTACGAGATCGTCCTGGTGCACGACGCGGCCCGCCCGCTGGTCCCGGTGGAGACGGTGGACGCGGTGATCGAGGCGGTGCGCGAGGGTGCGCCGGCCGTGGTGCCCGCCCTGCCGCTCGCGGACACGGTCAAGGAGGTGGAGCCCGCGGCCGAGGCCGACCAGCCGGAGCCTGTCGTGGCCACGCCCGACCGTGCCCGGCTGCGCGCCGTGCAGACCCCGCAGGGCTTCGACCGCGGGACGCTGATCCGCGCGCACGAGACCGTGACGGACAACGTCACGGACGACGCGAGCATGGTGGAGCAGCTCGGGCTGCGGGTCGTGGTCGTCCCCGGTCACGCGGAGGCGTTCAAGGTCACCCGCCCCCTGGACCTGGTGCTGGCCGAGGCGGTCCTGGCGCGCAGGAGGCTGACCGATGGCTTCTGAGGCGCCGCTGCTGCCCCGGGTGGGCATCGGGACCGACATCCACGCCTTCGAAGAGGGGCGGGAGCTGTGGTGCGCGGGTCTGAAGTGGGAGGGCGAGGGGCCGGGACTCGCCGGCCACTCGGACGCGGACGTGGTCGCACACGCCGCGTGCAACGCGCTGTTCTCCGCGGCCGCCCTCGGTGACCTGGGGCAGCACTTCGGCACCGGACGGCCCGAGTGGTCCGGTGCGTCCGGGGTCACGCTGCTGACGGAGGCCGCGCGGATCGTCCGCGAGGCGGGCTTCGCCATCGGCAACATCGCCGTCCAGGTGGTCGGGCCCCGCCCGAAGATCGGCAAGCGCCGCGACGAGGCACAGAAGATCCTCTCGGACGCGGCGGGGGCACCGGTCTCGGTGTCCGGTGCGACGACGGACGGTCTCGGCTTCCCCGGGCGCGACGAGGGGCTGATGGCGATCGCCACCGCGCTCGTGGTGCGGGTGGACTGAGGGCGCACGGACGCAACCGGAGCATCACCCGGCGCCGGAGGCTCCGAAGGCGCTCCGGGACGGCCGGCCCGGCTGTCCGGCACGGTGGTGACACCGGAGGCGAAGAGACGTCCGGACCGCGACCCCGGGCGGGCGTCGTGGTCCGGGACGCCGGTCGCCCCGGAGGTGGGCGGGGGGATACCTGCGGGCGAACCGTTTGTCACGAATGCATGGCCCTTGACCGCAAGGCGCGTGAGGCACTCCTTCCGGACCACTACCCTGGACTCGTGACTATTCGCCTGTACGACACCAGCGCCCGGCAGATCCGTGACTTCACCCCGCTCAAGCCGGGTTGTGTCTCGATCTACCTGTGTGGCGCCACCGTGCAGGCCCCGCCGCACATCGGGCACATCCGCTCCGGCCTCAACTTCGACATCCTGCGCCGCTGGTTCGCGTACCGCGGCCTGGACGTGACGTTCGTCCGCAATGTCACGGACATCGACGACAAGATCATCCGGAAGGCCCGCGAGCAGAACCGCCCGTGGTGGGCCATCGGTTACGAGAACGAGCGCGCGTTCAACGATGCCTATCGCGCGCTCGGTTGCCTCCCGCCCAGCTACGAGCCCCGCGCCACCGGGCATGTGCCCGAGATGGTCGAGATGATGCGCGGGCTCATCGAGCGCGGACACGCCTACGAGGCCGACGGCAACGTCTACTTCGACGTGCGCTCGCTGCCGGGTTACCTGTCGCTGTCGAAGCAGGACCTCGACGATCTGCGCCAGCCCGCCGACGAGGGCGAGATCGGCAAGCGGGACCCGCGTGACTTCGCCATGTGGAAGGCGGTGAAGCCGGGCGAGCCCAGCTGGGAGACGCCGTGGGGACGCGGCCGTCCGGGCTGGCACCTGGAGTGCTCGGCGATGGCCCACAAGTACCTGGGGTCGGCCTTCGACATCCACGGCGGCGGCATCGACCTGATCTTCCCGCACCACGAGAACGAGATCGCCCAGGCCAAGGGCTTCGGTGACGCGTTCGCCCAGTACTGGCTGCACAACGCCTGGGTCACCATCGCGGGCGAGAAGATGGCCAAGTCCCTCGGCAACTCGGTGCTGGTCTCCGAGATGGTCAAGCAGTGGCGGCCCATCGTCCTGCGCTACTACCTCGGCACGCCGCACTACCGCTCGATGATCGAGTACAGCGAGGAGTCCCTGCGCGAGGCGGAGTCCGCGTTCGCCCGTATCGAGGGCTTCATGCAGCGTGTCGTCGAGAAGGCCGGCGGGGTCGTCGAGCCCGCCGACGAGGTGCCCCCGGCGTTCGCCGAGGCGATGGACGACGACTTGGGTGTGCCGCAGGCGCTCGCCGTCGTGCACACCACCGTCCGGCAGGGCAACAGCGCGCTGGCCGCCGACGACAAGGACGCCGCCGTCGCCCGGCTCGCCGAGGTGCGGGCCATGCTCGGTGTCCTGGGCCTCGACCCCCTCGACGCCGAGTGGGCCGGGGAGGGCGACCGCGGCGAGGACCTGCACGGCGCCGTCGACACCCTGGTGCGCATGGTCCTCGACCAGCGCGAGGCGGCCCGCTCCCGCAAGGACTGGGCGACCGCCGACGGGATCCGCGACCAGCTCAACCAGTCGGGGCTCGTCATCGAGGACGGCCCCCAGGGTCCGCGCTGGTCGCTCGGCCCGCGCTGAGCCGGCACCGGATCCGATGATCGATTGTGCCGCCCGGCCCTCCGGGCGGCACACTGCATAGACATACGTACGACGCTTCAACAGACGGGTAGGTCATGGCCGCGAACAACCGCCGCATGTCCGGCAAGAAGGGCGCGCAGGTCGGCAGCGGCGGCAAGCGGCGCCGCGGCCTCGAGGGCAAGGGCCCGACACCGCCGGCCGAGATGCGCAAGGGGCACGCCAAGCAGCGTGCGGCCCAGGCGAAGTCGCGCCGCGCGCAGGGGCGTCCGCAGCAGCGTCGTACGGGTGGCAGGTCCTCGTCCGAACTGGTCGTCGGGCGCAACCCGGTCACCGAGGCGCTGCGCGAGGGCGTGCCCGCCTCCACGCTCTACGTCCAGCAGTTCATCGACAACGACGAGCGTGTGCGCGAGGCGCTGCAGCTCGCTTCCGAGCGCGGCGGGATCAACCTCATGGAGGCCCCGCGCCCCGAGCTCGACCGGATGACCAACGGACTCAACCACCAGGGGCTCGTCCTCCAGGTCCCGCCCTACGAGTACGCCCATCCCGAGGACCTCGCCGACGCGGCCTACGACGAGGGCGAGGACCCGCTGATCGTCGCCCTGGACGGGGTCACCGACCCGCGCAACCTGGGCGCCGTCGTCCGGTCCGTCTCCGCCTTCGGCGGACACGGGGTCGTGGTGCCGGAGCGGCGCGCCGCCGGGATGACGGCCGGCGCGTGGAAGACCTCCGCGGGCGCGGCGGCCCGTACGCCGGTCGCGCGCGCCACCAATCTCACGCGTGCCCTGGAGGCGTACCAGAAGGCGGGCATCATGGTCGTCGGGCTGGCCGCCGACGGGGACGTCGAGCTCGGCGAGCTGGACGCCCTGGGCGGGCCGGTCGTGATCGTCGTCGGCAGCGAGGGCAAGGGGCTGTCGCGACTGGTCGGCGAGACGTGCGACGTCCGGGTGCGGATCCCGATGCCGGGTGGCGCCGAGTCGCTCAACGCCGGTGTGGCGGCGGGCATCGTGCTGTACGAGGCGGCCCGTCGACGGGCCTGACACCCGAGGCCGAGGGCGCGAACAGTCGTTCGCTGCCTCGCCCGTACGGGGTCATTCGGTCGTACAGGACAAGCTTGACGGGGTCCGGACAGATCCGCGCGGTCGGAGCAGTGTCCTAATCACACCTCACTCGGTTAGATGAGTGTGGAGACCAGAACGCCCCGCACACCGACGGGGGACCGATCGTCGGGATTCGACGACACCCCCGTGCTGAGCATGGTGAAGGTGCCGAGCGATCCGGCGCAGGTCATCGTCAATCACGCGAGCTTCCGCGTGCGGTTGGGCGCGTCCACGCGGCGTGGCCCGTCCCCACGGCTCGTCCGGTACTCGGGTATCGCGCAGAGCGGCCTGCACATGCCCGCCGCCGGTTCGGCGGACAGAGCCGCAGAGGCCGACGGCCGCCGTAGGCCCGTCGTCTGGAGCGGCAGGTCCGCACCCGACGACACCGGCGCCCACCGGCTGCTGCAGGCCGTACGGAGTTCGAGCGTGCGCCACGGCGACGACCCGACGGCCGACGCGCGGGCGACCCGGGTCATCCCCCGCATCGGAGTCGAGGACCTGCCGGGTGCCGGCGGCTACGGCGACGACCGGACCCTGCCCTCGCCGGTCGTCGGCGCCCCCCGCGGTCACCGTCGCGGCGAGACCCGGCTGCTGCCGCAGATGCGGAGCGCCGGCAGCGCGTACGACGAACCCGCCTACGCGGCACCCGGCTACGACGACCCCGCCTACGGCGGACCCGATCATCCCCGATCCCCCTACGACGACGCCCGGTTCGCGGACGGCGCGGGGGCCGGGGGGCGGGAGCCGCGGGCGCGGCGGCACGGCGGGGACCATGTGCGGCACGCCTATTACCCCGGCCGCCGTTTGAACCTCGGCGTGGTGCTGCTGCCCCTGCGTGTCTTCCTCGGTTCCATCTCGGTCTACTCGGGCATGGGCAAGCTCTGCGACCCCGTCTACTTCGACGGTGGCAGGCGGGGCTCGATGACCACATGGCTCAACTCGCTGCACCCCTGGGAAGCGGCCGAGCCGCTGCGGCAGTTCGCACTCCACCACCCCGTCGGCACGGGGCTGGTCATCGCCTTCCTCCAGGTGATCGTCGGCGTGCTCACGGTCCTCGGCCTGTGGCAGCGGGTCGCGGCCTCGGCGGGGGCGCTGCTCGCGGCCGCCCTGATCGTCACGGTGAGCTGGCACACCACCCCGTCGTACGACACGCCCGACATCATCTATCTCGCCGCCTGGTCGCCGCTGATCATCGCCGGGGCGCCCGTGTACTCCGTGGATGCCCGGCTCGCGGGCGGCGCGTGGCGCAGGCTCGGGCCGCGGGCGGGCATCTGGGAGCTGCGGCAGTACGTACTGCGGCGCGGGGCGCTTGTGACGGCCCTCGTGACCGGCGTGACGCTGCTGGTCGGATCGCTCCTCGGCGGGGCGGTGCGGGACGCGGACCGCGTGGTCGTGCCAGGACCCGGCGACGCGCCGCGCAACGAACTGCCCGGTTCGCCGCTGCCCGAGACGCCGGGCGAGCAGCAGCACAAGGCCAGCCCTTCGGCCTCGCGTTCCCCGGCGTCCCCGCAGGGCACGACGTCGTCGCCGTCCGGCCCGGCCCGGACGCCGGACGCGCCCGGTGCGACCGGCACGGTCTCGGGCGGTCGGCCGAGCCAGACGCAGGGCAGCGGTGGCCAGGTCCCGCCGCGTCACTCGGCGCCGGCACAGCAGGCCCCGAGCACGAGCGCGGGCCCGTCGTCCTCGGGCGGCAACGGCACGGGCGGCCCCTCGGGCGGAGCGAGCGGCGGCGGAAGCACTGGTGGAGGCCACGGCGGAGGGAGCGGCTCGGGGGGCTCCGAGCATTTGGTGGGCGGCCTGCTGGGGTAGTTGGGCCGGTTCCTTCGAAAGGGGCCCCCGCACACTCGGTGTGCGGGGGCCCCTTTCGGGTGAGGACGTACGGGACGACCCCTCCGGCGGAACCTCAACGCACCAGCGTCGCAAGCTCCTTCGCCGCCTCGGTGAGGTCCTTCGCGGTGTCGATGGCCCGCCAGTACGCGCCCTGAGGGATGGGGAAGCCGGCCAGCCGGCGCTCCCGGGCCAGCCGGGGGAAGGTGGTGCGCTCGTGGTCGCCGCGCTCGGGGAGCATCTCGGCGAAGCCGGCGGAGAAGACGTAGACACCCGCGTTGATCTCGAACGTGGACGGCGGGGCCTCGATGAAGTCGGTGACGTGCCCGAAGCCGTCCGTCTTGACCGCGCCCCACGGGATGCGCGGGCGCGCCAGGGCGAGGGTGGCGACCGCGCCGCGCTCGGTGTGGAAGTCCGCCATGTCGCGCAGCGAGAACCGGGTCCAGATGTCGCCGTTCGTCGCGTACCAGGGCCGGTCGGGGTGCGGGAGGTACCCGGCGGCGTACCGCAGGCCGCCACCGCGGCCGAGCGGCTCCGACTCGACGACCGTCGTGACGCGGACGGGCAGGTCCGACGTGTCCAGCCACTTCTGCAGGACGTCGGCGAGATGGCCGCAGGAGACGACGACGTCGGTGACGCCTTCCTCGGCGAGCCAGGTGAGCTGGTGTCCGATGATCGGGGTCCCGGTGCCCGGGATCTCCACCATCGGCTTCGGCCGGTCGTCGGTGTACGGACGCAACCGGGAGCCCTGGCCACCGGCCAGGATGACGGCTTGGACGGGGCGCGCGGCGGCGTTCGGATCGGTCATGACCGAACTGTACGTCGCGCGTCCCGTCCAAGCCGGGGCTGAAGAGGGCCCTCAGCCGTGCTGTGCGGCGACGCCCGAGGCGAAGGAGGTGTCGCAGACCGGACGGGCGTAGGACTGGGCGCGTGAGGGGCCGTACACACGGACGGCGGCGCGTCCCAGCGCGCGGGCGATGGCCACGCAGTGCTTCGCGAGGGAGGGGCGGCCGTTGACGGCCTGCTGGAGGTGGGTGAGCGCGGTGCCCGGGTCCTTCTCCTGAAGCTCCAGCAGCAGCCTGTCGCGCAGCGTGTCCTGCGGCGCACGGGAGGAGGCGCGTGTCGAGACGTCTCCCGAGGAGGCGGCGAGCACCGAGTTGGAATGGGCTCCCGACCAGTTGACGCGGGCGACCGCGAGGGTCCCGGACAGCACCAGGACGACGGGCAGTACGAGGGCGAGGGTGCGCCCGATGCGGCGGGCGGGGCCACGGCCGCGCCGTGTCCGAGGAGTAGTGGTGTGCTTCACGCGAGTGAGGGTAGCGCGGGGTAGTGATTTGGCGACAATTAGTCACCGGTTCGGGGGATGAAGAAGCGACGATTTCTGGGTAGGGGGTTGACGCACTCAGGTGAAATGCCTCTTATGTTGGGGTATTTATCGACAACGAAGAGGGCCCCGCAGTGATCTGCGGGGCCCTCTTCGTCAGTGCCGGGAGGCATGACCCGCCGTGGGGCGGATCGGTGCGGTGCGTCCGGTGGGCGGAGCTCAGTCGGAGAGGCGCTCGCCGGTCGAGGTCGAGAACACGTGGGTCTCGCCCGGACGCGGCACGACGTGCAGCTGCGCGCCCTTCTCGGGGACCTGGCGGCCGCCGACGCGGACGACGAGGTCCTTGGTCTCGCCGCCGACCTGGGCCGCGCCGTAGACGTAACCGTCGGCGCCGAGCTCCTCGACGACGTTCACGGAGACGGCGAGGCCCGCCGGGGCGTCCTCGGTGTCCTTGGACAGGGACGCGGCGGCGTCACCGTTGTGCTCCACCACGTCGAAGTGCTCGGGGCGGACGCCCACGGTCACCGTGCGGTCGCCCCTGTCGGCGGCGGCCTTCAGCGCCTCGCGGTTGACCGGCACCACGCTGTTGCCGAACTTCACGCCGCCGTCGGTGATCGGGACCTCGACCAGGTTCATGGCCGGGGAACCGATGAAGCCGGCGACGAAGAGGTTGGCCGGGCGGTCGTACATGTTCCGCGGCGAGTCCACCTGCTGGAGGAGACCGTCCTTGAGCACGGCCACGCGGTCACCCATCGTCATGGCCTCGACCTGGTCGTGGGTGACGTAGACGGTGGTGATGCCGAGGCGGCGCTGCAGAGACGCGATCTGCGTACGGGTGGAGACACGGAGCTTGGCGTCGAGGTTCGACAGCGGCTCGTCCATGAGGAACACCTGCGGCTCGCGCACGATGGCGCGGCCCATGGCGACACGCTGGCGCTGACCACCGGAGAGCGCCTTCGGCTTGCGGTCCAGGTACTCGGTGAGGTCGAGGATCTTCGCGGCTTCCTCGACCTTCTTGCGGATCTCCGCCTTGTTCACGCCGGCGATCTTGAGCGCGAAGCCCATGTTGTCGGCGACGGACATGTGCGGGTAGAGCGCGTAGTTCTGGAACACCATGGCGATGTCCCGGTCCTTGGGCGGCAGGTGCGTGACGTCGCGGTCACCGATGTGGATGGTGCCGGAGTTCACGTCCTCGAGCCCCGCCAGCATGCGGAGCGAGGTGGACTTGCCGCAGCCGGACGGGCCGACCAGGACGAGGAACTCCCCGTCCTCGATCTGGATGTCGAGCGAGTCGACGGCGGGCTTCTGGGAACCGGGGTAGATCCGGGTCGCCTTGTCGAACGAGACAGTGGCCATGGTGAATGGGCCCCCTTCACCGGCAGGAACGTGCCGGACGATCCGTTGTAAAGGTGGTTGCCACTACGGGGTTCCGTCGTGGTGGTGTAGTCCACACGGGTGAACTGGTTCAGGACCGTACCTGGCGTTCACCGCTATGTCAGTACCTGGGGGACTGTGAACTTCGCGGAAATTTTCGACGGGCACGGTCCGGGACCTGGGTACACTGCTCGGGCACGCCCGTGCGCGCCTCCTTAGCTCAGCTGGTCAGAGCGCCGCTCTTGTAAAGCGAAGGTCGTCGGTTCGAATCCGACAGGGGGCTCTTGTGCCCAGCAGTACCAACGCCCCGGACCATGATCGGTCCGGGGCGTTTGACATCCACGGTGCCGTCGGGCGCGGCGGTCACTCATGCCCGAGGCGGTGCCCTGCGCGGGCGGTCCACGTGGCTGATGACCTCGCGCTGTGTGTCCGACGTCACGTGGGTGCAGAGGTCCATGGTGATGCTGATCTGGCTGTGACCGAGGATCTCCATCACGACCCGGGGAGCCACGCCGGCCGCTGCGAGGAGCGTGGCGCAGCGGTACCGGGCGTCGTGCAGACGAATGCGGCGAAGGCCCGCTGCGGCCGCGATGCGGAAGAACGACCGGTTGACGTTCTGCGGGGCGACCGGTGCGAGTGGCGAAGACGTACGAGGGCGGGGAGAGCTCCACTCCCTTGAGCCTCGCCTCATCCGACCGTCGCATCCGGTGCCAGCGGAGTGCCGCAAGGCAGCCCGTCGTGGGCGCTCCTCCAAGTACATCGCCGTCCTGGCGCTGCTGGCCGCCGCTTCTGCAGTGCGTGCCACACTGACCCAGGGGCTACGACGGGCTCAGGGGCGGCGCCGTGAGCGCTGCGGCGGGACTCATGGCATTGGCTGTACTGGCCGTTTTGCCGGCACTTGCGGTTGGGGGCGTCGTGCTGGGCGTGCAGGCAACGCTGTTCGGACACATCTCCGGGCGTTGGCTGCGACGGCGTGTGCGCGAGCCGCGGTTCTGGGGAGCCGGCGTCCTACTGCTGATCGCCGGCTGGTTCACAGCGGCAGAGATCGCCGTCCCGGGCGCGGGCCTTGTCGCGTCGGCGTACGCCGTGACGGCGCGTTCTTGATCGGATCTGCAAGAGCGTTGGCCGCCGCTGGGCCGCGCGATGGCTGACCGACGTTGACAGGCGGGGGAGTTGCCGCACCAGATCCAGAAGAACTGACCGTTGCCGGGGGAGATGAACGGCCATGAGAGACGTGACACTCGCCGGAAGACGCTTTGCTGTAACTCGATTCACCAACATCATCGATGGCTGCTGGACCGGTGCTGTACAGCAGCGAAGCGGGGAACAACGGCCAAGGCCCCAACATCGCCTCGCCGCAGGTCAGCGCGGTATCTGCCGCCGGAAAACCCAAGTTTCCCAAGCTGAGGGCGCCCGCCGCACGCCCGGGCTCGCCAGGGAGTTAGACGAGGTCCCGCCAAAAGAGGGCCGTCGCACGCGGGTTCCAGCTCTCGTCGACCTCGCCCCGCGCCTCGTCGAACTCCTGGTGCATGTAGTCGGCCAGGTCCAGGCCGTAATAGATGATGTCGGTCTGCCACATCGAGAGCACTGGATGCCCGAAGCTTCCCCGGCCGGCAGGCAGGTATCGGTGGGCGTACACGGGCACCAGCACCGGCGCCTCCGCCAGATGATGCCGCGCAGTAGCCAGTGCTGCCGTTCCGTCGGCTGGACGCTCACCCCAGCCCTCGTACCAGAACCCGTTGTGCTCAACGTCGAGCAGAACACCGTGGACCGGCCAGTCGAGCTGTCGACGCAAACTGTCTAGATCGCCGCCCCGCCACTCCGGCCAGGGCCTGGACCAGGTCTGCCCGTCCTCGGGAGGGACGTTGATCGGGAGCCCGGCCGCAAGGAATGCTCGGTGGTCGTCCGCGAACTCGAAGCCGTACTCGCGCTCGATGTGCGTGAACTCGGCGTCCGTCAGCCCCGGCTCGAACTCATAGAGGCCTGTCTGTGTCAGGCGACGTGCAGCCTCCGCACCCAGGCGTACTCCCCTATCGCTGATCACCGCCGCACGCTAGCGCCGACCGCAGCCAACTGTCATCTGAGTTATGCGGGGGCTCCGTCTCATTCGGCAGTGGCCATGCTCGTTCAGGGGAGACCCCGCCTGCGCGCACGTCCCCGGCGGTCGAAGGGCGCCCCGGGAACCTCCGGGGCGCCCTTCGACATTGCGGCCGGTCGGGCACGTGCAGGGCTTCGCCTCCAACCGGTCCACGTCCGGGTGAACGGGGGCGGGACGTCCAGTCGGAGGGTCCGGTGGTGCCGATGTCGCGCCCCTGCGGTGAAGCCGCCTCGGCGGGAGGGCCCGAGCCGACCAGCGGCGCGTGACGGCGAACCTCCAGGATCTCGGCTTGGGAGTCAGTTCAATGGCAGCCGGCGAGCTTGATGCTGAGCTGGGCACCGAGTTCCCGGAATCCCAAGGCGGCCGCAACCCGCCGGGACGCGAGTGGCCGGGCCCGCCACTGCGGCAGCAGTCCGGCCGCGAATGCATGCGTCACGGCTGCCGAAGCCGCCACCCTGGCGAAGCCTCGTCCTCGCCAGGCGGGATCGGTCAGCACGCTGAGATGCGCGACCCTCCCCGGCCAGGATCGGTATCCGGCAGCGGCCACCACCCTGCCGCCCACGCGCATCACGAAGGCCGGCGAGGTGATCTCCCCGAGAGCGGCATCCCCGGCGTCGTCCTCGCCCACGGCCTCCTCCAGGTTTCGAAGTGCAGGGTGGTCACTGGGGAGTTGCCGCGCAGCCGGGGGTCCAGGCGGGGCCGGGAGGAATGCGTCCGAGGACACGTAGGACAACGTCGCCGGGCCGAGCACCTCGGCCACGGGCAGGACCTCACGGACCGCGTCGGCATCGGTGACCGCCGCCATGGGCAGCGCCTCCAGTCCATCCCGGACCAGGGCCGCCGATGGCTCCGTGGGAGCGGTGACGACGGCCGCATCGCCCAGGGACACCACGCCCACCCAGCCGGGAGGGCACAGATTCGATTTGGGCGAGGCGACAACGCTGACCCCTCCCCCCGCCAGGAAGGACACGGGCGCTGCCGCCAGCCCCTCCCACAACGCACGGGCCTTGGCCTGCAGGGGGTCTATCGGCATGGTCGAATCCTGTCGGTTCTTAGTGGGGTGTTCCAGAGGTCTGATCGACCTGGCCTGGTTGGGAACCGGCCGCGCCTCGACATCAGCCGACCTTCCCGGTTCCGTCTCGTCCAACAGCGGGCATCGGCACGTGCACGGCAGTGCCCAAAAACCATTGGGCGCACTCGGCCTTGGCGGACCAGGATGCAGACGTGGCCTTCATGACTGTTCGAGGAAGCGCCGAGCAGGGGCCGTACCGCTGCCCCTGCTGCGGATTCATCACCCTGTCCGAGCGTGGAGCGTTCGAGATCTGTGATGTCTGCTACTGGGAGGACGACGGCCAGGACGAGCACGACGCCGATGAGGTGCATGGGGGCCCAAACCACGACCCCAGCCTGCGGCAGGCGCGCCGCAACTTCGTAGCGATCGGCGCATGCAACGAGTACTGCACCCAGTTCGTACGCGCACCGCGGCCCGAGGAGCACCCGGACAGCGGCACGCCGCATGGAACGGGCACGCTCTACTCGTGGCCTTGATTTCCAGCGGTGCTCCGGGCAACCGCGGTGACCAGCACGTCACTCCCCTTCCCTCACTTGATCATTCGGAATTCGGGGTGGTCGAGCCAAGCGGTCAGGAACGCCCGGTCGCCGACGCGGCTGTATGCGCAGCCGCCTGCCTCCGTGGCATGCGGCCGCGACGCCGCGTAGACGGTTCTGGAACAGGTATGGCTGCCGGTCCTCGACTCGGGTTGAGGCGGTGCCACCCGTGTCACGGGGTGTACAGCGACTGCAGCCGGGTCACCCGGCCGTTGCCGTCGAACGTGAGGTCGAAGCCCAGTCCTTCGAGGAACGTCGGGGACTGGCGCTTCATCCGTCTGACGAATTCGGCCTGGGAGTAGGGGTAGGGGACCGAGTTGTCCCCCAGCGGGACCGACAGCAGTATCCGGCTGCCCGTGGCCATGGACACGGTGCTGTAGGACCCCCGGCCCGGAATGATCTGCCAGGCCTCGATGTCGCCGGTGGCTGCCTGCTTCCGGGCCGATCGGACCGACAGGTAGGTCCGTCCGTCGCTGATCCAGGCATCGGTGATCTGCATGAACTGCTTGGTGTCCGCCCAGCGCCCCGGAGCTCCCGCTGTCACCGTCGGGTCCGGTGCCGTTGTCGGGGCTGCCGCGGAGGCCGAGGCGGACGCCGAAGCCGAAGCCGAAGCGGTCGCCGAGGCGGTCGAGGTGGCCGGTGTCGTCACCGCGGCGGGGGCCGAGGTGACCGCCCGGCTTTGGGCGCCGCCCTCCGAACAGGCGGTGAGGACAAGGGCGGCGAGGGCGAGGGCGGTGGCTCCGGCGACGCTTCGGCGGCGTGAGATGAGCATGGGCGGCGTCCGATCGGGTCGGGTGCGGTCGGGATACACGGGCACTACGCGGTGCCGCACCCTGCGGGTTACACCGGGAATGTCATGAAGGCGTAACAGCTCATCGGGGGATCACCCGGCCTCCCGCAGGGACTCCACACGCCCTTCGTTGTCGTAGTCGATCCAGAACGTCCAGCGCGGGCCGTCCGCCAGCCGCTCGACCAGTTGACCGAGCTGCATGTCCGCGGGATGCCCGCCGGAGAGCCGCCGTGTCTCGACGAGAGTCGCACGCGGCAATGTCAGCGCGTGCACAACGCCGGTGGGGGAAGCGGTGCCCCGGATCGTGCCGCGGAGCTGCCGGACCGTGACGCGTACGGTGTCGCCCTCGGCCACTGCGCCGTAGACATAACCCAGTTCGCTGGCGTACTCCTCGCCCGGGCCGGGCGACGGGCGCACGAAGGGGGGCGGAGCCGGCGCCGGTGTGGCCGTGGGCTGCTGAGGCCCGTGGGCGGATCCGGCCAGCGCCAGTCCACCCGCGACCAGCGCGGCGGCAAGTGACGCGACCGCCGTCACCAGAGTCGTCCGCCTGCGTCGCAGCCGCTGCTCGCCACGGGCTCGCACCCGGTGCGCGGCGAGCGGCACCGTGTGGCTCCTTCCCGACTCTGCGAGTTCGGCGAGGCGCCATCCCAGTTCGGTCTCGTCAGCCATGCTCCCCCTCCGGCAGTCGCCCCGCCCGGGGATCCAGCTCCGTATCGGACAGCAGCCGGGCCAGAGTTGCCCGTCCGCGGCTCAGGTGCACCTTGACCGTACCGACCGGAGAGCCGGTCTCGGCGGCGACCTGCTCCACCGACATATCGCACAGGTGGTGCAGGACCACGGCACGCCGCTGAGCCTCGGGAAGTCGCCGCAGCGCCTCGACCAGCACCACGTGGTGTGGCTCCGGTGGTGGTACGGCGGGAGGCGGGCCCTGCCGACGGGCCAGAGCGAGGGCGGTGCGGACCCGCCTCCACCGGCTGACCGCCAGTCGCCACGCCACGGTGCGCACCCACGCCTCGGGTGCGCCGTGCAGATCCAGCTGCGCCCGGCGTTCCCAGGCCCGGGCGAAGGCCTCGTGCACCACGTCCTGCGACTCCGCGAGGTCGCCCGTCATCGCGTAGAGCTGGCCTATGAGACGGCCGACGCTTGCGGTGTAGAAGGCGTCGAACTCACGCTCATCCACGCCCCGTTCCGGCGGGTACTCGGGCTGCCGCATGCCTCTTCCCGTTTCGGGCCCCGGTGGATCCCAGGCACCCGGGTGCTCGACGATGCGCACCCTATCGTGCCGCCCGGATCCGGCGCCCTCGCACCGATGCGACGCCGGCGCGGTATCCACCCGGACCGTGAAGGCCACCTCTTCAGGTGACGGCCCGGTCCGTCCGGAGGACCGACGTCAGGACCGCCCGCAACGTCGCCTCCGGGTCCGCCGTGGGCCGCTCCGCCCGCCACGCCACGAACCCGTCCGGCCGCACCAGGACCGCGCCCCCGGGCGTGGTGCCGTGGACCCGCGCCCAGTCGGCCCGCTCCTCGTCGTCCTCGTCGCAGATCAGGTCCGCGCCGTCGGGATGCGTGCCGATCCGGTGGGCGACGAGTCGCACGGGGCCCAGGTCCGCGACCCGGCGGGCGGCTTCGTGCCATCCCGCCCCGCCCCGTGCGTCGCTGAGCAGCACCATGGAGCGCTCGTACAGGTCGAGCGTGGACAGCCGTGTGCCGGAGCGGCGCAGCCACATATGGGGTGCGCGGCTTCCCGGTTCACCGGTCAGCCGCGCTGTGGCGGGCACAACCGTTCGAGCCGGATCCGTGCCCACGACCGCGCCGTCGGGGTAGCGGTGGCCCAGGACGAGGTTGAGCAGACCGCTCGGTCTCTCGCCCGCCCCCACGCTGCGGGCCGGTGCGAAGCCCGGGTGTCCGTGTTCCACGGACCGGGCCGACGCGCGGGCGCTCGTGGCGAGCGCGACCGGCCGGCGCTCGGTGTCGTAGGTCTCCAGCAGTCCGGGCCCCGCCCAGCCGCCGAGGACGGCGGCCAGCTTCCAGGCCAGGTTGTGGGCGTCCTGGATGCCGGTGTTGGAACCGAACGCCCCGGTGGGGGGCATCTCGTGGGCGGAGTCCCCGGCGAGGAACACCCGGCCGGAGGAGAGCCGCTCCGCGACGCGTTCGGCGGCCTGCCAGGGCGCCTTGCCGGTGATCTCCACATCGAGGCCCCTGACCCCGGTGGCCCGGCGGATGTGCCGCGCGCACCGTTCGTCGGTGAACTCCTCGGGCCTTTCGCCCCGCTCCGGGTGCCAGGGGACGTGGAAGACCCAGTTCTCCTTGTTGTCGACGGGCAGGAGGGCCCCGTCGGCGTCGGGCCCGATCAGGTAGCAGCAGAGGAAGCGCCGGTCGCCGACCGCGTCCGCGAGCAGCCGGGAGCGGAAGGTGACGCTCACATTGGCGAAGAGGTCACCGGGCCCGGTCTGCGCGATGCCGAGGCTTCTGCGGACCGGGCTGCGCGGGCCGTCGGCCGCGACGAGGTAGTCCGCGCGGACGGTGTACCGCCGCCCGGTGGTCCCGTCGAGCACGACCGCGGTCACTCCTTCGGGGTCCTGCACGAAGGATTCGAGTTCATGGGAGTACCTGAGGTCGCCGCCGAGTTCGCGGGCGCCGTCCAGCAGGACGGGCTCCAGGTCGTTCTGGCTGCACAGGCACCAGGTGGCGGGGCTCAGCCGGGCGAGTCCGCCGTCCGGGTCGATGTGCCTGAACAGCCATGCGCCGGCGTCGCCGAGAAGTGACGGGGCCTGCAGGATGCCGTGGTTGTCCGTCAGCAGCGACGCCGCCGTTCTGACGTCCTGTTCGATGCCGGCCACCCGGAACAGTTCCATCGTTCGTGCGTTGTTGCCTCGTCCACGCGGGTGGACGGAGGTTCCCGGGTGGCGCTCGACGAGGGTGTGCCGTACTCCGTGACGGCCCAGGAAAAGGGATGCGGACAGGCCCACCAGGGAGCCGCCGACGATCAGGACCGGAACGCGGTGGTCGGCTTCTTCGCGCATCGATGCCTCCCGGAGCAGAGGAGCGGGTGCGGGGGCGCCCAGCAGTTTCCATGCCCTTCGGGGAGCGGGTCCGAGTGCCCAGTCACCCACGTGGTTCATCCGAGTCGCGCACTCTCTGCGACCGGCACACGATCGAGGAACGCTGACGTCGCGTCACCCGCGGCTCGACGTTGACCTCTGCCCCGCGAAGGAGAAGTGCTCAGGATGACCACAACGTCTGAACGTGTCTCAGAACCGCTGACGCGACAGGTGTCGAGACGGGTCTCCCAGTCCGTCTTCGACGGCTCTCCACTCCGTGTCGTGCTGCTCGTGGACGTCTACGACGGAGCCCAGCAGCAGTTTCTTGAAGCGTACGAACAGCTGTGCAGTCAGGTCGCGTCCGTACCCGGACACGTCAGCGACCAGCTCTGTCAGTCGATCGAGAACCCGTCCCAGTGGCTCATCACCAGCGAGTGGGAGAGCGCTCCGCCCTTCCTCGACTGGGTGAACAGCGAGGAGCACGTGCAGATGGTGCGGCCACTGCACAGCTGTGTCCGGGACACCCGTTCGCTGCGCTTCCACATCGTGCGCGAGACGGGACGGCAGATGCCGTCCGCCTCCGCCACGCGCCGGCTCCAGGAGGCACCCCGGATCGGCGACGGCAAGATCCGCCATGCGCTCACCTTCACCGTCAGGCCGGGCAGCGAGCGGGAGGTCGCCAAGATCCTCCAGGGCTACGCCTCCCCCGAGGCTCGGGTCGACGACACCACCCGGCTGTGCCGCACCTCGCTGTTCATGCACGGCAACCGGGTCGTGCGGGCCATCGAGGTGGAGGGCGACCTGCTCACGGCGCTGCGCCATGTCGCCAGGCAGCCCGAGGTGCGTGCCGTCGAGGAGGCGATCAACCCGTACCTGGAGGAGGAGCGCGACCTCAACGACGCCGAGGCCGCCAGGGTCTTCTTCACCCGTGCGGCGGTCCCGGCCGTACACCATGTGACGGGCGGTCAGCACTGCACCGAGGCGGAGCGGTACGCCCTCCACTACCCGGCCAGGCACGGCCGCGGGATGGAGCTGGCCCGGCTGCTGGCCCGGCAGGACGAGGCGGCGGCGGACGACCCGCGCAGCCCGATCTGCGGGAGCACGATCTTCCATCGCGACGACATCGTGGTGCGCCTGATCGATGTGAAGGACAGCCTCGACGCCGAGCCCGCGCTGTCCCTCGGCCTGACGGACACCGCACAGGTGGCCGAGCTGACGACCCTTCTCGACGGCGCCGCCGACAGCGGGAGCGGCGACCTCGCGCGCTTCCTCACGCTCGCCCGCATGGACCTCATCACCGACCGCCGGTCGTCGCCCGAAGCCTGACGGCACCCGCCGGGCACGGCTGTCACGCCCAGGTCGGCGCAGCACACCAACGGAGGAAACCGACGTGATCAAAACCCGTCCCAAGATCGTGGATCTCAGCGAGACCGAGCACAACCGCAGACGCGGCGGCGATCTGCGCGCCATGCTCACCCCGGCCACGGTCGGCTCCACCAGCGGCTTCATGGGCGTGGCCATCGTGCAGCCCGGCGACCGCATCGGCGAGCACTACCACCCGTACTCCGAGGAGTTCGTCTACGTCATCTGCGGGAAGCTGGAGGTGGACCTGGACGGCGAGCCTCACCCGCTGCGGCCCGAGCAGGGACTCATGATCCCCGCCTTCATGCGGCACCGCTTCCGCAACGTCGGCGACGAGGAGGCCCGTCTCGTCTTCCATCTCGGTCCCCTGGCCCCGCGGCCGCAGCTCGGCCACGTGGACACGGAGGAGACCGACTCCGTCGCGGTGTCGGCGGCTGCGGAAGGTGCCGGGGTGGCAGGTGCCGGGCAGGCCGACCGAGGTCAGGTCCGGTCATGACCCGGCGCGTGGCGGTCACCGGCATAGGCGTCGTGGCACCGGGCGGCATCGGCGCGCCGGCGTTCTGGGATCTGCTCGCCAACGGCCGTACCGCGACGCGGGGCATCACCTTCTTCGACCCGACCGGCCTCCGTTCGCGGATAGCCGCCGAGTGCGACTTCGACCCGGCGGCCCACGGGCTGGACGCGGAGCAGATCGAACGTGCCGACCGGTACATCCAGTTCGCCCTCGTCGCCGGCGACGAAGCCGTACGGGACGCCGGCCTCGACCTCACCCGGGAGAACCCCTGGCGGATCGGGGTCTCCCTGGGGACCGCGGTCGGCGGCACCACCCGGCTGGAGCACGACTACGTCCTGGTCAGCCATGGTGGGCAGCGTTGGGACGTGGACCACCGTGAGGCGCAGCCCCAGCTGCACCGGGCGTTCTCCCCGAGCACGCTCGCCTCGGCGGTGGCCGAACGCTTCGGCGCCCATGGACCCGTGCAGACCGTCTCCACGGGCTGCACCTCCGGGCTCGACGCGGTCGGATACGCCTTCCACACCGTCGAGGAGGGCCGGGCCGACATCTGCATCGCCGGTGCGTCGGACTCGCCGATCTCGCCGATCACCATGGCCTGCTTCGACGCGATCAAGGCGACGTCGCCGAACAACGACGACCCCGCACACGCCTCCCGTCCCTTCGACAACAACCGTGACGGGTTCGTCATGGGCGAGGGCGGCGCGGTGCTCGTCCTGGAGGAGCTGGAACACGCGCGCGCCCGCGGAGCGCATGTGTACTGCGAGATCAGCGGCTACGCGACCTTCGGCAACGCGTATCACATGACCGGTCTGACCAGCGAGGGCCTCGAGATGGCCCGGGCGATCGAGGACGCCCTCGACCACTCCCGTCTCGACGGTTCGGCGATCGACTACGTCAACGCGCACGGCTCGGGCACACGGCAGAACGACCGGCACGAGACGGCCGCGGTGAAGAGGGCGCTGGGCCATCACGCCTACGACACACCCATGAGCTCCATCAAGTCCATGGTGGGTCACTCCCTCGGGGCGATCGGCGCGATCGAGGTCGTGGCCTGCGTACTCGCCCTGAAGCACCAGGCCGTACCGCCGACCGCGAACTACGAGACGCCGGACCCCGAGTGCGACCTGGACTACGTGCCCCGGGTCGCCCGCGAGCGGAAGCTGAACAGCGTGCTCTCCGTGGGGAGCGGGTTCGGCGGCTTCCAGTCCGCGGTCGTCCTGAACCGGCCGAGGGAGAGGACAGGATGAGCGCATTCCACCGAAGGCGCGCTGCCGTCACCGGAATTGGCGTCGTCGCGCCCAACGGAACGAACACCGACACCTTCTGGAAGTCCACCCGGGAGGGAATGAGCGTTCTGGACCGGATCACCCGCGAAGGCTGCGATCATCTGCCGCTGCGGGTGGCCGGCGAAGTCCGCGCCTTCGAGCCGGCGGCGGCGGTCGAGGAGCGCTTCCTCGTCCAGACCGACCGGTTCACCCACTTCGGGATGGCCGCGGCCGACCTGGCGCTGGAGGAGGCCCGGATCGGCCGGGACACCGTCGCGCAATCGCCGTTCTCCCTGGGTGTGGTCACCGCTGCCGGGTCCGGCGGCGGTGAGTTCGGCCAGCGCGAACTGCAGCAGCTGTGGGGCAAGGGAAGCCGCTTCGTCGGTCCCTACCAGTCCATCGCCTGGTTCTACGCGGCCAGCACCGGCCAGATCTCCATCCGGCGGGGGCTCAAGGGCCCCTGCTCGGTCGTCGCCGCCGACGAGGCCGGAGGCCTGGACGCCCTCGCGCACGCCGCACGGGCCGTGGAACGGGGCACCGACGTGATGGTGGCCGGTTCGACCGAGGCACCGCTGGCGCCCTACTCGATGGTCTGCCAGCTGGGCTACGAGGAACTCAGCACGTCCGACGACCCGGCGCGGGCCTACCGCCCGTTCACCACCGAAGCCCGCGGGTTCGTACCCGCGGAGGGCGGCGCCATGTTCGTCGTGGAGGACGAGGCGTCCGCCCGTGAGCGGGGCGCGCATGTGCGGGCCACCGTCGCGGGACACGCGTCGACCTTCACCGGGGCCTCCCGCTGGGAGCTCTCCCGGGAGGGACTCGTCCAGGCCATCCGCGGTGCCCTGGACGAGGCCGGCTGTGCGCCCGAGGAGATCGACGTGGTCTTCGCGGACGCCCTCGGTGTGCCGGAGGCGGACCGTGCCGAGGCGCTGGCCATCGCCGACGTCCTCGGTGCGCACGGCAGACGCGTGCCCGTCACGGCGCCCAAGACGGGCACCGGCCGTGGCTATTGCGCGGCGCCCGTACTGGACGCCGCGGCGGCGGTGCTCGCGATGGAACACGGCCTGATCCCGCCCACGCCCAACGTTTTCGACATCTGCCATGACCTCGACCTGGTGACCACCCGTGCCCGCACCGCGGATCTGCGCACGGCGCTGATCCTCAGCCGCGGACTCATGGGGTCGAACTCGGCGCTCGTGCTGCGGCACGGCGCCGCCGGGTGAGTCGGCTCTCGGCACCGGCCGGTGCCCCGTAGGCGAACGACCGAAAGAGGCGACGTCTCGATGTGAGGCCGCCCAGAAGCAAAGGAGAGGAACCGAATGAGCCGAATCACCCTGGAAGAACTGTCCGAACTGATGAAGAAGGCGGCCGGAGTCACCGTCGCCCCGCAGGAACTGCAGCAGCGCTACGACTCCGCCTTCGACAGTCTCGGCATCGACTCCCTCGGCCTGCTCGGCATCGTGGGCGAACTGGAGAACCGGCACGGCACGCAGATGCCGCCGGACGCGGAGCGCTGCAAGACCCCCAGGCAGTTCCTCGATCTCGTCAACAGCACCCTTATGGCAGGAGCCTGACATGGCCGGACACACGGAGAACGCCATCACCATCGCCGCACCGGTGGACCTGGTGTGGGACATGACCAACGACCTGGAGAACTGGCCGCAGCTGTTCAGCGAGTACGCGTCCTGCGAGGTGCTCTCCCGCGAGGGGAACCGGACGACCTTCCGGCTGACCATGCATCCCGACGAGCAGGGCACGGTGTGGAGCTGGGTCTCGGAGCGGGAGACCGACCGCGACGCGCTCACCGTCAAGGCCCGCCGTGTCGAGCCCGGCCCCTTCGCCTACATGAACATCCGGTGGCAGTACGAGGAGGCTCCCGAGGGCACCCGGATGACGTGGACCCAGGACTTCGAGATGAAGCCGGAGGCGCCGGTCGACGACGCCTGGATGACCGACAACATCAACCGCAACTCCAAGGTCCAGATGGCCCTGATCCGGGACCGGATCGAGCAGGCCGCCCGCAGCCACCGGCCCGCCCCGGCCCTGGCCGACTGAGCCGGACGGAGGACAGGCTGATGCATCAGGCCCTCATCGTCGCCCGCATGGCCCCGGGGTCGGCCCCGGACATCGCCAAGGTGTTCGAGGACTCCGACCGGGGAGAACTGCCCCACCTCGTCGGGGTCACCCGGCGCAGCCTCTTCCAGTTCGGCGACGTGTACATGCACCTCGTCGAATCCGAGCGGGAGCCCGGTCCGGCCATCGCCAAGGTGGCCGAGCACCCCGCCTTCCGGGACATCAGCGAGCAGCTGTCGGCGTATGTGAGTGCGTACGACCCCGCGACCTGGCGCTCTCCGAAGGACGCGATGGCGCAGCGCTTCTACCTCTGGGAGCGGGACGCAGCGAGGTGAACCGTCCGCACGGCCGTCGGTCGCCGGGTCCGTGTCAGCCGCGGACCGGGCGACCGACGGTGTGCGGCCTCGACGTTCCGGCCGCAGCGCTCACGCGGGGACGGTGCAGTCGAAGGCGTGCAGATAGGCGTTGACCGGCCGGATCGAGTCGACGACCAGACCGGCGCCGGTCAGCCGGTCGACCATGCTCCCGGTGGTGTGCTTGGCCCCGCCCACGTTGAGGAGCAGCAGCAGGTCCATCGCGGTGCTGAACCGCATCGAGGGGGTGTCGTCGACTAGGTTCTCGATGACCACGACCCTCGCCCCGGGCCCGCCCGCCTCGATGACGTTGCGCAGCGTCCGGGAGGTGCTGTCGTCGTCCCACTCCAGGATGTTCTTGATGACGTAGACGTCGGCCCCGACCGGGACGGTCTCGCGGCAGTCCCCGGGCACGATGGTGACCCGGTCCGCGAGTGAGCCTCCCGGGCGCAGCCGCGGGTCGGCCTTCTCCACCACGCGGGGCAGGTCGAGAAGGGTTCCCCGCATCGACGGGTACTTCTCCAGCAGGCTTGCCACCACATGTCCCTGGCCGCCGCCGATGTCGGCGACCGAGGAGCTCCCCGACAGGTCGAGGAGTTCCGCGACGTCCCGTGCGGACTGGGTGCTCGAGGTCGTCATGGCCCGGTTGAAGACGTCGGCCGACTCGGGGGCGTCCTCGTTGAGATAGACGAAGAACTCCTTGCCGTACAGCTCCTGGACGACGTTCCGGCCGGAGCGCACCGCCTCGTCCAGCCGCGGCCACGCCTCCCAGGTCCAGGGCTCGGTGCACCACAGCGAGATGTTGCGCAGGCTGTTCGGGTCGTCCTCGCGCAGCAGCCGGGACATCTCGGTGTGCGTGAAGGTCCCGTCCTCCTGCTCGGCGAAGACGCCGTAGCAGGACAGGGCACGCAGCAGCCGGCGCAGCGTCCGGGCCTCGGTCCCGACGGTGGCCGCGAGGTCCTCCACGCGGGTCGGTCCCTCGCCCAGCGCGTCGGCGACGCCCAGCCGGGCGGCGGCGCGCAGCGCGGCGGCGCAGGCCGCCCCGAAGACGAGTTCCCTCAGCCGCATGGACGGCGGCGGAGCCGGGGCCTCGGCCGTCGCGGCGGTCTGCATCGTGGTCGTCATGTGCTGCCTCTCCTCTCTGGATCCGCGGTCGGTCAGCACAGTCCCGCGGGCTTGGAGGCCCGGCAGGAGTTGCCGTGGAAGGTGTTGCCCGTGCCGGTGTCCGCGTTGACGAGGTCCGCCGGGCCGTTGCGCATCAGTGTGTTGGCGGTGATCTGGTTGTTCTCGTTGGGGGAGCCGACCATGCTCTTGAAGAGCACGATGCCGCCCGCGAACGGGGAGGAGCCGGCGTTGTCCGTGATCACGTTCCGTGTGACGACGGTCTTCTCGACGCCGGTGAGGACGATTCCGGCACCCTGGATGACGGGCAGCCGGTCGGCCTTCGGACAGATCTTGTTGTTGCCGTGGATGAAGTTGTCGCTGACGGTCAGCGCCCCACCGCGCGGCTTGTTCTCGTCACCGACGACGAACACCGCCGCACAGTTCGCGGTGAAGTCGTTGCCCGTGACGCTGAGGTCCCTGAGCCGTCTGACGGTGACCCCGACCCGGTTGTCCTGCAGCCGGTTCCGTGCGATGACCGCGCCCTTGGTGTCCAGGGCCGCCGCCTCCTCGCTGGAGGTGTTGGCGAGGAAGATGCCCGCGTTGCCGCTGTTGCGGACGGAGTTGTCCAGGAGCACGCCTCGGGTGGACTGCTCCTGCGCGATGCCCCACTGACCGTTCTTCTCGGCCGTCACCTGCCGGACGGTCAGGCCGTCGGTCCACGACGACCACACCCCGTTCTTGGGGAAGCCGGTCACGGTCAGCGATTCGACGGCGGCGTTCTCGACCGGGTGACCGTCCCTGCCCTCCACGCAGATGCCGCTCCCGGCCTTTGCGCAGGCGTTCGAGGACGAGCCGGTGGCCGGCGTGATCACCGTGCTCCGGCCCATGCCGCGCAGGGTCAGCGGCTTGGTGATCCGGACGCTCTCACGGTAGGTGCCCGCGGAGACGAGGACGGTGTCTCCGGAACCGGCGGCATCCACCGCCTTCTGGATCGAGTCCCCCTGACGCACCAGGTGGGTCGAGGGACCCGCGGCGGTCGCGGCCGCACAGCTGAGCGTCGAGCCGAGCAGCGCCGTGGTGCATACGAGGTAGGCGATATGGCGTTTCGTCATATTCTGTACGCTATGACCGGATGCGCCTCCGCAAGCCGGATCGGCCATTCGGTGGCGTGTCTGGTGGGGCGTTGGGCCGGTCGCCCCGTCCGGTGCCCGTGGTCGACGCCCATGTGGTCCGCCACGAACGGCCCACGGCGGTCGTGGCGGCGCGGGCGCCCCGCTCCTCCGGGTGGCGCACCGCCCCGGGGCGCGCCTCACCTGCGCAGTGCGCGGCCGATCTCCAGCTCGTCCGGTGACGGAGGGTGGCCGCTGCCGGCCTCCCAGAGGGCGTACTGCAGGACGCGGCCCAGGGTCCAGGCCCGTGCGCGCTCCCGGTCCAGGCCCAGGACCTCGGTCATGGCGTCGAAGCGCCAGAGGGTCTCGTCCGGCTCGAAGCGGTTGCGCAGTGCCGGGAAGAGCTCGAACCCCGGGTCGCCCGACAGCGGTTTGGGGTCGATCGCGAGCCAGGGCTCCCGGTCGGCGGCCAGGACGTTGTCGTAGTGCAGGTCCCAGTGCAGGAGACGGTCACCCGGCTCGGCGGCCACCTCGCGCACGGCGGCGACGCAGTCCGCCATCAGCCGGCGGTCGCGCGGATCGGGGATCGTCGGCAGGACCCGCGGTGCCGCCTCCAGCATGGCCCGGGCGCTGTCACCCAGCTGCCGCATCCCCTCCGGTGCCCGCACGGACGTCAGCCGGGCCAGCAGCCGGGCGAGGACCAGAACGGCCGCACGGGAGTCGGGCACATGCGTCAGTGCGCGGGCCGGGTCGAGGCGTTCCAGCAGGAGGCTGCCCGTGGCGGGGTCCTGCTCCAGCAGCCGCACGGCCCCCTCGCCGTCCCAGACGCGCAGGGCGACCGGTTCACCCTCGCTCTCCTCGTCCAGGAACTGGAGTTTGAGCACGGCAGGCGAACCGTCGGCCCGCACCACCGGCAGGACCAGGGCGCACATGCCGTACATCGAGGGTCCGTCGATCCGCAGCCGCCATCGCCGCAGGAACTCTGCCGTCCGCCGCGGCAGGTCCGCGACGAACGCCCGCCCCGCGGCCCCGTTGAACCTCTCCTGTGCGGCGACCAGCTCGCCAGGCACGTCGATCACGTTCCCGACCATACTTGCGTATGTGAGCGGGGTCATACGGGCCAGGCGACGGCTCGGGGCGGCGGCGGCATACGTCCGCAGCGCCCCGGGCACCTATCTGTGGCTGCTCGTCCTGTTCGTCACCACCGTCGCCCTGCACCACATGCCGCCGCAGTTCGAGGAGGACTTCCTGCGGCAGCGGTCCACCAACCTCAACGAGCTGTCGTCCAACCCCGTGCGTGTGTTCATCACCAGCGCCATGTGGACAGACGGCGGCCGCTGGCTGCCGTACGCCGTGCTCTACACGGTCTTCCACGCACCGGCGGAGCGCTGGCTGGGCACCGCGCGCTGGCTGGCCGTGTGCGTCGCCGCGCATGTGCTGGCCACGCTGGCCGGTGAGGGCGCCCTGTTGGTGGCGATACGGGACGGGACCGCCCCGAGGTCGGCGGCCGGCACTTTGGACATTGGCGTGAGTTACGCGCTGGCCGGAGTGGTGGCCGTACTCGTCTACCGGATCGCTGCGCCCTGGCGCTACGCCTATCTGGCGGTGGTCCTGTGTGTGTACACGGTCCCTCTCATGGCCGCGCCCACCTTCACCGATTTCGGGCATTTCGTAGCACTGATGATCGGGTTCGCGTGCCGGCCGCTGACCGTGGGCCGCGGAAAACCATGGAATCCGAAGGAGACACCGGCCGCCCTCAGAAGCTAACGTCCGGCCCATGAGCAGCGCAGTCTCCGGCGCCGTCAACGGCGGTGTCTCCTTCTGGTACGCCGACGACGGCCTCCCCGTGCAGCGCGAACCCCTGTCCGGGGACCGCTCCGCCGACGTCGTGATCGTCGGCGGCGGCTACACCGGACTGTGGACCGCGTACTACCTGAAGAAGGCCGCGCCCTTCCTGCGCATCACCGTGCTGGAGCAGAAGTTCTGCGGGTACGGCGCCTCCGGACGCAACGGGGGCTGGCTCTACAACGGTGTGGCGGGCCGCGACCGGTACGCGAAACTGCACGGCCGTGAGGCCGCCGTCCGGCTGCAGAAGGCGATGAACAACACCGTCGCCGAGGTGGTACGGGTCACCCGGGAGGAGGGCATCGAGGCGGACGTGCACGTCGGCGGCGTCCTGGAGGTGGCGTACACGCCCGCGCAACTGGCCCGGCTCAAGGCGTTCCACGAGCACGAATTGTCGTTCGGAGAGCAGGATCGCGAGCTGTACGGCGCCGCGGAGACCGCCGAGCGGATCCGGGTCGCGGACGCGGTCGGCTCCACCTGGACCCCGCACGGGGCGCGGCTGCACCCGGTCAAGCTCGTCAAGGGGCTCGCGGCGGCCGTCGAGGCGCTCGGGGTGACGATCCACGAGCGGACGCCGGTGACGGAGATCCGCCCGAAGCACGCGGTGACGCCCTACGGCACGGTCCGGGCGCCCTACGTCCTGCGGTGCACCGAGGGCTTCACGGCGTCGCTGAAGGGCCAGCGGCGCACCTGGCTGCCCATGAACTCGTCCATGATCGCGACCGAGCCGCTGACCGACGAGCAGTGGGCCCGGATCGGCTGGGAGGGACGCGAGACGCTGGGCGACATGGCGCACGCCTACATGTACGCGCAGCGCACCGCCGACGGACGGATCGCGCTCGGCGGCCGCGGGGTCCCCTACCGGTTCGGGTCCCGCACGGACAACGACGGCCGTACGCAGCCCGCCACCATCGAGGCGTTGTACGACATCCTGGTGCGCTTCTTCCCGTCGCTGACCGGGGTGAAGGTGGCCCACGCCTGGTCGGGTGTGCTGGGGGTGCCCCGGGACTGGTGCGCCACGGTCACCCTGGACCGGTCGACGGGCCTCGGCTGGGCGGGCGGATACGTCGGCTCGGGGCTGGCCACCACGAACCTCGCCGCCCGCACACTCCGCGATCTGGTGCGGCAGGACTCGGGTCAGGCCGGGCCGACGGACCTGACCGCGCTGCCTTGGGTGAACCACCGGGTGCGCAAGTGGGAGCCGGAGCCGCTGCGCTGGCTCGGAGTACACGGCATGTACGCCACATACCGCACGGCGGACCGTCGCGAACTGACCACGCACTCCGCCGGGTCCTCACGGCTCGCGCAACTGGCCGACCGCGTCGCGGGACGCCACTGAAGCCGGCGCCGTCCGTACCGGCCGGACGGGATCGACCGCTCTGACCAGCGGTGGAGAACGCCGGCAGGAGGTGTCGGGCCCGCGGCGCCTGTGTGACACTGCGATGGTGATCCGTACCGCGATACCCGCCGACGTGCCCGTCATCCACACGCTCGTCCGAGAACTGGCCGAGTACGAGAAGGAGCCCGAGCAGGCGCGGGCGACACAGAACCAGCTCCACGAGGCGCTGTTCGGCGAGCGGCCCGCGGCGTTCGCGCACATCGCCGAGACGGAGGACGGCGAGGCCGTCGGCTTCGCGCTGTGGTTCCTGAACTTCTCCACCTGGCGCGGTGTGCACGGCATCTACCTGGAGGACCTCTATGTCCGGCCCGGGGCCCGCGGCAGCGGGTACGGCAAGGCGCTGCTGACGGAGCTGGCCCGGATCTGCGTGGACCGGGGCTACGAGCGGCTGGAGTGGTCGGTCCTCAACTGGAACCGGCCGTCCATCGACTTCTACGAGGCCCTGGGCGCCCGCCCGCAGGACGAGTGGACGGTCTACCGGCTGACGGACGAGGCCCTCACGAAGCTGGGGCGGCGGGCGTAGTCGGGAAGTGGAGCGGGGACGCCCCCGGACCTCGGCCGTGGCCTCGGACGTCCGTGGCGTCGTCCCTCAGTCCTTCGGCGCCACCCGCACACCGATCTCGGCCGCCAGCACGGCGGCCAGGTCCAGGAGTTGGGTGTGGCTGATCACCGCACCGGACAGACGACCCACCCCGCGGGTGATGTCCAACTCGGCGGCGCGGCGCAGATCCACGTCCACCAGTGTCGCCGCCGTGAGGTCGGCGCCCTTCAGGACACAGTCCACGAACTCGACCCGTTCGAGTCGGGCACCCCCGAAGTCCGGCTCGACCAGTACGCAGCCCTGGAAGACGACGTCCTTGAGCCGCGCCTTGCGCAGGTTCGGATAGTCGATCTTGCCGCCGCGCACCAGCACCCGCTCCAGGACCGCGCCGTGCAGCTGCACACCGCCCAGCCGGGCGTCCACCAGCTCCACATCGCGCAGGCTCGCCTCGGCCAGATCGGTGCCCACGCCCCGTATGCCGGTGAGGACGGAGTCCAGCACGCGCGCGTGGTGCAGCCGGGTCTCGTCCAGGGCACAGCCCGTCAGCGAGCAGTCCATGAAACGGGCGCCCGCGCCGTCCTGCCCGGCGAAGTCCGCTTCATGGAACTCCAGTCCGTCGTAGTCCCCGTCCGGATCCAACTCGCCGATCGAGGCGGCCACCAGCTCGGGCAGCCGCACCTCGGGGCGCCGCGCCGCCTTCACCACCCGATTGCTCCGCGTCATGCCCCCTATGGTGCATGCCGCCGGTGACAATCCCCCTGACCTGCGCCTTCTCCAGCGATGTCACATTCGGGGTGCCTTCAGGCGTCGTATGGGCGACGCGACTCGCGACGTGGCTCTGCGCACCGTGCTCTCGAGCCAGGGCCTGCGCCAGGAGGGAGAACCCCACCCATGCACCGCATCACCGTCGTCGGCGGCGGATTCGCCGGGCTCACCGCCGCGATCACCGCCGCCGAGGCCGGGGCCAAGGTCACCGTGTACGAGGCCCACCACACCCTCGGCGGGCGCGCGCGGACCGACGAGGGCCCGTACCGGACCAACGAAGGGCCGCACGCCCTCTACAGCGGCGGCCCGCACTGGACCTGGCTCGGGCAGCGGGACCTCATCGGCCCGCTCGCTCCTCTCCCGCCCCTGGAAGCGGCCCGTCTGCGCCTGCACCACAAGGGCGTGCTGCGCCGCACCCCGCCCTTCGCGATGCTCAAGCTGTTGCGCCGGACCTCCGTACGGGCGCCCGTGGACGTGGACTTCCTCACCTGGGCGAGCCAGGAGGCGGGTGAGGAGGCCGCGCGTGCCGCGGCCCACTACGCAGGGATCGCCGTCTTCCATCACGACCCCGGTTCGCTGTCCGCCGCCTTCGTCCAGGAGCGTCTGCGCCGGACCACCAGGCTGCCGACCGAGGCGCACCAGCCGAAGGGCGGCTGGGCGAGCGTCATCGACCGGATGGCGGCGCGCGCCTGGAACCTCGGCGTGCGCATGGAGACCCTGTCCCGCGTCGACACGCTGCCCACCGGCACCCCCGTGATCGTCGCCACCTCCCTGGACGCGGCCCGTCGCCTCCTCGGGGACGACTCCCTGGTCTGGGACGGTGGCCGGACCGCCCTGATCGACCTGGCACTGCGCACCCGCCGGGGCGACACCTGGGCCGTGTCCGACCTGGACGCGCCCGGCTGGATCGAGCGCTTCACCGCGAAGGACCGCTCGCTGGCGCCCGCGGGGGAGCAGCTGATCCAGGGCCAGATCCCGATCGCGCCCGACGAGTCCCGGGCCGACGGCGTGGCACGTGCCGAGCGCCTGCTCGACCTCGCCTACGAAGGCTGGCGCGAGCGCGTCGTGTGGCGGCGGGAGGCGGTGGCACGGGGGCGTACGGGCGCCGTGGACCTGCCGGGCACCAGCTGGCGCGACCGGCCCGCCGTCGACCGCGGCGGCGGTGTCTACCTCGCGGGCGACCAGGTCGCGGCACCCGGTGTGCTGTCGGAGGTCTCCTTCAACAGCGCCCTCGCCGCCGTGTCCCTGGCCGTCGGCCGTCGCGGCCTTGACCTCAAGCGCGCTTGAGGCCGAAGGGTGGGTCCTCCGACAGCGACCACGAGGAGCCCGCCCATGCACGCCATCCGTCTGCACACCTTCG
>Ga0102590_1001266_pt1 | contig 39709 bp, 43 predicted proteins | sample AraplaMF_Col_mMF_FD_76859 | JGI IMG/M metagenome (GOLD analysis project Ga0102590, IMG submission 76859) | Arabidopsis root microbial communities from the University of North Carolina, USA - plate scrape MF_Col_mMF | ecosystem: Host-associated > Plants > Roots > Endosphere | place: USA... | reverse complement strand
GTCGCGGTGATCCGCGTCGGCGGCGCGACCGAGGTCGAGGTGAAGGAGCGCAAGGATCGCGTTGATGACGCGATGCATGCGACCCGCGCTGCGGTCGAGGAAGGCATCGTTCCGGGCGGCGGCGTCGCCCTGCTCCGTGCTTCCGAGCAGCTCAAGGGCCTGCGCACCAAGAACGACGACCAGAAGACCGGCGTCGAGATCGTGCGCAAGGCGCTGTCGGCTCCCGCTCGCCAGATCGCGATCAACGCCGGTGAAGACGGCTCGGTGATCGTCGGCAAGATCCTGGAGAACAAGACCTACAATTACGGCTTCGACTCCCAGACCGGCGAATATGCCGACCTCGTCAAGAAGGGCATCATCGACCCGACCAAGGTGGTCCGTACCGCGATCCAGAACGCTGCCTCGGTTGCCGCGCTCCTGATCACCACGGAAGCCATGGTCGCCGAGCTGCCCAAGAAGGGCGGCGCAGGTCCCGCGATGCCCCCGGGCGGCGGCATGGGCGGCATGGACTTCTAAGGTCCGGTTACCTCAGAGACTACGAAACCCCGGCAGCGATGCCGGGGTTTTTGTTTTCAGTATCCAACCACCGTTATCATGTGACGGGCTCCCTGCACGTCGACCACTCCTGCGTGCGATTGATCTACTCCTCAACGGTACCTCGGTAGCACGCCCCCCGGATGACGGGACTGCCTCGCCGCATCGGCCGCGACAAATCGGCAATCGAAACGAACTAACTTGGCGGTCGGTGGATTGCGCGATAGCGTTGACGCATGACATCGAACAAGGCGTTCCGGCTTGTTCTCATCAAGCCGTCTCACTACGACAGTGATGGCTATGTGATCCGGTGGTGGCGGGGTGGCCTGCCGTCGAATTCGCTGGCGTGCCTTCACGGCATCGCGCTCGATTGCCGCGAACGCCAGGTTCTCGGCGCTGATGTCGATACTGACATCGAGGCGATCGACGAAACCAACCGGAAAGTCCGGATCGACGCGCTGGCGTGCTCGATCCAGTCAGCCGACGCCGGCATGGTCATGCTGGTCGGCGTGCAGTCCAATCAGTTTCCACGGGCGCTCGACATCGCACGGCAGTTTCGCGCTCGGGGCATCCAAGTCGCGGTCGGCGGCTTCCATGTTTCGGGGACGCTGGCGATGTTGCCGGACTGCGACCCCGACATGCGCGAGATCATGGCGCTCGGCGTCTCGGTGTTTGCCGGGGAAGCCGAGGGCCGTCTCGAGCTCGTGCTGCAGGATGCCCTCAGAGGACAGCTTCAGGCAAAGTACGACTTCCTCAACGACCTTCCGCATCTCGAGGGCCAGTCGCTGCCGATCATCCCGCAGGCGCAGATCGCGCGGGTGATGGGCCGCACAACCAGCTTCGATGCGGGCCGCGGCTGCCCGTTTCAGTGCTCGTTCTGCACCATCATCAATGTGCAGGGCCGCAAGTCGCGGCGTCGATCCCCTGACGACATCGAGGCCCTGATCCGCGCCAATGTCGCGCAGGGCATTCACGCCTTCTTCATCACCGACGACAATTTTGCGCGCAACAAGGACTGGGAGCTGCTGCTCGACCGCATCATCGCGCTGCGCGAGACGGAAGGATGGCAGCTCAGTTTCACGATCCAGGTCGACACCCTCTGTCACAAGCTGCCGAACTTCGTCGAGAAATGCGCAAAAGCCGGCGTGCGACGATGCTTCATCGGCCTGGAGAACATCAATCCCGACAGCTTGCTCGGGGCCAAGAAACGCCAGAACAAGATCACGGACTATCGCGAGATGATGCTCGCCTGGAAACAGGCCAAGATCGTCACCGTCGGCGGCTATATCCTGGGCTTCCCGAACGACACGCTGGCATCGATCGTCCGTGACATCCGGATCATCCAGGACGAACTGCCGATCGACATGCTGGAGTTCTTCTTCCTGACGCCGCTGCCCGGATCGGAAGATCACAAGACGCTTTACGCCAAGGGCGTCGCAATGGATCCGGATCTCAACAAATACGATCTGGACCATGTCACCGTTGCGCACGCGACCATGTCCCAGGCCGAATGGGAGGATGCCTACAGGATGGCCTGGACCACCTATTACAGCTGGGCGCATGTCGAAACGATCATGCGGCGGGCAGCCGCGACCGGCAACAGCGTCAACCGGATCAAGACCTTCGTTCTCTATTTCAGAGGCTACCATCCGATCGAGCATGTCCATCCGCTCGAAGGCGGCGTGCTCCGCCTGAAGAGCAGGCGTGAGCGTCGTCCGCATCTACCAACCGAGCCGGCCTGGCTGTTCTATCCGCGCTTCATCGCGGAAACCGTGACCAAGGCCGCCCAATGGGCGACGCTTGCGATCCGGCTCGAGCGCCTCGCGCGCAAGGTCAAGCGCGACCCAAACCGGCTCACCTATACCGACAAGGCGTTGACACCCTGGGTCGATCCAACCGAGAGCCTCGAACTGTTCAAGACGAGGTCAAGCCAGGCCTTTCTCGATCAGCGACGACACATCGAGGAAGCGCAGAAGCGGACCATACCTGCCTCGTGAAAAGGCGTCGTCGGCCTACTCCACCTTGCCCAGCCGCTCCATGTGCGGGTCGCCGTTCTCGTCGAGCGACCAGAATATACGCGTCACCTTGCCGACCAGATTGTCCATCGGGATGAAGCCCATCGCGGACATCATGCGGCTGTCGGTGGAATTGTCGCGGTTGTCGCCGAGCACGAAGAAGTGGCCCGGCGGCACCGTGTAGACGCTGGTGTTGTCGAGGAAACCATTATCGACGCAGTCGTAGGTTACGTAGCTCGCGCCGTTCGGCAGCGTCTCGCGCCAACGCTTGGCCTTGACATCGTCATCGCCTCCGCAGGCGGCACCGGCAAAGGCCTCCTTCAGCGCCACGCGCGTCACCGGGCGGTCGTTGAGGATGAGCTGGCCTGCCCGCATCTGCACGCGATCGCCGGGAAGGCCGACCACGCGCTTGACGTAGTCGACCGAGGTGTCCTTCGGCGTGCGAAACACGACGATGTCGCCATATTCGGGAGCTGCGGCAAGGATGCGGCCCGAGATCAAGGACGGCGCGAAGGGAAAGGAATAGCGGCCAAAGCCATATGCATATTTGGCGGCGAGGACATAGTCGCCGACCACCAACGTCGGCGTCATCGACCCCGAAGGGATGTTGAACGGCTGATACAGGAAGTAGCGAAACAGGAACGGCGGCGACCACAGCACCGGGATCAGCAGGATCAGGACGACGATCGCCTTCCAGTCGCCTGATCGCGCCGCGGGGCGGATGGTTTCCTGAAGAACAGTCATGCGCCTACCCTGATCAAGCTGGTCTTCGTGAGACTACGCAACCCTTGCGCGCGTGCAATCCCTTTCGAACTTGCGAATTGGTCGCGCGGCGCGTGGATCGCGTTCACCGCAAGCGACGACAATACGGATGTGAAGGGCCGCCCGCGGGCGGCCCCTCTTGTTGTGACACGCATGTCCTCACGCGCTCTCGGGCGCCTTCAGGCGCACGAGGCGGGTCAGGAGGGCGTCGAGGCCCTCGCCGTTGCCGGCATGGAGGTCGATGCGGCCGACCTTCTCGACCAGCCGCTCCAGCGACTCCAGCTCCTTGAGCCGCAGCAGCAGGGGGTTCTCCTCCATCAGGCGGGCGGTGTTCAGGAGCGAACGCGTCGCCGCGGTCTCCTCCTGCCGGCGGATCAGGTTCGCCTTCGCGACCCGCTCCGCCTCCACCACCTTGTTCACCAGCTCCCGGATCTCGCCGGGCAGGATCACGTCCTTGACGCCGAGCTCGGTCACCTCGACACCGGACTCCGCGACGCGTGCGCGCACATAGTCGCGCAGCTCCGCATCCAGCGCCGCCTTCGCAGACAGCACCTCGTCCAGCGTGCGGCTAGCTACCGCCTCGCGGATCGCGAACTGCACCAGGCGGTACAGCCACGCATCCACGTCGGGCACGGTCGCAACCGTCCGCTCGGGATCGACGATCCGGCGGAACGCCGTCAGCGTCACCCGCAGCGCGATGCGATCCTTGGTCAGCATCTCCTGCGCAGTGATCTCGACCGCCTGGGGCCGCAGGTCGAGGCGCTTCACCTCGATCTTGCGGCCGACGGTCCAGAACGCGTGCCGGCCGGGCGCGAGCCGCTCGACGAGCCGGCCCTCGACATAGAGCAGGCCCGCTTCGTGGTTCTCGACCACCGTCTCCGACGTCACGGCCGAGCGGTTGCGCTCGATCTTGGCCAGATGCCGCGCGCTGACCTTGGGATCGCCGGACACGTCGACGCGCTCGACATCGATGCGCGTTGCGACCTTCCAGTAGACGCGCGTCTGCCAGGGTGTCAGCAGATGCACGGGCCGGCCGTCGAGGCTGACGATGGCGACCTCGTCCGCCCCGGTCTCGACCGCCTCGAACAGCTCGGCCGCCAGATCAGGGCGCGCGGCCTTCAGCACGGCGTAGCGCTCCGCAGAGAATTCGCTGCGGACCACGTCGAACACCTCGGCCTTCAGCTCGTGCAGGGGATCGAACAGCCGGTGCTTGCCGGGCGCGAGCACGCGCACGAGCTGCCCGTTGCGCGTCAGCAACGCACGCTCGCCATCCTTCACCGTCACGTTCAGCGTCAGCAAATGCCAGCCCTTGTTCAAAGTCATGGCACGCCTCCTTCGTTTGCGCCCGGCCGGATGCCGGACGACAGGTTTCGTTTGCAAAGGATGTGAGGACGCGGACGACGCCTCCCATGACATCGGCGGACCGGGGCTTGAGCTTGCGTGACGGCGGGCGCACGCGCGCGATCGCGCGAGGTGTGTCGCGCGGTCATGCGGAGCCACCCGGCATCAGCGCAAGCGGTATCGACCCGCGGCGCAAAGCCGGTCTCACAGTGTCGTTGTTCGGACGAAAGCCTTTTGGGCAATGCGGCCGGACGGCGACTGAAGCGCGCGTCCGGTCCCCTTCAGAGGTATCAGCTTATCAGGCTGAAACGGAGCGCTGGAGCGGGATTCGAACCCGCGACAGGATGAGTCACAATCATCTGCTCTACCAAACTGAGCTATCCTTTGTGCAAGAGACCGGAATCGAACCGATGCCTTCGGGTATTCAGCCCGACGCTCTCCATGAGCTACGTCCTGCGTTTTTCCTTCATTCGGCGGAACACGAAGCCGCAGAGCGGCCCGCGCCAGTCGGGATCTCAGAGAGCCCGAACCCATGGCCTAGCGAAGGAGCGCGTCAATAAACGAAGCACGTTCGGGTTGCAAGGGGGTAAGCCAAGATTCTTTACTTTGTCATTCCGGGGCGCGGCGAAGCCGCGAGCCCGGAATCCATAACCACAGGCTCTAATTGGAGATGCCGTCGTAGAGATCATCCCAATTCGGATTCTGTTCGTCGATCAATCGCGTCTTCCAGTCACGCCGCCATTTTTTGAGCTCTTTCTCGCGAGCGATCGCGCTTGTGGGGTCATCGAACATCTCAAACAGAACCAGCTTGTCGACACCGTAGCGCTTGGTGAAACCTGGAACGACCTTCGTCTTGTGCTCGTAGACGCGTCGAACGAGGTCGCTCGTTACGCCAATGTACAGCGTCCCGTATTTCCTACTTGCCAGGATGTAGACGTAGTACGCCATTCCATCCGCCTGTGGTTATGGATTCCGGGCTCGGCGCTTCGCGCCGCCCCGGAATGACGACCGAATGCTAGGATCAGGTTGAAGCTAAATCAATCCAAAGTTGCAGTGATGATCTTCCGACACGTCACACCGCGGCGTCGCGTCACGCGCGCGACATCTCCTGAAAACACGCCCTCACCCAGTCGATCGTCACGCGCGTCGCCGCGTCGCGCTTGAGGTGGTTTTGCACGAGGAGCCAGGCATCGCGCCGCCTCGGCAGCAAGGTGGCGCGCAGGCGACGATCGCCGAGCAGATCGGCGCAAACATGCTCCGGCAACACGCCGGCGGCCTGATGCGCGCGGATCAAATTGCGGATGACACGGACGTTGTCGGTGACGCAGCGCGCACGGGCCTTCTTCGTGCGCAGGAATTGCATCTCGGGAATGGCGCCGAGCTCATCCGGATAGGCGCAGAGCATCGGCTCGCCCTCGGTCGCAACGGGCTCGAAGTAATAGAGCTTGATGTCCCCGAGCTTCGAGATCGCGAAGTCCCCCTTGTCGGGCTTGCGCAGACGGATGGCGAGATCGGCCTCCCAGCGGGAGAATTTGACGTTCTCGCTCGAAGTGAGGAATTGCAGGGTCAGGCCGGGATGGGCGCGCAGGAAGTCGCTCGCGCGCGGCGACAGCACCTCCTCGGCGACCGTGTTGGTGGAGGCGATGCGCAGGCGCCCCACGGGACCCGCCAGACTCTCACCGACGCGGCCGATCTCGGCGGCATGCGCCGCCATTGCCTCGACATGCGCCAACACCGCCTCGCATTGCCGTGTCGGCCTGCGGACGCCGTCGGCTGCTTCGAATAGACGCAGGCCCAGCGCGCGCTCGATGCGCGACAGCCTGCGTCCGACCGTGGTCTCGTCGATGCGCAGCCGCGCGCTGGCGCCGGCATAGGTGCCCTCGTCCCTGACGGCTGCGATGATGCGGAGGTCGTCCCAATTCATGGGGCGAGGTTACCCCGGCTTTGCGAAGCCTGCAATATTGCAGCCACCCGCTGCAATATCCCTGCATATCGGCAGGCGGCCCCGGCGCTATGTTGGCCCGGCCTTTCGTCCCCGGAGATTGCCAAGACCATGACGACCGCAAAGACCCTGCTCCAGCTCGCCGGCGCCGACCTCAACCCGCCGCGTCTCGGCGATGCCGCGCTGGTGCTGATCGACATCCAGAACGAATATCTCGCGGGCCCCCTCGCCTTGCCCGACGCCAAGCCCGCGATCCTGCGGGCCGCCGCCCTGCTGGCCAACGCGCGCAAGGCAAACGCGGCAATCATCCATATCGCCCACCGCGGCAAGACCGGCAGCCTGTTCGATCGCGGCGCCGACCGCGGTGCAATCGTCACCGAGCTCACCCCCCGTGCCGGCGAGCTCGTGATCGAGAAGGAGCTGCCCAACGCGTTTGCCGGCACCGATCTTGGGGCGCGCCTTGCTGAGACCGACAGGAAGAACATCGTACTGGCCGGCTTCATGACGCATATGTGCGTCAGCTCCACCGCGCGCGCCGCGCTCGATCTCGGCTTTCGCACGACGATCGACGCCGACGCCTGCGCCACGCGCGACCTGCCCGACGGGCGCGGCGGCACGCTGGATGCCCGGACCATCCACGAGGTTGCGCTGGCCGAGCTATCCGACCGCTTCGCGATCATCGCGCGCGGCGATGCGCTGACATAACGGAGATAGGCGATGCTGCAACTCTATTTCTCGCCGATGGCCTGCTCGCTTGCGAGCCGCATCGCGCTGATGGAAGCAGGGCTGGATGCGCAGTATCATCCGGTGCATCTGCGGACCAAGCAGGTCATGCACGACGACAGCGATTTTCACGGCATCTCGCCGAAGGGCGCGGTGCCGGTGCTGGTGCTGGAGAACGGCGAGCGCCTGACCGAGAGCGCAGCGGTGCTGCAATACATCGCCGATGCAAAACCCGAAGCGGGCCTCGCGCCCCGCTTCGGCGATCCCGATCGCTATCGTGTGCAGGAATGGCTGAGCTTCATCGGCGCCGAGATCCACAAGGCGTTCCTGTTTCCGTTCTTCTGGTACCAGGACGACGGCTCGCTCGCCAAGCCGCGTGCAAGGATCGTACAGACATTGTCGGTGCCCGCCGTGCACCTTGCGGACCGCGAATTCCTCGTGGGCGACCGCTTCACCGTCGCGGACGCTCACCTCACCTGGGCCTTGCTGCTGCTCCGTCCCGCAGGGATCGACATCGCGCAATGGCCGTCCTTGTCGGCCTATCTCGAGCGCATGCAGGCACGGCCCGCCGTGCGGGATGCGATCGCGACGGAGGTGGCGCTGCGCAAAACCATGGTGACAAGCCCGGCGTGACAGGTCACTGGAACAGGTGACCGCGATTGGGCTAGATCTTGTGACCGGCTGACGTCTTACAACGGGAACAAGATCATGACATCGCATGACGGAACGAGGATTCTTGCAGGCAAGGTCGCTTTGGTGACCGGCGCGGGACGTGGGCTCGGCCGCGCCTTTGCGGAGAAGCTCGCCGCGCTGGGCGCCAACGTCGCCATCCACGGCATGCGCGAGAACGGGCCGGCGGAATATGGCGAGGGCACCACCCTCACCGCGGTGGCCGCCGAGATCGGCCGGCAATTCGGCGTCCGCAGCCAGCGCGTGCTCGGCGATCTCACCAAGGGCGAGGACATCACGCGCGTGATCGCCGAGACGGAAGCCGCGCTCGGCCCGATCGACATCCTCGTGCACAATGCCGGCGGCGACATCGCGGCCGCCGGCGGCAAGCCCGATCCGAACGACGCCGTCCACATCAAGGAGGCCGACGTGCGTGCGGTGCTGGAGCGCAACCTGCTCTCGACCATCCTCACCTGCCAGGCGGTCGCGAAGGGCATGATGGAGCGGCGACGTGGCCGCATCGTCACGCTCGGTTCGGTCGCCGCGTTCAAGGGGCGCACCCAGGGCTCGATCTACGCGGTGTCGAAGGCCGGCGTGACCCACTACACGCGATGCCTCGCCGACCAGCTCCGCCCCTACGACATCGCGGTCAACTGCATCGCGCCCGGCGATACCCGCACCGGCCGCTTCCTCGGCACGCGCGCGGTGGATCCTGACAGGATGGTCGAGACCGGCACGCTCGACCGCATCGCGACCGTCGACGAGGTCGCGCGCGTCGTCGAGTTCTTCGCCGGTCCCATGGGCGCCTTCGTCTCCGGCCAGGTGCTGAGGATCGACGGCGGCGGACAATGCTGGCCGGGCTGAGCGCGCGCGAGCGAGGCATAAAAGAAAAGGTCCGCTGCAAGCGGCCCTTTTGCATGGTCTCGAATTGATCGGGTTTACTCGACCCGCGCCAGCACCGCGAGCTTGCGGATGCCCTTGTTGCGATAGGCGTCGAGGAACGCGTAATAATCCTTGAATGACACGCAGCCGTTGGAGTCGCCGTTCGGCCCGAGCATGAAGGTGTGCGCGAGCAGGCCGTCGCGGCCGTAGATCGCGCTTTCGCCGCCGATCGGGGTCAGGCGCAGCGCCGGCACGCCGTGGAACAGCGCCTCGCGCGGCTTCAGCGTGTAGATGTGCGGCGGCGTCACGCCGCGCATGCGGGTGCGCTGCGAGCGCGGATCGTCGAGATTGGAACCGAGGCCGGAATGCGCCTCGAGCTTGGTGCCGTCGGGCAGATACACGGTCTTGGCGGTGATGTCATAGACCGCGGTGTCGCGCTCATAAGGCGGCGCGCCGCCGAACATCGGGTTCTGCTCCTTCGGCGCGATGGCAGAGGTGATGCTGGCATCGGCCGAGGCATAAGCGAGCAAGCCGCCGGACGGCTCACGCTTGCCCCAGAGCTTCTCCACCATCGACTGGCGCGGACCGGTGATCGACATCACCGCGGCCTTGGCGCGGTCGGCGAAGGATTTCGGCTTTGCTTCCGGCGCCGCCACGATCTCCGCCGGATCGGCTGAGGCCAGCTGCATCTGGCCTTCCGGCGCACGCTTGGCCTTGGCGACATCGGCGACCTTCTCGGTCAACGTCACCTTGGCCGCAGCCGGTTTCAGTGCGTCCGCGACCTTCGCGATCACGCTCTGCTTAGGGGCGTCCTTGGCCACGGCAACCTGGGTCGCCGGCGCGGCGCTCGCCGCATTCGAGGCTACGCCTTGCGTCGCGGCGGCGGCGAAGCGGTCGTTGAAAGCCTCGCGCGAGATCGGAGCTGCGACCTGGAGCCGGTCGGGCAGCAGCGCGAAGGTCTCCCGGATGGCCTCACCGGCCTCACGCAGCGCAACCTTGGGCGCGCGCTTGATCACCGGCTCGTCGTAACCGAGGCTGCCGACGGTCGGATAGACGCTCGCGCCGAAGACGTTGCTGTAGATGGTCCAGCCGGCGCCCATCACGGCGCAGCCGATCGCTGCGGCGCCAAGCCAATTGGTCGCGGTCATTTTCCGGGAAGGCTTCCGAAGAGAATTCTTGCCAGGATTTTGGGACTTCCGTGCCGCGTTACTCTGCGCAGCGATACTCGTACTCATTCGCCTTGCGTCCAGGACGGTGTCACTCAGTCCCCCTTCGAAGTGCCGCTGGTCACGATCCGGAACCAGCATTTCGCAGAGGGTCGGAGCGTCATTAAGGCGACTTTTAGTTAAATGCAGATTAAGTTCGGGCGGATGTGGGGCACCGGGTTAACGCTGTCCCATTTCGAGAAAAAAGCCCGCAGAACTACGGACTTAGGCGCGTCTGTTAACTATAATTCTCGGCTGGATCGGCACGCTCGGCGAACGTCTCCGGCCGCCTCTTAAGGCACATCGAACCAAGTCATTTTCGTGGTCTTCAATGCCCGGACGATAACGGGGAAACATTGCGCGAGGCTGGTGGGCGCCATCTCCATCCTCGCCTCGCCCGGCTTGCGAGAGACGGCCGGCGCTCGCGCACCACGGTACCGTGACTGAAAGTTGATCGTGCCGGGCTGGAAAATGCCGCACTGCAAAAATAGCTGGGAGAGCGGCGCTTTTCAGCAGCCTCTGCGTGTGATACGGTACCGTATCAGCATCGCGTTGAACTGGGCCCGTGCACGTAAATGGGAGGCTGGCATGAGAGGGGTCGCGCGAGCAGGTTTTTTCGCTTTGGCGTGGTCGTTGCTGTCGATGGACTACGCGGCCGCGCAGCAGGCCCATGCCGGGTGCACGCCGTCGCCATCCGCGGCCGGAACCCAGACCTGGCGCTGCGACAACGGCATCACGATTGTCGCGGAGAACGGCGCCAAGTTTGAACTAAAGGACGCCAACCGCGACGGACATATAGACTCCGTCGAGTTGAGCAGCCAGGCGCTGCTGGTCGAGGTGCCCAAAAAGCCCGGCGGCAATCCCTTCAAGGTGCTGACGCCACGGGCGATCGCCGCGGTACGCGGCACCAAATGGGCGGTCGATGTCACGGAGGCCAAAACCGCGGTCTTCGTCGCCGACGGCCGTGTCGGCGTCTCCCGCAGGAGCGGCGGACGCAGCGTCGTGCTCGGGCCGGGCGAAGGCGTCGATGTCGAGGCAACCGGCCCACTGACAGTCAAGACATGGGGCCAGCCGCGCGTCGACGCGCTGATGGCAAGACTGGGTCAATAAGACCGGGTCGATAAGGCCAAGATCATTGAGGCTCGCGCAGCAAGGCCCGGGCGACAAAGTAGATTGCAGTACTAATGACTAGACGCGTTCAGATCCTGGTGGCTCTCGTCCTCACCGCGCTATGGGGCGCCGGCGTCTATGCCGCGCACGCCAACGGTCATCTGCGCTTTCTCGACCGCCTCGAGGCGACGGTGGCGGATTGGCGGACGCAGGTTCGCGGCGTGCAGGCGCCGCCGGATCTCGTCACCATCGTCGCGATCGACGACACCGTCGTCAAACGCGGCGGCAGCTATCCGCTGCCGCGCGCCGACCTCGCCCGCGTGGTCGACACCATCGTGCAGTTCAAGCCGAAGGTGATCGCCATCGATCTCCTGCTGGTCGACCGCAGCGCTGCGATCGGCGATGCCACGCTGGCCAATACGCTCTCCACCGGCCCGATGGTGCTTGCTGCCGCGGCGATCTTCCCGAGCGCGAGCGAGACCGTGGCCCCCAGCAGCCACGGCCCCCTCGCCGTCCTGCCGCAGGCCGAGCGCTTCCTGCTGCCGTTGCCGGCGTTTGCCGATCACGCCGAGGTCGGCGTCGTCAACGTCGCCACCGGACAGTCGGGCTCGCCGCTCTCGGTGCCGATGCTGTTCCGGACGCATGACAAGGTCGAGCTCTCATTCCCCTTGCGCGTCGCCACGCGCGCGCTCGACAAGCCGCTGACGATCACGCCGGATCGTCTCATGCTGGGCGACCGCGCAGTACCGACCGACAGCGACTTCGCGCTGCCGATCACCTATTACGGTCCGCGCCGCACCATCCGCACCGTCAGCGCGCAGAGCATCTTCGACGGCACGCTCAATCGCGCGGCGATCGAGAACCGCATCGTCGTGATCGGCGCCTCGGTCGCCGGCGGCGGCGACTTCTATCCGACACCGTTCGATTCCCTCATGCCGGGTGTCGAGGTGATCTCCACCGCGATCACGCATCTCGTCGCCGGCGATGGCATCGTGCGTGACCACAAGGTTCACATCGCGGACGCACTCACCGCGATCCTGTTGCCGGTGCTGCTGGTGGGCCTGCTCGCCTGGCGCCGCAGCGCGCTCGGCATCATGGCAGCGGGCGTCGTGATGATCGCCTGGGCCGGGCTCAATCTGTTCGCCTTCACGCACGGCCTCTGGCTGAATGCCGCGACAACACTGGCCGCGACGGTGCCGCCGGTCGCAGTTTTCGCCGGAGTTCAGCTCTGGGTGGGCGGCCGCAAGGCGCAATATCTCACCGCCAAGAGCCAGTCGCTGGCGCAGTTCCAGGCGCCGGCGGTGCAGGAATGGCTGGCGCGGGATCCGGATTTCCTGGCGAAGCCGGTCCGGCAGGAAGCAGCCGTGGTCTTCATCGATCTCTCCGGCTTCACCGCGCTGAGCGAGCGGATCGATCCCGATGCATTGCGGGACATGCTGAATGCGTTTCACGCGCGTATCGACATGGCGGCGACCGCGTGCGGCGGGATCGTGACGAGCTTCCTCGGCGACGGCGCCATGATCCTGTTCGGCCTGCCCGGCGCGAGGCCCGACGATGCGGCGCGCGCGCTCAAATGCGCCATCGAGCTGCATCGCAGCGTCGCGTCCTGGATCGCGTCGCTGCCGCCCGCAATCGGGGATCAGCTCGGCTTCAAGATCGGCGCCCATTGCGGGCCGATCGTCGCCTCGCGCCTTGGCGGCAGCCACCAGCACATCACCGCGACGGGCGACACCGTCAACGTCGCGAACCGGCTGATGGAGGTCGCGGCCCAGAACGGCGCGCGGCTCGCGCTGAGCGATACGCTGCTGGATGCGGCCGATTTCCTCGGCGACCCCGATAGCTCGCTGAAGGGCCCGCTGCGTACGCAGGTCCGCGGACGCTCCGGAACGGTCGCAGTCTGGTTCTGGCGCGACGAGAGCAAGCCAGGCGCGGCGGCGGCCGGAGCCGAGATGATGGACTGAATAGCCGCCGCTATGCGCCCACCACTCCGCCGTCGTCCCGGCGGAGGCCGGGACCCATACTCCCAGGGAGAGGTTTGGCGAAGACTAGTCGTGAACAGATCTTCGCGCGGTACGTGCACCTGCGCTCATCGATAGATCACGCGGTATGGGTCCCGGCCTGCGCCGGGACGACGCAGGGTCTACCGCGCTTCCGGCGGCGGCGAGCGGTCGAGCACGTCGCCCTTGGCGCCTTCCAGGAGATCGATGCCGTAGGTCTCGACCACCAGCGGTCCGCGCTTGCGCTGCAATTGCGCGACCTGCGTCACCTTGGCAAAGAGCTCGTTGAGGGCGGGATTGCCGCCTGCACGCAGCTCGTCGACATAGAGCAGCCTGCCCGCGAGCAGCTTCGGATCCGGCTCGGGCATGTTGACCCAGCGGATGCGCTGGTTCTGCTGTACGACGCAGGTGCCGCGCGGCAGGTAGAAGGCGAGCCAGCCCGTGGTGCCGTAATCCGGCGCGAGCACGCAGGTCGCACCATTGCGCGCGCGCTCGGCTTCGATTCCCGCGACAAGCTCGCGCCAGCCGACACCGACGCTGCGCACGGTCGCGTCGCGGCGATAGCCCGACAGCCAGCCGGTGTTGGCCTGCAGGATCAGCGCGGCGAACATCACGATGCCCGTCGGCGCGGCCCAGCGCAGGCAGAAATCCGCGAGGCGCCGCGCGCGCGGCTTCCACTGCACGAGATTGGCGGCGGCCGCAGCCGCGACCACGAACGGCGGATAGACCGGCGCGAACCAGTTGGCCTCGACGCGGGCATGCAGCGAATGCCAGACGAAATAGGCGACGATGGTCCAGAACATCGTCTCGATCAGCACGCGCGAGGCCAGCGCGCCGGCGCGGTGCCAGGTCAGCGCGTGCAGGCCCATCGCGCCGAGGATGAAGACCAGCGGGGTCGCGAACGCGATCTGGGTCGGGATCAGCTCGGCGATGTAGACGGGACGGAAGTCCTCGATCCTGGCGCGGCCGAGCTGCTTTGCGAACGAGACCCATTGGTGATCGGCGTTCCAGAGGATCACCGGCGAGAACAGTGCCAGCGCAACGAGGCCGCCGAGATAGGGCCAGGGCGAGAGAAACCACCGCCTGAGCTTCGGCACGCAAACGAGCCAGATCAGGATGGCGGCGCCGAAGAACATCGCGGTGTATTTCGACAGCAGCGCGGCGCCCACTGCGGCGCCGACCGCGAGCCACCAGACGCCGCGGCCGGTCTCCAGCACCTTGGCGAGGAAGAACAGCACGAAGCTGGAGGCGACCAGCAGCGGCGCATCCGGGGTCACGATCAGCGTGCCGACCGAGGCCATCATGGTCACGTTGAGCAGGACGGCGCTGGTGGCGGCAACGCGCGCCCCGCCGAACAGGATCGCCGCGGTGCGATAGACCGCATAGCTCATCGGCAGCGCGAGCAGGATCGAGACGAGACGGACGCCGAGCTCGGTGTCGCCGGCAACCAGGGTTCCGGCGCGGATGACGTAGGCGACCATCGGCGGGTGGTCGTAGTAGCCACCGGCGAGGTTCTTCGACCACATCCAGTAATAGGCTTCGTCGAAGGTGATCGGCGTGAACGCGGCCGCGACGAGCCGCAAGGCCACCAGCGCGAGAATCACCAGCGCGGTGTTGCGGACGATCCGCGCGTCAGCCCCGCCCATCCCAGGCTATTTCTTGCGCCAGACGAACAGTCCGGACATCGCGTAGTTCCACACCACGCCCATCAGCGCGCCGGCCATGCCGGCCAGCCACCAGATCGGCTCCTGGTCATAGACAGAGAAGGCGACGCCGACATTGGCGAGCAGGCCGACACTGCACACGATGTAGAAGGCGATCAGGCCGCGCAGCAGCGCAAAGCCCTTCAGCCGCTGGTCGCGATAGGTGAGGAAGTTGTTGAGGATGAAATTGCTGGTCATGGCGACGATCGCGCCGGCGGCCTGCGCCTCCGCGAACGGCGCCTTGAACAGCTGAAGGCCGATGAACAACGTGGTCAGATGCACCACGAGGCCGATGCCGCCGACCATCGCGAACAGGATGAAGCGCAGCGAGACGATGTCGTTGCTGAGCTTGGCCAGCACGAGGCCGAGGAAGTCGAGCGCGACCATGGAATCGAGCTTGCTCTCGCCGTGCTGGCGGGCACCGAAAGTGTAGGGAATCTCGACGGCGCGCAGGCCGCCATGCGCGGTCGCGACGACATCGAGCAGGATCTTGAAGCCGTGCACGGACAGCTTCGGCGCGAGCTCTTCGAAACGGTCGCGGCGGATCATGAAGAAGCCGCTCATGGGATCGGCGATCTCGACGCGCAGCATCTTCCTGGCGACCTCGGTCGCGAGCGCGCTGGCGCCGGCGCGCTGCTTGTTGAAGCCTTCGCTCTTGTAGCCCTCGATGTAGCGGCTGCCGACCACGAGATCGGCCTCGTCGCTGGCGAGCAGCAACAGCATCTTGGGGAGCTGCGTCTCGTCGTGCTGGAGGTCGGCATCGATCACGGCCACAAAGGGCGCGCTCGAGGCCAGGATACCTTCGATGCAGGCGCCCGACAGACCGCGGCGGCCGATGCGGCGGATACAGCGCACGCGGCTGTCCTGCTGCGCGAGGCCGCGCACGACGTCCCAGGTGCCGTCAGGCGAATTGTCGTCGACGAACACGACCTCCCAGGCGACGTTGGCAAGGGTCGCCTCCAGGCGCCGGTACAGCACCGTGACGTTGTCGCGTTCGTTGAAGGTCGGGACGATGACCGACAGTTCCGGCCCCTCTTGGGCCTGCTGCGGATGGTCGGAGCCCGGTCTGATCGCTTCATTCATGACGGCAGCGTATATCCGCCGCGTCCTGAACTGCCAAGCCGGGGTTTCCAGGGGAGCGGGCCAAAAAGGGCCCCAAAATGCCAACGACCCCGGAACGGCGGACCGCGCGTACATCCGGCGCAGGCCCAAGCTATTCCAAGGTCGTTCCAGCGCCGGAGTGTTTCTCTCAACGTCGCCGTTAGAAGCTAAATGGGGACGGAAAACCGCTTTTCAAGGGGGCAAAAGCCTCCCTTTTCAGGACTAGTTCGGGACTTCCTTGATGACCGGCCCGCGCGGCGCGGGGGCGGCGGGGGCTGCGGGCGCCGCCGCGGGCGCAGGCTCGAGTTTCGCCGGCCTGGGCGGCTTGCCGTACTGGCCGATCGGCCCGAAGACGACGGCGGCCGCGAGCACGATCGCCGCGACGATCGCGCCCAGAATGCCACCCACCGACTCAGACGACATGGAAACCCATCCCCGTTCCAGATGCGCCGAGTGATACCACGGATGAACGCGCGGCCGGAAGGCCCCGGGGGCGAATGGCCAGGAGCGAATCGCGGGCAGCGAATGCGGCAAACCCGCCGTCACCCCTGTTCGCTATTCGCCACTTCCCATTCCCTACTTCGTCGGCGGCCTGTGCTTGACGAAGGCCGTGACGATGTCCTTCTGCGCCGACGCCACCGCCCTGTTCGCGGTCGCGAGATGGGCGTCGGCATCGATGTTGGGATATTGCGCGGTGAGATAACCCAGCAAGGCGACGCGGTAATATTGCCGCTCGGACGGACAGGCGCTCGCGACCGAGCGGCCGAAATCCTGTTCCGACAGGCCCTGATTGCTGTCGCGCGAATATTCCCGCGCCAGACAATGCCAGTAATCGTCGCGGCCCTGCATGGCGAGCTTCTGCGCATTCTTGTCGTCATCGTCAGCCAGAACGCCCGTCGTCGTCATGGCAGCAGATGTCACCACCATGAGCGCCGCTCCCACCATCAGCATCCGCATCTTGTTCTCCTTCTGCGCAGACGATCTGTCCGCGAGCTTAAACGGGACGCGGCAACTGGCCAATCACAACTGGTTTGACTAGGATGAGGTCCCTCCCCCGTCGATGCGAGAACCTCCCGTGGCCAAAGCAAAAACTGCGTCCAAAAAATCCGGCAACATCTTCATCGGCATCGGCGGCTGGACCTTCGAGCCCTGGCGCGGCGTGTTCTATCCGGAGAAGCTGACGCAGGCGAAGGAGCTGTCCTACGCGGCCTCGAAGCTGACCTCGATCGAGATCAACGGCACCTATTACGGCTCGCAGAAGCCGGAGAGTTTTCGCAAATGGGCGAGCGAGGTGCCCGAGGGTTTCGTGTTCTCGGTCAAGGGGCCGCGCTTTGCCACCAACCGTCGCGTGCTGGCGGAGGCCGGCGATTCCATCAAGCGGTTCTATGATTCCGGCGTGCTGGAACTCGGCGACCATCTCGGCCCGGTGCTTTGGCAGTTCGCGCCGACCAAGAAATTCGACGGCGCCGATTTCGGCAAATTCCTCGAGCTGCTGCCGCGCAAGCTCGACGGGCGTGCGCTGCGCCACGTGGTCGAGGTCCGCCACGACAGTTTCTGCACGCCGGATTTCGTCGCGCTGATCCGCGAGTTCGAGACGCCCGTGGTGTTCGCCGAGCACGGCAAATATCCCGCCATCGCCGACGTTGCCGGCGATTTCGTCTATGCGCGCTTGCAGAAGGGCAATGACGAGATCAAGACCTGCTATCCGCCGAAGCAGCTCGATGCCTGGGCCGAGCGCTTCAAGGATTGGGCTTCGGGCAGTGAACCCGACGACCTGCCGAAGGTCGACAAGACGAAACCGAAGAAGGAGCCGCGCGACGTGTTCGCCTATGTCATCCACGAGGGCAAGGTGCGCGCACCGCACGGCGCCATGGAACTGATCGCGCGGGTAAGCTGAGGATGGTTCATGGCAAAAGCGAAGAAGCTGTTCACCATCGGCTATGAGCAGACACCGCCCAAGGCGGTGCTGGACGAGCTGGAAGGGGCCGGCGTCAAGCTCGTGGTGGACGTGCGCGCGGTGACGTCGTCGCGGCGTCCCGGCTTTTCCAAGAACCAGCTCGCCGCGGGCCTCGACGAGCGCGGCATCGCCTATGTCCATCTCGCCGCGCTCGGCACGCCCAAGGAGGGTCGCCTCGCCGCCCGCAGCGGGCAATATGACGTGCTGGAGAAGATCTTCTCAAAGCACCTGAAGACGCCACAGGCCCGCGAACAGATGGACGAGCTCTCGGCGCTGGTGAAGAAGGCCGGCCCCGTCTGCCTGCTCTGCTACGAGCGCGACCACACCCACTGCCACCGCCAGATGATCGCGGAGATCATCGAGGAGCGCGATGGCGTGACGGTGAAGAATCTGGCGGGGCGGCAGGTATAGCCTCGGGGCCGCAGCCCGGATGGAGCGCAGCGTCATCCGGGATTTGTGCCAGCCGACGCACCGGTCCCGGATTTCGCTGCGCTCCATCCCGGCTACGAACTACTCCTCGCCCGCGAGCTGGAACGTGCCTTCCATCATCTGCACGCAGTTGCCGCCGACATAAGCATTCAGCAGCGCGCCGCCCTCCTTCTCCACCGTGGTGCGCAGGATGCTCGGCCGGCCCATGTCGAAGCCCTGACCGACCGTGAGCTTGAGCTCGCCGTCGCGCAAGGGATCGAGCGTGGCGAGCAGCGCGGCCGCCGCGACCGTCGCGCTGCCGGTGGCGGGGTCCTCGGAAAAACCGCCGGTGCCGCGCATGAACATTCGCGCCTGGAGGTCGCAACCCGCTTCCGCCGCGGGAATGTCGCGCGTGTAGAAATAGACCGAGAACGCGCCGCCGCGCGGCAGTGTCCGGCCGAAGGCGGCAGCATCGGGGTTCGCCCGCCGCAGGGCGTCACGCGAATGCAATTCCGCGACCACGAACGGCGTGCCGACGCCGACGGCCTCGGGCACATGGCGATCGGTCTTGATGTCGTCCGCGGTCAGCGACAGGCAGGCGGCGACCTCCTCGGCGGACAGCTTCGCAAGACGGGCCAGCGGCTGCGGCGCGGTCAGCTCGGCGCCGACGACTTCGCCTTGTTCCCGCCAGATCTCGACCGGGACGATCCCCGCCTTCTCCTCGAACAACAGCCGCGGCCAGGGCTCGTTGCTGCGCCGCGCCAGCACGAACGCGGTGCCGACATTGGGATGGCCGGCAAACGGAAGCTCCCGCACCGGCGTGAAGATGCGCACCTCGGCATCGTGTCCGGGATTTTGCGGCGGCAGCACGAAGGTCGTCTCGGAATAGTTGAACTCGGTGGCGATCGCCTGCATCTGCGCGGTCGAAAGACCACCGGCATCGAGCACCACGGCGAGCGGGTTGCCGCCGAAGGCGCGATCGGTGAACACGTCGACGGTGATGTAGCGGCGCTGCATCGTCACTTCCCCATGCAAATCGCGGCCACGACCGGCCGCATCGCACGGCAGTCTACAGGCCGAAAACATCGCTCGTCATGCCCCAAAATTGAGTGCAATCGGAGCAATGGCTAGACGCGTCAGAAGCGAAGGAGCTGATGTGGCGAGGCGACTTGCGCGCGCCCGCTTTTGTCGGCGATCCGCTTATCGAGGAATTCGCGGTTCGTCGTAGATCTGCGTCGCCGCGACCTGCGCGTGAAGACGCCCCTGATTGCGAGGCCGGGCCGGCGGAGGCTGCCAGCCCGGCCTCACTCTCATCTCAGTTCGCGACCTTCGGCAGGCAGGGCGGCCGTGTATAGGGCGCCGAAGCATATGCGCCTGCCGCCGGAGCCCTCACGCAATCCGCAGTCGCCTGCGACTGCGTGCGCCGCAGGGGGGCATCGCGGGCGGCAGCCGCTTCGGCTTGATAGACGGCGGCGGCGATCAGGCCGGCCGCAACCAGGGACAATCGGGTCATAGGTTTTCTCCGCATGACAAACGGAAGGTCGATGGCCTTCCAGAGTGCAGGAGCGGAAAACACCGCGCGATATTTCATCACGCGCTTTCAATGAAACGCGAGCTTCGGCGGCGCCCTACCCCAGCTGGAACACCGGCACCTTCTGCTCGTAGCCGCGCACCTCGACCTCTCCGAGCGCGACGGCATCGTCGCCGTCCTTGCCGAGCGCTTCGCGCACGGACGCGGAGATCAGCAGTTGCGAGCCGAACTCCTTGTTCAGCGCCTCCAGGCGCGAAGCAAAATTCACGGTGTCGCCGATCACGGTGTATTCCTTGCGCCGGGGCGAGCCGATGTTGCCGGCGACGACCTCGCCGAAATGGATGCCGATGCCGATCCGCAGCGGCCAGCTTGTCTCTGCGTTGATGCGCTCCATGGCCGTCAGCATCTCGCGGCCTGCGGCGACCGCGCGGTGGGCGGCGTCGGATGCCTCCAACGGCGCGCCGAACAGCGCGAGAAAACCGTCGCCCAGGAATTTGTTCACGATGCCGCCCTCGCGGTCGAGGATGTCGACCAGAACCGCGAAGGCGCCGTCGAGGCGGTCGACCACCTCCTGCGGGGTGCGCGACTGCGCGCCCGCGGTGAAACCGCGGAAGTCGACGAACATCACCGCGACACGGCGGACGTCGCCGCCCGCGCCCGTTCCCGCCGCCATCAGCCGTTCCACCACTTGCGGAGAAACGTGCTGGCCGAACAGATTGGTCACGCGGTCGCGCGCGGTGGCGGCTGCGATGCTCGCAGCAAACTGGCGGCGGAGCTGAGCGCCGACGGAACCCGCGAGCACGCCGCAGATCAGGATGATGGTGCTGCGCACGGCGTGGAAATAGGTCTGCGGCTCGCCGAAGCTCGAGGAATCATAGATCGATGCGACGGCAAACAGCTGGGCGGCGGCCACAAAGCCGGTGAAGGTGGACAGCCAGAAATCGAGCCGCAGGGTCGAGAGGATGACGAAGATGAAATAAATCAGCGGCACAGCGAAGCCGAGCGCCTGGCTTGCGCCCATGGTCCGGATCTGAAGGATCAGGATCACGGTGGGCAGCGAGGTCTCGATCAGCGCGCCGATATAGCGCCTGACGACCGGCAGATCGCGATCGAGCTTGAGGTTCTTCCTGATCTGGGTGTGGACCCAGACCTCGAACAGGATGAAGCCGACGAGCAGGCCGTAGACCTCGGCGAGCCCTTCGGTTCCGCGCCAGACCCGATTCACCACGACGGGATCGACCAGATAGATCGCGGTGAGGAAGAGCGTCATGACGCAGCCGGTTGCGATCAGCGCCCTCACCCGCAACAGCTCGGTGCGCAGCACCTCCCGCGTCAGCTCGCGCTCGAAATCCTCCGACAAGACGGCATGCTGCCGCGTCTTCCTGCTCGCAAACCTGGCCATCCCACCCCCTGGTCATTCCGGGGCGATGCGACAGCATCGAACCCGGAATCTCGAGATTCCGGGTGCGCGCTTCGCCCGCCCCGGAATTAGTCCGGGCATTGTGCCTCAATCCAGCGTGCGGCGGAAGCGCGTCACGGCGATGGTCATGGCGACCAGCATCAGGGCCGTCAGCGCCAGGGCGTCGAAGCGCACGTTCTGCATGGTCGCGCCCTTCAGCATGATGGCGCGGACGATGCGCAGGTAATGCGTCAGCGGCAGGGCCTCCCCGAGATACTGCGCCCAGGCCGGCATCCCCGCGAACGGGAACATGAAGCCGGAGAGCAGGATGCTCGGCAGGAAGAACATCATCGACATCTGCATCGCCTGGAGCTGGTTCTGCACCACCGTCGAGATGGTGTAGCCGATCGACAGATTGGTGGTGATGAACAGCGTCGAGAGCAGCGCCAACAGGAGCAGGTTGCCGAGCACAGGCACGCCGAACAGGCCCACCCCGATGCCGATGATCAGGAAGGCCTGGACGAAGCCGACCAGCACGTAAGGGATGATCTTGCCGAACATCACCTCGACCGGCTTGATCGGCATCGACAGCAGGGCTTCCATGGTGCCGCGCTCGACCTCTCGCGTGACCGAGAGCGCGGTGAAGATCAGCATGGTCATGGTGAGGATGGTGCCGACCAGGCCCGGCACGATGTTGAGGCTGGAGTTCGCCGCCGGATTGTAGCGGGCGTGCGCGCGGATCTCGAACGGCATCTCCGGGGGATCGCCGATATAGAGATCGTGCTTGAGCGCGGTCTGGACGATCATGCCGAGCGAGCCGAGCGCGGCGCTTGCGGCCACGGGATCGGTGGCGTCGGCCGCGACCAGCAGTGCCGGCTTGTCGCCACGCCGCACCGCCCGCTCGAAGCCGCGCGGGATCTCGACGCCGAACAGCACCTTGCCGGATTTCAGGAGATTGTCGAAGTCGTCGACGTCATGGACCTCGTAGAGGAAGCGGAAATATTTCGTATTCTCCAGTGCCTTCAGCACCGAGCGGGCGAGATCGCTGTCCTCTTGCAGCAGAACCGCACTCGGCAGGTTATGCGGCGTGGTGTTGATGGCATAGCCGAATAGCAACAGCTGCATCACCGGCAGCATCACGATCATCGCGAACGAGACGCGGTCGCGCCTCAGCTGGATGAACTCCTTGATCAGCATCGCGTAGGAGCGTTTCCAGAAGCCAAAGCGTTCGCGGATCTCGTGCGCCGGCGTCGGATGATCGATCGCGCTCATTGGAAATTGTCCCTGGAGCGGTTCATCAGCTCGATGAAGACGTCTTCGAGCGAGGGCGATGATTTGTGCCAGTGCAGGCCGCTTTTGTCGCGCCACGGCGCGATGCTGGCTTCGAGCGCGGCGACATCGCGCCCCGACACGTGCAGCGAGGTGCCGAACGGGGCCACCATGTCGACGCCGGGCTTGCCGGTGAGCGCCGCGGTCAGCTCGTTCAGGTCGTCGCCGGTCACCGTGTAGGTCGTCAGCGCGGATCCCGCGATCACCTCCTCGACCGTGCCATGCGTCAAGAGATGGCCGTAGGCGATGTAAGCGATCTCGTGACAGCGCTCGGCTTCGTCCATGTAATGGGTCGAGACCAGCACCGTGAGGCCCTCGGCCGCGAGTGCATGGATCTCGTTCCAGAAATCACGCCGCGCCTTGGGATCGACGCCCGCGGTCGGCTCGTCCAGCAGCAGCAGTTTCGGGTTCGGCAACGTGCAGGCGCCCAGCGCCAGCCGCTGCTTCCAGCCGCCGGAGAGCTCACCCGCGAGCTGCTCCTCGCGGCCGGAAAGCCCGAGCCGCTTGATCATGTCGCGTGCGGCGCCGCGCGCGTCGGTGAGGCCATAGAGCCGCGCGACGAATTCGAGATTCTCACGCACCGACAGGTCCTGGTAGAGGCTGAAGCGCTGCGTCATGTAGCCGACCTGGCGCTTGATCTTGTCGGCATCGCGCCTGATGTCGTAGCCGAGGCAGGTGCCCTCGCCGCTGTCGGGCGTCAGCAGGCCGCAGAGGATGCGGATGGTCGTGGTCTTGCCCGAGCCGTTGGGCCCGAGGAAGCCGTAGATCGAGCCGCGCTTCACCTGCATCGACAGATCGTGCACAACCTCGCGGCCGCCGAACGATTTGGTCAGGCCCTTGACGTCGATCGCGATGCCGTTGCCGCCGTTCATCGCTTGTCCGCCACTGGGGTCTTGGGATTGAGATAGACGTCGATTGGCTGCCCCACGCGCAACGCGTCGGGACGCGACGGCCGCGCCTGCACCAGATAGACCAGCTTGTTGCGTTCCTCGAGGCTGTAGATGACCGGCGGGGTGTATTCGGCGGAGGTCGCGATGAAGTAGATCTTCGCGGTGAGATCGGCTGCGCAATTGTCGCAGGCGATCCGCACCGTGTCGCCGATCGAAAGCTTCGGCAGCTCGGTCTCGGGCACGAAGAAGCGCAGCTTCATGTTGCCGGGCGGCATGATCGAGAGCACCGGCCGCTGCGCTGCCACCATCTCGCCCTCGCGGAAGTAGATCTGCTGGATGGTGCCGGCGACAGGCGCAAAGCCCTTGCGCCGCGCCATCCGCGTCTCCGACGTCGCGACCCGCGCTTCCGCGACCCGCAGCGACGACACGGCGGAGTCCAGATTGGCCTGCGTGCCCGAGCCGGTCTTGTTCAGCGACGCCGCCCGGTCATAGGTCTGCTGCGCATTCGCCAGCGTCGCCTTGTTCTGGTTGAGATCGGCGAGCTGAAGGTCGTCGTCGACGGAATAGAGCTGGTCGCCAACCTTGACCTCGTCGCCCTCGCGGATGTTCAGCTTGGTCACGCGACCGGCCTCGTCCGGGCTGACATAGATCATGTCGGCCTCGACCCAGCCCTGGAAGCCGGGATCGCGCTTCTCCTTGCAGCCGGCAAGCCCGGTTGCCAGGACGAGCGCCAGTGCAAATGCAGGAAGTACCCGCGACGACGTCATGTCGTCCTCCGTTCGCCAAAAATCAGATCAAGATGGACGCGCAGCATGTCCTGCGCGTCGAGCGGAGAATGCCGCGCAAAAAGGCTCTGCCAGATCACCGCGATCATTGCGGGCGCGACCAGGATCTGCGGATAGCGCGCAAGATCCTTCTCGCGGATCTCGCCGCGGGCGATGCCGAGCTCGATCAGCGCGCGCATGGCGGCGATCCCGCGCGAGACCACCTCGCGGTAGTAGAAATCGGCGACGGAAGGAAAGCGCGGCCCCTCCGCCACGATCAGGCGCACCAGATCGCCGCGCCTGGTACCGATCACCTCCTTGAGGAAGTTGCCGGCGAAAGCCTCGATCAGATCGCGCACCGAGCCTGCTGGCGGCGGCAGCGTGGTCAACCGCGCCACCACAGGCACGATGACGATGCGCACCAGCTCCTCGAACATCGATTCCTTGTCCTTGAAGTGCAGGTAGATCGTGCCTTTGGCGACGCCCGCGCGCTTGGCGATGTCGTCGAGCCTGGTCGCGGCAAAGCCGCGCGCGATGAATTCCTCCATCGCGGCTTCCACGATCGCCGCGCGCCGCTCTGCCGCGCGTGTGGCGCGGTTCGAGGCGGGTGCCTCGTCGCGGCTTGCAGGCGCAATGCCCTTCTCGCTGACGCGCGTGGCGGATGCGGCCTTCGTAGGCTTTCTGGTCATTCTCAATTTATGACTGACTAGTCAGTCATAGTCAAGACAGGGAGGCAGCCCTAATCCAACAAGACCGCTGACGGACGAATTAGTATTGACTAATTCATTAGTGATTGCTAATTGAACCGCATGATTGAAGCCGCCCCAAACCCCGTCACGACAGTGATGCGCGCCCTCGCCGATCCGACACGCCGCGCCGTGTTCGAACGTGTGTTCGAGAGCAATGAGATCAGCGTCGCCGAGCTGACCCGTGGCAGCGGTGTCACCCAGGGCGCGATCTCGCAGCACCTGAAATCCCTCAAGCAGGCCGGCCTCGTCGCCGAGCGCGCGGAGGGCCGCAACGTCTACTACCGCGCAGCGCCGCAAGGACTCGAACCGCTGGTGACCTGGATGGATCATTACGGCGTGTTCTGGCGCGAGCGCTTCCAGAACCTGCGTGACCTCTTGAAGGAGATCGATCCGTGAGTGCTGCCGCGTTGAAAGAAGAGACACAGGACATCGTTCTCGACGAGGTCTTCCCTCACACGGCCGAAACGATCTGGAAGGCACTGACCAGCGCGCAGCTGATCGCACGCTGGCTGATGCAGCCGACCGGCTTCGAAGCCGTCGAAGGCAACGCCTTCACGTTCCAGACCAAACCGGGCGGCAACTGGGACGGCGTCATCCATTGCCGGGTTCTCGAGGTCGTGGCTCTCAGGCGCCTCGTCTACGCCTGGAAGGGTGGCGACGAGCGCAACACCGGCTACGGCGCGCCGCTCGATACCGTCGTGACCTGGTCGCTCACGCCGGTCGAAGCCGGCACGCGAATCCGCCTGGTTCACGCGGGCTTCGTCCTGCCGAGAAACGAGTCGGCCTACACGGTCATGAGCGGCGGCTGGAAGAAGGTCGTGCGTCAGCTCGACGAGGTCAGCGGCGAAGAGTGAGGAGATATCGCGATGGACAAGCCCTTTACCGGCGGCTGCGCCTGCGGCGCGATCCGCTATTCGATTGTCGGTGAGCCGCTGTTCAGCAATCACTGCCAGTGCCGGGACTGCCAGCGGGAAAGCGGCAGCGGCCACGGCTCCTACGCGACATTCGCGCGCGCCGGCGTGACGCTGACGGGCAAAGCAAAGCACTGGGACATGGTCGGCGACAGCGGCAATGTGAAGACGCGCGGGTTCTGTCCGCAGTGCGGCCTGCCGGTCTACCTGACCTTCGCAGCCATGCCTGACATCTTCACCATCCGCGCCGCAAGCCTCGACGAGCCCGCCCGCTACAAACCGCAGGCCGTGACCTACGCCGTGCGCGCGCATGACTGGGACCGGCTCGACCCCGGCCTGCCGAAATTCGCAGGCATGCCGCCGGGGTGAGGCAAGCAATTCCTGTTTCGAAGCATTGTCCTGACGCGGACCGATATCCGCTTCGCTCGAAAGCGCTTTAGCCAAAATCCAGCACCATGCGGCCGTCGATCTTGCCGGCCTTCATGCGGTCGAAGACGCCGTTGATCTCGGCGAGCGGCACCTTCGTCACCTCCGCCTTGACCTTGCCGTCGGTTGCGAATGCGACGGCCTCATCGAGGTCGCGGCGGGTGCCGACGATGGAGCCGCGCACCGTGATGCGCTTGAGCACGACATCGAAGATCGGCGTCGGGAATTCGCCCGGCGGCAGGCCGACGAGGCTGACGGTGCCTTTCCTGCGCACCATCTTCAGCGCCTGGGCGAATGCCGGGGTCGAGACCGCTGTCACCAACACGCCGTGGGCTCCGCCTCCGGTTGCCGCCAGCACCTTGTCCACTGCATCGGCCGCAAGCGCGTTCACAGCGAGATCGGCGCCAGTCTCTCGTGCGAGCTTGAGCTTGTCTTCGGCGATGTCGACCGCGGCAACCTTCAGGCCCATCGCCTTGGCGTATTGGACCGCGACGTGGCCAAGGCCGCCGACGCCAGAGATCACGACCCACTCGCCGGGCCTTGCTTCGGTCTCTTTCAAGCCCTTGTAGGTGGTGACGCCGGCGCACAGGATCGGCGCGATGCCCGCAAAATCGATGGTCGCCGGCAGCTTGGCGGCGAAGGCCGCCGAGGCGATGACATATTCGGCGAAGCCGCCGTTGACGCTGTAGCCGGTGTTGTGCTGGTGCTCGCACAGCGTCTCCCAGCCGGTCTCGCAATATTCGCACGACATGCAGGCATCGTGCAGCCAGGCGACGCCGACTGCGTCGCCGACCTTCAGATTCTTCACGCCGGGCCCGAGGGCTGCGACGATACCGGCGGCTTCATGACCGGGGATGAAGGGAGGAACCGGCTTCACCGGCCAGTCGCCGGAGGCGGCGTGCAGATCGGTGTGGCAGACGCCACACGCTTTCACCTTGACCAGAACCTCGCCGGGACCGGGCTGCGGCACCGGCACGTCCTCGATCACCAGCGGCTTGCCGAATTGTCTGACGACGGCTGCTTTCATGGTCGGCATGGGTCTGCTCCATTGCAATGGGATGACAGACTAGCGATGCCGCGCGGCGCACCCTTGATCGGAGTCAAACCGCGCAAATTTTTGCGCCACTGATAACGGGATGACAGCGCCGTGATGGATAGCTGGACGCCGCGTCAGCTATGGAACTTCAAGCCGTCGACGATCTTGTCGATCACCTTGCGGTCGGCGCGCATGGCGAGGCCGACGAGATTGAGATCGGTGCGCGCGACCGCCCTCACCGCCTCGCGATTGGCGGCATCATGCGTGGTCTTGAACATGTCCTCGGTGTAGACCGCCGGCTTCACGCCACGCGTCAGCGCACGGTCGAGCGCGCGCGACAGCGCCGCGCCGTCGGCGCCGTAGATCAGGATCGGCTGACCGATCAGCGCGTGGTATTGCGTGTCCGAGGCGTCCTCATAGGGCTCGCCGATGCATTCGGGAAATGCAGCGGCGATGCCGCTGGTGAGAAAGGACGCCACGTTGAGCTTCTGCCAGGCCTGAAGATCGGTGCGGATCACGACGGCGATCTTGGTGTCGAACTGCATGTAACTCCCCAACTGTCATTCAGGCGCGCCCACCTGGCGCGAGCTCCGATGCGCAATCGCGCATCGAGCATCCATACCCGCAATTGTGGTTATGGATTCCGGGCTCGATGCTACGCATCGCCCCGGAATGACAGCAAGAGAAATCAGCCCTTGGCGTCGCAGGCCCAGGCGCGGATCACGCATTCCTTGCCGCCGTATTTGTAGCATTCGCGCGTCGCGGCATTGAGCGAGGCGGAGATCTTCGGCTTGACGGCATAGCCGTAGGCACCGCAAGGGTTGGACAGATCGATCGACATCGCCGCACAGGCGCGCTTCATCGTCACGGTCGTGCAATCGCCCTTGCACTGCTTCTGCGCCGCGGCGCGAGCCTCGTGCTCGGCGCCGTAGTCAAAAGCCTGGCCATAGGCGCCGCACTTGCCGACCGCAAAGGCGCCGGCGGCATGCGCATGCGTGATGTGGCGGGCACCGGCGACGCAGACCGACAGCGCAAAGAAAAACATCGCGCAACGGCGCGCGACGACGTTCGAAGCCATGGAAAAACCCCTCACCCCCAAGGCAAGTGGCGGCAACTCTAAGCGGCGGTCGTTTCCAGATGGTGAACGGGTGGTTGAAATTGGTAGGTCGGCAGGTGCCGTAGGGTGGGCAAAGCGAAGCGTGCCCACGAATTGTCGATTGCGACGGAGAGATGGTGGGCACGGCGCTACGCGCCTTTGCCCACCCTACGGCACCGTCGTTTGCGGCACCGTCACCCCCGCCTTGCCGCTTCCAACGCCTGCGGTGTGTCGATATCGAGGAAGGCGCTCTCGCCGTCGACGGGCACTTCGGCAACCGCTTCGGTGTGCTTGGCAATCAGGTGCCGCGCGCCGACGTCGCCGTCGAGCGTCATGAGCTCCTTGAAGAAGCGGCGCGACCACAGCACGGGATTGCCACGGCGGCCTTCGCTGACGGGCACGACGATGAGATTGCCGCGGTCCGGCGCGAAACCGTCGATCAGGCGGTCGATCAGGCCGGCATCGATCAGCGGCATGTCGCCGAGACAGACGATCGCGCCGTCGCAGCTATCGGGCACGGCCGCGATGCCTGCCTTGACCGAGCTCGCGATGCCTCCGGCGAAATCCGGGTTCTTGACGAATTTCACCTTCAGGCCTTCCAGCGCCTGCTCGACCAGCTCGGTCTGATGGCCGGTGACGACGATCACCTCGGATGCCTTGGACGCCAGCGCCTGCTCGGTCGCGATCCGCACCAGCTTCTTGCCGTCGAGCTCGGCGAGCAGCTTGTTCGGCCCGCCCATGCGCGTCGAGCGGCCCGCCGCGAGCACGATGGCCGCGACCTGGCTGTTGCCCTCGGTCTCGGGCTGGGCGCGCGGCTGCGGCCGCGTCACGATTTCCATCAGGAGACCACCGACGCCCATGCCCATCAATTCGGACCGCGTCACCTTGATGCCGGCGAGGAGCCGCATCAGCACCCAGTCAAAACCGTTCTCGACCGGCGAGCGCGCGCAGCCCGGTGCGCCGAGCACCGGCACGTCGCCGGCGCGGGCGATCAGCAAGAGATTGCCGGGATCGACCGGCATGCCGAAATGCTCAATCTCGCCGCCGATGCCGGTGACGGCCGCGGGGATCACGTCGCGGCGGTCGGCGATTGCGGACGCCCCGAACACGATGACGAGCTCGGCGCCGAGCGCGAGCACTTCCTTGATCGCGGCCGACAGCGCGCGCTCGTCGTGCTGGACCCGCCGCTCGGCAATGATGCTGGCGCCTGCCGGCGCGAGCCGCTCAGCGGTGACGCGCAGCGTCTTGTCGATCACCTTGGAGGACAGGCCCGGCAGCAGGGTTGAGACGACGCCGACGCGCTTGATCACGTAGGGCGCGATCCTGAGCACGTCGTGGCCCGCAGCCTTCACCGCGGCATCGCGCAAGTCGCCCTCGACGCCGAACGGGATGATCTTGACGGTACCGACCATCTCGCCCTCGACAACGGGCTTGTAGGCGGTGAGCGTGGCAAAGGTGATCGCCTCGTCGATGTTGTTGATGCGGTCGACCGCAGCGCGGTCGATCACCAGCACGCCCGGCTGCGCGGCAAACAGATTGGCGCGGCCGGTGAAGGCGCGCTCGACATGGATGCCCTCGCCGCCGACGGCAAGCGCGATGCTGGCGGCCGCGACGTCCTCGGAGACGTCGCCCTCCTCCATGCGCACCACGACGATGTCCTTGATGCCGGCGCGTTCCAGCGCGTCGACCTCGGCGGGACCAATGGTCGTGCCCTTCTTCAGCACCAGCGGTCCCTGCCGCAGGGTGTGGACGGTCACCCCGCCGATTGCATCCCTGGGGCTCGCCGGTCCGAACTTCATGCCGCTTCTTCTTTTTCCTTGGGAGGCAGACGGAGCACCGCCGTGATCTCGGCCATGATCGACACCGCGATCTCGGACGGCGAGACCGCGCCGATCGCAAGGCCGATCGGCGCGTGGATACGCGCGATGTCGCTGTCCTTGGCGCCCTGCGCCCGCAGCCGGTCGCCGCGCTTGGCATGCGTCTTCCGCGAGCCGAGCGCACCGATATAGAAGCAGTTGCGCTCGAAGGCGTGCAGCAGCGCGGGATCGTCGATCTTGGGATCGTGCGTCACCGCGACGAACGCCGTATAGGCGTCGACGTTGAGCGGCGGCAACGCGGTGTCGGGCCACTCGGCGACGAGCGGAACATCGGGGAAGCGCTCGGGGCTGGCAAAGGCGGTGCGCGGATCGACCACGGTGACATCATAGCCGAGCGAGCGCGCCAGCGGCGCCAGCGCCTGGCTGATATGGACCGCGCCGATGATGACGAGCTTTGCGGTCGGCGCGTAAACGTTCAGGAACAGCTTCTTGCCGCCGGCCTCGACATTGGCGCTCTTGCCCATGCGAAGCTGCTTTTCAAGTTCAGTGCGCAGCGGATCCTTGGCGAAATCCGCCGATTTCACCAGACGCTGCTCGCCGCTCTCGGTGTCGGTCACCAGGATCGCCGGCCGGCGCGCGGCGCGCTCGGCGTTGAGTTCGTGCAAGATCGCGAGCTTCACGGCTAGCCGACCTTCTCGACGAAGACGCGGATGGTGCCGCCGCAGGACAGTCCGACATTCCAGGCGGTCTCGTCGGCGACGCCGAACTCCAGCATCTTGGGCTTGCCGCTCTCGATCACGTCCATGGCCTCGGTGACCACGGCGCCCTCGACGCAGCCGCCGGAGACCGAACCCAGGAAGGTGCCCTCGTCGTTGATGACGAGGCTGGAGCCCGCCGGGCGCGGGGCCGAGCCCCAGGTCTCCACGACCGTCGCCAGCGCGACGCCACGGCCGGCCTTCTGCCAGTCCTCCGCCGCCTTCAGAATATCCTCGTCGCGATCGAGCATGGTCAAGCCTCTCAAGCTGCGGAGCGGATCAGGCTGCGGTGATGCGGCGGCAGCGGCCGGGAGAGCGTGGTGATCAGCTCCTGGATTGAACTCAAATTATGTACCGGGCGGAATTCGTCAACGTGCGGGAGCATCATTTTGATGCCCTGGGCCTTGGCCTCGAAGCCGGAGAACCGCAGCAGCGGGTTGAGCCAGATCAGCCGCCGGCAGGACCGGTGCAGCCGGTCCATCTCGAAGGCCAGCTTGGAATCGGCCTCCCGCTCCAGCCCGTCGGAGATCAGGAGCACGATCGCGCCCTGGCTCAGCACCCGCCGCGCCCACAATTTGTTGAAGTTGTGCAGCGAGGCCGAGATCCGCGTGCCGCCGGCCCAGTCCTCCACCGAGGCCGAGCAGCTCGCCAGCGCCTCGTCCGGATCGCGCTGGCGCAGCGCGCGGGTGACGTTGGTGAGGCGCGTGCCGAACAGGAACACCGAGACGCGCTTGCGGGCGTCGGTGATGCCGTGGAGGAAGTGCAGGAACAGGCGGGTGTATTCGCTCATCGACCCCGAAATGTCGAGCAGCGCGACGATCGGCGCCGGCTTCTCGACCGGCCCGCGGCGGTGGATGTCGATGATGTCACCCCCGGTGCGCAAGGAGGCTCGCAGCGTCCGGCGCAGGTCGAGACGCAGTCCGCGCGGATCGGGCCGGTGCCGGCGCGTCAACAGCTCGGCCTGCGGCAGGTGCATGCGCTCGATCGCACGCAGCGCCTCGCTGATCTCGGCCGCGCTCATCTGCGCGAAATCCTTCTTCTGAAGGATCTCCTTGTCGGAGACCGACAGACGCAAATCCTGCTCCTGGTGCTGCGGCGTCTCGGTCATGCGCGGCTGCGACATCGCCTCCTGCACGCGGCGGGAGCCGGCCTGCGGCTTCTTCTTGGCCTGCTCCGGCAGCGGCACCGAATCCAGCATGTGCTTCCATTCCTCCGAGGCGCGGAAGAACAGATTGAAGGCCTGCTTGAAGATCAGCGCATGCTCGTGGCGCTTGACGAAGATCGCCTCCAGCGTGGTGAAGACGTCGGCACGGTTGCCGATGTCGATCACCTGGAGCGCGCTCATGGCATCGATGACCGCGCCCGGCCCCACCGGCATGCCGGCGGCGCGCAGCGCGCGGGCGAAGCCGACGATGTTGTCGGCGAACTGCTCGGTCTGCTCCGGGGCAAGGTGGTTGATGGCCATGGTTCAACACTCTCAGCCGTCATTCCGGGGCGCGCCTCTTGGCGCGAGCCCGGAATCCATAACCACGATCGGGAGTATGGATTCCGGGCTCGCGCTACGCGCGCCCCGGAATGACGAGTTAGTTTTGACGCGCGCGCGTCAATTCTCGCTCGTCGCTTCCTTCAGCACCTTCTGCAGGGTGTCGCCCTGCATGCGGGTGATGTCGTCCTGATACTTCAGCAGCGCGCCCAGCGTGTCGCCGACCACTTGCGGAGTGAGCGAGCGGGCATCGAGCTCCGACAGCGCGGTCGCCCAGTCGATCGTCTCCGCAACGCCAGGCGACTTGTAGAAGTCCTGGTTGCGCAGCGCCTGGACGAAGCGCACGACCTGCTGCGACAGCTTCGCGGAGATGCCGGGCACGCGCGTCTTGACGATGGCCAGCTCGCGCTCGGCGGCGGGATAGTCGACCCAGTGATAGAGACAGCGACGCTTCAGGGCGTCGTGGATCTCGCGGGTGCGGTTGGAGGTGATGATGACGATCGGCGGATGCGGCGCCTTGACGGTGCCGAATTCCGGGATGGTCACCTGGAAGTCACTGAGGATTTCGAGCAAATAGGCCTCGAACGCCTCATCGGCGCGGTCGAGCTCGTCGATCAGCAGCACCGGCGGGCCGGCGACGTCGGGCTCCAGCGCCTGCAGCAGCGGCCGCTTGATCATGTAGCGGTCGGCGAAGATGTCGCTCGAGAGCTGCTCGCGATCGGTATCGCCGGCGGCTTCCGCCATCCGGATCGCGATCATCTGCGCCGCGCTGTTCCACTCGTACACCGCGGAGGAGACGTCGAGACCTTCATAGCATTGCAGGCGGATCAGCTTGCGCCCCAGCGCCGCCGACAGCACCTTCGCAATCTCGGTCTTGCCTACGCCTGCCTCGCCTTCCAGAAACAGCGGCCTGCCCATGCGCAGCGACAGGTAGGTCACCGTCGCCAGCGACCGCTCGGCCAGATAGCCGCGCGAGGTCAAAAGTTCGAGCATCGCATCGACCGATGCCGGCAGCGCCGCTGAAGTCATGAAAGGCCAGTCTCGTTTGCGCCCTCGCGGGGCAAGTCCAGTGCTGGGGGTGAGGTCACTTCACCCCTTGGCGTTGGCGGCATCGAGGGCGCGCCGCGTCAGCACGCCGATGAGATGCGCGCGGTATTCGGCACTGCCGTGGATGTCGCTGTTGAGCCCCTCGGCCGGCACCTCGATGCCTTCGATCGCCTTCGAGGCGAAGCGCTTCTTCAGGGCCTCCTCGAAAGCCTCGACGCGGAACACGCCCTCGGAGCCGGCGCCTGTGACGGCCACGCGCACGTCCGACGGACGGCGCGCCACGAACACCCCGACCAGCGCATAGCGCGAGGCCTGGTTGCGGAATTTGACATAGGCGGCCTTCTTCGGCAGCGGGAACATCACCTTGGTGATGATCTCGTCGGCTTCCAGCGCGGTCGAGAACAGGCCCTGGAAATACTCCTCGGCCTTGAGGCGGCGCTTGTTGGTGACGATGGTGGCGCCGAGCGCAAGCACCGCAGCCGGATAATCCGCGGTCGGGTCGTTGTTGGCGAGCGAGCCGCCGATCGTGCCCTTGTGGCGCACGGCGGGATCGCCGATCTGGCTGGCGAGATTCGCCAGCGCCGGAATCGCCTCGCCGACGATGGCGGAGCTCGCGACCTCGGCATGCTTGGCGGTGGCGCCGATCACCAGCGAGCGGCCCTTCATCTCGATCGTGTTGAGCCCCTCGATATGGGAGAGGTCGACCAGATGCGGGGGGCTGGCGAGACGCTGCTTCATGACGGGAATCAGCGTGTGGCCGCCGGCGATCACCTTGGCGTCCTCGTTCTTCACCAGGAGGTTGGCGGCCTGCCGCACGGTGCCGGGGCGATGATATTTGAATTCGTACATCTGAATGTCCTGATCGCGGGATGCGTGCGCGGATTACGCCAGGTCGGATTTCGCCATCGCCTTGGCTCCGGCGGAGATCGAGGCGACGATGTTCTGGTAGCCGGTGCAGCGGCAGAGATTGCCTTCCAGCTCTTCCCGGATCGTATGGTCGTCGAGCTCGTGGCCCTTGCGGTGCACGATGTCGATCGCGGTCATGATCATGCCGGGCGTGCAGAAGCCGCACTGCAGGCCATGATGCTCGCGGAAGGCCTCCTGCATCGGATGCAGCGGCGCGCCGTCGGCGGCCAGCCCCTCGATCGTCTTGACCTCATGGCCGTCGGCCATCACGGCAAGCGTGGTGCAGGACTTCACGGCCTTGCCGTCGAGATGCACGACGCAGGCGCCGCACTGCGAGGTGTCGCAGCCGACATGGGTGCCGGTCAGCCGCAGATTCTCGCGCAGGAACTGCACCAGAAGCGTGCGGGGATCGACGTTGGCCGTCACAGGATTGCCGTTCACGATGAGGGAGATTTTTGCCATAAGCACTCTCTGTCAGCGCCCCGACGGGTCCCGTCGAAGCGGTTCTTTCTTATAATTATTCCAACCCATCATATGGGCCAATATGCCCGGGGGCAACATCACCCCGGACGCAAGCCGCCATGCCGAAAGGCGATAGGTTTCAGCCCTGTACAGCTTTGGCGAAGTTCGCGAAAAACTCGTCCGCCAGCTTCTTGGCGGTGCCGTTGATCAGGCGCTGTCCGAGCTGCGCCAACTTGCCGCCGATCTGCGCCTCGACGTCGTAGGAGAGCAGCGTGCCGCCATCCTTCTCCGCAAGCTTGACCACGGCGCCGCCCTTGGCGAAGCCGGCCACGCCGCCCTCGCCTTCGCCCGAGATCTTGTAGCCGTTCGGCGGGTCGAGATCGCTGAGCGTGACCTTGCCCTTGAAGCGCGCCGACACCGGTCCGACCTTCATTTTTGCCGTTGCACGGAAGCCGCCGTCGTCGGTCTTCTCGAGCTCCTCGCAGCCGGGAATGCAGGCCTTCAGCACCTCGGGATCGTTGAGCTTGGCCCACACGGCCTCGCGCGGCGCCGCGAGCTGGACTTCGCCGTTCATCGTCATGGCCATGGGGTGCCTCCCGGGATATCGGACTTGGATCGCTTCAGAATAATATTGCTCAAGTAACGCACGGAGGCCGCAAAGGAAAGGGCGCCCCCGGTCACGTGCAATGCATATTCGCAAGTGCAAAAAGCTTGCACTGACGGTTTGGGATTGGCAGAGCCGGGGCATGGTGATTAGGTCGCGCGCAACATGAGCACAGCCCTCTCTCCCCTGCTTGCGCCGATGCTGTCGAGCGCGGCCATGCGCGCGGTCTGCGACGACCGGTCCACCCTCCAGAACATGCTCGATTTCGAGGCAGCCCTGGCCCGGGCCGAGGCCGCCACGGGCGTGATTCCGCAGGCCGCAGTGGGTCCGATCGAAGCTGCCTGCAAGGCCGCTTCCTTCGACATCGCGGCCCTCGCCGAGGCCGCGACGCGATCCGGCAATCTCGCGATTCCCCTGGTCAAGGCGCTGACCGCCGGCGTCGCCAAGGCCGACGCCGAGGCCGCGCGCTATGTGCATTGGGGCGCGACCAGCCAGGACGTCATCGACACCGCGACCATGCTGACGCTGCGCGCCGGCATCGATGCGCTCGACGCCGACCTCAGCCGCGCCATCAGGGGTTTTGCCGCGCTCGCCCGGTCCCATCGCAACACCGCGATGGTGGCACGGACCTGGCTCCAGCATGCGCTGCCGATGCCGTTCGGGCTGAAGGCGGCCGAATATGCATCGAGCCTCGCCCGCGCCCGCTGCCGCCTGCGGCGGCTGCGCCGCGAGGGCCTGGCGCTGCAATTCGGCGGCGCGGCCGGCACGCTCGCCGCCCTTGGCGACAAGGGGCTCGTCGTTGCGGAAAGACTGGCCGGGGAGCTCGACCTGCCGCTGCCGGAAGCGCCCTGGCACACCCATCGCGACCGGATCGCCGAGGCGGCATCGGCGCTCGCGATTCTCGCCGGAAGCTGCGGCAAGATCGCGCGCGACATCTCGCTGCTGATGCAGACCGATGTCGGCGAAGCCTTCGAGCCCGCCGGCGAAGGCCGCGGCGGCTCCTCGACCATGCCGCACAAGCGCAACCCGGTCGCGGCCGCAAGCGCGCTTGGCGCGGCCACCATGGCGCCGCAGCTCGCCGCCACGATTTTCGCCGCACAGGTGCAGGACCACGAGCGCAGCGCCGGGCCCTGGCACGCCGAATGGCCGACGCTGCCGCAACTGATGCTGGTTGCGTCCGGCGCGCTTGCCGCCATCGTCGACATCGCCGAGGGCCTCGATGTCGATGCCGTGCGCATGCGCAGCAACCTCGATGCGACGCATGGCCTGATCATGGCGGAAGCGGTCACGTTTGCGTTGGCCGACAAGATCGGCAAGAGCGACGCGCATCACCTGATCGAGGCCGCGAGCAAGCGCGCGGTCGCCGAGAAGAAGCATCTGCGCGAGGTGCTGTCGGCCGATTCGCAGGTCACTGCGCATCTGACACCGGAAAAAATTGCGGCATTGTTCGAGCCGATGGCCTATCAAGGGGCTTCGCAGGCCTTGATCGACCGCCTGCTCGACAGCCTTGAGCGTGAATAGATACGGAGACGCCGCATGCCCATGATCGATGCCGACGGTTGCCTGCTCAACGTCTCCGTCGAGGGCCGCGACGGCGGGCCGACCCTGATGCTCTCCAACTCGCTCGGCTGCACGCTGCAGATGTGGGAGCCGCAGATGAAGGCGCTGACGCAGGTGTTCCGCGTCATCCGCTACGACCGCCGCGGCCACGGCAAGTCGACCGTAGCCCCTGGCCCCTACACGATGGAGCGCTTTGGCCGCGACGTGCTCGCGATCCTCGATGACCTCAATATCGAGAAGGTGCATTGGTGCGGCCTGTCGATGGGCGGCATGGTCGGACAATGGCTGGGCGCCAATGCACCGGAGCGTTTCGGCAAGCTGATCCTCGCCAACACCTCCTGCTATTACGCCGAGCCGACCAAATGGCTGGAGCGCATCGACGCCGTAAAGAAAGGCGGCATCGCGGCGGTCGCCGATGCCGTGCTCGGCGGCTGGCTCACCCAGGATTTCCGCGAGCGCGAGCCCGAGATCACCGCGCGGATGAAATCGATGCTGCTGGCCTCCCCGGTCGAGGGCTACCTCGCCTGCTGCGAGGCGCTGTCCACGCTCGACCAGCGCGCACTGCTAACGAAGATCAAGAGCCCGACATTGGTGATCGCCGGCCGCCACGACATGGCGACGCCGATCTCCGCGGGCGAGGTGATCCGCTCCGGCATTCCCGGCGCCAGCATGACCATCATCGACGCCGCCCACATTTCCAACGTCGAGCAGCCGCACGCATTCACGGATGCGGTGGTGGGATTTTTGACGCAGCGCTAGCTGCAACAACCGTCATTGCGAGGAGCGCAGCGACGAAGCAATCCAGAGATACCTCCGCGGAAGCACTCTGGATTGCTTCGCTACGCTCGCAATGACGCAGAGGAGGCTAGAATGGACGACCAGAAGCGCCGCGATGCCGGCATGAATGTGCGCCGAAAGGTGCTGGGCAATGCCTGGGTCGACAAGTCGATCGCCAACCGCAATGCGTTCAACACCGATTTCCAGGACCTGATCACGCGCTATGCCTGGGGCGAGATCTGGACGCGGCCGCATTTCGACGAGCGCACGCGGCGCGTGCTCGTGATCGGCACCATGGTCGCGCTCGGCCAGTGGGACGAATTCCGCCTGCATGTGCGTGCGGCGCTCGCCGAGGGCGGCTTCACACCCGAAGACATCAAGGAGATCCTGCTGCAGCAGGCGATCTATTGCGGCGTGCCCGCGGCGAATCACGCCGTGAAGGAAGCCTCAGCGATTGTGCAGGAGCTCGGCCTGCTCAAGACCTAGCGGCTCGGCGGTTTCAACGGTCTTTGGCGCCGCCGCGGGCCGCTCGATCAACATCACGATCGCGGCGCCCAGCAGCAGCAGAAGCTCGGTGGCATGCAGGCGCAGGGCGGCCATCTCGCCGACCTTCGAGGCCATCACCATGCTCGCGAACGAGATCAGGCTGCCGAGCGCCAGCGCAACGGCGAGCGCCTCGTCGCTGCCGCCGTTGCGACGGACGCGGGGAATGCAGAGCAGCACGAGATAGATCGCGAAGAACGCAACGACGGTCAGGCGTCCGAGTGCCAGCAGCCAGGCAGCGCGTACGGTATCCATCCCCGCCATCTGGAGATGGTCGCTGAGGTACAGCGCCACTGCGACACTGGGCCGTTCGTAGAGGCCGTGCACCGGTGAAACAAAGATGTTGAAGGCCACCAGCGCCCAGGCCGGAATGAAATAGGCCGCCAGCAGCGCACCATTGACCGTGTCGATCCGCCAATTCCTGAACATGCCGCTTCCCGCTTCGCCTGCCACGCGCCTTCGTTGGGAAGGCTTTGCGGGGAGCTAACTCGCATCAGACTGTGGCGGCAATTTAAACCCTTTGTTTACCTTAACTGGCCCCATCATTCCGGGATGGTGCGTTAGCACCAGGCCCGGGATCTCCAGATTCCGGGCCTGGTTCTCTGAGCCGCCCCGGAATGACGGCAAACAAAGAAAAAGACCCCGCCTTTCGGCGGGGCCCTCCTCACTCCCTTGGCTTGGGCTTCCCAAACTATTCGTCCTGATTGCGCTGGCCGCCCTGCTGCTGGCCGGGACGATCGCCCTGGCGCATCGGGTCCTGCTGCTGCTGTCCGGGTTTCTGGCCGCCGCCCTGCTGCTGCGGGTTGCGCTGGCCGGGGTTCTGACTCTGCTGGCCCGGATTCTGGTTCTGCTGCTTCGTCATTCGGGGAAACTCCATTGTTGGACGTCAGAGCCGGGATAACGGCCGGCAACCATTTTGGTTGCCCTGCGGAACCCGGTTCCTCGCAGGTGCGGAACCGGACGGCGACGTCCGGTGCCAAATGAATTCTGTACAAGCCTTTATGCCGAGCCCTGGCCAGTTGCAGCCGCCAGTTCCGTCCTGTTACAAAACGGGAAGAATGCTAGGGGCTGCCGGGGCCCGAAAGAAACTCAACTCACTCCCTCAAGAGCTCCCTTCGAGCCCGCGTCAGGTTTGGTAACGGCAGCGCATGGATTATTTCGCCCAGCAGCTCATCAACGGCCTCGTGCTCGGCTCCATCTACGGCCTGATCGCGATCGGCTACACGATGGTCTACGGCATCGTCGGCATGATCAATTTCGCCCATGGCGACGTCT
>Ga0102590_1001264_pt1 | contig 39762 bp, 37 predicted proteins | sample AraplaMF_Col_mMF_FD_76859 | JGI IMG/M metagenome (GOLD analysis project Ga0102590, IMG submission 76859) | Arabidopsis root microbial communities from the University of North Carolina, USA - plate scrape MF_Col_mMF | ecosystem: Host-associated > Plants > Roots > Endosphere | place: USA... | reverse complement strand
CACGCGCTGGAAATACGGCGCGAGGTGTATACCGTGTTCGTCTCCGCCCTCAAAGCCGCAGGTGAAGAGATACGGGCCGTCGCTTTGGGCGATCACATGTCCGCGTCGGCACGTGACGCGGCCGTGCGGGAGGCCGTCCGCGGCACTGGCATCTACACAGCGAGTGAACGCCTTTGGCTCGTGGGGCCGCCGCAGGTCGTGACGGCGGGAAACGAAGCGTTCCACGGTCTGCGCGCACTACGCGACGCCTACGCCCGAGGGGTGGCTGTCGGCTCCGCCGAGGAAGCGCCCCTGATAGCGCAGCGGCGCGCGGCAATGGCGCAGATGCGTCACATCATGCGTGAGGACCTGGGTATCGGACCGCTGGGCATCGAGTGATCGTCACCACTCCCCTGATTCGGCACGACACGACCCTCGCCGCGGCTCGGCGTAGACACCACCGTCACCGAGCCGGCGAGGATCACGACCCTGAGGTCTCGGAAGCAGTGTCCTTCAGGGAGCGTACTCGGACGTGGCGGGCGTGGATCCCGTTCGGTAGCGGCCGGTCGGTCTTGCGTAGCTCCCTCTATCTGGTGATGCTGACCCGTGCGCGATCAGAGCGAGCTGTCGGGTGGACAACCGGGGGGTAGTGGGTGAGCGCATCAACGGATCACGATGCCGAAGGTCCGCTGGCGGAATTCGCAGCCTTGAGACAGGAGATCATTCAGCGGCAGGCCACTCAGCACAACGTCCTCGCGTTACAACTGACCATCTCCGGAGCGGTGTTCAGCTTCGGCCTCACCGGTACGTCCAGGAGCGGGTTCCTGCTGATCGTTCCAGTCAGCACGTACATGCTGTGCTCGCGCTTCGTCGAGGACCACGTCGGTATCGGACAGCTGGGCCGTTACATCCGCGAGCATCTGAGTCCACGCATACCGGGAGGCCTCGGCTGGGAATCCTGGGTCATCCAGAACCCCGCCAGGTTCGGCATTCCGGGGTTGTTGTGGATCTATGCGTACTTCGTCACCTATCCGGGGGCGGCACTGCTTGCTCTCGGAGCGGCAGCTCCCGCAACGTTCACGACGGACCATGGTCAACAATCACTCGGTGTGACGGTCGGCCTGGTAGTCGTATGGCTGCTCGGTCTGACAGCGACGGCCCTGTGCTGCCTGTTGTTGTGGCGAACGGCCAAGTCCACCCAGGACCCCGACCCGACCCACCGCATCCACCCATCGGAACCGCACAGTGAGCCGGTGGACTGATGACTGAGGACCTGCCTGGCGCTATTCGGCGTAGGGAGCTGGAACGATGCCCGTCGAGACGAGGCGGCCGGGTTGAAATACGCCAGAGGCAACCCAAGCCCCTGGAGTCTGTGAACGCGGCTTGATGATCCACGTCATCCTGTCCCGCTTCCAGATGGCGGGGAATCGGCCCTCGCGGACGGCGGGCAGGCCGATTTCCCGGGAGTAGGCCTGGTAGACGGTGATCGTGGATTCCGTATGGACCGCACGGATCCCGCGTTGCGGTTCTTCCATGGCGTCCAGCCTCGCGTTGGCCCGCTTCGGGGGGCCACTGATTTTCGACTCCGTTGGTTGCGGCGGAGAGCGCCTGGTGCGGCACCGTGCGGGCTGCCGGTGCCGCGACGGTCCTCTTCAGGCACCCCGGCGCACGACACCGGCTACTGGTCCCTGGGCTCCGGCGTCGGAGCGATACCCGTCGGGCACGACACCCCCGTCCCGCCCAATCCGCAGTACCCGCCCGGGTTCTTGTCCAGGTACTGCTGGTGGTATCCCTCCGCCGGATAGAACTCGCGGCCCTCCGCGGGGAGCAGTTCCGTGGTGATGCTGCCGTGGCCCGAGTAGGTGAGGACCTTCTGGTACGCCTCGCGGGACGCCCGCGCCGCGGTCGCCTGGGCGGGGGAGTGGGTGTGGATCGCCGAGCGGTACTGGGTGCCGACGTCGTTGCCCTGGCGGAAGCCCTGCGTGGGGTTGTGGGACTCCCAGAAGACCTGCAACAGGCGCTCGTAGGAGATCTTCTCCGGGTCGTGGACCACACGGACCGTCTCGGTGTGGCCCGTCAGGCCCGAGCAGACCTCTTCGTATGTGGGGTTCTCGGTGTAGCCGCCCTGATAGCCGACGAGCGTCGTGTGGACGCCCGGGAGCTGCCAGAACGAGCGCTCGGCGCCCCAGAAGCAGCCGAGGGCGAAGTCCGCGATCTCCAGGCCCTCCGGGTAGGGGCCGAGGAGAGGGGTGCCGAGCACCGTGTGCCGCGCGGGGACCGTGAAGATCGGCTTGGGGCGACCGCTCAGGGCCTGCTCCGGCGTGGGCAGCCGGGGAGTGCGGCTGTACGGGAACATATGGTCTCCACAGGGGGCATGGAACGAGTGGGGCTTGACGCCCAACGTGCGTGTCCGCCCCGGAATTCCGGGGCGGACACCGGGGCGCGGCCCTGGTGTGCCGCCGCGCGGCGTGGCCGGTGGACTCAGTGCGGCAGGGCCGCCGGGCTTCCGCCGTTCGCCTCGAAGCCCGCCACCGCCAGGGCCCGGTACATCGCGTAGTCCGCGGCCGGGTCGGCGCTCAGGGTCCAGGGCAGCGCACCCACATGACCGTCGACATGGACCAGCTGGGCCATCGCCTCCGGCCAGCGCTCGCTGCGGACCAGGAAGAGGATCAGGAGGTGGCGGACGTGCGCTGCCATGGGGTCGTCGGAGCGGGCCGACTGCACCGCGAAGAGTGCGCCGTGGATCGCCTTGGTCACGACCTCGCTCCGGTAGAAGCTGCTGACCAGGTTCACCTCGGGCAGGTGCTCGAAGACCGCGAAGAGGGGCATCGCGGCCAGGAGCGAGCCCTGCGGGGCACGCGCGGCCGCCGCCTCCGCGAAGGAGTAGGCCAGCTCGCGCGAGCCGTGCCACTTCTCGCACCAGTAGTGCAGCGCCGCCAGGTGCGCCCCCATGTGGGTCGGGGCGCGGTCCAGGACCTTCAGCCACAGCTGCTCGAACTCCGGCCGCGGGTAGCCGAGGCCACGGGCCACCGAGAGCTCGATGATGTACGGGACCGGGTCACCGGGGGCCAGCAGTGCTGCCTCGGCGCAGGCCGACTGCGCCTCCTCCATGATGATCCGGAACTCCTCCGTGCCCGGCGTCGACGTGCGCCAGGCCTGCTGCACCAGGAACTCCGCCTGCACGGCCGCGCCGCCCGCGTCCTTCGGGGCCTCGGTCCGCCACACCCGCAGCCACTGGCCGCCCGGGATCTCGCTCACTCCTCCGGGCCGCGTCTGCAGTTCCAGGGACGCGGAGCCCGCGAAGGCCTGCACACGCTGCCAGCGCGTCTCGCCCTCCGCCTCCGTGCCGGCCAGGAGCTGCGCGGCGGCGTGGTAGTCCTGCGTGTGCTGCACCACGTCCAGGACGTCCAGCAGGTCCTGGTCGGGGCCGGGCATGCGGACGTCCAGCTCCTCTTGGCGCACGAAGCCGTAGTTCGCGGGGTCCGCCGCGTCCGGATGGCCCGGCGCCACCTGCTGGATGCGCGCGCGCCTGCGCATGAGAACGGGCAGCAGGACCATGCTGAACATGGCCGCCGCCATCAGGACCCAGAGAATCGCCATGCCTCCAGCGAACCAGACGGGTCGGACACTTGGCCAACCCGGTCGCCGGGCCTGTGGAAAACCACTGGCGCACCGACCGGCACGGGCATCGGGCGCGGTTGCCGCGCCCAGCGCCTCGCACCCCTGTTCCCAGGTCCGGCTCGCCGGGTCCGGGTGCTCCGGTCCGTGCTCGCCGGGACCGGCTCGCCCGTCCCGGCGCCCGGGTCCCCGAGGTCCGTCATCCCCGCCGCCGGAGCACTACCCTCGGTGCACATGAGCGACAGGCACATCAGTCAGCACTTCGAGACCCTCGCGATTCACGCGGGGAACACCGCCGACCCCCTGACGGGCGCGGTCGTCCCACCGATCTACCAGGTGTCGACCTACAAGCAGGACGGCGTCGGCGGGCTGCGCGGCGGCTACGAGTACAGCCGCAGCGCCAACCCGACCAGGACCGCACTCGAGGAGAACCTCGCGGCCCTGGAGGGCGGCCGCCGCGGTCTCGCGTTCGCGTCCGGACTGGCGGCCGAGGACTGCCTGTTGCGTACGCTGCTCAGCCCCGGCGACCACGTGGTCATCCCGAACGACGCGTACGGCGGCACGTTCCGTCTGTTCGCGAAGGTCGTCTCGAGGTGGGGCGTGGAATGGTCCGTCGCGGACACCTCCGATCCGTCGGCGGTACGAGCCGCACTCACCCCGAAGACCAAGGTCGTCTGGGTGGAGACCCCCTCCAACCCGCTGCTCGGCATCACCGACATCGCCGTCGTCGCCCAGATCGCACGTGACGCGGGCGCCAGGCTCGTCGTCGACAACACGTTCGCGACGCCCTACCTGCAGCAGCCCCTCGCGCTCGGTGCGGACGTCGTCGTGCACTCCCTGACCAAGTACATGGGCGGCCACTCCGACGTCGTCGGCGGTGCGCTGATCGTGAACGACCAGGAGCTCGGCGAGCAGCTGGCGTACCACCAGAACGCGATGGGCGCGGTCGCCGGCCCGTTCGACTCGTGGCTGGTGCTGCGCGGTACCAAGACGCTCGCGGTCCGTATGGACCGGCACAGCGAGAACGCCGCCAGGATCGCCGACATGCTCACCCGGCACGCGCGTGTGACGCGCGTTCTGTACCCGGGCCTGGCGGAGCACCCCGGTCACGAGATCGCCGCGAAGCAGATGAAGGCGTTCGGCGGCATGGTCTCCTTCCAGGTCGAGGGCGGCGAGGAGGCGGCGGTCGAGGTCTGCAACCGCGCCAAGGTGTTCACGCTCGGCGAGTCCCTGGGCGGTGTGGAGTCGCTCGTCGAGCACCCGGGGCGCATGACGCACGCGTCCGCGGCCGGCTCGGCCCTGGAGGTCCCCTCCGACCTGGTCCGTCTCTCGGTGGGCATCGAGAACGTCGACGACCTCCTGGAGGACCTGCAGCAGGCTCTCGGCTAGCCGCCGCCCCTTCTCACCAGCCGCTGATGGGCGGAGTCGTCGTGGACGGCGGCTCCGCCCAGGGCCGGGTCAGGGACGCCCAGATCGCGAAGGCGAGGGCCGCGGCCAGCAGCGTGATCCACAGCAGGCGGCGCGCCGCGGTCCGGCGGCGCAGGATCCGGGTGCCGCGCCGCAGCACCTCCGGGTACAGGTCGGGCGGCACAGGGGGCGGTGTCCGCTCCAGCATCCGCCGTACGGCGGCGTCACGCTCGCGCAGATTCATCGGTCACCTCGGTTCCCGTATGCGGGTCGGGCGGCCCGTCGTGCCGTCGCCCGTTCTCCGGTCCGTGCCGGTCACGACGGGGCCACCTTCGCGACCGGCACCGCGGGCGCCGGCCGGGGCGGCGGGTGCAGCAGCGTCGCCACCGCACGTGCGCAGATCGCGCGCACCCGCTCGGTGGGCAGTCCCAGCAGCGCCCCGGTCTGTTCCTCGGTCACACCTTCGTACAACCTGAGTACGAGCATCAGCCGCTCCCGAGGAGACAGGCCCGCGAGGATGCCGCCCCGATCCCTGCGCTGCCGGCCGAAGGTCCCGTGCCGGTGCCATGCCTCGCGCGCGAAGCGGGTGGCGAGTTGTTGGCGCGTGCGGTCGTAGGGGTCGTCGCCGCGCAGCCGGTCCCAGGAGGCGTACGTCTCGGCGAGGGCCAGCGTCAGCAGGCGCCGGGCGCGCGGGTTGTCGTCCGGGGTCTCCGCGGTGAGCAGGGTGGCCGCATGCAGCAGCCGTCCGGCCGCGCCCGCGACGAAGGCCTCGAAGTCCCGGGCCCGGCGGGCCTCTTGGGACGCATGCCGTTCTCGCACCGCGCCTCCCGACTGAGGGCGACCATGAAGGGTCGGGGCCGCGCCGTACGGAGGCGGCCGAGCCCGCACGGCGCGGGTGCGCGTGCGGGATGCCGGAGCGTGTACGACAGGGACCCGATCTCATATGAGACCGGCGGCGCCCCCGGGGTCAAGAGCCGGGGAGCGCCCGGCACGCATGCGTGCCGGGAGACGACGGACGGGGCGCCCGGGACTCAGGACGGCTGCCGTGCCTCGTTCCCCGGAAGGACCTGCGATGTCTGGCGGGCCGAGAGGGCCACGTTGAAGCGCGTGAGGAGCGAGCAGAACTCCTGGCGCTCCGCGGGGGTCCAGTCGTGCGTCAGTTCGGCCATGAGCTGCCGCCGGGAGGAGCGCACCTCTTCCAGGCGCGACAGTCCGCGCGGGGAGAGCTGGAGCACCACCGCGCGCCCGTCCTCCGGGTGGGAGGTCCGCTTGACGAGACCGGTGTCCACCAGCGGGGCCACCTGCCGGGTGACCGTCGAGGAGTCGATGCCCATGCTCGCGGCGAGCGCCTTGACGCCCATCGGGCCTTCCTTGTCGAGGCGGTTGAGCAGGAGATATGCGGCACGGTCCATCGAGTTGCGCACCTGCCCGACTCCGCCGAGCCGCGTCTGTTCGGCGCGGCGTGCGAACACTGCGACCTCGTGCTGCAGCGTGTCCAGAAGACCGGGGTCACCGACGGTCGACATGTCCATCGACATTTCAGGTGTTGTGGGCATGGCCGGGGGCTCAATTCATGCGTGGAAGCTGGGTTGGGGGACAGGGTACGCGGCCGGGGCGCGGGGCGTACCGGCGCTGCGCAAACCCGTTTCGCAGCTTGGTCACACCCGCTGCGGACGGGCGTGAACTGCGAGACTGGTGGTCATGAACTACAGCACGGCCGACTCCCTGCCCGCGGTGACGCTGGACGACGTCCGGGGCGCCCAGAAGATGCTCTCGGGCGTCGCGCGCGTCACCGCGATGGAGGGCAGCAGGTACCTGTCGCAGCTGGTCGGCACACCGGTGCACCTGAAGTGCGAGAACCTCCAGCGGACCGGTTCGTTCAAGCTGCGTGGCGCATATGTGCGCATCGCCGGGCTGCTGCCCGAGGAGCGGGCGGCGGGTGTCGTCGCCGCGAGCGCGGGCAACCACGCCCAGGGAGTGGCCCTCGCGTCCTCGCTGCTGGGTGTGCATTCCACCGTCTTCATGCCCAAGGGCGCTCCGCTGCCGAAGATCAGCGCGACCCGTGAGTACGGCGCCGACGTACGGCTCTACGGACAGGTGGTGGACGACTCGCTGGCCGCCGCTCAGGAGTACGCGGCCGAGACGGGCGCGGTCCTCATCCATCCGTTCGACCATCCCGACGTCGTCGCCGGTCAGGGGACGGTGGGTCTGGAGATCCTGGAGCAGTGCCCCGAGGTGCGCACCGTCGTCGTGGGCATGGGGGGCGGCGGGCTGGCGGCGGGGGTGGCGACCGCGGTGAAGGCGTTGCGTCCCGATGTGCGGGTGGTGGGCGTGCAGGCGGAGGGTGCGGCCGCGTACCCGCCCTCGCTGGCGGCCGGGCGCCCGGTGCCGGTGGCGAACCCGGCGACGATGGCCGACGGGATCAAGGTGGGCCGGCCCGGTGAGGTGCCGTTCCGTATCGTCGAGGACCTGGTCGACGAGGTCCGCACGGTGTCCGAGGACGCCCTGTCCGCCGCGGTCCTGCTGTGCCTGGAGCGGATCAAGCTGGTCGTGGAGCCGGCCGGTGCGAGTCCCGTTGCGGCGCTTCTGAGCGGTCCCGGCACCTTCGAGGGGCCGGTGGTGGCGCTGCTGTCCGGCGGCAACGTGGACCCGGTGCTGCTCCAGCGCATCCTTCGGCACGGCATGGCCGCGCAGGGCCGCTACCTCGCCGTCCGGCTGCGGGTGACCGACCGCCCGGGGGCACTCGCGACGCTTCTCGGGGTGTTGTCAGTGGCCGACGCTAACGTCCTCGATGTGAGTCACGTACGGACCGACCCGCGGCTCGGGCTCACGGAGGCGGAGGTGGAGCTGCAGCTGGAGACGATGGGCCCGGAGCACTGCGCCGAGGTGGGCCGGGCACTGCGGGAGGCGGGTTACACCGTCATCGACTGAGGTCGGGGGCGTCGTCGTGACCCGGTGGAAAAATGCATTGAGAGACGCGATACATCGCGTTATGGTGTGAGTGTCTCGCCGGTCTGTGCGCACACTCGGTCGTTCGCGGCCGCGCGGGCGGAAGGCCCATCGAGCGGACGAAGCCCGAATCGTACCCTCATTGCCCAAATTCCCAATGACGTGGAGAACTGATATGCCAGGCGCCATCTATGCCGAAGGTCTGGTGAAGACCTTCGGCGACGTAAGGGCTCTGGACGGCGTCGACCTGGATGTCCCGGAGGGCACCGTGCTGGGCCTGCTGGGGCCGAACGGCGCGGGCAAGACCACCGCGGTCCGCTGCCTCACGACCCTGCTGCGCCCCGACAGCGGCACCGCGACCGTCGCGGGGATCGACGTGCTCAAGAATCCCGACGCGGTGCGCCGCTCGGTCGGCCTGTCCGGTCAGTTCGCCGCGGTCGACGAGTACCTGACCGGCCGGGAGAACCTTCAGATGGTGGGCCAGCTCTACCAGATGAAGGCGAAGGCGGCCAAGCAGCGGGCGGCGGAGCTGCTGGAGCAGTTCAACCTCACGGAGGCCGCCGACCGCCCCACGAAGACCTACTCCGGCGGCATGCGCCGCCGCCTCGACCTCGCGGCCGCGCTCGTGGTCCGTCCGCCCGTGATGTTCATGGACGAGCCGACGACCGGTCTCGACCCGCGCAACCGCCAGCAGCTGTGGGAGGTCATCAAGCAGCTCGTCTCCGGCGGCACCACGCTCCTGCTGACCACCCAGTACCTCGAAGAGGCCGACCATCTGGCGCACGAGATCTGCGTGGTCGACCACGGCCGCGTCATCGCCCGGGGCACCTCCGACCAGCTCAAGGCGCGCACCGGAGGCGAGCGCGTCGAGGTCGTGGTGCACCAGCGCGAGGACATCCCGACCGCCACCGACGTCCTGCGCGGCTTCGGCAAGGGCGAGACCACGGTCGAGGAGCACATGCGCAAGCTCACCGTCCCCGTCACCGGCGGCGCCAAGCTCCTCGCCGAGGTCATCCGGGAGCTTGACACCCACGGCATCGAGATCGACGACATAGGGCTGCGCCGTCCCACCCTGGACGACGTCTTCCTGTCCCTGACCGGTCACATGGCCGAGCAGAAGTCCGAGGACAACGGCGCGGCCGGAAACAGCAAGGCCCGCAAGCGCACGAAGGAGAGCGCGAAGTGAGTGCAGTCACCGACACCGTGGCCACCGCGGCGCCGGCGAACCCGATCAGCCAGTCCTTCCGGGACTCGCTGGTGGTCGCGAAGCGGAATCTCATCCGTATGACCCGCATTCCGGAGATGGTGATCTTCGGGCTGATCCAGCCGATCATGTTCGTGGTGCTGTTCAGCTACGTCTTCGGCGGTTCCATGCAGATCGGCGGCAGCACCAGCCCCGAGGCCTACCGCAACTTCCTGATGGCCGGCATCTTCGCCCAGACCGTCACGTTCGCCACGGCGGGCGCCGGCGCGGGCATCGCCGACGACATGCACAAGGGGCTCATCGACCGCTTCCGCTCCCTGCCCATGGCGCGGGGCGCGGTGCTCACCGGGCGGACGCTCGCGGACCTCGTGCAGACCGCGCTGACCGTGTTCGTCCTCGCGATCGTCGCCCTGCTGGTCGGCTGGCGTGTGGGTTCCAACGGCGACACCAACGCCGGCAAGGTGCTGGCCGCGTTCGGTCTGCTGCTGCTGACGGGATACGCGTTCACCTGGATCGGCGCGCTGATCGGCCTCTCGGTGCGTACGCCGGAGGCGGCCACCTCGGGTGGACTGATCTGGCTGTTCCCGGTCACGTTCATCTCGAACGCGTTTGTGGACACCACCCATATGACGCCCTGGCTGCGGCACATCGCCGAGTGGAATCCGTTCAGCGCGACCGTCCAGGCCTGCCGCACGCTGTTCGGCAACCCCGGGGTCTCGCCCTCGGACGCCTGGCCCATGGCCCACCCCGTCTGGGCGTCCCTGATCTACTCGGTCGTGATCATCGTGATATTCCGGACGCTGGCGGTGCGCAAGTACCGCTCCGCGACGGCCTGACGCGACCCCGTCCCCTGGGCCCCGGCCCAGGGGACGGCGATGCCCCCGGTGCCGCATGGGCGCCGGGGGCATCGCCGAGGTGGGGAAGGCTCAGCCTTGGTAGGGCTCGGCCTTCAGGATCTTCACCGAGGCCTTCTTGCCGTTGGGCAGCTCGTACTGCGCGTCCTCGCCGACCTTGTGGCCGAGCACGCCGGCGCCGAGCGGGGACTGCGGCGAGTACGTCTCGATGTCGGCGCTCGCGTACTCGCGCGAGGCGAGCAGGAACGTCAGCGTGTCGTCCTCGTCACCGTCGAAGGCGATCGTCACGACCATGCCGGGGGCCACGGCGCCATCGGTCGAGGCCGGAGCCTCGCCGACCTGGGCGTTCTCCAGGAGCTGGGTCAGCTGGCGCACACGGAGCTCCTGCTTGCCCTGCTCCTCCTTGGCCGCGTGGTACCCGCCGTTCTCGCGCAGGTCGCCCTCCTCGCGCGCGGCCGCGATCTTGGCGGCGATCTCCGTGCGCGCAGGACCAGTAAGGTGCTCAAGCTCGTCCTTGAGCTTGTTGTACGCCTCCTGGGTCAGCCAGGTGACGTTCTCGCTGGTCTGGGTCACAGGTGCTCCTCGTCGGTACTGGGAATACAAAGCATCGCCCTACCCAGAAGAACGGTCCTTCACGAGTGGGCGAAACCACGAGCCTAACAATTCAACGGCCAAAGGGGGAGGACATAAGCCATCAGAATTACGTCAGCGCAGGTCAGCGCTTACGCGAGACGGGTGATGTCAGCCCGTGTGACAGCCGAGAAGCTCCGCGGTGCTTCCCTGGGACGTGGTGCGCAGGGTGACGACCTTGTCGATGCGCGTGGCGTGTCCGCCGAACCGGAAATCCGCGCGGCCGACCTCGGTGCCGTCCGCGGACTGGGAGCGCAGGGTGCAGTAGCCGGAGGCGTCCGCGTCCTTGCGCACCTCCAGGTGCACCTTGACCGCGTCCCGCGAGGCCTGGAAGGTGATCACTTCGCCGCTGATCTTGTTCTGGAAGACGTAGTGGTACGCGAAAAGGCCGACGACCAGCAGCAGCACCACGCCCAGCACACTGCCGACGATCTTGAGTGTGCGGTCGGCGCGCTCGTCCGCGGAGCGGCCGTAGCGCCCTTGGGGCAGCTCCGTGCTCGCCGTACTCATGATCGTCCTCTCGGCAGGGACCGGGACAGACGCCCCGGACGGGGCGTTCCGGGACCGGTCCCGGAATTTTTCACCCTCCGATTCGGTCACTATAGAAGCCGCTCATCGCGCCGAATCACGCAGGGCGCGCACTTGACGACTTACTGAGGATCGAGTCTTGACTGACCAACTGCGACTGATGGCTGTGCACGCCCACCCCGACGACGAGTCGAGCAAGGGCGCGGCCACCATGGCGAAGTACGTGTCCGAGGGGGTGGACGTGCTGGTGGTGACCTGCACGGGCGGGGAGCGCGGCTCCATCCTCAATCCGAAGCTCCAGGGCGACAAGTACATCGAGGAGCACATCCACGAGGTACGCAAGAAGGAGATGGACGAGGCCCGGGAGATTCTCGGCGTCAAGCAGGAGTGGCTCGGCTTCGTCGACTCCGGCCTGCCCGAGGGCGACCCGCTGCCCCCGCTTCCCGAGGGCTGTTTCGCTCTGGAGGACGTCGACAAGGCGGCCGGTGAGCTGGTGCGCAAGATCCGCGCGTTCCGTCCGCAGGCGATCACCACCTATGACGAGAACGGCGGCTATCCGCACCCCGACCACATCATGACCCACAAGATCTCGATGGTGGCGTTCGAGGGTGCCGCGGACACCGAGAAGTACCCGGAGGCGGAGTTCGGCCCGGCGTGGCAGCCGCTGAAGCTCTACTACAACCAGGGCTTCAACCGGCCGCGTACCGAGGCGCTGCACCACGCGATGCTCGACCGCGGGCTTGAGTCGCCGTACGGGGAGTGGCTGGAGCGGTGGAGCGAGATGGAGCGCGTCGAGCGCACGCTGACCACCCACATCCCGTGCGCGGACTTCTTCGAGATCCGTGACAAGGCCCTGATCGCGCACGCCACCCAGATCGACCCCGACGGGGGCTGGTTCCGGGTCCCGATGGACCTCCAGAGGGAGGTCTGGCCGACGGAGGAGTACGAGCTCGCGAAGTCCCTCGTGGACACCTCCCTCCCGGAGGACGACCTCTTTGCAGGCGTCCGCCGGTCCTGAGGGACAATGCCTGACATGAGCGCAAGCGCGAGCCTGGCAATGACGCACCTCGTCACCTTCGCCGAGGTGGACCAGAACAAGGTCACCCCCGGTGTCCTCGGCTTCATCGTCTTCGCGGCGATGGCACTGGCGGTGTGGCGCCTGATGAAGTCCATGAACAAGCACATGAGCAAGGTGGACTTCCAGGTGAACGCCGAGGACGACACCTCCGGCGGCGCCGAGAAGGCCGGCCGGCAGGACCCCGGCTCGGTCGGGGCGCCCAAGTCCCAGCGGGGCTGAGGCCCCCCACCAGGGTTTCCCAGGGGCTGTGCACGGCGGACGCCGGGCGCAGCCCCCTTCAGGGGTGCCCGTCAGCGCCCGGCGGTCATCGGCACCCCCATGACCTCGCGCGCATGCCGGCCCGGCACCATCCCCAGGCGCCACGCCTGCCAGCCGCCCTCCAGGCTCACCCCCCGCTCCAGCAGCAGCCCGTACGCCCCGACGTAGTCGTCCAGCTTGTCGTCCCTCGCCGGGTGGTACGCGCGTGAGAGCTGGGCCAGTTCCTCCTGGGCGACCGCCGCGCCCACCTCGGCCCCTCCCGGTGAGGCGTAGGGCAGGAGGGTGCAGCGCAGAAAACGGGCCCAGTCCTCGCCCCTGCGGTCGCCGTAGGAGGTGAACAGGTCCACCGCCTCGTCGCACAGGGCCAGCGCCTGCTGCGTACGGGCGTTCCCGGCGTCCACGACCGCCAGCTCCAGGCACGTCCAGGCCTCGCCGTGGGCCACACCGATGCGCTGGAAGTCCGCCTTCGCGTCCACCAGCAACTGGCGGGCGAAGCCGGAGTTGCGCAGCGAGCCGGTCCTGGCCGCCCGCTGATCCCGGGTCACCCGCGCCGAGTGATGCCGGGCGCAGGCCAGGCCGTAGACGTCCCGCATCCGCGAGAACATCGTGCGTGCGCGCTCCAGATCACGGACCGCCTGGTCGAGGTCGCCGGCCTCCTCGAGGGCCTGCCCGAGGTAGTAGACCGTCCAGGCCTCACCGCGCGCGTCCTCGTTCTCCCGGTGGCGCGCGGCGGCCCGGCGCAGGTCGTCGGCCGCCGCGGACGTGTCGCCGGCGAACAGGCGGGCGCGGGCCAGCTGGGTCAGCGCCCAGGCCTCGCCGCGCGCGTCATGGGTGCGGGTGTACAGATCCAGCGCGGTGCGCAGCTCGCTCTCCGCGCGCGGCACGTCCCCCATGCGCAGGGCGAGCTGGCCCAGCTGGAAGTGCGCCCAGGCCTCGCCGTGCACCGACTCGTTCTCCCGGTGCAGGACCAGGGCCCCGGTGAGCAGCTCCAGCGCCTGGTTCAGCCGTGCCCGGTCGCGCTCCACCGCCGCGAGCGCGTGCATCGTCCACGCCCGGTCCGCCGCCAGTTCGGGGGCGGCCTGGAGATCCATCGCCTCCTGGAGCTTCGCCGCGGCCTCGGTGAGGTTGCCCTGGTGGTGGAGGGTGATGCCGAGGGAGCACAGCGCCCTGGCGGCACCGGCGTCGTGGTGCGCCTCGAAGTAGAGGTCCACCACCGCGGCCAGTGTCGTCCGCGCCTTGTCCAGCTCGCCCAGCTGACGTGCCGCGATGCCTGTGCGCCACTGCACCGAGCGCACCAGAAGACCTTGGTCCACGGCCTGTGTCAGCTCGCTGATCTCACCCAGGCGGTAGAGGTCGCCGCGCAGCAGGCAGTAGTCGCAGAGGGCGCCCAGCAGGTTCAGCACGGCCGCCTGGTCGACGCCCTCCGCGTGCCGCAGGGTGGCGGTGATGAAGCTCGACTCGTCGTCGAGCCAGCGCAGCGCGGCGTCCAGGGAGGTGAAGCCGTGCGGTCCGAAGCGGTCCGAGCGGGTCGACATATTGCCGTCCACCAGGCGCAGCACCGAGTCCGCCAGCTCCGCGTAGTTCACGATCAGGCGTTCCTGCGCGGCCGTGCGCTCGGCCGGCTCCTCCTCGTCGAGGAGCCGTGCCTGTGCGAAGCCCCGTACCAGGTCGTGCAGGCGGTAGCGGTTGCCGCGGACGTGATCGATCAGACCCGCGTCGGCCAGCGTCTGCAGATACCGGGCCGCGTCCTGGTCGTCGGTGGCCAGCAGGGCCGCCGCCGCGGCCGCGCCCAGTGAGGCACGGCCCGCCAGCGCCAGCCGGCGCAGCAGCCGCCGGGCCGCCTCCGGCTGGTCGGTGTAACGCAGCCACAGGGCGCGCTCCACCGGTCCCACCGGCCCGTAGGCGGCGAGATCCGCGGCCAGCCGGCGAGGGGAGCGCGGGCCGAGCGACGAACCGGCGATGCGCAGCGCCAGCGGCAGTCCGCCGCACAGCTCCCTGGTGCGGTCGGCGGCCTCGGCGTCGTACGGCCCCGAGCCGTCCTGGGCCGCCGCGTTCAGCAGGTCCTCCGCGCCCGCGGCGTCCAGCGCCCCGACCGGGAGCCGGTGGACATGGGCCGGCAGGTCCTCCGGCAGCTCCAGGGGCTCCCGGGCGGTGACCAGCACCAGACTCTCGGACCGTTCGGGCAGGAGGGTGCGCACCTGCTCCGGGTCGAAGGCGTCGTCCAGCACGATGGTGACCGGCAGGTCCGTCAGGTGCTGGTGGTACAGCTCGCCCAGCCGCTTGACCTGGTGGTCGGGGGCGGAGCGCTCACGGAACAGGAGCTGCTCGCGGGGCGCGCCGAGCCGGTTGAGCAGATGGAGCAGGGCGTCGCGGGTGGACAGCGGCTGCTCCTCGGTGCTGTCCCCGCGCAGGTCCACCAGGCAGGCACCGCGGAAGTGGTCCTTGAGGTCGTGTGCGGCGTGGATCGCGAGCGATGTGCGTCCCGAGCCGGGTGGGCCGTGCAGCACGACCACCGACGGCTTGGTCTCGGTGCCCGCGCGGGCCGACCGTACCCACTGCCGGATCCGGTCCAGTTCCGTGCGCCGGCCCGCGAAGGAGCCGACGGGGTCGGGAAGTTGACCGAAGGACTGCTCGAGCACCGTGCGCCTGAGAGCCGCCGCGCTCTTGTCGGTGCGGCGCAGCCGAGGCGAAGCCTTCGCCTGTGTCGTCGAGGTGAGCACCTTCTGCTGGTCGAGGAACGGGCGGATGCCGCGCACCTCCAGGGCGGTCAGCCACTGCAGGCGCAGTTGCTCGGGGCCGCCGGGCCGGCCGAGCTCACCGGCCCGCCGACTGGCCGCCGGCAGATGGGACGCCGTCACCTTGGCGACCGTGGCCGCGGCGCCCACGACCGCGACGGTGGCCCCGGTGCCCAGCGCCGTGCCGCTGTCCGTGCCCAGCGCGAGGTCCGCGACGCAGGCCGCGACCGCGGCGACGGCCGCCACCAGGAGTGCCGTCCCCGCACCCTCCTTCGCGTACCGCTGCCCGAAGGTCAGCCGGCCGGCCTCCGCCTCGTCGAGGGCCCGCGTGTACACCTCGTACTCCTCCGAGGCCGTCTGCGCCATCGCGTCGAGGGCTCCGCGCGCCCGCGACAGCAGGACGGTCCCCTCCGTGCGGCCGCCCGAGCGGCGCACCTCCTCCTCAACGGCCCGTGCCAACAGCCGCTCGGCTTCAGCCCGATGGCTGTCCCGCATGTCACGTCCCCCTCCGGCGTCAACTCCATTGGTTTTCAGTGTCCTTCGAGGACGGCGTCGGCGCGAGGGTGCCGACGATCAGGATTCGGGTCCGGTTACGCCATCACCCGTGCCCTGCGCGCGGCCGTCCCATGGATGCCGGGGCCACCTCGTGAAGGATCCCGGCGTGCGGTGGGACTCCTGGGCGCGGCCGCTGCGAAGACGATCACGTCGCGGTGCGATCGAACGGGCCGTGTCGGGCAGGATGGAGGTATGCCGAACCGACTGGCTCATGAAACGTCCCCCTACCTCCTCCAGCACGCCGACAACCCGGTCGACTGGTGGCCCTGGTCGGAAGAGGCTTTCGAGGAGGCACGGCGGCGCGATGTGCCCGTACTGCTGAGCGTCGGCTACTCGAGCTGCCACTGGTGCCACGTCATGGCGCACGAGTCGTTCGAGGACGGGGCGACGGCGGCGTATCTGAACGAGCACTTCGTGAGCGTCAAGGTCGACCGCGAGGAGCGACCGGACGTCGACGCCGTGTACATGGAGGCCGTCCAGGCCGCCACCGGGCAGGGCGGCTGGCCCATGACCGTCTTCCTCACCCCCGAGGCCGCGCCCTTCTACTTCGGCACGTACTTCCCGCCCTCCCCCCGGCACGGCATGCCCGGCTTCCGCCAGGTCCTCGAAGGCGTCCGGCAGGCCTGGGCCGACCGGCGGGAGGAGGTGGCGGAGGTCGCCGGGAAGATCGTGCGGGATCTCGCCGGCCGGGAGCTGCAGTACGGCGACACGCGGACCCCGGGCGAGGACGAGCTCGCTCAGGCCCTCCTCGGCCTGACCCGGGAGTACGACCCGCAGCGCGGCGGCTTCGGCGGCGCCCCCAAGTTCCCGCCGTCCATGGTGCTGGAGTTCCTGCTGCGCCATCACGCCCGCACCGGCTCCGAGGGCGCCCTCCAGATGGCGCAGGACACCTGCGAGCGCATGGCACGCGGTGGGATCTACGACCAGCTCGGCGGCGGTTTCGCCCGCTACTCCGTCGACCGCGACTGGGCCGTGCCCCACTTCGAGAAGATGCTGTACGACAACGCCCTGCTGTGCCGCGTGTACGCGCACCTGTGGCGGGCCACCGGCTCCGGTCTCGCCCGGCGGGTCGCGCTCGAGACCGCCGACTTCATGGTGCGCGAACTGCGCACGAAGGAGGGCGGGTTCGCCTCCGCGCTCGACGCCGACAGCGACGACGGAAGCGGCCGCCATGTCGAGGGGGCCGCCTATGTGTGGACCCCTGCGCAGCTCGAGGAGGTGCTCGGTCCCGAGGACGCCGAACTCGCCGCCCGCTACTTCGGCGTCACCGACGAGGGAACCTTCGAGCAGGGCAGCTCTGTTCTCCAACTGCCCCAGCAGGAAGGCGTGCTCGACGCCGAGCGGATCGCGTCGATCCGGAGCCGGCTGCTCGTGAGCCGGGCGGAACGTCCCGCACCGGGGCGGGACGACAAGGTGGTCGCGGCCTGGAACGGTCTGGCCGTCGCGGCTCTCGCCGAGACCGGCGCGTACTTCGACCGCTCGGACCTCGTTGAGGCCGCGATCGGCGCCGCCGACCTCCTCGTGCGGCTGCACATGGACGAGCGCGCGCGTCTGGCCCGTACGTCGAAGGACGGTCGGGTCGGTGCCCACACAGGGGTGTTGGAGGACTACGCCGACGTCGCCGAGGGCTTCCTGGCGCTTGCCTCCGTCACCGGCGAGGGCGTCTGGCTGGAGTTCGCCGGGTTCCTGCTGGACCATGTGCTGGTCCGCTTCACCGACGACAGCGGTGCGTTGTACGACACCGCCGCCGACGCGGAGAAGCTGATCCGCCGTCCTCAGGACCCCACCGACAACGCCACCCCGTCCGGCTGGACCGCCGCCGCCGGTGCCCTGCTGTCCTACGCGGCTCAGACCGGATCCGAACCCCATCGCACCGCGGCGGAGCGGGCGTTGGGCGTGGTCAAGGCGCTCGGACCGCGCGTGCCCCGCTTCGTCGGCTGGGGGCTCGCCGTCGCCGAGGCGTTCCTCGACGGTCCCCGCGAGGTCGCGGTCGTCGGTCCGGCTCTCGATGATCCGGCCACAAGGGCCCTGCACCGCACGGCACTTATGGGCACCGCCCCGGGCGCGGTGGTGGCGGTGGGCACTGCGGGGAGCGAGGAACTGCCGCTTCTCGCCGACCGGATTCTGGTGGATGGCGAACCGACCGCGTACATCTGCCGCAACTTCACCTGTGACGCCCCGACCACCGACCCGGAGCGGCTGCGCAACGCCCTGAGCTTCAGGGAAGGGTGACCGAAGATCAGACTCCGGTGACATGACCGGTCCCGGCCCGGAGCAGATCCCACCAGAAGGGCGTCCATCCCGAAACGCACTATTTATCTGAAGAGCTCCAGGACTTCACAGTTCCCGCCTGGTCTCTCCATCGTTCCGCGACAGGTGTGCAACGTTGTCGCGGCAGGGGGTTTTGGGGATCTGGGGGGGCCTCCCTGGAGGGCGGCACCGCGGCCCCGGCGAAGAAGCGCACGTCGCAGAAGGTCAGCACGACCCTCTCCCGCTGCGACCGGCACTAGGGGTCGGTCAACGTGTGCGTGCCGACGGTGTTCCCGCCCCAGGTGAGGAGGACGACGGCGGCACGCTGTGCCTGGCTCGCGGTGAACGACTACGGGCGCCTGAAGGTCAACGGAAAGGACGACCCGCTCGGCCTCGACCCGAACAAGGACGGGGTGGCCTGTGCGAAGGGTGACGTGAGGGCGAAGCGCTAGGACCTGTCGCCCGGATCACGCCGGCGTCCGGACGACAGACCCCGGGTCCGGCCCGGGAACTCGGTGAGGGCGCGCTCCACGATGGCCTCCAGCTGTTCGTGGTGCGCGCCCTTCCAGTAGGCGCGCCCGCACGCACCGCACCGGGCGAAGACGTCGTACGACCGCCGGGTGCCGTGTTCGAGCTGGTCGGAGACCTCCTCCTTGGTGGCGTCGCGGAGCTGTCCGTTGCAGGCGGTGCACCGCGTCCAGGGCCGCAGCACCGGTGCGAACCGGTGGAGTACGTCGCGGAGTTGTTCCTCGGGCCGGGTGCTGTAGACGAACGCGCCCGCCCACAGCTCGCGGCGGCGCAGCAGCCCGCGGTCGCGGCTGAGCATCACGCGCTGCTCGGCCGCCGAGCGGGCGGCGAGCGCCGGGTCGCCGATGTCGGTGGACTCGTAGGCAGCGTCCACGCCCAGCAGCCGCAGCCGGCGGGCCAGGGTGCCGAGATGCACGTCCAGCAGGAAGCGCAGCGGTGCGCCGGGCACCTGCTGCGGGCGCTCGACGGGCCGTACCTCGATGGACTCTCCGGCGGCCGGAACATGTGAGGGGGCCGCGGCGCGGCCGTCCACGACGAGCGTCCCGACCTCGGTGAGCGGCACGCCCAGCGACTCGACGACATGCCCGAGGGTCGAGGAGCCGTCCGTGACGACCTTGGTGGCAGGCCCGCGCCGCCCGTGCGGGACGAAGAGGCCCAGCTCGGGGGCGAACGCGATGTGGATCTCGGGTCCGTTCACCTGGTCAGGATGGCACGTGGGCGGCTCAGGAGGCCTCCGGATTCCGCGGCGTGAGTCCGTGCTCCAGCACGTCCAGGGTGCGCTCGGCGTACTCCGCGATGTCGCCCTGCTGTCCGTGCTCGGCCCAGTAGCGCGAGGCCTCCATCAACGCGCCGACAAGACCCATGCAGTAGACGCGCACCTCCAGGTCGCCGGCGGCACGCCCGGTGCGCTCGGCGACCACGCGGCACATCATCTGACCGGTGACGGACATGCTCTCGCTCATCCGCGCGCGGACCGCGGGCACCTCGACCATGAGGCGCCCGCGCAGTGCCATCTCCTCGCGCGTCTCGTACTCGCCCGACAGACTCCGCTCGACCGCGGTGCGCATCAGGAGCCGCAGGGACCGGGACAACGGCTCGTCGGCCGGGCGCGAGCGCAGTTCCTCCTCCAGGATCGGGTCGTACTCGTCCGTGACGACGATGTCCTCCTTGGTGGGGAAGTACCGGAACACCGTGGACGGGGAGACCTCGGCCGCCTCCGCGATCTGCTCGATGGTCGTGGCGTCGTACCCCTGCTCCTGGACGAGCCGGTATGTCGCCTTGCGGATCGCCATACGAGTCTTGATCTTCTTGCGCTCGCGGAGCCCCAGCCGGGGTTCGGGGCTGGTGGGCGAGCTGTGTGCGGTGGCGGCCATGGTCGTCATTGTCGGGCATTCTCCGGGTCGGTGACCATGTCGGGGACCTCCTCAGGCAGGACCGCCTCCGGCTTCGGGTTCGGCACCAGGGCCGCCGCGAGCAGCGCCGTGGCCAGCGCGGCGATACCGCTGACCAGCAACACAAGACCCATGCCGTGGACATAGGCGGCGTCGGCGGACGCGGCCAGGGCCCGGTCACCGAGCCGGCTCGCGACCACATGGGCGCCGACCACGGAGTCCGAGGCGGTTTGGGCGACCGTGCGCGGGAGGGCGGAGGTGTCGAGCCGGTCGGCGTAGGTGCTCGCCAGCAGCGAGCCGAGCAGGGCGATACCGATGGCGCCGCCCACCTGGCGGACCGTCATCAGCAGCCCGGAGCCGCTGCCGGCCCGGTCGCGGGGCAGTGCGCCGAGCGCCGCGTCCATCGCCGGGACCACGGCGAAGCCGAAACCGAGGCCGGCGATCGACAGCCACAGCGCGGTGAAGCCGTACCCGTCGTGGACCGTCGTCCGGCTGCCGAGGAACGCGGCGAAGGCGAGCACGACCAGCCCCGAGCTGATCACCGCGCGCGGCCCGAACCGCGCGACGACCGGGGCCGAGCCCCGCGCGGCGACGAGCAGCCCGCCCATCATCGGCAGCATCCGCACCCCGGTGGCGAGCGCGTCGTGGCCCAGGACCGCCTGGAGGTACTGCGGCAGCACGAACATCAGTCCGGACAGCACGAACATCACCAGGGTCGCGGCGAGCGTGTTGGCCAGGAAGCCCCGGTGGGCGAGCAGTGACAGGTCCAGCATCGGACGGACGCTGCGGCGCTCGCGCACGACGAGCAGGGTGATCAGCACCGCTGCGGCGGCGAAGAAACCGAGGATCAGCGGATCGTCCCAGCCCCGGTCGGGCGCCTCGATGATCGCGTAGATGAGGACGCCGAGTCCGGCGGCGGTGAGGGCGGTGGAGACGGCGTCCACCTTCGGGGCGGAGGGGTCGCGGGTCTCGGGCAGCAGCAGGACGCAGGCGGTGATGCCGATCGCCGCCATCGGGACGTTGATCAGGAACACCGAACCCCACCAGAAGTGGTCGAGCAGCCAGCCGCCGATGATCGGTCCGAGCGGCAGGCCCAGGGCGGACGCGGCGGAGACGGCGCCGACGGCCCTGGTCCGCTCGTCGGGCCCGAACAGCGAGGGCAGGACGGCCAGCGCCAGCGGCATCACCAGCGCTCCGCCGATCCCCATGACCGCACGGGCGACGATCACGGAGGTCACGTCGTCGACGAGTGCGCCGGCCAGCGAACCGGCCAGGAACACCACCAGTCCCGCGACCAGCATCCGGCGCCGCCCGAACCGGTCGCCCAGCAGGCCCGCCGGGAGCATCAGTGCGGCGAAGACGACGATGTACGCGTCCGCCATCCACTGTTGCTCGCCGGTGGACGCGCCGAGGTCCCGGGCCATCGTCGGGAGCGCCACGTTGAGGATCGTCATGTCGAAACCGAGCACGAGCATGCTCGCGACCAGGGCACCCAGGGCCCACCAGCGGCGCGGGTCGCGCCGTGTCTCCGTGTCTTGAATGACAGCAGCCATGAAGTGAGAGTAGCTCTCAAAAACACGTTTCTGTCAATGGTGGGTAGCTGTCGTAATGTGCAGGGTGAACGGACCGTGGCCGCCGAGTCGGCTCCCGGGCACACGAAAGGGCCGCGGCTCGGAAGCCGCGGCCCTGATGAAGGGGTTGGTCGCCAGGTGTCACCCGTGCTGGTACGCCACCAGGGAGATCCCGACGTAGTGCACGACGAATGCCGCAAGGGTGAAGGAGTGGAAGACCTCGTGGAAGCCGAACCAGCGTGGTGACGGGTTCGGTCGCTTGATTCCGTAGATCACGCCGCCGGCGCTGTAGAGCAGTCCGCCGACGATGACGAGGACCAGAACGGCGATGCCGCCGGTGCGCATGAAGTCGGGGAGGAAGAAGACGGCCGCCCAGCCCATCGCGATGTAGCAGGGGGTGTAGAGCCAGCGCGGGGCGCCGACCCAGAAGACGCGGAAGACGATGCCGGCCGCGGCGGCGCCCCAGATGCCCCACAGCAGCCACCGGCCCTTCGTGCCCGGCAGGAGCAGCAGGGTCAGCGGGGTGTACGTGCCGGCGATGATCAGGAAGATGTTCGCGTGGTCGAGGCGGCGCAGGACCCCGTCCATGCGCGGGCCCCAGTTGCCGCGGTGGTAGAGCGCGCTGACACCGAAGAGCAGACACGCCGTCAGGACGTAGATGCCGCAGGCGAGTCGGCCCCGGGTCGAGTTGGCGAGGGCGGTGAGGACCAGGCCCGCGACGATGACCGTCGGGAACATCCCGAGGTGCAGCCAGCCGCGGAGCTTCGGCTTGACCTGTTGGGGCAAGGAGAGCGCGACGGGACCGCGGCCGGGTGCCGGCGAGTCCGTGGGCGCGTCGGGGACGGACGCAGTCATGGGCCGCATCGTACCTACGGAACCGTAAGTTACGTATCAAAGTGCGATCGATATCACCCGCAGTGTCCGGGCTGTGGCGAAACACGGACCGTGCAAAAAATCCTTCAGCTGAACTCTACGTGCACGCAAAGAAGCTCGGGCACGCGTGGCGATCCTCACTCCGCTCAGGTGTGACGTCCTCTGGACAGATGGGCAATCTCGTCGGATGATCAAATGAGTGCGGTCGGCACCGGATGAGCGGCTACGAAGCATCCGGGTCGCAGCCCCCACGGGGCACTCAACAAAAAACCCCTCATCTAGGAGCGATCGTGGCGCGCGAGAACGCGGCTCCCTCAACCGTCCCCACCCAGCACAAGGAACTGATCTCGTGGGTCAACGAGATCGCCGAACTGACCCAGCCGGACAGTGTGGTCTGGTGTGACGGATCCGAGGCCGAGTACGAGCGCCTCAGCGAGGAGCTCGTGCACAAGGGCACGTTCAGGAAGCTCGACCCGATCAAGCGCCCGAACTCCTACTACGCCGCATCCGACCCGACCGATGTCGCCCGGGTCGAGGACCGGACGTTCATCTGCTCGCAGGAGGAGAAGGACGCAGGTCCGACCAACCACTGGAAGGCGCCCGCCGAGATGCGGGAGATATTCCAGGGCGAGGACGGCCTGTTCCGCGGCTCCATGCGCGGGCGCACGATGTACGTGGTGCCGTTCTGCATGGGCCCGCTCGGCTCCCCGCTCTCCGCGATCGGGGTGGAGATCACCGACTCCGCGTATGTCGCCGTCTCGATGCGCACCATGACGCGCATGGGGCAGACGGTCCTGGACGAACTCGGCTCCGACGGCTTCTTCGTCAAGGCCGTCCACTCGCTCGGTGCCCCGCTGGAGTCCGGCCAGAAGGACGTCGCCTGGCCCTGCAACCAGACCAAGTACATCTCGCACTTCCCCGAGTCGCGCGAGATCTGGTCCTACGGCTCCGGTTACGGCGGCAACGCACTGCTCGGCAAGAAGTGCTACGCCCTGCGCATCGCCTCCGTCATGGCGCGCGACGAGGGCTGGCTGGCCGAGCACATGCTGATCCTCAAGCTCACGCCCCCGCAGGGCGAGTCCAAGTACGTGGCCGCGGCCTTCCCGAGCGCCTGCGGCAAGACGAACCTCGCCATGCTGGAGCCGACGATCTCCGGCTGGACGGTCGAGACGATCGGCGACGACATCGCGTGGATGCGGTTCGGCCAGGACGGCCGCCTGTACGCGATCAACCCCGAGGCCGGTTTCTTCGGTGTCGCTCCCGGCACCGGTGAGCACACCAACGCCAACGCGATGAAGACGCTGTGGGGCAACTCCGTCTTCACGAACGTCGCCCTCACCGACGACAACGACATCTGGTGGGAGGGCATGACCGAGGAGACCCCGGCCCACCTCACCGACTGGAAGGGCAACGACTGGACGCCCGCGTCCGGGACCCCGGCCGCCCACCCGAACGCCCGGTTCACGGTCCCGGCCGCGCAGTGCCCGATCATCGCGCCCGAGTGGGAGGACCCGAAGGGCGTGCCGATCTCGGCGATCCTCTTCGGCGGCCGCCGCGCCAGCGCCGTGCCGCTGGTGACGGAGTCCTTCGACTGGAACCACGGTGTGTTCCTCGGTGCCAACGTCGCCTCCGAGAAGACCGCGGCGGCCGAGGGCCGGGTCGGCGAGCTGCGCCGCGACCCCTTCGCCATGCTGCCGTTCTGCGGCTACAACATGGGCGACTACATGGCCCACTGGATCGAGGTCGCCAAGGACAAGGACCAGTCCAAGCTGCCGAAGATCTACTACGTCAACTGGTTCCGCAAGAACGACGAGGGCGCGTTCGTCTGGCCGGGCTTCGGCGAGAACAGCCGGGTCCTGAAGTGGATCGTGGAGCGTCTGGCGGGCCGGGCCGAGGGCGTCGAGACGCCGATCGGCGTCCTGCCGACGAGGGACGCGCTGGACACGAAGGGCCTGGAACTGTCGGAGTCCGACCTCGACTTCCTGCTCACCGTCGACAAGGACGTGTGGCGCGAGGAGGCGGCCCTGGTTCCCGAGCACCTCAACACCTTCGGCGACCACACTCCGAAGGAGCTGTGGGACGAGTACCGCGCGCTGGTGCAGCGCCTCGGCTGACGTCCCCCTCCGCATGAACTCCGCGGCCGGTCCGGCTTTGCCCTGACCTGCGACGTCGTCAAGACCGGCCGCGGTGACGGCAGTACGGGAAGACGTGGGGCCCGCCCCGTACAACGGCGTACGGGTGCGGGCCCCATGCCCTTCGTGTCCGCCGTGGTGCGGTGCGTCTTCCCGCCACCGCTCCCGCGTCCGCCGCCCTCGCCGCGGGGCACCGTCGCCGTCCGCTTCACCTGCGCACGCGGCCCAGGTACCTGCGGAACGGCCCGGGCACCTGCGAACCCAGCGAAGGATCGTCCGCGACGGCGCGACGGAACTGGATCTCGGCCTCGTCGTCACGGTGCTTCTGCGCGAGGAGCAGCCCGAGTTGGAGACGGGCCGCCGCGTTCTTCGGCCGGGCGGTGACGGCACGCCCGAGGAGCGCGATGGCCCGGTCGGGTTCGCCCGACCTCAGCAGCATCGCCTCGTTGAAGAGGGCAGGTCCGTATGACGCGTCGATGTCCAGCGCCTTGTCGAAGGCCGCGCGTGCGTCGTCGGTCCTGCCGTCGCGTTGCGCGATGACCCCCAGGTGGTACCAGGCGGCCTTGTTGCGGGGGTCGAGCTCCAGCACCTGCCGGTAGGCGCGGGCCGCACTCCTCGGGTCCTGCTGCTGTGCAAGTGCGCCCATCAAAAGCGCGTCTGCCTTCCGGGTCCTCGACTCGGCCGTATCGGCCCGGGACTGCCGGACGGCCGGCTGGGACTGCACGGACCAGACCGTCACGCCGACGGCGGCCGTCGCCGCACCGGCGAGCGCCGCCCGCCACAGCCTGCGCTTCATAGCGTCACATCTCGTCGAACGGTCCGTCGTTTCCGCAGACGTTACGAGGAGTCGCCGGAACGCCGCCGTTCGGCAGGCACTTCGGCACGGCGGACCACTCGAATGGATTTCGTTCAGAACCAGATCCCTCGGACGGGACACAGTCGCACCGAACTCCGGTTCGGGCGGGCGCACTTTCATGGCGCCCGGTCCGCGCGTCGCTGCGGGTGCACGCGGACCGGGGCCGAACTGGGGGAGCCGTGTGGACCGGCTCGCAGGGTCAGCCGGCGGCGATCGGTCTCCGCGGCTCGCCCAGGGCGGCGGTGTGCGCGTCCATGCGCTGCGCGGACAGGATCGCCGCCGCCGTGTCGGCACGGGACGCCGCGACGACCAGGGCACGGCCGGCCAGCGTGTGGGCGCGCCGGTGCAGTGCCGCGAGGGATGCGTCGATGTGCGCACTGAGCGCCGCACGGACCGGCGGCACACCCCTCAGCCGCGCCACCTGCGCGGCGAGCCGCTCGGCGGCCCTGTCCAGGTCCGCCGAGGATTCCAGCGAGCGCAGCTCGTCCGTCACGGTGAGCAGAGCGGCCAGATGGCCCGCGAGCTGGATGTCCAGCTCCTCCTCGCGTGAGCGGTGCGGGAAGTCGGGGGTGGTGCCGGCCGTCGTGTGGACCGACTTGGTGCGGATCGGTTCGTACATGGGACGGCCTCCTGTGCTCTGGCAGGAAACCATCTTAGCTTGGATTTCGTCTAAAGTTGAGCCGGATCGTAAAACTGCCCCGCGAGCTCACCCGGCTGACGTCAGGGCTGGCCGTAACCGTCGAGGAAGTTGCCGATCCGGGTGATCGCCGATGTGAGGTCCCCCACGGTCGGCAGTGTCACCACGCGGAAGTGGTCCGGCGCGGGCCAGTTGAAGCCCGTCCCCTGGACGACCATGATCTTCTCGCGGCGCAGCAGGTCGAGGACCATCTGCCGGTCGTCCCTGATCTTGAAGACCTTGGGGTCGAGGCGGGGGAAGAGGTACAGCGCACCCTTCGGCTTCACGCACGTCACACCGGGGATCTGCGTCAGCAGGTCGAACGCCGCGTCCCGCTGCTCCTTCAGCCGCCCGCCCGGCAGTACCAGTTCGTTGATCGTCTGGCGACCGCTGAGCGCCGCCACCACGCCGTGCTGGCCCGGCATGTTGGCGCACAGCCGCATGTTCGCAAGGATCGTCAGACCCTCGATGTACGACGCCGCGTGCGCCCGGGGGCCGGAGATCGACATCCAGCCCACCCGGTAGCCCGCCACCCGGTACGCCTTCGACATGCCGTTGAAGGTGAGCGTCAGCAGGTCGGGGGCCACGGCGGCCGTCGGGGTGTGCGTCGCGCCGTCGTACAGGATCTTGTCGTAGATCTCGTCGGAGCAGACGAGGAGGTTGTGCCGGCGTGCGATGTCCGTGAGGCCGCGGAGCATCGCCTCGTCGTAGACGGCGCCCGTGGGGTTGTTGGGGTTGATGATCACGATCGCCTTGGTGCGGTCGGTGATCTTGCGTTCCACGTCCGCCAGGTCCGGCATCCAGTCCGACTGCTCGTCGCAGAGGTAGTGCACGGCCGTACCGCCCGAGAGCGACACCGCGGCCGTCCAAAGGGGGTAGTCGGGCGCCGGTACGAGCACCTCGTCGCCGTCGTCCAGGAGGCCCTGCATGGCCATCACGATCAGCTCGGAGACGCCGTTGCCGATGAAGACGTGCTCGACGTCCGTCTCGATGCCGAGGGTCTGGTTGTGCATGACGACCGCCCGGCGGGCCGCGAGTAGCCCCTTGGCGTCGCCGTAGCCGTGCGCCGAGGAGACGTTGCGGAGTATGTCCTCGAGGATCTCGGGCGGGCACTCGAAGCCGAAGGCGGCCGGGTTGCCGGTGTTCAGCTTGAGGATGCGGTGCCCCGCCGCCTCGAGCCGCATCGCCTCCTCGAGAACCGGACCCCGGATCTCGTAGCAGACGTTGGCGAGCTTCGTGGACTGGATCACCTGCATGTCCGTGAGCTTACGGCCGCGTAATGCCTCGCGCCCCGTGTTGTCCGCCACGTGGGACGGCGGGAGGGCGACGGGCCGGCGCCGGTGATCACGGCCCGAACCGCCCTCGCCCCCCGTAACGCGAGGCCAAGGGGTGGGTGCGGGCGGTCCGGCGGCGGGGGTGCACGGTGCGGGCGCCGCGAGCCATGTCGCGGGCGTCCGTACCGCCGTCGGAGTGCATCGGGCGCGGCGAACGCGGAATCCGGGAGCCCGGCGGCCGCACTCTCGATCCACCTCGGCCCGGCCGAAAACAGCTTCTTGCCCGCGCATGCCCCTCCGCTGACAATGCGCATGACAATCTCGGCCGGTCGGAGGATCTTCGGCCGGCCGTGTCATCGCAACCTCATCGAGAGGGGACCCCCCACATGAGAAAGCCTCTCGCCGCCGCGCTGCTCGCTCTGGTGATCACCGGAGCCGGTGCGGCACCGGCGGTCGCGGAGCCCCGGTCCGCGGCCGGCGCCGGCACGGCGGCCACGGCCTCCGGCACGGCGACCGTCCAGGCCGTCGACTTCGCCGGCACCGTCTCGCTCAGCAACTGCTCCGGCTCCGTCGTCCGCTTCCCGCGCTCCGCGGACGGCGACCCCGCGCTGGTGCTCACCAACGGCCACTGCCTGGAGACCGGCTTCCCGGAGCCCGGCGAGGTCGTCGTCGGGCAGAGCTCCAGCCGCTCCTTCGGCCTGCTCGACTCGGCCGGCACCCGGGTCGCCACGCTCCGAGCGAGCAAGGTCGCCTACTCGACCATGACCGACACGGACGTCACGATCTACCAGCTCACCCGCACCTATGCGCAGATCAGGAGCTCGTACGGGATCAACGCGCTCACCCTCGCCGACACGCACCCGGTCGCCGGCACCGCCATCAAGGTCGTCTCCGGCTACTGGAAGCGGATCTACAGCTGCGCCGTCGACGGGTTCGTGTACCGGCTGAAGGAGGGCGACTGGACCTGGAAGGACTCGGTCCGCTACACCTCCGCCTGCAACACCATCGGCGGCACGTCGGGGTCCCCCGTGATCGACAACGCCACCGGCAAGGTCGTCGCCGTCAACAACACCGGTAACGAGGACGGCGGGACCTGCACCGTCAACAACCCCTGCGAGGTCGACGCCAACGGCAAGGTGACCGTCCGCCAGGGCATCAACTACGCCGAGGAGACGTACCTGATCCCCGCGTGCTTCGGCACCGGCAACCAGCTCGACCTGAGCGCGAGCGGGTGCGCCCTGCCCAAGCCGTGACGCGCGCCGGGCGGGCGGTCAGACCGCGGTCCGGCGGACCGCCCGTCCGGCGAGCACCTCCGTCCTGCGCCCGTCCTCGATCACAAACCGGCCGTCGACCAGGACGTACGGGATGCCCGTGGGCAGCGCGCGCGGCCGTTCGAACGTGGCGCCCGCGGCGACCGTCGCCGGGTCGAAGAGCACCAGGTCGGCACGGTAACCCTCGCGGACCAGACCGCGGTCCGGCAGCCGCAGCCGGGCCGCGGGGTGCGCGGTGAGGTGCGCCACGCACTCCTCCAGCGACAGCACACCCAACTCCCTTACGTACCGGCCGAGATAGTGCGGGAAGGTGCCGTACGCGCGCGGGTGCGGTTTTGTGCCCTGGAGGATGCCGTCCGAGCCGCCGGTGTGGACCCGGTGCCGCATGATCGCCCGCACGTTCTCCTCGTGGCCCACGTGCTGCAGGATCGTGGAGCCGAGCCGGTCCTCGACCAGCAGGCGGCGGGCCGTCGTCCACGGGTCCTCCCCGCGCAGGTCCGCCGACTCCTGGACGGTTCTGCCGACGTACGACGCGAGCCCCGGGTCGCTCACCCCCGAGATCTCGATCGTGTCCCACTCGATGGGCACGCCGTGGCAGCCGTCGGAGCCGAGGACCTCCATGCCGTGCCGGATCCGCTCGCTCACCGCGCCGTCGTCGAGCCGTTCGAGGATCTTCTCCGGACCGCCCTCGCTCGCCCAGCTGGGCAGCATCGCGGCCAGCGTCGTCGAGCCCGGTGTGTAGGGGTAGGTGTCCAGGGTGATGTCCGCACCCGTCGCCAGCGCCGAGTCGAGCAGGGACAGCAGTTCTGGGGCGCGGTCCTTGTTGACGCCGAAGTTCATGGTGGCGTGCGCGAGGTGCAGCGGGCAGCCGGCCTCCCGGGCCAGGGCCACCATCTCCTCGTACGCCTCCAGCGCGCCCGCCCCGTAGCTGCGGTGGTGCGGGCAGTAGTAGCCGCCGTACGAGGCCACCACCCGGCACAGCTCGGTGAGCTCCGCGTCCTTGGCGTACATGCCCGGGGTGTAGGTGAGACCGGACGACATGCCGACCGCGCCCTGCTCCATCCCCTCCGCGACCAGTCGCCGCATCCGGTCGAGTTCCGCGGGTGTCGCCTCCCGGTCCTCCCAGCCGACGGCGAGCATCCGCACCGTGCCCTGCGGGATCAGATAGGCGGCGTTGACGGCGATGCCCCGGTCCAGCCGGTCCAGGTACTCGCCCACGGACCGCCAGGTGAAGTCGATGTCGTCGCCGTACCCGTTCCAGCCGGTGATCGCGCGGCGCACCTCGGCGAGCGTGCGGTCGTCGACCGGGGCGTAGGACAGCCCGTCCTGCCCGATGACCTCCAGGGTGACGCCCTGCGCGGCCTTGGCGCTGTGGTCCGGGTCCCGCAGCAGGGCGAGGTCGCTGTGGGCGTGCATGTCGATGAAGCCGGGGGAGAGGACCAGCCCCTCGGCGTCCAGCTCGCGGCGGGCCTCGGGACGCTGGCAGCCGGCCGCCGCTGCCTCCTTCACGACGGAGACGATCCTGCCGCCGTCGACGACCACGTCGGCGCGGTAGGACGGCTCCCCGCTGCCGTCCACGACGTCCGCGTCCCGGATGACGAGCTCTTCCATGACGGGCCTCCTAGAAGAACGTGCGGATGTAGTCGACGACCGTGCCGTCCGCCTCCGCCACCGGGATCAGCTGCCACTTGTCGAAGGACGTGCACGGGTGGGACAGCCCCATGCCGAGCCAGTCGCCGACCTCGACGTCCGCCCCGGGGGCCGTACTGAGCCAGGCGTGCTGGTCGGACAGGGCGGTCACCGAGACACCGGTGGCCTGCCGCTCCCGGCCGTCCCTGCGCAGCACCTGGGCGAGGGGCAGATCCAGGTCGTACGCCGCGTCCCGCTTGCCGGCGTTGGCGAAGGCCTGCTCGGCGGAGGGCCGGGACACCACCTGGGCCCACAGCCGGAAGGCGGGCTCCAGGGCGCCCTCCTCGGGGACGCGTCCGAAGGGGGTCAGCTTGCGGTAGTGGCCGTCGTCGTGCGAGACGTAGGCGCCCGAGCGGAGCAACTTCAGCGCCGGGGCGGACAGTTCGGGGATCTCGGCGAAGACGTCGGCCACCGCGTCGAACCAGGCGCTGCCGCCCGCGCTCACCACGATCTCGTCCAGCCCCGTGAAGCGTCCCGCCTTGTCGAAGTCCGCCGCGAGCGCGGTCAGCCGGCGCAGCCAGGCGTGTACGCGGTCGGGATCCGCCTGCGGCACCTCGCCCTCGTACCCCGCGACGCCCACCAGCCGCAGCGTCCGTGTGCCGGCCACCGCGTCCGCGACAGCCGCGCACTCCTCCTCCGTGCGGACGCCGGTGCGCGCCCCCTCACCGGCCGCCAGTTCCACCACGACGTCCACCGGGCGCGGGGCGCCTGCCAGCGCCGCGTCCATGAGCTCGACCCCGCGCACCGAGTCGACGTAGCAGATGAAGCGGAAGTCCTCGTCCGCGGCGAGTTCGGCCGCGAGCCTGCGCAGGGCCGCGGCATCGACCAGCTCGTTGGCGAGGAAGATGCGCCGGATACCGAAGTGCCGTGCGACCCACACCTGGTGGGGGACCGCGAGGGTGATGCCCCAGGCGCCGTGCTCGATCTGGCGGTGGAAGAGCTGGGGCGCCATGGAGGTCTTGCCGTGCGGGGCGAAGGCGAGTCCGTGGCGCGCCGTGTAGGTCTCCATCAGGTCGAGGTTGTGCTGGAGGCGTTCGGCGGAGAGGGAGAGCAGCGGGGTGGTGAAGCCGTCCGTGAACAGGTTGCGGCGCTCGCCCGCCAGCTCCGCGAGGGTCAGGCCCTCCGCGTCCGGCGGAAGGCCCTTGAAACGGTGGTCGACCCTCTCCGCCATGAGGGCGGCGAGGCGTTCTGCGGAGGTGGCGGCGTCCATGGGTCCTCCCTGACGGAGTGCGTTGCAATATGTGCAACGACCGTTGCGTATCTCGCTTGATGCTGTCTAACATCCCGGCCAACGCCAGGTCAACGGATAGCCGTGACCCTTCCCGTCGACGAGGAGCCATCACCATCGTGACCGCCATCGGCCGGCCCACCGCCCCGGACGTCGTGGACGTCGTCGCGCTCGGCGAGTCCATGGTCGCGTTTCTGCCCTCCCGCCCCGGGCGCCTCGCCGACGTCCCCTCCTTCGACCGCGCCATCGGTGGTGCCGAGTCCAACGTGGCGTGCACGCTGGCGGCCGCCGGCCACTCCGCGCGCTGGGTCGGCCGGGTCGGGGCGGACGGCTTCGGCGATCACCTCGTCGAGTCGATCGGGGCGTACGGGGTCGACGTCGGGTTCGTGCGGCGCGACCCGGGCCGCCCGACGGGCATCTACTTCCGCACGGCGGGGGACCGCGCCACCGACGCCCACGAGGTGGCGTACTACCGGGCGGGGTCGGCCGCCTCGGCGATGACGGTGGGGAACACGGACCTGGACGCCGTGCGGGCCGGCCGGATCCTGCATCTGTCCGGGATCACCGCGGCGCTGTCCGAGGACTGTCTCGGACTCGTGCGGGAGCTGACGGCGCCCGGCGCCGGACGTCCGCTCGTCTCCTTCGACGTCAACCACCGCCCCGGGCTGTGGCGCGACGCCGACGGGCCCCGGGTGCTGCTGGAGCTGGCGCGCGGGGCCGACATCGTGTTCGTCGGGGACGACGAGGCCCGCGAGGCGTGGGGGCTGCACGGCGCCCGCGCGATCCGCCGGGCACTGCCCGAGCCGGAGATCGTGGTCGTCAAGCAGGGCGGGCACGGGGCGACGGTGCTCGGCAGGGACACCGGCGGAGCACGCCGGGACGCCACGGGGGCCGCCGTCTTCGAACCCGCCCTGAACGTCGACGTCGTGGCCGCCGTCGGTGCCGGGGACGCCTTCGCCGCCGGCTTCCTCTCCGCCACCCTGCGCCGGCTCCCCGTCCGTGACCGCCTGCGCCACGGCCACCTCATGGCCGCCGCGGCGCTCACCGTCCCCGGTGACCTCGCCACCCCACCCGCGCGCGACCACGCCGACCGCCTCGCCGCACTCGACGACACCGGGTGGGGGACACTTCGACTCGGCCCCGGCTGGACCGAAGCCGACACACGGGCCGAGGAGGAGGTACGTACGCCATGAGCCAGACCGTCGACCGGGCGCTGAGCATCCTGCCGCTGCTCGCCGAGGGGCCCGCCGATCTCGGACAGGTCGCCGACCGGCTCGGTGTGCACAAGTCCACCGCCCTGCGCCTCCTGCGCACCCTGCACGAACACGGACTGGTCTACCGCCAGTCCGACCAGCGCTACCGCCTCGGTGCCCGGCTCTTCGCCCTCGCCCAGCAGGCGGTCGAGAACCTCGACATCCGCGAGATCGCCCATCCGCACCTCGTGCGCCTGAACGAGGAGTGCGGGCACACGGTCCATCTCGCGGTCTACGAGGAGAACGAGGTCCTCTACATCGACAAGGTGGAGAGCCGCTACCCGGTACGGATGTACTCCCGGATCGGGAAGCCGGTGGCCATCACCGTCGCGGCCGTCGCCAAGCTCCTCCTCGCCGACCTGCCCGACCTTGAGCGCCGCGCCGTCGTGGACAAGCTCGACTATCCCCTGTACACGGCGCGTTCGACGCCGAACGCCGCCGCATTCCTGAGGGAACTGGCGATCGTGCGCGAGCAGGGCTGGGCCACCGACCTCGGCGGCCACGAGGAGTCGATCAACTGCGTCGCCGCTCCCGTCCGCGGTGCCGACGGCCGGGCCGTCGCCGCGATGTCGGTCTCCGCGCCCAACGTGGTCGTCACCGCGGACGAACTCCTCACGCTGCTCCCCCTGGTGCGCCGTACCGCGGACGCCATCAGCCGGGAGTACTCCGGCAACACCCCAGCAAAGGACGCCGTATGACGGACAAGATCGCCCTCACCCCGAAGACCCACACCACGCCGCCGGCCAAGTTCTCCCACGGTGTGCGGAAGGGCAACATCCTCCAGGTCGCGGGGCAGGTCGGCTTCCTGCCCGCCGAGGAGGGCAAGCCCCCGACGCCCGCGGGGCCGACCCTGCGCGAACAGACTCTCCAGACGCTCGCCAACGTCAAGGCGATCCTCGAGGAGGGCGGCGCCTCCTGGGACGACGTGATGATGATCCGCGTCTATCTGACGGACGTGGACCACTTCGCGGAGATGAACGAGATCTACAACGCCTACTTCGAGGAGCAGGGCCTCACCCAGCCGCCCGCCGCCCGGACCACGGTCTACGTGGGTCTCCCGGCCGGACTCCTCATCGAGATCGACGCGCTGGCCGTCCTCGGCTGACGCGGCCGCCGCTCACCCACCCCCGCAGTCCGTCGCGGCACGGCGTCCCCCACCCCCGGGGCGTCGTGCCGCGATCCCCCTCACACCGAAGCCGTATGGCACTACGAGAAGCCAGAGGTCCCCCTGTCATGCCCATGCCTTTCCTCGCAGCCGCCGGCACACCACCCGCCCCACCCCACACCGGAGGCCTGCTGGCCTTCGTCCACGGCACCGCCGGCCTGCTCACCGTCGCGGCGCTCGGCATCGTGCTGTTGCTCGTCCTGATCATCAAGGTGCGGCTCCAGCCCTTCGTGGCCCTGCTCGCCGTCTCCATAGCCGTCGGCCTCGGCGCGGGTCTGTCGGTCACCGAACTGTTCGGCACGGTCCAGCGCTCGGACGCCGTCTCCCTCATCGAGTCCGGCATGGGCGGCACCCTCGGCCATGTGGCCATCATCATCGGCCTGGGCACCATGCTCGGCGCGGTCCTCGAGGTCAGCGGCGGCGCCGAGGTACTGGCGTCCCGGCTGCTGAACCTGTTCGGGGAGAAGCGCGCCCCGCTGGCCATGGGCCTGACCGGTCTGATCTTCGGTATCCCGGTCTTCTTCGACGTCGGCATCTTCGTGCTCGCGCCGATCGTGTACGCGGCCGCCAAACGCGGCGGCAAGTCGATCCTGCTCTACTGCCTCCCGCTGCTCGCGGGCCTGTCGATGACCCACGCGTTCCTGCCGCCCCACCCGGGCCCGGTGGCCGCCGCCGGCCTGCTGAAGGTCGACCTCGGCATGGTCATCCTGATGGGCATCGTCTGCGGCATCCCGGCGGTACTGGCGGCGTGGGCGTGGTCGGCCTGGATCGGCAAGCGGATCTTCGTGCCCGTACCGCAGGACATGGTCGAGGCCGCCCAGGAGGCCAAGGAGGCGCTCGCGGAGGAGCAGCGTTCGGCCGGAGTGACCCCGACGGAGAAGCCGGTGCCGCTCACCACGGTCTTCCTGATCATCGGCACACCACTGATCCTGATCCTGCTGGCCACCTTCTCCTCGATCGCCTTCGACCCCTCGACCGGACGGTCGGTGATCGAGTTCTTCGGTCACCCGTTCGTGGCGCTGACGATCGCGCTGCTGCTCGCCTACTACCTGCTCGGCATCCGCCGCGGCTGGTCCCGCAAGTCCCTGGAGACGGTGTCCACCGCCTCGCTCAAGCCGGTCGGCAACATCCTGCTGGTGGTCGGCGCGGGCGGGATCTTCGGTGCGGTCCTCAAGGGCAGCGGTGTCGCGCAGGCCCTCTCCGACACCTTCAACAACGTCGGACTGCCGGTGATCGTCCTGTCGTACCTGATCTCGCTCGTCCTGCGCGTGGCCCAGGGCTCGGCGACGGTCGCGATCGTCACGACCGCGGGCATCGTCGCCCCGCTGCTGACGGAGGGTCACCACTCCCAGGCCTTCGTTGCCCTGGTCATCATGGCCATCTCGGCCGGCTCCATCTTCGCCTCCCACGTCAACGACGGGGGCTTCTGGATGGTGGCCAAGTACTTCGGCATCAGTGAGCGCGACACACTGCGGACCTGGACCGTGCTCGAGTCGGTCCTGTCGGTGGCCGGCTTCGCGGTCGCCGCCGTGGTGAGTGTCTTCGTTTAGCGCAGTTTCCTATAACGATGCAGGGGTCGGCTGTGTCGGACACAGGATCTTGGACCATACTGCCCGCTGTGGAGCAGCGCATTGGTTCGAGCAGCCAGCCCCTGGACGGCGCCGGAGTCGACCCGGCCTTCATCCCCGGGCTCACCTCCCCAGCGTCCACCGCCGAGTCGGAGGACAGGCAGGACGACACCGTGCCCGAGGAGGCGAGCCCGGTCGAGGACCGGGTCTCCGAAGAGGCACCCGCCGCGCCGGACGCGGACGACGAGCCGGACGCGGACGCCGAGGACGAGCCGGAGGCGGAGCCCGAGGAGGAGTCCGCCTCCGACGGCCCCGTCTTCGAGGCGTCCGACCGCCGTGCGCGGATCGTCGCGGACCACAGCGGCGTCCGGCTCCTCCTGGACGACCAGGCGTGCGAGTTCCGCTGGGACGAGATCGGCGCCGTGGAGACGGAGACCGCCCGCTTCGGGAAGCGGTTCACGGTCACCGTGCACACGCCCGAACGCCGGTGGTACCCCATAGAGATCGAGGCCGACTCCCGCTCGCGCTTCCAGGAGTGGGAGACCCGGCTCGACGAGGTCCTGGACGCCTACTTCGAGGACGGCGCGGAGGAAGCGGACGCCCTCGAGAAGGTCGCCGACTGACGCGGTCCGTCCGCAACCGCGGTCCGGTGCATGCCGGACGCGCCCCCTCGCCCCGTACGTGACGCCGAGGGCCCCGGCCGCCGGGGCCCGTTCGGCCGGCTCCGGGTCAGCCGAACGGGCGCCACTTCGGGCTGGTGGCGATGGCTTCCAGTTGCCTCATGGTGAGCGGGGGCAGCGGGCGGGTCGGGGACGTGTGCTGGGTACCGGAGTTGAAGGCGCTGATCACCACCCGGGAGCCGTCGGGCCGCCGGACGTCGACGGTCCATACGACGGTCCCCTCGACGCCCTTGTCACCGTCGCTTTGACGCATGTCGACGGTGGTGCCGTCGGGCAGGGTCCGGGTGACCGGGACGGAGGCACCGGCCTTGACGCCCGGCACGGGCTTTTGGACGTTGACCTGGACCAGGCTCGCGCCCCGGCCGTCGTCGAGGACGAGGCGGCCGAACCCCGGATCCGCATCGCCCTTCGAGACGACGTGGAGTCCCTCGGGCAGCAGCGAGACGAGTGTTCCGGAGACGGGGCGGCCGGATGCGAGCGGTGTGCCGCCCGGCTCGGCCACAGCCGCCAAAGGATCCACCGGGATGGCGTCGACGGCGGCGCGCCACTCGCGGGCGTCGGCGAGCGCCTTCAACCGGGCGGGGGATAGGGGCGGCAGGTCCCGGGTGATGGGCGCGTCCTTCTCGGCGGCGGCATTCCACTCCTGCACACTGATGTGCTGCCCGCTCCGCGTGACGAGGTCCGCCGTCCACATCTTGGTGTCGACCCGGCGGTCCGGATACTCGTACCCCTGCATGATCATGAGCCGGGAACCGTCGGACAGCGTGGATCGGGTGCAGGCGTCGTACGGGACGTACACCTTGTCAGGGCACTCGGTGGCCTGTGCCGCCTGCTGACTGCCGGGCGCGACACGGCCGAGGGAGACGGCGACGGCGGCCTCGCCCTTGCCGTCGTCGTACACGACCTGGGCGAGCGGCATCGGACTGTTCGTGCCGCGTCCCTCCTCGTGGCTGAACCGGCCCCCGGGCAGCAGCTTCTTGAGGGTGCGCACGAGGTCGTCACCCGTCACGACGGGTCGTTGTGCGGGTGAGAGCGAGGATGAGGACGAGGGAGTGACGGGAGGGGCGGCGACGGACCGCTGCTCTCCACCGGCGCTTGCCGGGAGCAGGGCCGCGCCGAGTCCCACGAGCGCGACACCGGCCGCGCATCCCGCGACGGCGGCCCGGCGGCGGCGGATACGCCGGCCGTGTGCCTCGCCGCCGGTGACGAGAGTGTGCCGGTCGGCCTCGAAGGCCCCGCCGGTGTGCCGTAGAGCGGCGGCGAGCTGGTCCTCGAAGTGGTCGTGGTCTTCCGGGGGCATGGCAAACCGCCTTTTCTGCGGAAGGAGATGGTGTCGGGCGGGGCGGTCAGGGCGTCGCGTACTCGCCGACGGTGTCGCCGAGGAACAGGCGCAGTCGCGCGAGGGCACGGACGCAGCGGGTGCGTACGGCGGCCGAACTGGTGTTCAGGGCGGCGGCCGTCTCCTCGATGCTGCGGTCCTCCCAGTAGCGCAGGACGACCACGGCCCGGTCCTTGGCGGACAGCCGCCCGAGCGCCTCGAGGAGAGTGAGCCGCAGAGGCGTGTCACCGGCCGGGTCCGGCGCGGGCAGTTCGGGCAGCACGTCGGTCGCCCGCTCCCTGCGACTGCTGTGCCGCCGCTGGTGGGCGAGGAAGGTACGGGTGAGAACGGTCTGGGCGTACCCGGCGGGGTTGTCGAGACGGGAGATCCTGCCCCAGCGGAGGTACACCCGGCCGAGGGCCTCCTGGACGAGGTCCTCGGCGAGGTGGGTGTCGCCACCGGTGAGCAGGCAGGCGGAGCGGTAGAGATGCCCCGCGCGCGCCGCCGCGAACTCGGGATATCCCTCGGTCCGGCTCTGCCGCATGTGTTCCCCCTGCCCCCGGTGCCGTCCCACGACGCCCCCACCTCATTGATGCGGTGGGCCCCCGGAAATGTTTCAACCGGGCTGGGCGGACCGGGATACTGATCACGACGAGCCGTCGGGCGAGGGGGAGACAAGAATGCATCAGCCCGGGTACGGCCACCAGCCGCCTGCGGGCCCGCCGGGCTTCGGGCCGCCGCCGGCGGCGTACCCGCCCTATCCGTCGTCACATCCGCCCGTGGCTCCCCGACTGCCCCCGGGTCCGGACTTCCTGGCCGCCGACCGCCACAACTCGGTGGTGGTGGACGCGGCGGGTGTCGCCTTCGAGACGCACGGACTGTCGGCGGACTTCCCGTGGCAGGTCGTCCGCAGCGTCCACTACCGCGCGAGCCCCGACGGCAGGGCGCTGACGGTGGCCGTGGTGCACCCGGACGGCAGGGTGTTCGAGTGCGTGGTGGCCGCGAGGCGCGGCGAGTTGCAGGAGTGGTTCGGCCGGCTGGCGACCGTGCTGGGGCACTACCGCCCGATGGGCTGAGGGCCCGGTGCGAGGGCGCGGCGGACGGGGACGGGACGGGGACGGACGGTCCGCGACCGTCCGTCCCCGTGATGCAGGCTCAGTGCGCCGTCACGGCAGTGCGTGCACGTGCGGGCCCACCGCGTTCGACCAGGCGTTGCCCGACGCGGCGTCCCAGTTGGTCGACCACGTCATCGCGCCGCGCAGGTCCGGGTACGTCTTCGACGGCTTGAAGGTGCCGCATCCGGTGCCCTTGGCCAGGCAGTCCAGCGCGTTGTTCACCACCGTCGGCGACACATAGCCGCTGCCCGCGCCGCTGGGCGAGGCCGGGACGCCCAGGCCGACCTGGGACGGGGACAGACCGCCCTGGAGCTGGATGCAGGCGAGGGCCGTCAGGAAGTCCACCGAACCCTGGCTGTAGACCTTGCCGTCGCAGCCCAGCATCGAACCGCTGTTGTAGTACTGGGTGTTGACGACGGTCAGGATGTCCTTGACGTTCAGCGCCGTCTGGAAGTACCCGTTCGACGTCGACTGCATGTCTATCGTCTGCGGGGCCATCGTGATGATCAGCGACGAGCCGGCTTTGGTTGACAGCTGCCTCAACGCCTGCGACATGTACGTCGGGTTCAGGCCGTTCTCCAGGTCGATGTCCACACCGTCGAAGCCGTACGACTGCATCAGCGAGTAGAGGGAGTTGGCGAAGTTCGCCGCCGAGGACGAGTCGTTCACCGACACCGTGCCGTTCTGGCCGCCCACCGAGACGACGACCTTCTTCCCGGCCGCCTGCTTGGCCCGGATGTCCGCCTTGAACTGGTCCACGGAGTAACCGCCTAGGCCGGACGAGTCCAGGTTGAAGGTCACCGCGCCCGGCGTGCCCGTCGCGTCCGCGAACGCCACCGCGATGATGTCGTACTGCGACGGGACGTCCGAGATCCGCTGGACCGTCGCCCCGTTGTTGAAGTTCTGCCAGTACCCCGTCACCGCGTGCCGGGGGAGTCCTCCGGTCCCGCCCCCGCCGGTCGCGGCGGTGGTCGCCGTCACGGTGGCCGACTTGGTCGACTCGCCCGCGGCGTTCGTGGCCGTCACCTGGAACGAGTACGACGTCGAGGGCGACAGGCCGGTCACCGTCGCCGACGCCCCGGTCACGGCGGCGACCTTGGTACCGCCCCGGTACACGTTGTAGCCGGTG
>Ga0102590_1001262_pt1 | contig 39842 bp, 29 predicted proteins | sample AraplaMF_Col_mMF_FD_76859 | JGI IMG/M metagenome (GOLD analysis project Ga0102590, IMG submission 76859) | Arabidopsis root microbial communities from the University of North Carolina, USA - plate scrape MF_Col_mMF | ecosystem: Host-associated > Plants > Roots > Endosphere | place: USA... | reverse complement strand
TCCCAGGCTGATGAAGTCGATGCGGGCGGTCCAGTTCCCGCCGTACTTCAGCCCCGGCGCAAGAAACGCCTCGCCGTGCCCGCTGCGCTCCGCCGCGGTCCGCAGCAAGGAGTCGAGGTCCCCGTGGAAGCGCATCAGGACGAGGACGGTCAGCGCCACCGTGCCCCCGAGCAGCAGCACGGCCTTGACGATCTGGATCCAGGTCGTGGCCCGCATCCCGCCCAGGGACACATAGATCACCATCAGCGCGCCGACGACGATCACGGTCCAGGATCGCGCCGCGGGGCTCGTCCCGCCGAACAGCAGCGCCACGAGACTGCCCGCGCCCACCATCTGCGCCACGAGGTACAGCACGGACACGGTCACCGAGGACGTCCCCACCGCGACCCGGACCGGCCGCTCCCTCATCCGGGCCGCCACGACGTCCGCCAGCGTGAACCGTCCGCAGTTGCGAACAAGTTCGGCGACGAAGAACAGCACCACGAGCCAGGCGACGAGGAAACCCACGACATAGAGCAGCCCGTCGTAGCCGAAGAGAGCGATCAGTCCGGTGACACCCAGGAAGGATGCGGCGGACATGTAGTCGCCTGCAATGGCAAAACCATTCTCCATCGGCGAGAACAGTCGCCCGCCCGCGTAGAACTCCTCCGCCGAACCGTGCCGGTTGCGGCTCACCCAGGTGGTGATCGCCAGCGTGATCGCCACGAACACACTGAACAGCACCAGAGCCAGTGCCTGATGGTGCTCGCTCACCGCTCGCCGCCCTTGAGTCCCCGCGTCAACTCTTGTGTTTGCCAGCGCAGATCGAGAGCCGCCCGGTCCCGGCGCAACCGGGCGTGCCACGCGTACGCCCAGGTGAGCAGGAAGGTCGTCAGGAACTGCCCGAGTCCCGCCACCATCGCCACGTTCACCGCGCCGGCCACCGGCCGTGCCATCAGCCCCGGCGCGGTCTGCGCGGTCACCACATAGCCCAGGTACCAGGCCAGGAACGCGACGAGACCCGGGACCACGAATCTCCGGTACCGGCTGCGCACCTCCTGGAAGGCCGCGCTGCGCTGCACCCCCAGATACACCTCCCCCGCACGGGAGGCGCCCTCCTCGCGTCGCGCGGGCGGCACCACGGGGGCGGGAGCACCTGTCCCGTCCAGTTCGCCCCAACCGGAGGCGAGCGCGTCGTACCAGGGGTCGTCGTGCCTGATGTGTCCGGCCGCCCCCATGGACGCGGGAGCCGCGTCACGGCCTTCGTGCCTCTCGACCGGACTCTCGGGACCGCCCCCGCCTCCGCCGGGACGGTCATTGCTTGACTTCATGCCCAAGGATGGACAGATCGGGAAGTTCCCCGGCTCTCCTTCCCCGTGCTCTTCACCCCATCAGGTGACTCAGCGCGAGGGCGGTCTGACCAGACCGTTTGCATACGCGTAACGGACCGCCCCCGCACGGTCCTTGAGCCCGGTCTTGGCGAAGAGATTGTTGATGTGGGTCTTCACGGTGGCCGTGGAGACATGAAGCCTGCGGGCGATCTCCTGATTGGTCAGTCCGTCGGCGATCAGCACGAGCACCTCCGTCTCCCGTGCGGTGAGCCCGTCCGGCGGCTCCGCGGGCACGGCCGTCTGCCGCTCGGGCTCCGACAGCCGCTCCAGCAGCCGTCGCTGGATGCTCGGGGAGAGCCCCGCGTCCCCGGACAGCACGCTCCGCACGGCCCGCACGATCTCGTCGCCGCCCGCGTCCTTGGTCAGATACCCGCGCGCCCCCGCCTTCAGCGCCGGGAACAGCGACTCGTCGTCCGCGTAGGTGGTGAGCACGACGACCTGGGTGCCCGGGTGCTCGCTGCGGATGCGCCGCGTCGCCTCGACGCCGTCGCAGCGCGGCATGCGCAGGTCCATCAGCACCACGTCCGGCGACAGCTCGGCGACGAGCTTCACCGCCTCCTCCCCGTCCCCGGCCGCGCCGACGACCTCGACGCCGGGAAGCAGACCCAGCAGCATCACGATCCCCTCGCGCACCACCGTCTGGTCGTCCGCCACCACCACCCGCGCCGGCCTGCCGCCCTCCTCCTCCGTCATACCGGCACCTTCAACGTCACCACGAATCCCTCCTCGCCGGGCCCGGCCTCCAGCGAACCGCCCAGCAGTTCGGCGCGCTCCCGCATGCCCAGCAGACCGTACCCGGCGCCCGTGCCGGTCAGTTCGCCCGGCGAACCCCCCGAGTCCCGCACGTCCAGCATCACTTGGTGCTCGGCGTACTCCAGCCGAATACTCACCTTGGCGCCGGGGGCGTGCTTGCGGACGTTCGTCATGGCCTCCTGGGCGACCCTGCGAACCGCCTGCGAGGCCTCGGCGGGCAACGGTTTACTCTCACCCGATACGGTGACGTCCGCGCGGTCCGCCGTGGCGACGAGCTCACTCAGGAAGTCCTCGAGCGGGGACATCTCACCACGCAGCGCCGAGAGCGCCTGCCGGGTCTCGGCGAGTCCTTCCCTGGCCATCCCCCGGGCCGCCACGACCCGCTCCAGGATCCTGTCCCGCTCGGCCCCAGACTCGATCAGAAGCCGGGCCGCCTCCAGATGCACAAGCTGCGCGGAGAGGCTGTGCGCCAGCACGTCGTGGATGTCCCGTGCGATCCGGGTCCGCTCCGCGAGGGCCGCCGACTCGGCCTCGGCCACCCGCGCGGCGCGCTCCTGGGCGAGCAGCCGCAAGGCCCCGCCCCGCGCCTCCGCGTCGAGGCGCAGCACGTAGCCCGCGAGGGCGATGCCGACCGTGGTGGCCAGGGTGGTCAACCAGGCGTCGTTGTTGACCGCGGCGTACGCACCGAGACCGACGCCTGCGGCGGGTACGGCGGCGGCGAGGGGCAACCGTTCCATGGCGACGACGGCACAGGCGCACCAGAGCACGAGCGCCGGGATGCGCAGACCCGCGAGGTGCCCCACGAGTGCCAGCCCGAGGAGCCCCGCGAGCAGGCAGACCGAAGGCAGGAGCCGATGGTGCAGTGTGGTCCGGTGGAAGGCCCAGCCCGCCACCGCGCACACCAGCACCCCGGCCGCGGCCGCCATCGCGCCCCACATGGGCAGTCGGCCGCCGGTGAAGGTGGTCCACAGGAGCATTCCGGCGGCGAAGAGCCGTCCGCACCAGCCGAGCGCGCGCCGGGCACCGGACACCCCCCTGCGGGAGAGTGCCTCACGCGAGGGCCAGCGCGTCCACACGTTGTCCGTCACACACGCTCCTTCGGTGCGGGCCGGCGCATGCCGTCACCGTACGCCGAGGCCGGCCCGTCAGCCGAGACGAGGGACCTCACCCGCCGGACCAGGAACCCCGAGCGCACCAGCAGCGTGCCCGCCAGGGCGAGCAGAAGGGCGGAGCTGTCCTGGTGGACGCCCAGCGCTGCCCCGACCGCGAAGAGACCGACCCGCAGGGCGATACCGCAGATCCAGACGCTGATGCTCGCCTTGGTGCTCTTGCTCCACGCGGTGCCGTCCGCCTCCAGCCATATCCGGGTGGTCCAGGCCCAGCCGGCCCCGGTGGCCACGCCGATCAGCAATTCGGTGCCAAGCAGGAGGGCGGACACCGTGGGGTGATGGGGATCGAGCAGGCCGGGTCGACGCAGCGCGAGAACGATGAGGACCACCGGGACCAACCACCAGCGCCGGTCGGCGTCGATCCGGCGTGCCCGGAACTGGCGCACGATCACCAGGGCGACCACGGCCACGATCACCAATGCGTTGACCAGCCCGGACATCACTGCCTCCGTGAGCGGAAGGGAAGGAAGCCGACGGCATCTGCCGTCGACACCCAGGACGCTACGGAAGTCGGCAGGTCAGCAGATCGGCGTCGGGGTGGATCGTGGGTGGAATCGGCACCGCCCGCCCTCTCCACCCTGGGGTGGAGGAAGTCCTCGACAGCCGCTCGTCGCAAGGGCGCACACCCGGGGGCACCGGTCGGACACGGCCGCCGATACCGGTCGGAGCCGGTGCCGGGCGTCGTCGGTCCCGTCCGTCGCCCGCCGATGGCCGCCGCCGCGGAAACCCGCCGCCGATGGCACGCACCCGCACACTCGCCGCCGCGGTCCCGGAAGCCCCGAGAGCCGTGCCCGTGAAACCGGTGTGATGCGGACATGGGAGGCGGCCGGCCGTCACGCACCGGCCGCTCGAAGGTCCACGGGCAACCCCGAGGCCGTCGCCCCACCGCGGCCGACCGCAAGCCGGGCGCGGTCCGCCCTGCCGACCGCGCCGATCACGGGGGCAAGCTGCCCGGAAGCCACACGGCTCGCCGCCGGAACCCGTCCCCGGCCGCAAGCAAGACCGGCGCTCGGTCCCGGTCTCCCGTTCGATGAGCACCCGGACGCCGGCCGGGCCCCGAGCCCGAGCGGGGATCACCGTCGTACGCCCCGGCACTGTCGGCCGGGGCGGTACGCGGCGGTCAGGCGTCGATGCGGGACCGGTCCAGCGTCGCGGCCGAGCTGGAAATGAACTCCTTGCGCGGTGCCACGTCGTTGCCCATCAGCAGGTCGAACACCTGCTCGGCGGACTCCAGGTCGGAGAGGTTGATGCGGCGCAGGGTGCGGTGACGCGGGTCCATCGTGGTCTCGGCGAGCTGGTCGGCGTCCATCTCGCCCAGGCCCTTGTAGCGCTGGATGGAGTCCTTGTACCGGATGCCCTTGCTCTGGAGTTCCAGCAGCTTGTCGCGCAGCTCGCGGTCGGAGTACGTGTAGACGTACTTGTCCTGGCCCTTCTTCGGCTGGACGATCTCGATGCGGTGCAGCGGGGGCACCGCGGCGAACACCCGGCCCGCCTCGACCATGGGCCGCATGTAGCGGTGGAACAGCGTCAGCAGCAGGGTGCGGATGTGGGAGCCGTCCACATCGGCGTCGGTCATCATGATGATCTTGCCGTAGCGTGCCGCGTCGATATCGAACGTCCGGCCCGATCCGGCCCCTATCACCTGGATGATCGCACCGCACTCGGCGTTCTTGAGCATGTCCGTCACGGACGACTTCTGAACGTTCAGGATCTTGCCCCGGATGGGCAGGAGCGCCTGGAACTCCGAGTTCCGCGCGAGCTTGGCCGTACCGAGCGCGGAGTCACCCTCGACGATGAACAGCTCGCTGCGGTCGACGTCGTCACTGCGGCAGTCGGCGAGCTTCGCGGGCAGCGAGGAGGACTCCAGGGCCGTCTTGCGGCGCTGAGCGTCCTTGTGCTGACGGGCGGCGATACGCGTACGGGCCGCGGCCACGGCCTTCTCCAGGACGACGCGGGCCTGCTGGGCGGCGTCGCGCTTCGTGGAGGTCAGGAACGCCTTGAGCTCCGCGGAGACCACGTTCGTCACGATCCGGCGGGCCGCGGACGTGCCGAGGACCTCCTTGGTCTGGCCCTCGAACTGCGGTTCGGCCAGGCGCACGGTCACGACCGCGGTGAGCCCTTCCAGGGCGTCGTCCTTGACGATGTCGTCCTCGGCGACGCGCAGCAGCTTCTTGGCTCGCAGCACGTCGTTCATCGTCTTGGTCACCGCCTGCTCGAAGCCGGCGACATGGGTGCCGCCCTTGGGGGTGGCGATGATGTTGACGAAGGACCTCAGCGTCGTGTCGTACCCGGTACCCCAGCGCAGCGCCACGTCGACACCCAGCTCACGGGTGACCTCGGTGGGCGTCATCTGGCCGTGGTCGTCCAGGACGGGGACCGTCTCCTTGAAGGTGCCCTGCCCGGAGAAGCGAAGGACGTCGCACACCGGCTTGTCGCTCGCCAGGTACTCGCAGAACTCGCTGATGCCGCCGTCGAAGCGGAACGACTCCTCGCCCTTGCTTCCGCCCTCGCCCAGCCCGAACTCGTCGCGGACGACGATGGTCAGGCCGGGAACCAGGAAGGCCGTCTGGCGGGCGCGCTGGTGCAGCGCCTCCAGGGAGAGCTTGGCGTCCTTGAGGAAGATCTGGCGGTCCGCCCAGTAGCGCACGCGCGTGCCGGTGCGGGTCTTGGGGATCTTCTTGGCCTTGAGCAGTCCGCTCTTGGACTCGAACTTCGCGGTCGGGCCTTCGCCGGCGAAGGCCCCCGGCGCACCGCGCCGGAAGCTGATCGCGTGCGTGTGGCCGCCGCGGTCGACCTCGACGTCCAGACGGGCGGAGAGGGCGTTCACCACGGATGCGCCCACGCCGTGGAGGCCACCGGAGGCCGCATAGGAGCCGCCGCCGAACTTGCCGCCCGCGTGCAGCTTGGTCATCACGACCTCGACTCCGGACAGACGGGTCTTGGGCTCCACGTCCACCGGGATGCCGCGACCGTTGTCCCTCACCTCCACCGAGCCGTCGTCGTGGAGGATCACATCGATGTGGTCGCAGTACCCGCCCAGGGCCTCGTCGACGGAGTTGTCGATGATCTCCCAGAGGCAGTGGCTCAGACCCCGGCTGTCGGTCGAGCCGATGTACATGCCAGGACGCTTCCGCACGGCCTCGAGGCCTTCGAGGACGAGGAGGTGCCGCGCGGTGTAGTTGGAGCCATCGCGGTCTGCTCCTGTCAGCAGCGCTGTGGACGGCACGGACGTATCGGCGGTCACGCGGTTCGCTCCTCGCTGAATTTCGGATGAGGCCCTTTGGGGTAACGGGCCGGCTTGGGTCACCGGACCGAGGGTACCGAGGCCTGGTAGAGCCGTTGTACCGCCACCCTCGTCGAGAACTCACACTAGTCCAGAGTCGCACGGGCGTTCGACACCCGGTCGGGGTGAAGTACATATCACGTTCCCTTCGAGGCATGAACCATTTAGCCTCGGGGCACGTCCTCATCCACAACCGGCAACGCCGCCGGGAGGACGCGACCACCGATAAACAGCGCGAACCCGTACGACATACAGACGTAATACGGCACATTCGCCGCCAACCGGCAGCAGCCAGCCGCCCCGGAAAGAATCTTTCGAGGATAAGCCGCGAGCGGGAACGTTTTCGGCCTGGTTGGATGTTGACCCTGGTACGACAGCTCGTCGAGCTAGAGAAGAGGCGACGTGACTACTGTTCTGACCCCCGCGAGCCCGCTGACGGCCGCTGACCGCTGCGACCGTTGCGGCGCTCAGGCGTACGTACGCGTCGTCCTCCTGAGCGGCGGAGAACTGCTCTTCTGCGCCCACCACGGTCGCAAGTTCGAGCCGGAGCTCAAGAAGATCGCCGCTGAGATACAGGACGAGACGGAGCGGCTGACCTCCGTTCCGGCTAGCACCTCGGAAGACGAACGCTGACACCTAGCGCGTACCGACGAGCCGACACCGGCGCCTGGGCCGGTGAAGCGGGCGGCCACTCCGATCACACGGAGTGGCCGCCCGTATTCGTAGGGCGCATCGCAACGGCGCCGCAGAGCGCTCAAGGAGCCGCCCGCCCCGTCACGCGGGCGTGTTCCGTGGCGCGGCACCCGCCGACGTACGCGATGGAGCTCCGGTCGCGTGTCACCGTCATCGGCCACCGCTCAGCGCTTTGACGGCCTCGGAGACCCGCGTATAGACCCCGGGGCTGCCCGGCTGCCCGCAGCCGCTTCCCCAGGACACCAGACCGATCAGACGCCCCATGGCGACAAGCGGTCCGCCGCTGTCCCCCTGGCAGGCGTCGTGACCGCCCTGGGGCATGCCCGCACACAGCATGGAAGCGGGCTGGTACTTGCCGTCCAGACCGCCGGGGTATGCCTTCCCGCAGGCATTGTCCTGCAGGACCTGAAGGTTCGCGCCCCGCAGACTGCGCTCGTAGTCCGCGGCGCCGGTGGTGTCGCCCCAGCCGTACACCGTCGCCTGCGTCCCCGGCTGATAGGCCGGATCACCGGCCGCCGCCATGCCGATGACCGAACTCGCCGGCAGCGGGGAGGCAAGGGTGAGCACGGCGAAGTCACCGGCGTTCGTGAGGCTGTTGTACGTCGGATTGACCCACGTGGCGGCCACCGGGATCTCCTTGCCCTGGGCGGACATGAGATCCGTACGACCCGTGATGACCTTCAGGTCCGGCACCTGGCCCGGTGGTGCCCCCAGGACGGCCGCGCTCATGCAGTGGGCGGCGGTCAGGACCCTGGAACGGTCCACCACCACTCCCCCGCAGAACTGCCCCGCACGGGTACCACCGAACCGGTCACGGCTGGAAAGTGCGACGGTCCACGGACTCTTCGAGATGTCGACCGGGAAGCCTCCGATGACGACGTTGTCCGCCGTCGCCGAAACCGGGGACACCAGCGGTATCAGGGCTGCTGCGACCCCTACAGCCAGGGCTCGGGCAAGGTGGCGGCGCATGGACACTCCTCACTGTCGGATGGTCGTAGAACACCCACAGTGATCCACTCGGCTGCGACGCGCACACGCAGAGGGGCCGGTTCCCACGGGAACCGGCCCCTCCGGGGACTACGAGCGAGGCTCAGTCGAGATAGTCGCGCAGCACCTGCGAACGCGACGGGTGACGCAGCTTCGACATCGTCTTGGACTCGATCTGGCGGATCCGCTCACGGGTGACCCCGTAGACCTTGCCGATCTCGTCGAGCGTCTTCGGCTGACCGTCGGTGAGGCCGAAGCGCATGGAGACCACGCCCGCCTCGCGCTCCGACAGGGTGTCGAGGACCGAGTGCAGCTGCTCCTGGAGGAGCGTGAAGCTGACCGCGTCCGCGGGAACGACGGCCTCGGAGTCCTCGATGAGGTCACCGAACTCGCTGTCGCCGTCCTCACCGAGCGGGGTGTGCAGGGAGATGGGCTCGCGGCCGTACTTCTGGACCTCGATGACCTTCTCCGGGGTCATGTCGAGCTCCTTGGCCAGCTCCTCCGGGGTGGGCTCGCGACCCAGGTCCTGGAGCATCTGGCGCTGGACACGGGCCAGCTTGTTGATGACCTCGACCATGTGCACCGGGATACGGATGGTGCGGGCCTGGTCGGCCATGGCGCGGGTGATCGCCTGACGGATCCACCAGGTGGCGTACGTGGAGAACTTGTAGCCCTTGGTGTAGTCGAACTTCTCGACCGCGCGGATCAGACCGAGGTTGCCTTCCTGGATGAGGTCCAGGAAGAGCATTCCGCGGCCGGTGTAGCGCTTGGCCAGGGAGACCACCAGACGGAGGTTCGCCTCCAGGAGGTGGTTCTTGGCGCGCCGGCCGTCCTCGGCGATGATCTCCAGCTCACGCTTGAGCTTGGGGGCCAGCTTGTCCGCGTTGGCCAGCTTGTCCTCGGCGAACAGCCCGGCCTCGATGCGCTTGGCGAGCTCGACCTCCTGCTCGGCGTTGAGCAGCGGGACCTTGCCGATCTGCTTCAGATAGTCCTTGACCGGGTCGGCGGTCGCGCCGGCCGCGGCGACCTGCTGCGCGGGGGCGTCGTCCTCGTCCTCGTCGGACAGCACGAAACCGGCGCTCTCGGTGCCCTCGGGCTCGTCGCCGGCCTTGCCGGGGGTCTCCTCGAGGACGACCTCGTCCTCGATCAGCTCGGCGTCGTCCTTCTTGTCGGTCGCCGTCGTCTTCTTGGCGGCCGTCGCCTTCTTGGCGACGGTCTTCTTGGCGACGGTCTTCTTGGCGGTCGTCGCCTTCTTGGCAGCGGCCTTCTTGACGGGCGCGTCCTCAGCCGGGTCGTCGGAGACCGGCACGGCCGGAGCGGCTGGGGCGGTGGCCTTCTTCGCGGTCGCCGTCTTCGCCGCAACGGTCTTGGTGGCCGTGCGCTTGGCCGGACTCTTCGCTGCGACGCTCTTACGGGTGCGCTTGGGCTCTGCGGCACTGACCATCAGCGTCACACCCTCTTCCTCGAGGATCTGGTTGAGGCTGCGCAGTACGTTCTTCCACTGAGTGGCCGGAATCTGGTCAGCTTCGAAGGCCCGACGCACATCGTCGCCGGCGATCTGCCCCTCAGCCTTTCCCCGCTCAATGAGAGCCATGACAGAGACGGACTCGGCGATCTCCGGCGGGAGCGTACGGGATGTGCTGGCCGACACGAACAACCTCTCGGAACGTTGGAAAACGGCTTCCGGCCCCGTCCACCAGGACAGGAGCCGACCGCCGGCTTGGGGATGGGCCGACGGCGCGGGCAAGGGCCGGGGAGATGCACAGCGCCGTGAACGGCGTCCGTATTCCCTCCTCGGCTGTCACCTCTTAGGTCATCGCATAGTGCCCCGGAGCGTTACGCCCAATCCGCGTGGCCCGGATCACACCCCGTAACCGCTCAAAAACGTCCAGATACGGGCAGAGATATTCAGCTGTTGTCGTCCCGGAGGCAACCGCCCGGCGGCAGGGCGCCGTCGCACCCCGAAGCCCCCCATCGACACGGGGCCTGCGGCGGTGTTGACACCCATGACCGGCTCCGCGTCGTCGGCGACGCGGCCGCCCTCCGGAACCGGCGACGCCGTCCGTCCCCGTCGGACTCCGCCGGGTCCCTGGAGGATCCGACGGAGTCCGACGGCGGGTGGACGGCGCTGCGCGGTTGCGGACCGCACGGCCCGGTGCTGCACGACGGGCACCCACGCCCGGTCGCACCGCCCGCGCGGTTGCGGTCAGTGCTCCCGCGGCGCCGGCACCACGCGCTCAACCTCGGGGTGGACCGTGAGCAATTGACGCATCGCGCTCTCGGCGGCCGCCCCGTCGCCCGCGGCGAGCGCGTCGACGATGCGGGCGTGCTGCGTCAGGGCCGCGTCGTTCGGGCGCTCGCAACCCGTCACCGGTCCGCCGGAGACCTGGAGGGCGGCCGAGACGATCCCCGAGAGGTGCTCCAGCATGCGGTTGCCGGCGACCTGGATCAGCAACGAGTGGAACTCGGCGTCGGCACGCGAGAAGGTCAGGGAGTCGCCCTGGCCCATGGCGTGCCCCATGATCTCGACCATGTCGCCGAGCCGCTGCTGAACCTCCTCACGTCCGTGACCTGCGGCGAGGCGGGCGGCGAGCGGCTCGATGGTCCACCTCAGCTCGCTGAGTTCGCGGCGCTGGTCGTCGCGCTGGGGCCCGAAGGCCCGCCACTCGATGATGTCCGGGTCGAGGAGGTTCCAGTCGCTCACGGGACGTACCCGGGTGCCGACGTTCGGCCGGGCGCTGACCAGGCCTTTCGCTTCGAGGACGCGCAGCGACTCACGGACGACGGTGCGGGACACCTCGAATCGCTGACCGATCTCCTCCGGTACCAGGGGGCGGTCGGCACCCAGGTCGCCGGAAACGATCATCTGGCCCAGTTGCTGGACGAGTTGGCCGTGGAGTCCACGTCCACGGCTGCCCGCGGCGCGTCGGCCGACGCGACCCAGTTCCGGGTCCGCGCCCTCCCAGGAGGGTGAGCCGACGCGGTCGGCGGCGGGCGCCGCGGCGTAGGGGTAGCGGTCGAGTTCGCCCGGTCCGGCCAGGCCGGAGTCTGCGGAGCGGGCGGCGGTCATCATGGTGTGCGCAAGGGTACTCACGGATCCTTTGTCGGCGCCCTCTCCAACTGCCTTGAGGTCTTTGGTGAAAAGCACACGAAAGGGTGATCGCTCACAGCGTCGCAATTGACGCCTTATCGGAAAGAAATGGGCACTTTCCGGGGAGTTGCGTGCACGGCGGGCAGGGTTGGGCACAGACGGTTGTCATCGGGCCCTGCCGCGCAGCACCGTGAGCAGATACGCGCAGAGCAGCAAGGCCAGGGACAAGGCCAGTGCGCCGCCGACGGGTTGAGCGATCACATGCACCGCGGCTGTCAGGTACCGCTCGCCGCCCAAGGGCCACTGCAGCGGCGAGAGTCCCCGCATCCGTACGGCGAGGCCCTCCGCGGTCCCCACGGACGGCCTCGCCAGCACCTGCTGCAGAACGGGTACGACGAGGACGGGGACCGCGAGCACCGCGGCGAGTCCGGCCATCGTGGACCGGAAGATCCCGGCGGCCAGCACACCGGCCCAGGCGCACCCCACGACGAGCCCGCACCAACTCACGACGAGGGAAAACCAGTCAGCCGGGACCCGCGCCACCTCTCCCCCGAAGACGACGGCGAGGACCTCGAAGTCGAAGGTGATCGTGAGCACGGCCAGGGCAAGCGCGACGGCTCCGGTGACCAGGAGCTTCGCGGCCAGCAGCCCCAGGCGCCGCGGGACGGTCCCGCGGTGCGCGGCGAGGACGGGGTGGCGGAACTCGTCGCCGAAAGCGAGCGCGCCGAGCAGGCCCGCGCCGAGCGCGGCGGGCGGCAGCGGAAGATCCTGCGGCCAGGCCGCCGCCACCAGGTGCCCCGGGGTGTGTCCGCTGCGGGCAAGGATCACGGAGACGAGAACGGAGACGACGAGCGCGGCGGCGGTGACGAGATAGGCCGTGGCGACACCGGAGGTACGGAGCAGTTCGTAGCGCAGTGGGCGAAGGGGATCGGCAGCGACGCGAACCCCGACGCGCGGCGGCAACGCGGGGAGATCACCCGCCTCCTGGGTCTTCGCCGACGGCGACGGCGCCGCTGCCGCCCCTGCTTCGGCAGCAAGTCCCGTGTCACCGATCTCGTCAGCGAGTTGGTGCACGAGGATGCCGTGCCGGAACGCCGCCTCCCCGACATCGGCGCACGTACTGCCGTACACCGAGAGCCGGTTGCCGTCCTCATGGACGACCTCCACCGAACGCCGGGCCGCCCTCGCCTCCTTGACGAGGAGCGCCCCAAGTCGCTCTGCGTGCGGGCTGCGTACGGCCACGCGCGGGCGCAGCCGGGTCCGGCCGAAGTCGGCGGCCTCCTGGTCGGCGACGAGCCGGCCCCTGTCGAGCGTGACGACGCGGTCGGCGTTACCGGCCGCCTCCTTGGGGTCGTCCGTGGCGAACAGGACCGTGCCGCCCTGGGCGGCGTGCGCGCGCAGAACGCCGTGCAACCAGCGCCCCTCGCGAGCGGAGAGACCGTGGACGGGCTGGTCGACGACGAGGGTGTGCGGGTCGCCGAGAAGAGCGCAGGCCAGACCGAGGCGGCGATCCATGCCGCGCGAGAGCGTCCCCAGCGGCTCGTGACCCAGGCCGGCGAGTCCTACCCTCTCGAGGACCTCGTCCGCACGACGGACCGGCACGCCCGCCACGCAGCACAGCATGCGCAGTTGCCCACGGACCGTACGCGCGGGATGGCCGGGGACGTCGCCGAGGAGTACGCCCACCTCACGCTGCGGATGGGCGATGCGGTGCAGCGGACGTCCCCGGAAGTAGGTGATGCCGCGGCCCGGTTGGAGTTCGAGCATCAGCCGGAGCGCCGTCGTCTTGCCTGCACCGCAGGCTCCGAGGAGCGCGGTGACGTGGCCCGCGTGCGCCTCGAAGGACACGTCGTCGACGGCGGGCGGAAGGTCCCTGCGGGGATTGCTGGTCAGTCCGATCGCCTGGATCACCTGATGCAAGATAGCGCGATATGTCCGCTTTTTCGGTCACCGTGGCGTCGGTACCGTGCCGACTGCCCCATAGGACATGTGTCCGCGGCGGCCTCGCTGGGCGAACGATGCCCCTACGGTGGTCAGACCTCGGGACGCAGCATCGGCGGGTTCAGCAGCGTGGCCCCGCCCGCACGGAAGAGCTGTGCCGGACGCCCGCCCTGTCTGGTCGTCGTGCCCCCCGTGGGAACGAGGAACCCTGGGGTTCCGGTCACCTTGCGGTGGAAGTTGCGCGGGTCGAGGGCCACACCCCACACGGCCTCGTACACCCGGCGCAGCTCACCCACGGTGAACTCGGCCGGGCAGAACGCGGTGGCCAGCGAGGAGTACTCGATCTTGGAACGGGCACGCTCCACACCGTCGGCCAGGATCTGCGCATGATCGAAGGCGAGCGGTGCCGCCTGCTCCCCGTCCCTGCCGTAGCCGCCCTGCTGCAACAACTCCTCCACAGGGGCCCAGCGTGCGCTGTTGGCGTCCCCGCCGGGCCGCGGCGCCGGCAGGTCGGGAGCGAGCGCGAGGTGCGCCACGCTCACCACTCTCATCCGCGGGTCACGCTTCGGGTCGCCGTACGTCGCCAGTTGTTCCAGGTGAGCGCCGTTGTCCTGAACGGGTGCGTTGGGGTCATGGGCGCACAGCCCCGTCTCCTCGCCCAGCTCACGTGCGGCAGCCTGCGCCAGATCCTCGTCCGCCCGAACGAATCCCCCCGGGAGCGCCCATCGGCCCTGGAACGGCGGTTCGCCCCTGCGGACCGCCAGCGCACACAGAGCATGACGGCGCACGGTCAGCACGACCAGGTCCACGGTAACGGCGAAGGGTGGAAAGGCTGACGGGTCGTAGGGCATGCCGCGATCATAGTCGTCTGCTTGACGATAAACACTCCCTTCGGCAACCGCTTCCGCAGCTGATCCAGTTCTGTCGCCGACCCGCCTCATCGAGGGGCGCCACCCGCCTTCCTGCGGCATGTCACCCGAGGTCACACCCCCATCTGCAGCCCGTCGGCGACTTCCTCCACCGTGGCGAGGCCGAGCCGGCCCACGCGCACGGAGAAGGGCGCACCGGCAAGTCTCAGTCCCGTCAGGACGATCTCGCCCAGTGGTGCACTCCGGACCGGGCACAGGGTCACCGTCCCGCCCGGTACATCGGGGCGGATACCGGCGAGCGTGGTCAGCAGCAGAACCCCGGCCGCGGCCGCGGTGGCGGCGGGGCGGCAGGCCGCCGGATGCGGCAGTGGTCTGCCGGCCTCCACACGCGGCTCGCCCCCGAACATCTCGGGCAGCCGGTACCCGAACGCCTCCGCCGCGGCGAGCATCCCGCCCAGCAGCGCGCCTGCCTCCTTCTCGTGGCCGACGGCGGCCAGTCCCGCCACGGCGACCGCCGTCTCCTGCGCCCGCACCGTGCCACCGCGGTGCCCGAAGGGGTTGTACGCCCCTTCCGTCGCGCCGAGGCCACGCAGTCCCCAACCGGAGTCCATGTCGGGACCGCCGAGCAGCCGCGCCAGTTGCTCCGTCCGCACCTTGTCGAGCAGGCCCGGGGCCAGCGCACCCGATCCGAGCAGTCCGGTGTCCAGGAGATGCGCGGCGCCGGCCCCTAGGTGCGGAACCACGTGCCCGTCCCGGGTGCGGGCGGCGGCAGGTCTCCCGCCGGACCGGTCCTCGATCCAGAAGTCCGCACCGAACGCTCCGCGCAGATCTTCGGCCCATTCGCGCAGCTCCGGTCCGCCCGGCCGCCCCCACGCGTGCAGGAGATCGGCTCCGACCATGGCCGCCCGGTACGCGTGGGCCTGGGTCTCACAGCGCAGCGGCCCGTCCGGCTGGGGATCGGAGAGGTAAACGCCGTCGCCGACCGTGGTGCGCAGCCACCTCAGACAGTTCTCGGCCGCGGGCAGCAGTTCCTCGGTCTCCCTCTCCGGAAGCCCCCAGCGCCAGGCCTCCGCGAGAAGGACGGGGAACAGCAGGGTGGCTTCCGTGCCCGTGCAGCCCGGCGGTACATGCGTGCCCGCGTCGCGGCGAGGGCCCGGGATCATGCCCGCGCGCAGGCCGGGACCGGCGAGTTGGGTACCGGCCAGGATCCGCAGTGTGCCCGCGGCAAGCCGGGTGCCCAGTGGCAGCGTCATCCGCGCCGCCGCCAGACAGTCGGCGGGTGCCGGTCCGCAACGCCAGGGGGCTCCCGCCGCAAGGAGAAGGTCGGACGTGCGGGCTGGATCACGCAGGAGCAGGGCCCGGAGGTCCTCGATGCTGGTGTTCAGCAGCGGCTGGACTCTCGGGTCGTCGCCGGTGGCCCGGGCCTGGGCGAAGGGGCTCGTCGTCCCGTGACCCATCGCCCGGACCGGCACTGTGTCGTCCGGCCTCAGTCGCACCTCCACGCTTCGTGTCCCGCCGGGCGGCAGTTCCATCTCCCAGCGAAGGAGCCCGGCGGAGGCGAGAACATCGGCGGGCGGCGGGCTGGCGGTGACCGCGCAGTCGCCCTTGGCATGGGACCAGCGCAGCCCGGAGCCGTGCACGGTGGCGGAGATTTCGGGACCGGAATCCCCCGCGGCGACTGCCGCCAGCTCCGTGAGGTCGGTGGCCAGGGACACCTCCAGCGGCAGACGCAGCGGGCGTGTGGCCGCGCTGTGCAGAATGATCCGCTCGGTGCCGTCCGCGAACCTCAGCCGCTCCACGACGACGTCCGGGTCCGGACCCACGTCCGCAGCCGCGTGGACGGTACCCACGAATCGCGCGCAATCGGCCGCGATCATGCGAGCCTGCACGGCCAGGGGCTCCCGTCCCGCCACGCGCACCTGGCAGCGGGACAGCACGCGGCGACCCGCGCGGTAGAACCCCTCCAGTCCTCGTCCCGTCAGCTGCCCCTGATCCGTGGAGATCACCAGTCCGGGAAGGGCGACGCAGATCAGGGCGGTGTGTGCGGGTGGCAGGTCGGCGACATGACGGGGCGCGTGAGCCGCGGTCGTTCGCGTCCGGCTCCCGCGTGGGGCGGGCGGCGTCCCATCGGCGGTGCGGGGCGGGGCTACCGGCACGCCTCTGGGGGGCTGTGACGCCGAGGTGCCATGGCGGGTGGGTCTGTCGCCGTCGTGGGCGAACTGCGGTGTGGGCAGGGGCATGAGAGGGCTTCCTCTGCGCTCGGGGCGCCTCGGGAGGCGACGAGCGCCGGGTGGGGGCTCGGGAGGGTGGTGCGTAATGCGGCGGGGCGGCCCGAGCACGGGTTCCGCCACACAGGTGAACAGGAAGGGCTTCCTCCGGGTCACGCCTGTGAACGGGATGCCGACCGAACGGCGGTAGATCCGGGGGCGCAAGCCACTCACTTGGCTTCACCCCTCACACACCTGCGCCCATTGCGGCGGATCGCCGACCGGCCGCCGGGGCTGCCCGCTGCGCGGCGGGGCCCGTCACCACCGGTCGGTGTCTCGGCCGGTGCCTCGGCAGGGCGCCGGCGACGGTCACCGGCGGCCCCGCCGGAACGACTCCAGGACCGGCTGCCTCGGCTCAGCCGACGTGCCCGGCGATACCCACCGCGAGCGGTCGTGCCACGGGGTGGCCGTGCGGCTGGTGCGGGCTGCGACGGATCGGGGTGTGCTGTGACCGGGTCCGTCGAGGCAGAGGCGTCATCAGTGGTCGGCCCGACCCGTTCGTCAATTGCCGGGCGGCTGTCGGTCGACGGATTCGAGGCCGCCGGAGTGTCGGGCAGCGGCTCGTCGTCCGAGAGCGTCGTGAGCCATTCGTCGGACGGTTCGTCGACGGGGCAGCCGTCATCGCTGACGGGCACGGGCCACTGCTCGGGCGGATCGCCCGCGGACTCGGCCTGCGCCGCCGGACGACGGTCGCCGCCGGTTTCTTCCCTCGACGCAGCCGGATCGTCTGTCGTCGCTACATCAACGTCTGGCTCCACAGCGTCCGTGCTCTCGTGGCCTCCGCCATCCACGCGCTCTGCCCGCAGGCACCGGCGGACCGCCTCCGGGTCAATGCCGTCGTTGCACGCCTGGTGCAGGAGGCGGGCGAAGAGGTATTCCGGGTCCGCAGCCAGGGCCATTGCCAGGGCTTCACGGGCCTCGAGCTGGTCGCCTGTCGACCAGGCGACCCATCCGGCGAGCGTCAGCGGCGCGGCGGCATGCTCGCCGTACCCCCCGACGCAACGGCGGGCCAGCGCGCGCCACAGACGCAGGGCCACGGCGGCCTCCGGCCCCTCCATCCAGGCAGCGGCGCGGTCACGCGTCGTGCGGTCCTGCAAGCCGAGGATCAAGGCCGCGGCCTCGTCGTGCCCGAGCAGTTCGTCGTCGCGACGGTCGACCACCTGCGTGGCCGCGACGGGCGTGGCCTCGGCGAGGCGGGTCATGACCCGCTCGGCGAGCGCGAGTGTTTCCTCGGCGACGTCGTCACGCGTGCCCTCGCTCAGAATCCTGGGGATGAGTGCCGAGCTCGCGGCGTCCAGTGCGGCCTCCTGAGCGAGGACGTCGGACGTCTGCCGAGGACTGAGCCGCACCCTGAACTCCTTGAGGGTGCCGCGCACCTGAAGACCGGCATAGGCGGCCGCGGCAGCCAGCACCGAGGTGCCGGGAAGGCCCATCGTCCGCCCCTCGGCGGGACAGCAGACGGGACTCGCGCAGCAGTACGACCAGAAGCGACCGTCGGAGATGCACAGGGCCTCCACCACGGGAACGTCGAGGCTGCCGCAGGCCGTGCGCAGCAACTGGGCGAGCGGCCGCAGGCGCTCCATCACGTCACGGCCCGTCTCACCGCCCGCCGGTTCCTGGACGACGTAGGCGATCATGGCTTCCGGCCTGGCCCCTCTGCGCCGGCTGCCGTCCACCAGGCCGTGCGCCAGCTGCTGGGCCGCGGACGGCCAGTCGTCGGGGAGGACGGGGACACCGAGCCGTGCCCGCCCGCCGAACCTTCCCCTCCCCTCACGATCGTGCAGGGCGACCAGCACAACGCTGTCCTCGGGCCGGTACCCCAGCAGATACGGCAGGGCGTCGGCCAGTTCGGCCGGGGAACGCAGCGTGACCTGGGTCTCACCGCACGGGCCCGCCAAGCGTCCGTGTCCTTCGCGTACTGATGGCTCGCCGCCGGTGTGTGCGGATGCGCCCATGTCACCGGTGCCGGACGAGCCGGCAGCTTCGTCGTGGTTCGTCATGCCGCGACGATCTCGCGGATCCTCACATCCCGTTTCGGCCTGTGGATAACCACGGCCATGAGCACGCCAGGTTTTGTCCACAGGCGACGAGGTTCGTTCGCGCGATGTCGGACCGATCAGGTTGCATGGATGCCATGACCGACGAACAGCCGCGCCGCACGACGCATGGAACCACGTCCACGCCGACGGGCACCCCTGACTCGGGCTCCGCCCCTCTGGACCCACCCCGCACCGGGGCCGGGGGCGAGCTGAGGGCCGCCGCCGACGCGGTGCTCGCCCGGCTCGTCGGCGCCCCGGCCGGTGAGGCCCGGCTGCGCGAGGATCAGTGGAGCGCCATCGAGGCCCTCGTGGCGCACGGGCGCAGAGCCCTGGTCGTACAGCGCACCGGCTGGGGCAAGTCCGCGGTCTACTTCGTCGCGACCGCGCTCCTGCGTGAGCGCGGCGCGGGCCCCACCGTCATCGTCTCGCCCCTCCTCGCCCTCATGCGCAACCAGGTCGAGGCCGCGGCACGGGCCGGAATCCACGCCCGCACCATCAACTCGTCGAACTCCGAGGAGTGGGAGACCATCCAGGCCGAGGTGACCGCGGGCGAGGTGGACGTCCTGCTGGTGAGTCCGGAGCGGCTCAACAACCCGGACTTCAGAGACCGGGTGCTCCCTGAGCTCGCGGCCGCGACCGGTCTGCTGGTGGTCGACGAGGCGCACTGCATTTCCGACTGGGGCCATGACTTCCGACCCGACTACCGCAGGCTGCGCACGATGCTCGCGGACCTGCCGCCCGGCGTGCCGGTGCTGGCCACGACCGCGACGGCCAACGCGCGGGTGACGGCGGACGTGGCGGAACAGCTCGGTACCGGGGCCGGTACGGACGCGCTGGTGCTGCGTGGCCCGCTGGACCGGGAAAGTCTGAGCCTCGGCGTGCTGCGGCTTCCGGACGCCGCCCACCGTATGGCCTGGCTCGCCGACCACCTCGACGAGCTGCCGGGTTCCGGTATCATCTACACGCTCACCGTGGCGGCTGCCGAGGAGGTCACCGCGTTCCTGAGGCAGTGCGGGCACACCGTGGCCTCGTACACCGGCAAGACGGAGAACGCCGATCGGCAGCAGGCGGAGGAGGACCTGCTGGCCAACCGGGTCAAGGCGCTGGTCGCCACGTCGGCCCTCGGGATGGGCTTCGACAAGCCCGACCTCGGCTTCGTGGTGCACCTCGGTTCACCGTCGTCCCCGATCGCCTACTACCAGCAGGTGGGGCGGGCGGGACGCGGTGTCGAGCACGCCGAGGTGCTGCTGCTTCCGGGCAAGGAGGACCAGGCGATCTGGGAGTACTTCGCGTCGATCGCGTTTCCCCCGGAGGAGCAGGTGCGGCGCACTCTGGACGCTCTTGCCCGGTCGGACCGGCCCTTGTCGCTGCCCGCCCTCGAGCCGCTGGTCGAACTGCGCCGGTCCAGACTCGAGACGATGCTCAAGGTGCTGGACGTGGACGGCGCGGTGCGCCGTGTGCAGGGCGGCTGGATCGCGACGGGCGTCCCGTGGACGTACGACACCGAGCGCTACGCCTGGGTGGCAAAGCAACGCGAGACCGAGCAGCAGGCGATGCGCGACTACGTGAGCACGACGGGCTGCCGCATGGAGTTCCTGCGGCGGCAGCTGGACGACGAGGGCGCCGCCCCCTGCGGACGCTGCGACTCCTGCGCGGGACCGCGGTTCACCGACACGGTCTCTCCTGCCGCGCTGGATGCGGCGCTCGGTGAACTCGGCCGCGCGGGTGTCGAGGTCGAACCCCGCAAGATGTGGCCCACGGGTCTGCCTGCGGTCGGTGTGGAGCTGAAGGGGCGCATCCCGGCCGCGGAACAGGCCGCGCCGGGGCGAGCGCTCGGGCGGCTCTCCGACATCGGCTGGGGCAACCGGCTGCGGCCGATACTGACGCCTCAGGCCCAGGACGGGCCCGTCCCGGACGACGTCGCGAAGGCGGTGGTCGGCGTGCTGGCCGACTGGGCCAAGGGACCCGGCGGCTGGGCCTCGGGACGACCCGACGCACAGCCGCGTCCGGTGGGCATCGTCACCATGGCCTCACGCACACGTCCGCAGCTGATCCACTCCTTGGGGGCGCGCATCGCCGAGATCGGACGGCTGCCGCTGCTGGGTTCCGTTCGGTACTCCGGCGACGTCCCCCGTGTGCCCCGGAGCAACAGCGCACAGCGGCTCAAGGCGCTCGACGGTGCGCTGACCGTGCCCCCGGAGCTCGCCTCGGAGTTGCGGGACGCGGGCGGTCCCGTGCTGCTGGTGGACGATATGACGGAGACGGGTTGGACCTTGGCCGTGGCCGCACGCATGCTGCGCCGGGCCGGAGCGGAGGGGGTGTTGCCGCTGGTACTCGCCGTGCAGGCGTGACCCGCCCCTTCCCTGGGAACACATTCGCCTGAGCTCGGGAACACATCCGGAAGAGATACAGCAGGGGATATAGGCCACAGATCGCCAGGAACCGGCCGGTGGCGTCAATTGCTCGTTGCCGCATTCCAGTTCGACGGCAAGAATTGAGGTCCGCTCCCCGCACGGCCGTCCGTGATCCGGCAGGGCCCGTTGGGATGCGCACCCCCCGAGTCCGACCTCGCCCGCAGTGTGGGCGCGTAGCCGAAGGGAGGATCGTGACCTTCGGATTCGCTTCGTCCCCGGTGGCATCCATGTCGGCGTCCGCCGATCTGTCCGCCGCTTCCGCCAATCCCCTGGCCCGGGTGCTCGAGCCCGCCGAGTGGGCAGCCGCAGGGATCCCGCTGCTGCGCAACCCCCGTGAAGTCGTCGTCGGGCTCCATGCCCTGCACCGGCCGCGCCCCTCCACGGTTGTGGTGGCGGTCCTGGATCAGGACGAACAACTGCGGGCGAGCGCCTCGTTCACGCGCCGCCAGGCCCCTGCGGACGGCTGGACGTTCCGCAACGCGCTTCTCGCCCAACTGCGCCGGGTGATTCCGCACGACCTGCGGCGCCGCACGCCGGTGCGGACGGCCGTGCTGCTCCACTGCCGCGAGGGGGACGCACGGTGGACGGAGGAGGACGGGGCGTGGATGTGGGGGCTGCGGGACGCCTGCACGCTGCACGGACTGCGCTGCGGTTCGTACATCACGCTGACCGGTGACGGCTGGCAGGTTCTCGGCGAGAGACGCGGCGGACGCCGCCCGGACTCGCAGTCCGCTCCGGAGAGCACCGATCCGATGGGGGCACCGCCTGCGCTCCCGCGCACCGGAGGAGTCGCCTCCGAGGTGATGCACCGGGCCGCCGCCCGCTGAGGGCGGCACAACCGCCCGCCGACGACAGGTCGCGCAGGAGCCGCGGCACTTCCGACGGCGGCCTGCCGGACGGACCATGGACCACCCCGAAGCGCGCCGCGCAGGGACGCGACACACAACGGCAGGCGGAATGTGGGCGGCCGGAGACTCGTCGCGCCGACCTGGCCCATGGATACAGCTGGATATGCCACAGCGAAACACCGGGCCGGCGGTCACCGACGGCGTTCCGGCAGTCCGCGCGCTACCGGACGCCCGGGCGAAAGAGCAGGACGGATCGACCACCGCACACAGGCCGCCGATCCGGCGCTCCCGCCGACGCCCGAAGCCAGAACCGGGTGACCCGGCTCCGGTCTCCGCGCGAACTGGCGGGACCTGAGCGATCCGGACAGGGCCCGGATCGCTCAGACGCCCGCGCCGAGCACCGAGTCGATCTGCTTCGGGTCGCCGCAGACGATCAGCAGGGCACCGGCCCGGCCCATTGCCAGCGGAAGCACGGTGGCGACCGACTCGTCGGCGCCGCCGTTGACGGCGACCACGACCACCGGGCGGGCGGCGGCGCGGGAGGCCACGGAGGCGTCGGCGTAGAAGACGTCGTCACCGGCGTCGTGCTGCGCCCAGTACGCGGTCTCACCGAAGGACATTTCGTGTGCGGCCCACGGATGCGGTTCGCCGGTGGTGATCACCAGCACGTCGCCGGGAACACGACCCGAGTCGAGCAGCAGGTCGACGGCTTCTTCAGCGGCGTCCAGCGCGCCCTCGACCGAGGCCGGGATGAGCTGGATCTGTGGGTTGACGGAGGGAGCTGGCTGTTCGGACTTGGCCGGTTCGCGCGGGGTGCGCTGGGCCGGCATGGGCCTCGGCCCCGGACGACCGGGACGCGGGGGGGCCGCGGGACGCGGTCCTGGCACGGGACGAGGGGTCGGCGCGGTGCGGCCTCCGGCCGGCGTGGCGCGGGGACCCTGGGCACTCTCGTGAATCTGAGGCTCCTCGGGAATGAGAGGCATGGGCTGATATCTATCAAACGCCGGTGCGGCCGGCGTCGGCGGGTGGCACATGAGTGCGATCGGAACCGGTCAGAAGTCGAAGCCGAGCTGGCCCTCGATTTCCGGTGCGCTTCCGTCCGCCCAGCTGCGGACCTTCTTGAGATGCCGCCACTGAGGCAACGCATCAAGATACGCCCACGACAAGCGGTGGTACGGGGTGGGGCCCCGCTCCGCGAGTGCGGCCTTGTGCACCGGGGACGGATACCCGGCGTTGGCCGCAAACCCGAAGTCTGCATGGTCGATACCCAGTTCGGCCATCATTTTGTCGCGGTGAACCTTGGCGATCACCGAGGCCGCCGCGACGGCCACACACGACTGGTCGCCCTTGATCACCGTACGGACGTTCCAGGGCGTCCCGAGATAGTCGTGCTTCCCGTCGAGGATGATCGCCTCGGGGCGGACCGGAAGCACTTCGAGGGCGCGAACGGCGGCGAGCCGAAGTGCGGCTGTCATCCCGAGGTCGTCGATCTCCTCGGGAGAGGCGTGACCGAGGGAATAGGCCGTCACCCACTGCTCCAACACCACGGCGAGTTCGGTGCGCCGCTTCACGGTGAGCAGTTTGGAGTCGGTGAGTCCCTCGGGGGGCCGGCGTAGGCCTGTGACCGCCGCGCAGACGGTGACGGGGCCGGCCCAGGCACCGCGTCCCACCTCGTCTACACCGGCGATGACCTTCGCTCCGGTCGTTGCGCGAAGGGAGCGCTCGACGGTGTGAGTAGGTGGTTCGTACGGCATGGCGCCCTTAGCCTACGCCGCCCGGATCCCCGTGCGACACCCCGGTTTGCCCCGGCGGCGGCACATCTCTCGGCGACTCGTTCGCAAGCGCGCCCGCCGCCGCGATCCGACGGCTCGGAAGGCCGGGATCAGCCCTGCTCGGGACGGAGCAGCGGGAGCATCAGCTGGTCGATCATCTCCTCGATGTCCTGCTCGATCCATTCGCTTCCGCACATCTTTGCTCGGTACATCATCATCGCCGGAATGGCATCGAAGACATAGCCGTTCGCAGCGGCGGGCCGCACCTCACCCCGCTCGATTCCACGGTTGATGACCTCACGCAACAGCTTGAGGGTCGGCTCCACGACGCCGTCGTAGATCACACCGTGGAAGCGCTCGGCCTGCAGATTGTCGCATTCGTGAATGACCGATCGAAGCGCGAAACCCGGGCGCGAGTACATCGCCTCGCGGGCCAGCCGGCAGAGCGCGAGGAGGTCCTCGCGCACATTCCCGTGGTCGGGCGCCTCGTCGAGGCGGGGCAGCCCGGCCTGGAGCGCGTCGGCGACGAGATCCTCCTTGGAAGGCCAGCGGCGGTAGACCGCCGCCTTGCCGGTCTGGGCGCCCGCGGCGACGCCCTCCATCGTGAGGCCGTTCCAGCCGACCGTACTGAGTTGCTCCAGGGCGGCTTCGAGGATCGCGCGCTCGAGCACAGCACCACGTCGACGAAGGGAAGCCGGCTGAGCGGAGGCGGCCGTCCAGGAGGAAGTACCCATCTAAGTGTCTCCGTTGAGCATGGGGAAGCGGGGATTTCGGGGAAGGGGCGAGCGGTCGGGGGCAATCACACGGCATCGAACTCAGTGAACGCTTGCGTTCACTGATGGGGACTCACTACCGTTTGACGCGACAGTGAACGCGGTCGTTCACTAACGACTTCGTGGGGGATCCATAGTGACAACCTCTCCTTTGCTCCAGGAACAGAAGCCGGGAGTCGCCCGCCGGGCGGCTCATCCCGGCATCGCGCTCACGGTCATCGCGGCCTGCCAACTCATGGTGGTACTCGACGCGACGATTGTGAACATCGCACTCCCGCACATTCAAGACGCGCTCCAGTTCAGCACAACCGATCTGACATGGGTGGTCAGCGCGTACACGCTCACCTTCGGCGGACTGCTGCTGCTCGGCGGCCGGGCCGGCGACATACTCGGCCGGCGCCGGGTGTTCATGACAGGCATCCTGCTGTTCACCTTCGCCTCGCTGCTCGGTGGACTCGCCCAGGAGCCCTGGCAGTTGCTCGCCGCGCGTGCCCTGCAGGGCATGGGCGGCGCCATCGCGTCACCCACCTCGCTGGCGCTCATCACCACCACTTTCCCGGAAGGCCCCGAGCGGAATCGGGCCTTCGCAGTCTTCGCGGCGGTCTCGGCCGGCGGCGGCGCGATAGGCCTGCTGACCGGCGGCATGCTCACGGAGTGGCTCGACTGGCGCTGGGTCCTCTTCGTGAACGTACCCATCGGCGTACTGATAGCCGTGCTCGCACCGAGGTTCATCAACGAATCGGAACGCCATCCCGGGCGGTTCGACATAGCGGGAGCGCTCACCTCGACCGTCGGCATGGCGTCCCTGGTCTACGGCTTCATCCGTGCTGCGGAGGACGGCTGGCGGGACAGCCTCACCATCGGCTCCTTCACGACGGCGGTCGTGTTGCTGGTGGCCTTCGGATTCATCGAGTCGCGGGCCAAGGAGCCGATCACCCCGCTGCGGATGTTCGCCGACCGGAATCGCTCGGGCACATACGTGATCATGCTGAGCCTGGCCGCGGCGATGTTCGGCATGTTCTTCTACATCGTGCTCTTCGTGCAGAACGTGCTGGGGTACTCTCCGATCGCGGCCGGTGTGGCGTTCCTGCCGGTGACGGTGGCCATAGCGATCGGCGCCGGCCTGTCGCAGCGGTTCCTGCCGGTGCTCGGCCCGAAGCCGTTCATGCTGGTGGGCGCGACCCTGGTCGCGCTCGGGCTCGGCTGGCTGACGTTCATCAGCCCCGACAGCTCGTACCTGTCCGGCGTGCTCGGTCCGATGCTGCTGTTCGGCTTCGGCATGGGCCTGAACTTCGTGACCCTGACGCTCACCGCGGTCTCGGGCGTCGCCCCGCACGAGGCGGGCGCGGCCTCCGGTCTCCTGAACGCCATGCAGCAGGTGGGCGGTTCGCTCGGGCTCTCCATCCTCACCACGATCTTCGGCACCGCGAGCCGGAACGAGGCGGAGAAGCAGGTGCCCGACCTCATGGCGAACGGCACGGCCGAACAGAAGGCGGAGTTCGCCAGGACACACCAGCTGCCGGCGCCCTGGGGGCACGAGGTGCTCGCCCACGGCATCTCGACGGCCTTCATCCCGGCCGTGGCGATGGCGGTACTGGCACTGGTCACGGCGACCGTGGTCATCCGCGTACGCAAGAGCGACCTGGAGGCCCTGGCCGGCACGGCGGGACCCGCAGGAGGCTGAGGGGACCCGGCTCCCGTCGTCCGGCCCGCGAACCGGACGGCAGGGGCCGCCCACGACGGCCGGACGGCGGGGAACGACGACAGAGCGCCCTCCGGCCGTACCCACGGTCGTGGTGCCTTCCCGCGGAGGCGGTCCTGGCCCTTGGGCCGGGGCCGCCTCACCCTGCGCGCATCGGTTCCGGCCACCACACGGGCCGTCCCCTGCGAGCGCGACTATGCTCCGGGCACGACTCCGATCGTCTACGGCGCCGGCGACGCCCACTCCGGCAGCCGCTCCACACGCTCAAGCCACTCCCCCGGCGGCGTCCCCGCCTTCCCGGCGGCGAGCACTCCGCCGACGATCGAGCAGGTCGTGTCGACGTCCCCGCCCACCTGCGCGGTCGTCCAGAAGGCCTGTTCGTAGTCGCCGAGAGCGCGGGCGGCCGACCAGAGCGCGAAGGGCACCGTGTCGTGCGCCGACGTGCGCCGACCGCAGCCCAGAACGGCCGCGACGGTCGTGGCGTCGCTGTAGTCCAGCATGTCCCGCGCCCGGCGCAACCCTGCCCCGACGGCGCTCTTCGGTACGAGCGCGATGACACCGTCCAGCAGGGCCCCGGGGGCCGGCGGCCCGGCCGGAGCGGCGGCGAGGGCCGCCGCGGCGGCGACGGCCATGGCCCCGACCACGGCCTCACGGTGCTGATGCGTGGGATAGGCGGAGATCTCCGCCTGATGCGTGGCCTGCTCGGGGTCGTCGGCGTACCAGGCGCCCAGGGGAGCGATCCGCATCGCCGCGCCGTTGCCCCACGACCCCCGGCCGTCGAACAGTGCCGAGGACAGCTCGCGCCAGTCGCCGCCCTCCCGTACGAGCCTGAGGAGGCGGTTGACGGCAGGCCCGTAGCCGCGGTCGAAGTCATGGTGCTCCGCGAAGGAGCGCGCCAGTGCGTCCTGGTCGATACGGCGGTGTGCGGCCAGAACGGACACGATGGAACAGGCCATCTCCGTGTCGTCCGTCCACTGCCAGGGGCCCGGAGGCAGCTCACGGCGCTTGAGCAGGGGATAGTTCACGGGGACGAAGAACTGAGAGCCCAGTGCGTCCCCGACGGCCAGTCCCCGCAGGCTGGCCAGGGCGCGTTCCAGCCGCCCGGGGAAAGAGGAGTCAGCGGTCATCGCCCTGCCACTCTATCCGGTGACCCAGTAGGGCTGCGGGTCCCGCCAGCGCTCGAACGGGTGATCGAGTCGATACTTGCCGTCCTCGCCCAGCAGGAGCATGCGCGTCTCACCGTTCCCCGGGTTCGAGAGGGCTTCGAATTCGGCGACCGTCCAGTGGAACCAGCGCATACAGAACAGCCTCATGGCGAGGCCGTGGGTCACCAGGAGCACGTTCGGCGGATGATCGGGGTCCTCGAAGCTGCGGAACAGGCTCTCCAGGAAACCGCCCACCCGGTCGTAGACGTCGGCGCCGGACTCGCCCTGCGCGAAGCGGTAGAAGAAGTGCCCGTAGGCGTCCCGATACGCCTTCTGGACCATGACGTCGTTGCGGTCCTGCCAGTTGCCCCAGTCCTGCTCACGCAGCCGGGGCTCCTCGCGGACCCGGACACGATCGGGGTCCAGACGGAAGGCGTGGAGCGTCTCATGGGTACGGCGATAGGGGGAGACGTACACGCTGACGTGCTCCCCGCCGAAGAGGTCCCGCAGCCGTTTGCCCGCCGCCTCCGCCTGCCGCCACCCTTTCTCGGTGAGCGGCAGCGCGTGGTCGGGTTCACGCTCGTAGACGGTGTCATCGGCATTGCCCACCGACTCTCCGTGCCGGACAAGGACGATGCGCCGTGGTCGTGCCATGCCAAAACCCTAGATCGGGTGACACGCGAAGGGGCACCCGAGCGGCCTTGATACGGGTCACATTCGAACGACGCTCGTCGGACCGGTCCAGTTCTCCAACCGAGGCGCGGGCCGGCGCCGCAGCCGTTCACGCCATCCGATCACACGGTCCACGACGGTTCCAGGTCCACTATGTCCCCCGTGAGGGCAGCGATGTCGGCCTCGGTCTGCGCCCTCAGCGCCAGGCGCTCGATACGTTCCTCGCGGTACTTGCCGTGTTCCGCCGCCGACTGCCACATCGACAGGATCAGGAACTCATGACCCGGCGCCTCGCCGAACAGTCCGCGGGTCATGCCCGGCGAACCGGCCATCGCCGGATTCCAGACCTTCTCCTGCATCAGTGCGAAGTGCTCGGCACGCTCCTCGTGCACCTTGCAGTGCGCGACCCGCACCAGGTCCGCGTCGGTGAAGCGGGGCTCGAAGCCGGTCTTCACGTCGAAGCGGTGGTCGAAGAGCCTGACCTGCTGTTCCTTGAACGTCCCCGACTGCGCAGCCGCCAGTCGGTCGTGGGAGCGCGCCATGAAGGAGTCGTAGAAGGCACGGCTCTCCCAGAACGCGAAGACGTGCGCCACGCCGGGTCTCCCCCGGCTCCAGCCCCCGCCCTGTCCGCGGAATCCCGGCTCCCCCGGCAGTCCCGCCCACTTTCGCTGCCCCCGCTCGAAACCGCGGCGGTCCACCACAGTGCAGCGAATCCACTTGACCAGCACCGCGCCATCGTACGGCCCCGATGCGTGGCGCTGGTCACGCTCCGGCGGGTTGCACCCGGGCGAGCGCCCCGGCGCACAAGGCACAATGGACAACTGACCCACTCTGCACAGGAGTTCGTTCAGAGGGTCGTGACAACGGGGAGGGGATGAGTGATGAGCGACCTCAACAAGGGCATCCGCAAAGTCGAGTTGGCGGTGAAGTGGGACCCGAGTCCGCCCGGACAGCCGCCGACCGACCTCGACATCGTCGCGGCGACCTATCTCGCGTCGGATCCTTACGGGAAGCCCGGCTATGTCGTGCACTTCGACAGCCGCTCCCCCGACGGCACGATCTACCTCAACCGGGACAGCCTGGACGGCAAGGGCTTCGGCTGGGACGAGGTCATGACGCTTGAGCTCCACCGCCTCGACAGCAAGTACGCGCGCGTGGTGGCCGGAGTCGTCATACAGCAGCGCACCGGCCACAGGACGTTCGTCGGCGTCCTGAACCCTGCGCTGCGGCTGCGTGAGGGATACACCGTCCTTGCCGAGGACGATTTCGGCGGGGTCCTGGGCGCGACGGCGGCGACGGTCGCCGAGTTCGTGCGCGACGCCTCCGGCGAGTGGATGTTCCGCCCGGGCATCCACGGCTACGACACGGACCCGCAGAGCTTCGCCCGAGTGATGGGCAGCCCGCAGGACTCCTGACACCGTTGCCCGGTGACCCGGCGGACAGCGGTGCCGCCGGTCATGACCGGGTACTGGCGCGTGTCACCGGTCCCGGGCGTCCGACATCCCGAGTTCGCTCGTCTGTCGATGCCTGCCGAGGAGGGGTGGGCCGGTTTCCGGCATCCTGCGCGACCCCGGTGAGGGCCACCGACGGAGTGCGACCTGACGGGGGCACGGGTGGGCGGCAAGGACAAATGCGTTGCTCCGCCGTTCTCCCCTCATGATCATGGGCCGAATGCGATTCTTTGCCGCCACCGCGGACCCCACCGCCCTCGACCGGGCCCTCGCCTATCCGGCCGACGGTCCCGTCGCCGCTCTGACCGCCGAGCGGATCCGCGAGGAGATCGACGCCAACCAATTCCGGCCGGAATGGATCTGGCTCGCCGAGGACGAGGACGGGTACATACTTGCCCGCGCGCTGTGGTGGGGTCGGGCCGACAGCGAGCGGCCCATAGCCCTCGACTGCCTCCAGGTACGCTCCACGGTCGCCGACCCCGCCGCCCTCGCCACCGGCCTCCTCGACGCCGGGCATGCCACCTTCGGCACGCGCCCGCTGTACAACGTCTCCCTCCCAGGGGACTGGCGCGCCCGATCGGAACTCGCGCAGGCGGTCGCCTGGCGTCGCGAATCGGGCGCCCGTGCCGGGCTGAGCCGGGAGATCGAGCGCCTGCGCTACGAATGGACTCCGGCTGCGGGACTGCGCGAGGCCGGTGGTCGGCTGACGTTTCGCGAGGGCAGCGACGAGGAGTTCCTCGATGCCTTCGCCCGGGTGTCCTCCGGCAGCCTGGACCAGGCCACCCAGGACGAACTGCGTACCAAGGACGCCGGGCAACTGGCCGAGGAGGACATGCGGTTCTACCTCGACTGCCCCGGCGAGCGCTCCTGGTGGCGGCTCGCGGAGCTGCCCGACGGCACGCTCGCCGGTCTGGCCGTGCCGTCGGCGACCCCGTACAACCGCAACGTCGGCTATCTCGGAGTCGTACCCGAGCAACGTGGGCAGGGCCTGATCGACGAGATCCTCGCCGAGATCACTCGCTTCCATGCGGCCGAAGGCGCCGAGCGCATCACCGCGACGACGGACACCACGAACGCCCCTATGGCGGCAGCATTCGAGCGCGCGGGCTACGAGGTGGCCGAGATCCGTATGGTCCTGGAGGCTCCCGAGCGGGCATGACCCGCCGTACTGGCCTGGTCTGCCCAGGGGGCGGCGCCGGTGGCCGAGCGACAGAGGGGCCGACCCGTGCGGGGACGTGGGTTCCCATAGCGGCCCGGCCGTGATGCATCGGTCGGCAACGCCGCCGAGGAAGAGCCGGCCGTGGCACTTTCCAGGACACGCCGAGGGGGACCGGCCGTCGGCCGGTCCCCCTCGGGAACCGCAGGTCAGCTACCTTCGCGGCGTGCGTCGGATCCAGGATCCGACGCGATACCGCTCATTCTCAACTGCAGCCGCTCGTCGAGCCGCAGCCCTCGCAGATGTAGCAGGAACCGGCCCGCTGCATCTTCGTACCGCAGGAGAAGCACAGCGGGGCGTCCGCCTGGATGCCCAGTTGCATCTCCACCAGTTCGGCGCTGGTGTGCGCCTGCTTCGGGGCCGGCTGGGCCGTCGCAGCCTCGGCACGCGGGGTGGCCACGGCCTTCAGCTCCTGGGCACGCGGCGCCGACTGGGCCAGGCCCTCGACGTCGACCTCGTCCTCGCTGGGCTCGTACGAGCCGGTCTCCAGGTGGCGCTGACGCTCCTCGGCGGAGTGGATGCCGAGCGCCGAACGCGTCTCGAAGGGCAGGAAGTCGAGCGCCAGACGGCGGAAGATGTAGTCGACGATCGACTGAGCCATCCGCACGTCCGGGTCGTCCGTCATACCGGCCGGCTCGAAGCGCATGTTGGTGAACTTGGAGACGTACGTCTCGAGCGGCACGCCGTACTGCAGACCCACCGAGACGGCGATGGAGAAGGCGTCCATCATGCCCGCGAGGGTCGAGCCCTGCTTGGACATCTTGAGGAAGACCTCGCCGAGACCGTCGTCCGGGTAGGAGTTGGCGGTCATGTACCCCTCGGCACCGCCGACGGTGAAGGAGGTGGTGATGCCGGGACGACCCTTCGGAAGGCGCTTGCGGACCGGGCGGTACTCGACCACCTTCTCGACCTTGGGCTCCGCGGTGCGCTCCTCGGCCTTCGCCGGCGCGGTCTCCTTCTTCTTGGCGGAGAGCGGCTGGCCGACCTTGCAGTTGTCGCGGTAGATCGCGAGCGCCTTGATGCCCAGCTTCCAGGCCTCGAAGTAGATCTCCTCGACCTCCTCGACGGTCGCCGTCTCCGGCATGTTGACCGTCTTGGAGATGGCACCGGAGATCCACGGCTGGATCGCGGCCATCATGCGGACGTGGCCCATCGGGGAGATGGCACGCTCACCCATCGCGCAGTCGAAGACCTCGTAGTGCTCGTGCTTGAGGCCCGGCGCGTCGATCACATTGCCGTTCTCGGCGATGTGGGCGACGATCGCCTCGATCTGCTCCTCCTGGTAGCCGAGGCGGCGCAGCGCCTGCGGCACGGTGCCGTTGACGATCTGCATCGAGCCGCCGCCGACCAGCTTCTTGAACTTGACCAGCGCCAGGTCCGGCTCGACACCGGTGGTGTCGCAGGACATCGCCAGACCGATGGTGCCGGTCGGGGCGAGGACGGACGCCTGGGAGTTGCGGAAGCCGTTCTTCTCACCGAGGCGCAGCACGTCCTGCCAGGCCTCCGTGGCGGCGGCCCACACCGGGGTGTCCAGGTCGTCCATGCGGACGGCCGTGGCGTTGGCGTCGGCGTGCTGCTGCATGACGCGCAGGTGCGGCCGCTCGTTGCGGGCGTAGCCGTCGTACGGGCCGACCACCGCGGCGAGCTCGGACGAGCGCTTGTACGCCGTGCCGGTCATCAGGGAGGTGATGGCACCGGCCAGGGCGCGGCCGCCGTTGGAGTCGTACGCGTGGCCGGTCGCCATGAGGAGGGCGCCGAGGTTGGCGTAGCCGATGCCGAGCTGGCGGAAGGCGCGGGTGTTCTCGCCGATCTTCTGGGTCGGGAAGTCCGCGAAGCAGATCGAGATGTCCATCGCGGTGATGACCAGCTCGACGACCTTGGCGAAGCGCTCGACCTCGAAGGACTGGCGGCCCTTGCCGTCGTCCTTCAGGAACTTCATCAGGTTCAGCGAGGCGAGGTTGCAGGACGTGTTGTCCAGGTGCATGTACTCGCTGCACGGGTTCGAGCCGTTGATACGGCCGGACTCCGGGCACGTGTGCCAGTGGTTGATCGTGTCGTCGTACTGGATGCCCGGGTCGGCGCAGGCCCAGGCGGCCTCGGCCATCTTGCGGAAGAGCGCCTTCGCCTCGACCTCCTCGATGACCTCACCGGTCATACGGGCGCGCAGGCCGAACTTGCCGCCGTTCTCGACGGCCTTCATGAAGGTGTCGTTGACGCGGACCGAGTTGTTGGCGTTCTGGTACTGCACGGAGGTGATGTCGTCACCGCCGAGGTCCATGTCGAAGCCCGCGTCACGGAGGGCGCGGATCTTCTCCTCTTCCTTGACCTTGGTCTCGATGAAGTCCTCGACGTCAGGGTGGTCGACGTCCAGGATGACCATCTTGGCCGCGCGGCGGGTGGCACCGCCCGACTTGATCGTTCCCGCGGAGGCGTCGGCGCCGCGCATGAAGGAGACGGGACCGGAGGCGTTGCCGCCGGAGGAGAGCAGCTCCTTGGAGGAGCGGATGCGGGAGAGGTTCAGGCCGGCACCGGAGCCGCCCTTGAAGATCATGCCCTCTTCCTTGTACCAGTCGAGGATCGACTCCATGGAGTCGTCGACGGACAGGATGAAGCAGGCGGAGACCTGCTGCGGCTGCGGGGTGCCCACGTTGAACCAGACGGGGCTGTTGAAGCTGAAGATCTGGTGCAGGAGGGCGTAGGCCAGCTCGTGCTCGAAGATCTCCGCGTCGGCGGGCGAGGAGAAGTACTTGTAGTCCTCACCGGCCTTCCGGTACGTCTTCACGATGCGGTCGATCAGCTGCTTGAGGCTGGTCTCGCGCTGCGGGGTGCCGACGGCACCGCGGAAGTACTTGCTGGTGACGATGTTGACCGCGTTCACCGACCAGAAGTCGGGGAACTCGACGCCACGCTGCTCGAAGTTGACCGAGCCGTCGCGCCAGTTGGTCATGACGACGTCACGGCGCGCCCACTCGACCTCGTCGTACGGATGCACGCCGGGAGTGGTGTGAATGCGCTCGATACGCAGTCCCTTGGTGGCCTTGGCGCCCTTCGCTCGGGAACCTCGTGCCGGACCGCTCGCCGTCTCTGTCATGCCGCCTCCCTGTATCAGGCAAAAACGCCCTGACGTGCCCTTTTCTTCCCAAGGCACGGTGTTGTGTCTGCTTGTCACGCACGTCGCGAAACGGCGCGCGTGACGGGTCTGTGTGCGCCGCCGACGGAGCCCTGCCCGTCGGCCCTCCCGTCAGTCGGCGGCGCTGACGGGCACGGGGGCGTCTGCCGCCGCTCCGGACCCGCGGTCGGTTCCCTGGCGCTCCGCGACGGCGTTTCCGTGGTCGTCGTCGTCCACGGCGGGGCGCCCGCGCTGCTGCTCCCTGAGTTGCGCGATGGCGGCCTCGAAGTCCTCCAGCGAGTCGAACGCCCGGTACACGGACGCGAACCGCAGAAAGGCGACGAGGTCCAGCTCCTGCAAGGGGCCGAGTATGGCCAGACCCACGTCATGGGTGGTCAGCTCGGCACTCCCGGTGGCCCGCACCGCCTCTTCGACCCGCTGGCCGAGCTGGGCGAGTGCGTCCTCTGTGACAGGCCGCCCCTGGCATGCCTTGCGCACGCCGTTGATGACCTTGGTGCGACTGAAGGGCTCGGTGACCCCGGACCGCTTGACCACCATGAGCGAGCACGTCTCCACCGTCGTGAAACGGCGGGAGCAGTCGGGACACTGGCGGCGCCTGCGGATGGACGTCCCGTCGTCGGTCGTACGGCTGTCGACGACACGGCTGTCCGGGTGCCTGCAGAAGGGGCAGTACATGGCTCCCACCCTCCTTTTCAGCACGACTGATTGGACCTCGTGGGCCTCACAGGCCCCTCGAAGCAGCCCCAAGCATAGGCGATCTCCCGAGCCAGGAAGACCGGGGGGACCACAACCTATGGGCCACTGATGCAATCCAACCACTACATCTAGCGATCGGCTCACACTTTCGGCCGCGACACGCGGACAGCCCGCAGATTGGCACATGCCGCAGGGCCATACCCGATCGGACCATGGGTGGATACGGTGGACGCCGCATGGAGAAGGGGGGTCGGTACCCGGCCCGCCGGGCCTCGGGTGGCAGACTGGGCGCCGATCACGGCGGCCCACAAGGCCATCGCCCCGGCGGTGAAGGGTACAGCAATGAGCGCTTTTGCCCTCCTCCGCTCCCGGTCACGGCCGAGCGGGGGGACCTCCGCCGATCAGGGTCGGCCATACACCGGCACGCAGGACCGCGTCAGATAATTCGCGGTTTTTCACTCGAACGTGTGTTTGGCGCAACCTTTCGAAAGCAACTACCGTTGTGCTGCACGGGAGACCATCGAGAGGGGCCGACGTGACCACCACCGCAGACAGCGCCACCATCACTGCCCAGGACCGCTCCCAGGGCCGACTCGAGCCGGTGCATGCCATGAACGAAGCCACGAATCACGAGGGGCCCAAGCGGTCCCTGCCGGGCCGACCTCCAGGCATCCGGGCGGACAGCTCCGGTCTGACCGACCGGCAGCGCCGGGTGATCGAGGTCATTCGGGACTCCGTGCAGCGCCGTGGCTACCCACCGTCGATGCGGGAGATCGGCCAGGCCGTGGGTCTCTCCAGCACGTCCTCGGTGGCACACCAGCTGATGGCACTGGAGCGCAAGGGCTTCCTGCGCCGCGACCCGCACCGGCCGCGCGCGTACGAGGTCCGCGGATCGGACCAGTCGGCCTCCGTGCAGCCCACGGACACCACGGGCAAGCCGGCCGCGTCGTACGTCCCGCTCGTCGGTCGTATCGCAGCCGGTGGCCCCATCCTCGCCGAGGAGTCGGTGGAGGACGTCTTCCCGCTGCCGAGGCAGCTGGTCGGCGACGGTGAGCTGTTCGTCCTGAAGGTCGTCGGCGACTCCATGATCGAGGCCGCGATCTGCGACGGCGACTGGGTCACGGTCCGCCGGCAGCCCGTCGCCGAGAACGGCGACATCGTGGCCGCCATGCTCGACGGCGAAGCCACCGTCAAGCGCTTCAAGCGCGAGGACGGCCATGTATGGCTGCTGCCGCACAACGCCGCCTACCAGCCCATTCCCGGCGACGAGGCGACGATCCTCGGCAAGGTGGTGGCGGTGCTGCGGCGGGTGTGACCCGCACGGAGGGCGGCCTGACGACGCTCCCCCTGATCCGGGCCCCGGGACCCCTGCGCCGGTTCCGGGGTCCCGCGCTGCCCGGGCCCATCGGACGCCCTGCCGGACCGCCGTCAGTACGCTGTTCGGCGGCCCAGGGGCCGCCGAACAGCGTACTGACCTGGCCGAACCGCGCCCTACCGGGTCACGACTCCTGCGCCTTGGCCGCTGCGTCGATCGCAGCGAGCGACTTGCGCACCTGGTTACGGTCCGTCGTATACCAGAAGCCGGGCAGTGAGGCCTTGAGATAGCTCCCGTAGCGTGCCGTGGCCAGCCGCTGGTCCAGCACGGCGACCACCCCGCGGTCCCCCGTCGCCCGCACCAGACGACCGGCGCCCTGTGCCATCAGCAGCGCCGCGTGCGTGGCGGCCACTGCCATGAAGCCGTTGCCCCCCGCCTCCTCGACCGCCTTCTGACGGGCGCTCATCAGCGGGTCGTCGGGGCGCGGGAACGGGATCTTGTCCATGACGACCAGCTGGCAGCTCGGACCGGGGACGTCGACGCCCTGCCAGAGCGACAGCGTGCCGAAGAGGCACGCTTGCGGGTCGGCCGCGAAGTTCTTGATCAGCTCGCCGAGCGTTTCCTCGCCCTGGAGGAAGATCGGGAACTCGGGGATACGGGTGCGCAGTTCCTCGGCGGCGAGTTGGGCGGCCCGCATCGACGCGAAAAGACCGAGCGTGCGGCCGCCGGCCGCCTGGATCAGCTCCGTCAGCTCGTCATGCATGTCGGCTCGGTCGCCGTCGCGGGCCGGCCGTGACAGATGCTTCGCGACGTACAGGATGCCCTGCTTCGGATAGTCGAAGGGGGAGCCGACGTCGACGCCCTTCCACTTCGGCAGGTCGTCTCCCTCCGTGCCCTCGGGGGCGAGCCCCAGGGAGGCCCCGATGCCGTTGAAGTCGCCGCCCAGCTTCAGCGTGGCGGACGTGAGGACCACCGAGCGGTCCGCGAAGAGCTTCTCCCTCAGGAGGCCGGAGACGGACAGCGGGGCGACCCGCAGGGACGCACCGAAGCGGTCGTGCCGTTCGTACCAGACGACGTCCCACTCCGAGCCGTGGGTGATCCGCTCCGCCACGTCGTGCACGCCCTCCACGGCGGCGAGCGCCTGCTTGCGGACGGCGTCCTCGTCCTGGACGGACTTGTCGCGGGTCGTCCCGAGCGCGGAGATCACGGTACGGGCGGCGTCGCGCAGCGCCATGAGTGCGTACCCGAGGTCCTCCGGGATCTCCTCGAGACGGCCAGGCAGGGCGAGCTCCATCAGCCGTTCGAAGCCCTCGGCGGCGGTCTGGAGTTGGTCGGCCGCCTTCTCGTTGACCAGTTTGGCGGCGCGGCGCACGGCGCGGTTGACCTGGCCGGGGGTGAGCTCGCCGGTGGCCACGCCTGTCACCCGGGAGACCAGTTCATGGGCCTCGTCGACGATGAGCACCTCGTGCTGGGGCAGGACGGGCGCGCCCTCGATGGCGTCGATCGCGAGAAGCGCGTGGTTGGTGACGACGACTTCGGCGAGCTTGGCACGTTCGCGGGCCGTCTCGGCGAAGCATTCGGCGCCGTAGGCGCACTTCGATGCGCCCAGGCACTCCCGGGACGACACCGACACCTGCGCCCAGGCCCGGTCCGAGACGCCCGGAGTGAGGTCGTCCCGGTCGCCGCTCTCCGTGTCCTCGGACCAGTCCCGCAGCCGCAGCAGATCCTGTCCCAGCTTGCTCGTGGGCGCGGCGGCCTCGAACTGGTCGAACAGGCCGTCCTCCTCGTCCTGCGGCACTCCCTCGTGCAGGCGGTGCAGGCACAGGTAGTTCGACCGGCCCTTGAGCATCGCGAACTCCGGGCGACGGCGCAGCAGCGGGTGCAGCGCCTCGACCGTGCGCGGCAGGTCGCGCTCGACGAGCTGGCGCTGCAGCGCCAGGGTGGCTGTCGCCACGACGACGGGCTCCCCGTGGGCGAGCGCGGGCACCAGATAGCCCAGCGACTTTCCGGTGCCGGTGCCGGCCTGGGCCAGCAGATGGGAACCGTCGTCGATCGCCTCCGCGACGGCTTGGGCCATGGTCGCCTGGCCGGGGCGCTCCGTACCGCCGACGGCTGAGACGGCTGCATGCAGGAGTTCGGGGAGTGAGGGCTTCGTCATAGCGCGACCACCCTACGGCGCGGCACTGACAAACGAGCACGAGTCCCCGCAGCCCACCGGGGGCTCACGCCTGGCGTCGCGGAACGGGACGGCCCTCGGGTCGGCGGACGATGCGGCACAGGACTCCTTTTGTGGCACAGGGCCGCGCGCGACCGGGAACGGGGCGGACGGACGGGGGCCGGGGCCAGGGGCCAGAACCGGGCCCTCGGGGCGGGAGCCCGAGCGGAGGGCGGAAATCGGTGACCGGGGGCCGGGAACCGAGGCGGGACGCCTTTCGTTACAGTGAGTGATGATGCTGCAGCACACGGCGAAGAACCCGGTCCCGGATCATCAGGGCGGCCCTCTTCTCGGGGAGGTCGACCTCGGCGGAGAACCGGAAGCCGGCGTTGAGGAAGGAGGCGACGGAGGGGATGTTGCGGAGGTCGGGTTCGGCGACGACACGTGAACACGACGGACGCCGGTCCAGGACGAGGTCGGCGACCGCGCGCAGGAGGGCGGAACCGATACCGCGCCCGCGGTCGGCGACACCCCCGATGAGGAGATGGATCCCGGTGTCGTGGGGACGGGCCGGGTAGTGGCGGGCCAGGGGGTCGAGGTCCGCGCGATAGATCTCCCAGTAGCTCATGGGGGTGCCGTCCAGCACACCGAGGCACGGGACGCTGCGGCCGTCACCGGCGAGTTGGGCCCACAGGTGCCGCTCGGTGACCGAGACGTCTCCCGCCAGGTCCCAGAACACCGCCACCGCGGGGTCGTTCATCCAGCGTGCGACCAGCGGAAGATCCCGGCTCGGATCGACCGGGACGAGGTGGAAGAGACCGACAGGGGTGGGCGTCTCACCCCAGTCGGCCACGTCGTCCAGGAGGTCGTCGCCGCGTGCGATGCCCGGTCGTACGACAGATCCGGCGATCGCGTCTGCCGGGCTCTCAGGAGGGTCGGCCGGACCGTCAGGAGCGCCGGCGGCCTGGTCGTGGGACGCGTCGGTCAGGGCCTCACGCGCGTCGAACACGGTCGGCGCCGCGGCTCTGCTCCGGCTCGGCCCACGATCCACGCCGAGGGCCATGAACTGGTCGGGCAGCCGGAGATCAAGGGTGTCCTCGCAGTCCGAGCCGGGGTTCGGGCGCAGACGCCGGTCGGCGCCGGATCCGGAGCCCGAGCGGGTGGCGGGACCCGCGCCGGGGGCGGAGGCGGTGCCGGCGCCGCTGTTCGCGTCGATCGGGGACACGGCGACGCTCCTCTCAGGAGAAGGGACGGATGGCGTTCAGGGATGAAGGGGGTTGGTGACGGTGACATAGACGGACTGGGTGTCCACCGGGCCGACGAGTTCGTCCAGACCGTGCAGCCGGGTCAGCAGATTGGCCTTGCAGCGCAGGACGGGTGACTCGAGCAGACGGGCCGGCAGGGAGCTGCGCAGCCGTCCGGAGCCGTCGGCGGCGGAGGCGAGGAAGCGACGGAAGGCCGCGAGCAACAGCTGTTCGTCGGCGAGGCCCTGGGAGCCGAACGCGCCGATCAGACCGAGGACGTTGTTGATGCCCAGGTAGTAGGCGAAGCGTTCGTCGGCCACCTCGTCGGCGACGAAGGTGTCGCTGTGCTCACCGATGCCCGGCAGCCGTGCCTCGAGTTCGGCGCGGCGGGACTCGCGGAAGTAGTAGCCCTGGTTGTCCCGGTAGCGGCCGCCCACGGGCCAGCCTTCGGGGTCCAGGAGGACGATGGTGTTCTGCTGGTGCGCCTCCACGGCGATGCCGGCCTGCCCGTCCAGCCAGAGCACCGGGCGCACCACCTGTTCCAGGTAACGCAGGAACCATTCGGTGGCGACGGCCGAGCGCGAACGGCCGGTGCGTGCGGTGAGACGGATCACCGTCTCGGCGAGCCTGGAGACCGGTCCGGGTCGTTGCTCCCCGGGCAGGGCGCGGGCCCTGGGCGAGACAAGGCCGGCGAGACAGCAGGCGTCGTCCGTCGGACCGAACGGGTTGTGCCGGATGACCACGTCCAATCCGGCCACGGGCATACCGTCCGCGTCGTCGACGGCCAGCCAGGCCGGGTCGCGGACGATGTCGAAGCCGGGGTGCACGGAGCGCCATTCCCTGCCGA